>ULTI01052161.1_pt1 | contig 24781 bp, 16 predicted proteins | sample 1957291 | NCBI WGS metagenome assembly ULTI01 (sample SAMEA4835725, study PRJEB28245) | human gut metagenome | biome: gut microbiome; material: fecal sample | place: Denmark | collected 2008 | reverse complement strand
GGGCAACACTCTTTTCAACAGCTATATTAAGCCGCTTTATACAGATAATTGGAATAAAGCTATGGCGGTTAATAACATAACCCCCGAAACGGTTGCCACTGCACAGAATATTCTTGAAGTGAAGCAGAAAATCAGTCGTATTATCAATTCTGCTCATACTATCATAGGGTTCAATGTATATTTTGATTTAGGATTTCTTTCCAATATAGGGATTAAAAATGAAAACGCTGCTATAGTAGATGTTATGGAGGATTTTGCTTATATATACGGAGAATGGAGCGAGCAATATGGCTGTCACGAATGGGCAGGACTCACTAAATGTGCAGAATATTACGGATATGATTGGGGAACAGACATTGCTCACGATAGTTTAGCGGATTGCAGAGCTACTTTGTATTGCTACAAAAAAATGAAAGAACAAAAGGAACTGGAATCTTAATGTTACAAAGAAGTATCCGTAATGGTTGTGACGGATAAGTATAAGAGTATAGCCGATGCAGAGAAACACTATCCAAAATTGTTAGGAGGAAATAATTATGACGATTGAATTTTTTGAAAGAATGTGCGATATAGATTCCGACAAGACATATGTGAGCAAAGCAAAGCTCAATGATACAGAGCTTCCGTTGTATGCAGTCGAAGAAAAAATCAATATCTGTAACGAAAAGGAATACAAATACTACAGCTACAATCAGAGAACCAATAACTACAGTATGAGAAGCTTGTTGTGGGATGAGGCTGAATACCTTGAATTTCTGTACAATCACAGGACAGATGAGCTTCAGAAGCTGATTGACTCAGGAAAGCTGTACAGAACAGTAATGCAGAGAGTACACAAGGCAAACAAGCTTATTGACAGCACATTGCACGAATGGGAATCACAGGACGAAGAAATTATTCTTGCAAAAAAGTCAGGAAACAACGAAAAATATCGCAAGCTCCTTAACGGCTTGCGAATGACAGCCCGAACAGAAATTTACAGGGAATATTTATTCAGATAAGGAGTGTAAGAAATGTTAGTTATAATTAATTGTATTCTCGCTTTAATTTTCTTTTTTGTATTTTTTATAATGTTACATTCAGAGCCGAGTTTTATTAAACTTGCAATTGTCTTAACAGCACTTTTGATTAATATAGTGTGTGTAGTAACAATTATATCATCTTTTAAATACACAATTGATATTAAACTATCAGATGAAGTAAAAAGCAGCCAAAATATTGTTAATTTTAAAGACAATCGTGATTTACAAGGTGGTTTTTTTATTGGGTGCGGCGAAGTAAATACTGAGCAATACTATTATTATTACTACAAAACTGATAAAGGGAGTTACAAAGCAAGCAAAATTAAGGCTGACGATTGCGAAATAATCTATACTAAGGATACTCCGCACATAGATACTATAGTAAAATCGGCTGACGAAAAAGCAACTGAAAATCCGCTTACTTTTGAACCTCTTTTGTCGCTCAGAATTTCAGGTACAGGAGAAAAGTATAAAATTTATATCCCTGAAGGCTCAATTACAACAGATTTTTCGGTTGATATGAAATAAACAATACTAAGAACAAACATAAAAAATAATTATATAACATCTTCCGCTATTCAGGGTGGGATAAATTTTTCTTGCAGGCTATAAAATTAAGATTTCAAATAACCAATAGGAGAGATATTACTTATGGGATATAGAATTAAATCACGCTTTATTTATAAGCAAGTAGGACAAAGACTAAAACAGCTGCGAAATCAAAAAGGTGTTTCTCAGAAAGTAGTTGCAGACTATTTGGGAGTCGACAGAAGTACCTATACTAACTACGAAATGGGAACTACTACAATGACATATGTAACTATACTAATGCTTGCAAGATACTTTTCTGTTGACTTCAATACCTTGCTCTGCTATGACCTTCAAACCCCAAATTAATACAAATAAACGATTGGAAGTGAAAAAATGAACGATAATTCATCTCCAGAAACAGGCTGTATAACACTTATTGCAGTATTAGAACAAATTATATTTATTGAATTAAAGCTGCTTAATGTAATTAATTGGAGCTGGTGGTATGTGTTGTCACCTACACTGATTTATGCAGGTTTATGGTTCATAACCGCAATTATAATATTTTTTACTGACGATTAAGTTAGAGAAAAGAAAGAGGAACGGAAAATGAATATTTGGAACAACTACATAACAAGTGTACGAACCAAAATACAAGTCAAACAGGATAAAAAGTTACTTACTGAAAGACAATGGAAGTTAAAACATTTTGTGAAAATTAATGATAAATGCGGTAAATATTTATGGATTAATGCCTATTGCCCATCTAAGGAGCTTTACTTATGGGACGAGGAAGTCAGACCTATGACTGAAAAAGAGCTTACAAATTACCGTACTGAGGAAAAGGAAAAGCGTGCAGCTCAGGCAAAACGCAGAGAGTTAAAGGCTGAGTATAAGAAAAGACAAGAAATCGGACAAAGTGTATCAGTAAGGAATATTATGAGTACATTAAAAGAAAATGAAATTATAATAGTTGACACTGAAACGACTGGACTCGATTCTGTAACAGACGAGCTGTTACAAGTGTCTATTATTAATTGTGTGGGCAAGACACTATTTAACAGTTATATAAAGCCTGAAAGAACAAAGAGCTGGAACGAAGCTATGGCAATCAATCATATAACTGCTGAAATGGTAGTGAACGCACCGACAGTTTCCGATGTTTATTACGAATTAAACAATATTATAAAGTCGGCAAAAGTCATAATTGGTTACAATGTAGGTCTTGATTTGATGTTCTTGTCTGCCTGTGGCATTGAGAATACTAAAGCCACAACTTTTGATGTTATGAAAATGTTCGCAGACATATACGGTGAATGGAGTGAGTACTATGGTTGTAATAAGTGGCAGACTCTAACTAAGTGTGCCGAATATTACTGCTACGATTGGGGCAGTGAAACAGCACACGATAGTTTAGCGGATTGCAAAGCAACGCTATACTGCTACAAGAAAATTCAAGAACAAAAGATGAAATAAAACAATTAAAGGAAAATATAAAAATGAAAAAAGTTAAAAAAATGATTACTGCTTTAGCAACAAGTATTTTGGTTTTAGGGTGCAACAAGTACCGAAAAAATTACAATATACAAAAAGGACATCATTGACCTTGCCCCAAACGCCCACGAAGTTTTTATGAGCTATATAATTTGAAAAAACAACAAAAAGGCAGATAACATCTTTTTGATGCTATCTGCTTTTACTTTTGTCTTTGTTGTGTTGTGATTGATTTTCTCACTTGTTTAAGGTAAAGTATAAGTCATACTAACGCTTCAACCGAAACAGCAGATGGTATATGTTCAATTATCCACTCATATTCTTTTATATTGCTGTACAAAGCACCTAAATCAGACTGATTATCGCAAAGAATAATCTTTGTGTTGTATGAGCATAAGTCTTTATACATCTTTTTTACGCAGTCTAAAGCAGACTTAGAGCGGAGATATTTCTCGTACTTTGCCATAACAGCATTTGCATATTCTACCAAAACTTCACATTGAGCGGTTACAAGATAATTAGTTTTCATATACATACTCCTTTCAGTCTGAGCAATAATAATTAATTGCAATTTGTTTTATCCGATTGAAAATACTCAGTTTATTCGGTTTAATTTTAAGATTATCAAATGATTCATTGTTGGCGAAATAATAATTGCTCAATGCTTCAAGAAAAGCAAGCTCATCTATGTTGTCATAATCAGAAAGCATATCGTTTATAGTCTGATTAACAGTTGTACATAAAACACCGTCAAAATTGAGATACTCTATATCGTCAAATGAATTGACAATATGATATTCAATGTTATCAAATTGTCCCTCGTTCTGAGCATACACCTGTATCTTAGATTCATTGACATAACCATTGAATAATTCAAGGTACTCAAGTGCCGAAACTCCGCACAGGATTAAATCCGTACCTTGAACCACATCTTGTAACCAATCGACATTAGAAAGATATCGTGTACTTGTAATTGACATCATAAATATCACCACACTTCATTTTCTTTACATATTATAATATGTCAAAATCGGCAAATTTGCAAGTTTTAAGGACAACAAAAAAGAGCCGTTCAGAGCCATCTGAACGGCTGCTTTTTAAATTAAATAAAAAATATTTATCTACCGCAAAATCGGAATAAAGAGCTGTTTAAAGCTGTTTCAAGCTATTATAATCACAACTCTTGTTCACTCCTTTTAGGCTCTGATTTCATAACTGTTTTATTCTGTGTTTGGTACGCAAGTAAAACCACGGTTATTTATTTCTGTTTGCTTTTAAAAATCTATATAATCAGATTTAACAAAATAAAAATCTATATCCACGCTATTCATTCCTCAATAAAAGGGAGCAACTGCATATAATGCAGTTGCTCCAAAAATCGTTACTTTTTGTCGCATTCTCCTGATATGGTAGTCAGACGGTAGCGAAGCACAACACTAAGATGAGTAACCAACATCGTTCAAATACTATTATATGTTATAACTAAGAAAAAACAAGTGTTTTAAAAAGAAATTCAGAAAAGAATTTCTGATTTTAAAGTGAAGTAACAATATAAAAAGTCACTTTGTCACTTATAAGATTATGAGCTAATAAATTTTGAACGGTTTTTCTGTCAAGTCCACCTGTTCCACACCCAAGTAAAGGTATGGCTACTGAATTTATGTTTAAGTTTTCAGCTACCGCTACTATCTTTGGAATCAGAACTTTAATTTTTTTGATTTTTGCTTTGCTACCCGGAGTACGCATAGTAACTGCGTGTATTATTTTTTTACACTCAAGATTTGGAGCATCAGTCACAAAAACAGTTCCGGGTGAATAACCAAAAAAGGAGTGTGCCTTACATTTTGCTCTTGCAAGCCGTTCAACAGCACCGCAAGATGCAAATTGAATGCTCTCTGCAACTCCTCTATGTAATTCATTAACACATCTTTTACCTCCCATATAACCAAAACCGTTGGATGCATTTACAATAGCATCTACATCAAATTTTGTTATATCGCCTTGTGCGTAAACTATCATAATTCAGGTTCACTCCTTTTAGGTTCTGATTTCATAACTGTTTTATTCTGAATTTGCTTTGAAGATTTGTTCCTGCCAAGGATTTTATCCTTACCAAAGTAATGTGTTTTGGGCTTTGATTCTGTTTTTTGGTGAGCAAGCTCAATGTTCAAAATCTTTGTTAATTCAGACAGGCGTGCTGACTTTTCCTGCAATTCCGCTTCATATTCAAAAGGCTTTTCAAGCAGGGCAACACTTGTTTTGTAATCAAGGTCAAGCTTGTTAAGAGAATTCTGACTGTAATCAAGAACACTTTCGGTTTTGTACAGCAACCCCTCTATTTTACTGAGGTTATGCACAGCAGAAACACCGAGCTGAGCAGAATATGAATATTTACCCTTGATTGTAACTACAATGTCATCATACACATTTCCGTTGTTTATAACGCTTATATCGAATCCGCAAATGTTGCCAACGCTAACCTGCTTCTTTCTGTTGTCGGCTATTCTTACCTGAGCAACAGCAGTTGTAAGAGCTTTGGCAGCATTTTTTCGTTCCTCATCGTTCTTCAGGTTAAAAGTCTGAGAACCTAAAGTTAATTTGCAAATAAGTTTACCGTCCTTATCGACAAATGACTTAACATTATCGATATCGGATTTTATGTTGCCGATAGTACAAAGGAGTTGCTTGCGTTTTTCGGGATAAGCCGCAACAGCATCTTCAAGCTCATATTTTGTATTGTTGTAATCAGCTTTGAGAGAGTTAAGCTCCTTTACTCTGTTATCAAGCGTGAGCTTCTCACGGATACGGTCATCGCCGGTACAGAGAGCCTTAATTTCGCCATATGAAAGAGCCGCTTGGTCAACATCGGCACACTTGCGTGCAGGAGCTTTGTCAGTCATAACCTGACTTATAAATTTTTGCTTGGTTTCGAGGAGCTGATAGCTGTACGCATCAAAAGTGCCTTTGGTAACATATCTGTACAAATGCACTTTTTCGTTAATATTGCCCTGCCTGACCATTCTGCCACGCCTCTGCTCGAGGTCTGCCGGTCGCCACGGAACATCTAAATCGTGCAGAGCAATGATTCTGTCCTGCACATTTGTGCCTGTTCCCATTTTGCCCGTTGAACCGAGTAAAATTCTCACTTCACCGCTTCTGACCTTTGAAAACAATTCAGACTTTTGAGCTTCGGTTTTTGCATTGTGTATATATGCTATTTCAGTCGCAGGGATGCCCTTTGCAATGAGCTTGTCCCTTATGTCGTCATACACGCAAAACTTGCCTGTTTCCTCAAGAGAGTCAAGTTCCGCAACACTCTTGTTATCGTTTTGCTCTTTTGAGGAGTCATTGCCTGTGTTTTTTGACGGCACACCGAGGTCACAAAAAACAATTTGAGTAAGCTTGTCTTTTGCTGTGTCTGTATAAATGTCAAATACATTGTTTACACACACATTCAGCTTTGTATTTGGATCATCCTCAAAATCGGGACTAATAAGTCGGGGGTCAAGACCGAGCTTTCTGCCGTCACCGGTAATTTTGAGCATATTATCCTGTGACGGATCTACGGAGCCTGAATTAACCTCATCTGCTCTGTCGGATAATTCATCGACAAGCTCCTTTTGAAGCTCTGTAGGCTCTACATCAACAATGTGAAGCTCACAATCAGGCACTTTAAGTTTAAGAGTTTCAGCCGTCTTTACATCGGCTACCATCTTAAACATAGACATAAGCTCAGGCAGATTGGAATATTCCGCAATCCTTGTGCGTTCCTTAAACTTGTTTCCTGCCGGAGCTAACTCGTATTCTTTCTTTTGCACACCGAATGCAGAAATCCAATTATCAAAATTCTGCATATTGTTGTGACTTGCAAGAAAATCATAATTAAGGTATCTCATCATTGTGTGAAGCTCTGTAACGCTGTTTGACAACGGTGTACCTGTGGCAAATACAACACCCTTGCCGCCTGTCTTTTCGTCAAGATAACGGCATTTTGCAAACAGCTCTGTTGCCCTCTGAGAAGCTCTTGAAGATATACCCGAAACATTTTGCAGCTTTGTTGCACAGTACAGATTCTTAAATTCGTGAGCTTCGTCAACAAACAATTTGTCAATTCCAAGCTCCTCGAAATATACGGTATTGTCTTTCTTACTTGATTGAAGCTTCTCAAGCTGATTTTCGAGATTCTTTTTTGTACGCTCCATTTCCTTAACGGTAAATTTATTACCGTCCTGAGCTTTCATCTCAGCAAGACCGGCAACAATATCATCAATTTGAGATTGTAAAAAGGCTTCCTGCCTTTCAGGAGATAGGGGCAGCATCTTTAATTGCGTATGTCCGATAATAACGGCATCATAATTGCCAGTTGCAATTTTTGACATTAACATCTTGCGGTTTGATGATTTAAAATCATCCTTTGTTGCAACCAATATGTTTGCGTTGGGATAGAGCTTCAAAAAGTCTGCTCCCACCTGTTCTGTCAGATGATTCGGTACAGCAAACAAGGATTTGTGACACAACCCAAGCCGTTTACATTCCATAGCAGTAGCTATCATTTCAAAGGTTTTTCCTGCACCTACCGAATGAGCAAACAGTGTGTTGCCTCCGTAAATAGCGTGAGCAATGGCATTTTTTTGATGTTCGTGAAGCTGAATGTTTGAATTCATTCCTGGAAAATTAAGGTGTGAACCGTCATACTCTCGTGCGTGGACGCAATTGAATGTGCGATTGTATGTGTCAACAATATCTCTGCGGCGGTTAGCATCTTTAAAAATCCAATTCTTAAATTCACGGCGAATGGCATTGGCTTTTTGCTGTACAACCTGAGTCGCTTCTACATCAAGCACTCTTACAGGCTTATTGTTTTTATCACGCTCAACAACACCGTATTCGTCAACCTTGTCTTTATACACTTTCGGTTCGGATAAATTGAGAACGGATTCAAATATCTGATATGCAGATAATCCGCTTGCACCGTAGGTCTTTACAGTAGTTACCGACAAATCCGCTCTCTTATTCGTGATATTCCATCTGCCGGAATACTCTGAATAGTCAAGCTCTATTCTGTCGGATTTAAAAAATCTTGACACATAATCCGATTTAAGGCTTTGCGGTGTTTCAAAAACCTCATACATAAATTGCTCATAGTATTTTTTATCAATCCAAGTAGCTCCGAGGTTAATATCAATATCGCCGGCTTTCAGAGGAGTAGGCAATACTTCCTTTAAGGCGACAACATTTGATTCATATATGCCGTTGACCGAAGCGTATGCTTTTGCCATGTCAAGCTTTGCATATATATCTCCCGACAAATATTCGGAAGCAGTTTGATATTCGTAGTCCTCATCGCCTGTATATGACGGTACGGCAAATATTTCACCTTTTTCTCTCAGCCCGATTTTCAAATCCTCGGGCGGCACATCCGTAATTTGGCTCATATACTCGAAGTCGATAACACCTTTTTCTGCAACGCAGACAGCAAGAGCTTCTTCAGCCGTATCAACATGACTTATTGTTGCTGTCGGCTTATTTACACGCTCTGTAAATATATCGGACTTCTTAACAAGTAAATTATTATCTTTGGCAAAATCGGCTTCGAGAGAAGCAACAAGCGGATATGCTCCGTCAGAGTTTAACAAGCTGTGATTGTAACTGCTGTGAAGCAAGCCGTACTTACTGTAGAAGCTGTCATAACAGTTGTTGAGCTTTTCCTGCAATTGAGCTATCTCTGAATCCTTGTTATCGTACTGCTGAACATCAAGCAATTCACGCAAAGTGTCACGAATATCAATAAAGGAATTGATGCGTTCGTGATTTAATTTTTTCCCAAGTGCTTTGTCTGCGGAAACATTAACTATTTTACCGCTCTTATCAGAGCCGTAAAAATATATTTCGCCGTTTCGGCGATAAAAGCTTTGTAAACGCAGTTTTAAAGGTTCGGCTGTTAAATGTTCGGAAACCGGAATCAGCTTTTCTGCAGAAGCGGAATATTCAAAATTGATATTCTTTACCGCCGAGGAAAGAAGCTCCGACAATGTTCTGCCGTCATTAAACGGCACGCACATCGTATCGTCTGTTCTGCCGAACATTTTATTGCCTTCAACAACTTCGCCGAGTATCATTTCGGGATGCTCAACAAAATAATTGTTGACGGTTAATCCGTTTTCAAGCTGTCCTGTATGTACCCAAGACGGTTCAATTTCTGACTTTTTTTCTCTTTTTTGAAGGAATATAATGTCAGCTGTAACCTCCGTTCCTGCCGATTTAAAGGCGTTATTCGGCAATCTCACAGCACCTACCAAATCCGCTCTTTCGGCCAAGGTCTTGCGGAAAGAGCTGTCCTTTTTGTCAAGCGTACCTTTGGAAGTTACAAAAGCCACAATGCCGCCGTCACGCACTTTATCAAGTGATTTCAAAAAGAAATAGTCGTGAATTTTCAGATGTTTTGAGTTGTATTTAGAATCATTAACACTGAAATCGCCGAAAGGAATGTTTCCGATTGCAACATCGAAGCTGTTGTCATTGAAACGAGTATTCTCAAAGCCGTCAATCGTAATGTCAGCTTGCGGATACAGCTTTTGAGCTATTCTGCCCGATAAGCTGTCTTTTTCGACACCGTACAAATTCACCTTATCACGAAGTTCTTCGGGAAGTCTGCCGAAAAAGTTTCCTACGCCCATTGCAGGCTCAAGTATGTTGCCGTCCTCAAATCCTGCGTTACGAATGACCTCATATATACTGTCAACGATTGCTGTATCTGTGTAGAATGAATCAAGCACAGTTGACCGAGCTGCGGTATATTCTTCATCTGTAAGCAAACCCTTGAGTTCAGAATACTCATTTTTCCATTTATCATTATCAGACTCAAAAGCATTGGCAAGACCTCCCCAACCGCTGTAAAGGAACAACTGACCTTGTTCTTCAGGTGTAGCCGCTCTGTTTTCTGCTTCCGTTTGCTTTAAAATCTTAATGGCAGCAATGTTATTTTGAAACTTTGTTTTTGCTCCCGTGACAGCTTCTCTGTCCTCAATTACATAGTTTTTGGCTTTTTCATCATTTACGCTTGTTTCGGTCTGCTCTGAGCTTTCGACCATATCAAACAATGTAGGTGGTTCAGCTTTATTAACTACGGTAACTTCAGCTTTTTCTGCTCTTGACGGTGCGGCATTTTCAACCTCCACGGCAAGCTCGTCAACGCTCTGTAATTTTTCATCGCTCCTGACTTCTCTTTCTTTGCTTTCCGTTATCGGTAAATCTGCGGCTTTCTCATTTTCACCTTTATCAAGCTTTATATCGGCTTCGAGTATTTTTACAACACCTGAATACTGCGGATATTGATTTAAAAAATCAATAATTCCACCGTTACCGTCCCCGATATCCTGCCTGAATGTATGAATTGTTCCGTTCGGCATATTAACAATAAATTTTGTCTTTTCATAGCCAAGATGAATATTGTCAAGCTCACCGTTTCTGTATGCTTCTGCAACCGCATTTTCACTGCCGTATTCCTCAATTTCAAGCTGTCTTTGCTCAACCCATTCGTCATCGGCATTTTTCATAAGTTTATCAAATTCAGAAACAGAGTATGTTTTGCCGTTCTCAAATACCGGACTTTCACTCCAATCACAAGTAATTGTCGGACGAATTATTTCCTGTACAGACTCAGTTTGTTCAGGCTCGTTTATCGGGACGATTTCATTTTCTGAATTAAATTGATTAACGATTTCTTCTGAGCTGACATTCAGAGCACCGGCATAGTTTCTTACCTTGATGTCAAAATTGTTCTGATAAAAATTACGCTCGGCATCGGATTTTGCATTATCAATATGGTATAATGCACGCTTTAAATCCTGTTTAACAACAGAGTTATAATAGTCGTTTTCCGCAAGCGGAACAGTCCTATGCTCTTTCGGCTCTAATTGTGCAAGCTCATCATCAGATAGGTATACAAGGTCATCAAATGATAAAGAGTACAGGCAGTTATCAATCATATCTTTAAGACTTGAATATGTTTTCTCTTTAAACAATTTATCGTCAACATAAGTTTCAAGCCTATAGTCAACAAGATTTACAACAGCTTCAACAGTATGCTTGCTGTCTTCTGTTGTTGTGTATGCCACTCCGACTTTTTTTAAGTCTGAAAAATCCGCTTCCGAATCAAATTCATCCTGACAGTATGAATTGATAAGTTGTTTTGCATATATAATAGTTGAATCACGAACAATATTGTCAATTGTAGCGTGAGTATATACATCGAAATCAATTTGATTATTGTGTAACATGTTTTTTAATTCGTTATCAATTGCAATGCTTTGTTCAAAATTATGTATTCGTCCCTCTTTTTCAAACACTGATGTATCACGCTCAACAAAATAATTAAAATTGTTATAAAGACCATAAAGTTTGTTCACACTATCAGAATATGCCGAATACACTTCGGTGTTTTTATCTTCATTAAGATAAGTGTTGTTAAGTAAAATTGGTGAGTCAGTAACTATAAAATCAACTTTACCGTACAAACGATTGATACGCTTCATCTGCTCGTTAAGAATTGCAAATTGATGTTCATAATGTCCGTCAAGCATAATAAGATTGTTGTCATATACAAGCTCTTTGGCATATTCCTGTACATATTCCGTAACAAATCCTTGCTTTTTCAATTTTTCGGCTACTTCAAGACAAGATGTTGTTTTTCCTGCACCCGGTCCGGCAAAAGCATTGATAACAATAGTATTTTTATCCGAATTATTGCTTGTGATTTCTTTTTGTTCAGATATGAGTGTATCAAACTTAGCTACATCAAAACTTTCAGGTTCAATAAGTTCGCCTGATTTTATCATTTCGGCAGTAGCAACATCTGCAATCAATTTTTGTGTGTCCGTAGTTAATCCCTCTGCAATTTGCTCACCAGAGTAAAAATAATTTAGAGATTCTCGGAAAAATTTACTGCCTACATCGGACAGAGTTTGATTTCCGGTGATTTCTACATATCGCCAAAATCGCTCGGAATCATTTGTAAAATCTCGGTTTCCTCGCCAAGCAACATTATAATTTATATCAGTGCTTACGAACTGACCGCCTGTTTCGCTATCCGGATTGAAATACATAACCGTAAAATGATTTGCCGAGGGGTTATGAAAAATTAGATTTTTGCTTAAAAAATCATAATCGGGAATTTCGGGAGTGTATGTACCGCCCTCAATTTGCCCTTCAATATCCGTGCGTGTAGTACCTTTAATATCTGCAATGAGATTGATTAAATCTTCATACGAGCCGTTCTTGTATGCTGTAAAGAAGTTTTGCATTTCATCAATCGAAAAAGTGTAATCAAGCAAGTTGATTACTGATTCGCTCATACCGTAAGTTACCATTTCTCTGATAATTTCAAACTGAGTAGTTGAGTAACCACGATTTTCAGTTAATTTTGCAGTAATGTTATCATTAACAAAACGCTGTTTTAAATCATTAAACCTTGATGTATCTGCAAATATCAAAGATTTATCCGAAAAACTTCGATATGTGTCAACATAAATTTCGGCAAGAGCAGAAAGTTGTGATTCATAAAAATCAGTGCAGTCAGAAAACAATGAAACAAAGTTATCAGTCAAATTATCATCGTTTCTCGTTTGGATAAATTTTACAGACGGTGCAAGTGCCGAAAGTTGCGATTCATTAAAATGTAATTCAGATATTTTTTCATTAACTGATTTTGATTCTTCCGGTGATTCATTTTGAACAACCTCAGATTTTGACATAAATGATGCTCGCTGTTCTTTAAGTTCAGCAGATATTTTATTCAAGGTATCAGCATATTGCTTGTCAACAGTAATAGTTGTTGTTTTTCCGTAAATTCTGCCTGAAAAAAGGATGCCTTGCTCAGTAAGTCTTTGACCGATTTTATAGGCAAAATCGGTATTGTACTTACGGTATAATTTATCCTCAATAGAATCGTAGGTTGTAGTTCCTATGATGTTGTTGGTTTTATAGACTTTTGAATTACATTCAATAACAGTCTGATAATCAATATCCAACTTATCAATATTATTTGCAGTAGCTCTGCCAATGGCAATATGTGCTTCTCCGTTAAAAATATATGCACAATAATTAAGTCCTGAATTTTCAAGTTCCTGACATATATTATCAAGACTATCCTCACTCGCAATGATTACTTTTTTATATTTATTGGGAGTGTTGCTGTTCCATATTTTGTTTCCATATAATTCAATCATTTATTTCATTCACCTCTTAAAAAAAGACCTGTGCCTGAATGGCACAGGTCTAAAATAGCTTTATAATTCTTGTCCCTGAGTTTTGGTTTTATCATTCGTTCGTTGCTCATTATGAGCAATAGTGTTTGCATTTTGCTTAATCTGATTTCTCGATAAAGGTGCTGTTCTGCGTTCGGATTTCTTATCAGGCTCTTTGAGTTTTTCGTATTCCTGCTGCTTATTGCCGTTATTGATAATACCGTCAATACTGTCATAATCGTCCTCAATCGACATTTCAGCATTTTTAAGATAGTTTTCTTCGAAAATAACTTTTGCAGTTGAACTTACAATCGTATCCGCCTGTTTCTTGAGAGCCTGTGGGTTGGTAGTAAACTCATCAACAATATTCTGACAGCTCTTGTTGATGATATTGTCAGCTTCTTTATCGGGCATTGCTTTGACTGCATCAAACTTTGCAGACCACTCGTCAAGTGCCTTGAGCTTTCGCATTAACTTTTCTTTTTTTGTTGTGAGCTTGTTAATCTGCTTTTGTAGTTTGAGCTTTTCAGACATATAATGAGTTTGACTGTACGCTTTTAGAGCACTGTCAAGTTTATTTTGAGTAGCATCAAATTTTTCTGAGGTTGTTCGCATCGACATCATTCGATACTCTTGAATCCCTTTAACGAAATTTTCTTTGCGTCCGTCAGGTGACTTCATATTGTCGAGAAATTTGTGGATTTTAATGCAGAAATCAGCACGGCTTTGATGTTTCTGAATTTTATTTTCATTGGATTTGATATTCAGTTTGTGGGCAGAAATTTTCTCGTTAATACTGACTATCTTTTGCCGTCTTTCTGTTGCCAAGAGCGAAAGAGCAGTATATACAGGTTTTGGCACAATATCTTTCAAGGATTCAATCGTAGATACAAACTCTGCATTTCGGGACTTTTTTATATTGAGCTTTTCAATTTTTGCATTGAACTTATCATTTTTGCTGTTAAGCTCATCAATTTTGCGATTGCATTTGTCATAAAGGGTAGCAAAAATCGGAATAGAAAATTCTGTGTCTTTTGATGTTTCGGTTACAATCGGTTCAGTCGGAACAGATTGTAAATTTTCTTCTTTTACACCGACACTTTTGGACTTTTTTTCATTAATAGTGTCAAAATTTTTGCTTTCTGTGTTTTCTTTTTACTTAACCGGATCATAATGATTTATGTACAGTTCTGACCCCCTGACTGTTTCGGCAAGATTATCATCTTTGTCATAAAGCATATATTTACTCTCATCATCCAATGATGTGAGTATGGTTTTGCCTTCGTTGATTTCATCAACATCGTCTTTTTTAATCCAAAGATAACGAATATCCTCCCCGAAAGTACCGGGAACTCTTGTTTTATACTCGAATTCGTTATCATCATAGACAAGTGATGATTTGTCTATTGTAATATCAGGCATTATTTTTCCTCCTTTTTCTGACAGCAAATGTAGCAATAACAGCTGTTATTGCTATTGCAATTATTGCCAGTAGAATAAAATCAAAACTTCTGTTATTAGTTTCTGCTTTTATGGCAGTATCAGGCGAAGCGGTTTCAGATACCCTTTCGGCTGTCACAATAAGTCTGTGACTGTTAACACCGTAGGGATAACAAGTTATAAGGCTTAATAGGTCTTTTTCTTCGTCAACTGACAGTAACGATATGTTGTCGGGCTTAACAATGTTTTTTGCTGTTACAGCATAGGTAAGCGTTTCATCAAGCACGGACACCTTGATTTCATCACCGATTTCAAGCTCGTTGAGATTGTCAAAAAACACTTGCGTTGGATAACCCGTATGTGCAGACAAGACAGAATGATTGCCCACACCTCCAATAGGAAACGCTGTATTTGGCAGATGAGCAACACCTTTTTCCAACACTTTGTCTGTATCACCGTGGTAAATCGGCAGTTTAACATTGATTTTTGGTATATCAATGTAACCTATAAGTCCATCGCCAAAATTAAGAATATCGTCATATCCGTCAATCACGCTGTCTGTATCGTAAGAAAAGCCATTGATAAGTTCTGATAAATTGTTGTTATATTCAGCAGCAGCCGACAAGTACTGTGACCTGTCGGCTGCTGAAATGCTGTCAAGAGATGCGGCATAATTGTTAATTGTGGCTGCGGCGAAAAAACTATTGACAGCATTTGATGCAGAAGGGTACAGCACAAAGCAGAGTGATGCAGTCATAAAAATTATTCCTATTATCAAGGTGCATTTGCTTCTGCATTTTTTCAATGTGCTGTACTCCTTTCTGTTTAATGTGAAATTACTTGTTTGTAGCTTTTACTCTTCTGCGAATGAGCAATGTTGCAATACCGCCGAGTGCAAAAGCTGTGCCGAGAATGTAGAACATAACTGTTCCTACACCGCCTGTCTGCGGAACAACAACCTTTGTATCCTTAACATCAACGCTTGCTGTACCGTCTGTCGGGCAGTTTGTGATGTACGAACCGTCAACAAATGTTGCACCGTATGTAACATCAATAGTTACCGGAATAACCTTACCGTAGATGTTGTAGCCTGTAGGAGCTTTTGTTTCGACAATATAATATTTACCGCTTGCAAGTTTGATTTCTTCTTTACTTGTGTTGTAGTAAGTAACCTTGCCTGTCTTGTCTGAAACACCGCTTGCAATGGCATTTGTAAGAGCAGTTGCATCCTCTTCTGTTTTAAAAAGGCTGAATTCTGCACCTTCGAGAGCCTTGCCGGCTGTATCTGTCTTGTTAGTTGTAACTGCAAAAGAGTAAACATAAACTGTATTACCGTTTACTTCTGATTCAACACCGTTCTTGTTAGAATAAACGAGCTTTGTTTCTGTATTTGGGTTGCCTGTCTTTCCTGTTACAGCGTACTTATTGAGCTTTGCTGAATAAGTTACAGATGTATAAGTAACACCCTCTGCATAAAAGTCATTTTTCTGGAGATAAGTGTTTGTGAGAGCTACATTAAATGTTGTAGCTTTACCATCAACTTCTGAGGTTACATTGAGAGTGTAATCAGATGGAGCAAGGTCTGTTTCGTTTACTTTCTGTCCCTGTGCGTTGAGAAGTGCAACCTTTACGCTGTCTTTATCAAGAGTAAGTCCTGCTGACATTTCATCATATACGGTATATGATTTAAGTTTCATTTCGCTTGAACCGGCAGTCGATGACTTGATTTCAAAATTTACTGTGTCACCAAGGCTTACATCGGTAAAATTAACATTATCCTTTGTGCTGTTAGTGATAGTCTTGCCTGTTACAACATCACCGTCATTTACCTTTGTTGCAAGGTCAATATCATTGATACTGTAAACCCAACCGTTATTGTAGTATGGGAGCGATACAACAGAGTTTGTAACACTTCTTACACCGGCAGGAAAGTTCGTAGCCTTAATGTAGTACAAACCCTGAGCAAGGCTTGAAAAAGTCTTTTTTACAGATGTTGCCGAAGTAGTAAATGTGCCAACGGTTGAAGCAGTTGACGGGATTGAAGAAAGACCGTCAAGAGCTGAGAGAACATTCGATGTCTTTCCGCTTAAAATCTCATCAGATATTGAAGGAATGAGTGAATCATAGCCTGTCTTATACGGATTTTCAGTTGTTTTGAGTTCCGCTACCTTGTACACCGTAAAGGTATAGCCGGGCTTAGAACAATTGAGCGTGAATGAAACCTTCTTTGTTTCATCAAGAGCGTTGTTGTTTGTTGCGGCACTTGCAAACGGAATTGCAGTAAATACCATCATAACGGCAAGTACCATAGCTGTCATAATTCGTGTGATTTTCTTTTTCATTTTTGATTTTCCTTTCGTGATTTTTTATATTTCTTGCTACCGTGTTTATGGTAGTCATAGATGAAAATTATAGCCAATGCTCCGAGTGCTACAGAAGCAAAATAAAACGGAGCAATACCACCGCCGCCTGTTTGAGATAACACAGATTTGTTATCGGCAACGGTTAATGATATATTAAGTGTGTTTTCATTGTCGGCTGAAATTGTAAATTCAACCTTTTTACCGTATGGCATATAGCCTGACGGAGTTACAGATTCAATAAAATAGTAATCACCTACCGGCAGATTACTGATTGACAAACTACCATTCGTAGCCATATAATCGGTTGCAGTTTTTGCAACTGAATTATACATATAAGTTCCTGAGCCTGTCTGATAACAGCTGATGGGAGTGTCGTCTGACTTATAGAGTTGCCAACCTGATCCGCCAAGAGCTTTTGTGCCGTCTGTTTTTGTCAGCTTAACAGAGCCTGTTTTCAGCGTGTTTTTGATATTTGCAAAAACTACGGTATCTGAATTAAGCGTAACTGTTACGCTTTTTGGCTTGTTGTACTTATACGGTAAAGAATAAGTGCCGTCATCGTTCAGAACACCGAGTTCTGATACCTTATATTTGAGCAATTCGTCATTGCTGTTATAAATCGGTAAGTCTGAAATTTCAGGACTTAAACCTTCAAGGTTTGTGCTTACTTTTTCGTTAAACCCTGTGTCAGCACAGCTTATTTCAAAATACAAACCGTCCACAACATCATCTTCAGATGTTTTTTGTACCTGTAACAAACCTGTTTTTACGGTGTTAACACAATCATATGTATAGTTGTATTCATCGGTATCATAGATTGTAAATTCGACTGCATCTTTCAGTTCATAACGGCTCGGAAACTTGTATGTTCCGTCTGACTGTTTGATGCCGATTTCGGTCAGTCTGTAGGTAATTTGAAAACCGTTTTGATTGAATACATATGGCAGAATTCCGTCAATTTTATTACCGTTTATGTCATAAAATTGCATATTATCTGTACTTGCTTTACCGTTTTTGTCGGTAGTCAAAACGATACTTGTAATCTCGTTTCCGTCTGCATCATAAGCCATAGGGGTAGGGATAAGGTCGTCACCGTATTCTCGTTCATCGTCAAAAGACTCAAGCTTAAAACTCAAACCCTCGATAACTCCGTCCTCGGAAGTCTTATTGATGTTAATACTGCCGGTTGCAGGAGCGTTGTACATGGAATAATTAAGCGTTGATGTTGTTCCGTATTTGTTGGCAGTCTTAAACTCTGATTCAGCCTTTTCAAGGTAATTGTCAGGGAAATAATAACTGCCTCCGCCGAGAAAACCTTTTTCAACAACCTTATATTTTATAGGAATACAAATTGCTGAGTTTGGAACGGTTAAACAGCTTGTGAGCTTGTAACCGTATCGGTTGTAATAGTTAGCTGTTCCGGTAGAATCTGTAACAATATCACCATAATATTTGCCGTTTTCGTCCTGTACCTCAAACCAAACTCCAGACACTTTACCGTTGTATGAGGTCTTTTTAACAGTTAAATCTGTTTCAGAAACTGTATTCTGAAAATTAAATGTAACCGTTTTGCTCTCGTCAAGCGTTAATGACTTACCGTTAGCGTTGGATTTTGCTTCTGATGATTTGCCATAGTAGTATCTTGAATAAGCATTCTCACAATTGCTGAATACGGCATTTGAAACACCTTCATAATATGAGCCTTTGTAGCTGATTGCATTTTCTTTCTTTATCGTCCAAGTGTAACCGCCATAGCTGTGAGCACCCAAAGTAGTCTTAAAGCCAAGCTCTTTTACGGTATAGGTTATCTTGTTGCCTTTATCGTCATATACCCTCAAACCTTTAACAGTCGCTTCGCCGTTTTTATCGGTTGAAACTGCGTTGTACTCGTTGCCAAGATTATCTGTAATTGCAAACCATAGATTTGATACAATACCGTCTGTTGATGACTTCTTGATTTTGAGGTCAGCTTTTACGGCATCTTCATAAATCGTCTGAATAACGGCTGTTTCAACGGTTGAGTTTTCCTCATTTGTAATGACGGGATAAACAGTATCGTCAAGCTCATAGCCTGTCGGAGCGGTTATTTCTTTGATGTAATATGTTTTGCCGACATCTACCGATTTTGCAAAAGTCCCCTTGCCGTCAGCACTTGTTGTGAGCTTGTCATACAAGCTTGCACAAGCTGAATCAGAGTACAAGCCATATACTGCTCCGCCGACACCTATACCTGACTGATTAAGCTTGTTAATGCCCACATATGCCTTTGCAGGCATTTCATCAATCGGCACATTGATAGGGGTGTTTGTGTCCTGTGCAATACCGGCAGTCTCTTCATTGATTACTCTGTAGAACACGACATTACTTAACGAGTATCCGTCAGGTGCTTTTACTTCTCGAATGACAACTGTACCAATTGGAATGGTTGGAACAGTTAAAAGATTGTAGCTAAAATAAAAATCGTCCGAATTATAGCCTTCAGCAAGATACTTAGAAGCAAGCAATGCTTTGCCATCTTCATCAGTCTGAATATACCAAGTCCTTTTAAGGTTTTTGCTGTCAAGTGCAGGAGCGGTTTCATCTGCTTTGACATCGTAGTCCTTGTCAATTTCCTGTGCGTAGTATTCAATGCTGAAAACCGCACCGCCAAGACCTTGACTTGTCGTTTCGCCTGTAATTGCATTTTTCTTTTGCAAAACAATACCGACAGGGTCATTAACCGGATTATCTTGTGGCTCGGTTTTTTTATCAGACAGCCTAACTGCTTTAAATATTGCATAGCCGTTGCTGTCTTTTTTTCCCGAACTCACAAATGTATATACAGTTTTATCAAGCTCATAGCCTTTTGGTGCTTTTGTTTCTTTTGCATAGTAAGAAGCTGTTGAATCAACATATTTACTGTAACTGCCGTAACCGCTTGCATTTGTCGTTATACTGCCGATTTTTTGGGTACAAGCCTTGTTTGTGTATATGCCGTACTCGGCACCGTTAAGGCTATAACAATCATTGCCGGCGGTAAGCTCTGTGTTTGATGATAATTTTTGAAGTTGCAGCTTGACAACATCCGGAAATGTCAGCTTAACATAGCCGTCTTTAACTGTATAATTAGAACCCTGAGCAAAAGTCTGATATGATGCATAGTCATTACTTGTAATTAAATACAAACTGTTTTTGCTCTTGATTCCATGTTCCTTCAAAAAAGAATTTTTCATTGTCACATTAACTGTCGTACCAAGATTTTTAGAACAGGTAAATGTTATCTTTTTACCGCTTACGCTGACCTTAACATTTGAATTGCTGACGATTACATCGGATGCTTTAGTTACTGAAGCGGTACCGTTCTTATCAGTCAAAGTGATTGAATACTGTCCGTTTGATTGATTATATGACATTTGATACGACTTCGCAGAACTGAGCGATGATGCTGTATATGACGGATTACGCACCGACCTTTTGCACCAAGACACCATATTGTCATATGCTGTTGTAACATTTGCTACAGTAGTTTCAGCTGAGCTTGTCTCAGTCATAGTATGGGCAGGAGTAAGCAACGGTTTTCCGGATACGGCATCAAAGGTTGAAGCATTTCTCTTGCCGGCTACAATCTCGAAAATTAACAACTGTGTTGCGTAATAGTAATGTACCTTATTTTTTGACGGAGATTCAAAACCTCCGAACCCCCAACTTAGTATCAGATTAACTGCATTTTGCTGTGCAGTAGTTAGCTGTTTCCAAGCTGCTGATTGAGATGTACTTTTTACAGTAGCAGAACTTGTTAATTCAGATGCTTTATCCGGTTCAATACAGTACGCTCTTTGTGTGTAGTCTAAAAAATTCAAGGTTTTTCCGGATGGAGCAAAAAAGTGCACCTTGAAATTTTCCCAACCTTCATAATGCTGACTGTGCTTTTTTCCGTTTGCGTCTGTATAAGTATATTCAGCTGTTTTCTTGTATATAAAACCTTTGCCGTCTGCTCCACGATTGCCTTTAACCGAGGCAGCACTTACGGAAAACGAACCAACAGACAATGAGCCGATAATTACAGTCAAGCATAAGAAAACCGACAATATTTTTTTAATTAACTTCATTCAAATTTTTCTCTCCTTTCATCTAAATATTGAAAAAGAAAAACTACTGTATTCTTTTATGGGTGATGCACGAATCATATTTACCTCCGTAAATTTATATTATTAACCACCTTAGTGGGGATTGTAGGGATGCATCGGACAAATTAATGCCCGATGCAAAAGAAGAATAACAATGAAAACTTAAAAAGTCTTGCTGTCAAGTGAACAGTGAGAGTCATAAAACAGAAAGTTGTAATCAACTTCCAATGTTTTCGCTAATTCTCTGATATATGCAAAAGTCGGTTCATAATTATCGTTTTCCCATTTGGTATAGGCTGACCGTTCTATATGCACGGCTTCTGCCACTTGTTTCTGTGTCATATGCTTGTTTTTTCGAGCAATAAGCAACTGCTTTCCAAACGACAATTATTTCACCTTCTCAAAAAGTTGTTATCAATTTAAAATGTTAAGGTCATATATGTAGTTAAGGTCAACATTTGTTGATATACCGTTAATTCTACCGTTATCTGAATACTGCCACACATCACAAGTGATTGACGGCTTTATATACCATTCTGCGTTCCAAATGGAAATGCCGTTATTTTTTAAGGTTTTGCGATTGAGCAGATAGTCATAAACGCTTGCTGAGGAATACACACCCGATTTAAAGCCGTTGCTTTTGAGTTTGTTACAGAAATTGACTGCCATTTTTGTATAATTGCTGTTGCTTGTACTCATTGCAGGCTGATATTCCATATCGTAGTAAACAGGAAGTTCAAACTTTTTACCCTTGATACAACTAAGGCAAGCATCTGCTTCTGCTGTTGCCGTTGACGGTGACATTGCATAGCTGAACCAATATGCTCCGACTTTAAGACCGGCGGATTTTGCGTTTTTGTAGTTTGTTTCAAACATATTGTCTTTTTGGCTTTTTTCTTTACCGTAGCCTGCACGGATAATCACATAGTTATAACCGGCTGATTTTACCTTGTTAAAATCTATTGAGCCTTGCCAAGTTGATACATCAATACACTTTGCGACACTTCCCGAAACAGTCAGCTTGCACGATGCGGTTTTTCCGTTGTAGGTTTTGTATGTGATTGTTGCTGTTCCTTGAGATTTAGCGAAGATTTTTCCGGTTGAATTAACCGTTGCAACATATGTATTACTGCTTGTCCAAGTACTGCGATAACTGTATGCGTTATTGTTGAGCGTAGCTTTAAGCGTTTTACTCTGTCCGACTTTAAGGGTTGCAGATTTATCAGAAACAGTAACCCTTGAAGGTGCAGATTTGACTGTTACCTTACAAGTAGCTTCTTTTCCATTGTTGAGCTTACATCTTATCGTAGTAGTGCCGGCTGTTTTTGCAGTAACAAGACCGCCTGACTTTTGGACGGGAGCAATTGCGGTGTTATTCGAGTAATAAAGTCTGTAGTAGGCTGCTGTATTGTTCGGAATACTGCTGTTCAAGTCATATTTTTCACCAACACCTAAAGTAATACTTGTTTTATTAAGTGTGATACTGTCAGCAAGTTTTTTGACTGTTACGGTACAGCTTGCAGTCTTGCCGTTATATGTTTTGGCTGTAATCTTTGACGTGCCGACACCGACAGCAGTTATTTTTCCGTTATTGTCAATACCTGCAACCTTACTGTTGTCAGTTGTAAACGACACCTGTGACAGCGTTCCGTTTTCAACCGTAGTTTTTAATGTGTAGGTTTCAGTTGTGCCAAGTGTGATACTTGACTTGTCAAGTTTTACACTTTTAGGTACAGTAGTAGGCTTTGGAACAGTTGTAGGCTCTGTAACTGCTTCCGTTGTAGGCTCTGTTGTTGATTCTGCTGTTGTCGGTTGTTCTTCTGTTGGCTCTTTAATCAGACCTACGATAATCTTCTGTACAAGTGTTGAATCAACAACGGTAATCACACCGTCTTTATTAAGGTCATACAGCTTAATTTGTTTTTCATCAAATGTTGTCATACCTACAACATTCTTCTGAATAAGCGTTGCATCTTCGACTGAAAACTTTTTGTCTGTGCTTACTGCTCCTGCACTAAAGGCACAAAGGCTCACAAGAGTAGTGGCAGTAAGTAAGCCCGAAATAATCTTCTTTTTTATCTTCATAACTTCCTCCTAAAAAAAGGTTTCTATATATATTCCGTAAAAATCGGGTTTTCGCACCCCCTAAATTGAAAAAAATTTTAAAATTTTTAAATTTTTTTTGAAATTATTCGTAAAAAGAAAAATGCTCCGTTTCGGAGCATAAAAAGGGCAAAAAAAAAGACAGAACCGAAGCTCTGTCTGAAATTTGTTATGTAGTTTTATTTATGGATTTGGGGTGAAGTGGACATAACATTGCTGTCCTTTTGAGAAAGGTTTCTCACATACTTTAAATCAATAGAATAAAAATTAAGTCTTTGTTGCTTCATAAAATCACTCCAAAAAATAAAGGGACTGAAAAACAGCCCCTTTACAGATTAAAAGTTTCCACTTATACGGTAGGACTCACCTCTTGTAATGCTTCCACTTATACGGTAGGACTCACCTCTTGTAATGCTTCCACTTGTATGGTAGGACTCACCGCTTTTTACAGAAATCAAAAGATTTCCATACAATAGGACTAAAGCCTATCACCACCTATATTATACACTAATCCGAGAATTATGCAAGCAGTTTTCTTTCACAGTTTAAAAAAACTGACAGCTAATTCACCTAATCCGTCCCCGATATTCTCAAACCAATCAGCAATTGTTTCTCCAAGAGTAGAAATAATATAGGTTGACATAGCAAACAGCCACAAAATACCGATTACTACACATCCGTCAAGCAACGGAAAAGTCCCGTTTTGTATCCATCCTACCACAACTACTGTTCCGCTAACCGCAAATATAGTGGCAAAAACAGAAATAGCAATATAAATCATTCCGCTTGCTACAGATACAAAAACTAACAAATAAGAAAGCAGATAAAACGCTCCTTTTAATAGGAAAGCAATTATCAGAACTGCAAGTTTTACAGGAAACAACAATACTTTAAGAAGTATCAGAAGTATTACCTTTGCCATATTGCACGCCCCCTCAGTTAAAATCAATTATACTCAACTTTACCGCAAACTGTACACTTTCTGCCGACTACTTCGGTTTTGGTTTCGTAGTGAGATTTTTCGGGTACAGTTACCGTCTTTGTGCCAACTTGAATATCTCGCCACTCATTGTGATAGTTACTGTTACATTCAAAAATGTGTTCAAGATTGTCTGTAATATCCGCACCGCATCTATTACAAATAGTTCTATCGTGTTTCTCGTAAACCGGCTCTTCGTAGGTATAGGCTTTCTGATCCACAACCTTTACTTGTGTTTCTTTGGTTATATTCTGCCAAGTGTGGGTATGCTCTTCGGAAAACATTTCAACTTTACCGCAAACCGTACACTTTCTGCCGACAACTTCGGTTTTAGTTTCATAGTGCGATTTTTCGGGGACAGTTACAGTCTTTGTGCCGACCTGAACATTTACCCATACATTGTGATAAGATACTGGTTCTCCGTTCAGTGCGTGCTGTTTATTATGTTCGCTGCAATTATCAGTAATATCAGCACCGCAAACCTTACAAATAGTTCTAT
>ULTI01018758.1_pt1 | contig 25059 bp, 21 predicted proteins | sample 1957291 | NCBI WGS metagenome assembly ULTI01 (sample SAMEA4835725, study PRJEB28245) | human gut metagenome | biome: gut microbiome; material: fecal sample | place: Denmark | collected 2008 | reverse complement strand
GGTATATTGCGAGTTTCTTTTACACGAGCTGCGAGGTTCTTTTATTCTACATACAAGTTTCTTTTACACAAGCTACGAGTTTCTTTTATTCCTGCTACGAGTTTCTTTTACGCAAAATCCCGTTTTTCACTGTCAAACAACCTCGTAATTGCCGTCAAAAAATCTCGCAGTTCGCATCAAACAATCTCGTAATTCACGTTAAATTTTTTGTTTCCTGCGCCCTTTGTCAAACAAACTCGTAGTTCAAAACCAAACCGGGCAGGGTAGGGGAATGCTTTCACTCTTATTTTTTTTGCGCTTTTTCAAATCAAAGAATCTCGTAGCTCAAACCGCTGCATTAACCATCCATATCTGGCCGTCTGAACCATATTTTTTCAATCTTTTGGTCAAACAAACTCGTAATTCTAGCTATGGGTGGTCATAAATCAACTTCAAATCCCGCCATGCGCCGCCCGTCCATACCGTCCTGGCTTTATTACAATCGGTATTTTTTTGTGTTTTTTCACCGTAAAAGAAACTCGTAGTTCAGCTCAAGCGTTCTAACCATGGATCAATAGCAGGTGTGAAGTCTTTGATTTTTTTGCAATTTTCAAGGTAAAACAAACTCGTAATAGCTGCAGTAGCCAGCGCCGGCCGGATTCAATCTTGTCGCATGTATCATCTATCAATTCATAAACCGTTCATGTCAGTCGGCAAGCTAGTTATGTGCACCATAGGACTATACACCAAAAAGTATACACCCGTCATGCCGCCAATACAACAATAATCAATCCGATAGGGTGGAAGCGAAGCCCTAAACAAAATCCATATATACACAACTTCGCTAAAGTCCAGTTTAGCGAAACATAGAGGAGGGAGCAACTCAAATAATTTTCAAAACCTCCTTGACATATGACATAAAACGTCATGTGAACAGGAGGCTTTCTTATGGCTCTTACTACGGAACAGGTTTTTGCACTTGGTATTCTTTATAACAAGCTCGCCACGATTGTTTATGGCGAGGATGGCCCCAAGGCCAATAACCTCCAGAACGCCACCATGTATCCTTTAATGGAAATCGCGCAGCTTATTCTTCGTGCCCACACAGAACACCGTATAACACCGGAGCTGGACCGCCTCATTGCTCTAACTTACTCCACAATTACCGAAGATGATATGCAAAACGAGTTTTCTAAGCTGCTTCCTGTCGAGCTGCAAGGCTCTTTCGCTCTCGGTTATTATCATGTTCAGGCCGAAAAGTATTCGGATATTAAGCCCATCGGCCTCAAAGCCATGCGTTCCCGTGCCAACTTGACAGCCCAGCAGGTCGCGGATAAACTCGGTGTATCACTCCGTCAATACCAACGCATTGAATCCGGCGAAAGTAAACCTACTGTTCAGGTCGCACAAACTCTTGCTTCGCTGTTTCAATGCTCTGTCAATGATTTATTTTAAGAGGTCGTTTCATGCTTCGTCGTTGCACTCGCTGCGGAAGTTCATTTGAAGGGCAAAAAGAACAGCGCCTATGCCCCTCATGTCGTGAACAGGCCGCTCATAAACCACGCATGATATCTCATGTTTGTAAGTCGTGTGGTGCTACTTTTACCGGTGGTCCTCGTGCATCTTTCTGCCCAGAATGTAAGGCGGAACGTGATAAGCAGGCTGTAAAAAAATGTCGGAACCTTGCTAAAAACAAGACCACTCGCCAAATTGGATCTACCGATATCTGTCAGCGGTGTGGCAAGCCTTATATCGTAAAAGGTGGCCTTCAAAAATATTGTCCAGAATGCGCCCCGATCTCCTTAAAAGAAAAAACCGAGCCGTTAAAACGTGCCTGGGCTGCCAATTACCGTGAACAAAACCCAGACCACAAAAAGAACATGCAGAAAAACGGAACAATTTGTGTTGTCTGCGGAAAAACTTTTGCTGCAGTAGATCGTAGTAATGCTTGTTCTCCTGAATGTTTAGCAATTCTTAAAAAACAACAGCAATACCATAAGGACATAAAACGTGGGCGTTATAAAAAATTATCAAACACAAAAGGAGAACCATCATGATAACTGAAATTATTGTAGGGGTTCTTGCCTGTACCCGTAGAACCTCGGAACATGGCCCCGTCACAACAACCTATTTTACCTTTGTGTCAAATGATCCGTATCAGGCCCACCGTCTTCCGGCTGGCTGGGTTCTTCAAGGCCAAAAACCGTCCGGTGTCCCCTGTAAAAAACTCGTCACCATCGAACTGCCGGATTATATTCATGATGCCAATAGCGATCTTGGCACTCACTATATTTCTGAATATTCCACCAAAGACGGCAACGCAAACAAGGTTTTCTTTTCCTGTAATGCTACCCCCGTTTTGGACGGCTTTGAACCCGCAATCAACTCCGCCATTCAAACCATCAAGATCTCCACACCAACCCCATCCGGCAAGCGCGAGGATCTTCCCGCCAAAGTTCTTTCTGTCTCTGAACTGTATTGATACTTCCAACCGGCTAAAAAATAGGGAGCACCCAAGGTTTCAAACCAAAGGTACTCCCTATTCCTGTTTGTATAATTCTTTGCTGTTTTTACTCAAGCGTAAAATTTACTTGCCACTAGCCGGAAGGCTGAATGGTGGCAAGCTCTGTCAACCTTAACGCTTAAACAAAAACTCCTGTATATCATCAAATGCTCGCTGCATCTGCTCCACATTGTCGCCGTTCAGGTTGTGCCCCAGCTGTGCAAATTCTGCCCGCAGCAGCATGTTAATGCTTTCATCCAGGCTGTTCAAGTGCTTCTTCACACCCTCCAACTGTTTGTCAAACGTGTCGCAGCGCCCTTCCACCGTTTTCAGCCGCCCTTCAATCTTGTCCATCCGGGCGTCCTGGTCTTTGTTTGGCTTTTTCAAAGAGGTATGCCACCCTGAAAAAACTCCAAACACACCTGAAATAGTAATGATTGCACCGCAAGCTCCAAGTATTCCTAGGATAAGATCTTTCATCGTAAATGCGAATTCAGGGTTAGGCATCTGCGTTCACCTTCTCTCCGGCAGCAGCTTCACCCGCCTTCATCTGCTCGTAAGCCGCCTGGGCAATCGCACGCGCCTGCTCCTCTGTAATGGTAACGCCGGCCTGCTTGGCCACTTCCATAATCAGTTCTGCGGCACGCTTGTTCTTTTCCTCGCCGGAAATATCGTTAAAATACTGCTTGATATATTTACAGGCGCTTAACCCCCACTGCATCAACAGCGGGTAGCCGCTCAACAGGTTCAGCGCCTTGTTTACTGTTTCCTGGGCGTTCGGCAGCACATATTTGCCAACCATAAAAGCAACCACGCAAACCAGGCCCATCACAATATATACAATTCCCTGTTCCATACCTAACCTCCAATCTCTTCCGTGTCACTTGTCTCATCAATCGGCGTAAAAATTTCATCACCAAGGGGCGCATTGTCACCCTCTGTTTTTTCTTCTTCCGCTACTTTTTCCCTCACCTTAATCCAGGCGTTACACAAATTCTCTGCACTCATTGCCGCAAACAGCCCAATGTTAAAAGACGATTCCGGTAACTGTCCGGTCCTAAAACACAGGATCATGTATACAATCGCGTAAACAATCGTTGCGCCCATCGTAAAAACAATAATCTTTTTGCTGAACCTCATCAGGCTCCAGTTTTCCTTCATAAAAATCACCTGCTTTGGCTGCACTCAGGTATGGCTTTTCACCGCTTTTTGGCTGATATAACCATAAACCGTTTTGAACCAGCCGTTCACGACCGTCTCATACCCAATGCAAACAGGCTTGCCGGTCTTGGCATTCGGGCTGCTGATCACCCCAATGGACTGGTACTGCATTCCGGCACCCTTGCGCACATTCCACTTGCCGTTGTTCAGGGTAATGGCTTTTGTCACAGTCTTTTTCACTGCCGGTTCAACCTTCGGCTCCTCAGCCGCTTCCTGCTTGTCCACCTGTACACTGTGCTGGTTTGCATTGGCCCACAAAATCACACCGCGGCTGGCCGGCTTAAAGTCATCATCCAGCCAGCATAGCGGGTTCTCGCGCACGCCTTTCCAGCGCACCTCAAAGTGCAAATGGGCACCAAAACAGTTGCCGGTCTGGCCACTGTAGCCAATCACTTCGCCGGTTTTTACCTTCTGTCCAACCTTCACTGTGATAGAATTCAAATGAGCATACAACGTTTCCAGCTTGCCGCCTTTATACGCCGTATGCTCAATCTTCACCATATTGCCATAACTGTTGGTGTCGCCCTGGGTCACTCGCCCATTCCAATGGTAAACCACGCGCACCGTTCCATCTTCCGCCGCAAACACCGGTGTTCCCACCAAAGCGCGAAGGTCGATTGCCCTGTGTAGCGCCCCACTGTTATATTTCCAGCCAGCTGTAATCACATGCTGCGCCAATGGCCACCCAAAACACACCTCTCCATTTTTCAGCCGCATCTTCCATCAGCCTCCTTTTAACATTCCATCGTATTGTAAAGTAATTTTGCTTCACGGTTATTTCAGCTTAGTTAATAATCTCACCTTATTTCACAAATACTCGGATGTGGTTTTCATTCAGCCGTTCCATCACACGGTATCCGGTTTCTGCTTTAGTTCCAATGCCATTATCATTGGCAGCACAAAATCCGTTTACTTCGCAGGTGCCGTCGTCCACCACAACCAGCTTTCCCATCAGACCAACAGCATCCCATTCCTTGCGCTGTCCGCGGGCAATATACTGTTTGTCATTATCATAGTTCGGGTTCAACACCAAGCCGTTCTCTGTGGTGCTGTCATGCTTCAGTGCTCCAAAAATGTCACGCTCGTACATATCAACCCACTGATCCTCAGCAGTATCGCCCAGCACAGTCGGGTTACCGGATACAATACCTAAAATGTAAGTATCTTTGCTGTTTGCCAATCGAATGTATTTCCCATCCAGCGTCACAAACATGCCACGTCGATCTTCTCCATCTGGGTTCCCGTCCTGCCACTCAAACATTTCCGCATAGTCAGCGCCAGAAGAAGAATAGGTACCGCCGTAAGCATTTCCGTTAGAAGAAATGCGAAAACAGTTACTTACTCCATCAGAACTTCCATTTCCAAAAATCAAAAGGTTTGCTGGAAAGAAAGTGCTACTAGAAGTTCCTCCTGTTCCACCGGTACTTTTACAATAACATCCTCCAACAAACCCGTTAGATACAGAGTTGCAGTAAAATGTCACATAACCGTTTTCTGAGGTAAGACCAGTTACATTATTATGGTTGCCAATAATTAAAGAATTATTTGGGCCTGCCGAAATCCCGCCTGAAGTGATTCGTCTAGCGGAATTATCTCCAAAAATTACATTACCATATTGATCTACGCCTAACGCGTTTGTTACATTGGTTTTACTAATACTAATCGTTCCATTATCAACGGTAATATTATCGCCAATCTTTACCACGCCCAAGGTAGAGCTTGTTGCGGTCGGCAGTGTATAGGTCGTATTGCTCGCCGGTGTCATATAAATCTGGTTTGCATTCAGTTTTCCATTTGTCTTAGCCGTATCATATTGGCTTTGTGTCAGGTAGTTAATTACCAAACTGTCCAGCTTTGTATCAGTTGCCATAATCATATACCTCTCGTTACAATCGCGCTGATCGCCGTCAGTCCACTCGGCAGCCCAGTCAGTTTTCCGTTGCTGATGCTTAGGCTCAGATTGGTACTGCTTGGGCCGCCATACATGGCGCTCTTGTGGTACTTGTCGCCCTCAAACGCGATCAGGCTCGTAGTCTGCCCGCCCCAACCGCTGGAACTGGTCATGGTGCCGTAGCCCCAAATCTTGATTGCCCCGTCAGTTCGCTTAAAACTCACGCTGGGGCTGGTGTTCGTGACGGCATAAGCCTCCACATTGTTATTGCCACTGCCGCCGGAACTCCCGCCGCCGGCATAAGTTCCTGTCACACCAAAAATGCTCACACCGCTCTTAATGTTCCCGGCCACCAGGTTTGCATCGCCTTTAATGGTCTGAGCACCACTTAAATACTGGCTTGCCGCAATACTTTGGTCACTGGTCTTTGGGGTGTAAGTTGCCGCAGCCTTCTTTGTTACGCCACTACCAACATAAGTTCTGGAAACAGCGTTTACCGTTACGGAGCTCAAACCGTCATAGCCATAGTCGGCCTTGATCGTCTGTGCGCTCTCACTGGGGCTGACTGTCTTGCTCTGCAAACTCGCCCCACTGGCACCACCAGTCACAAAACCGCCCTGCATATCTACCTGCGTACTTCCTAAATAAACTCCCATATAAAAATCACCACCTGCTAATTGTCACACTTGTTGCGCCCACACTGGCTGCCGTAATGCTGATCGATTTCGCACTGCTGCCATCCCATGCACCCTGGCTTGTCCCGTTCAGGTTAATCGTCAAAGCTGCATTCACCTTGTTGGCGCTCGTTGCTGCACCGCCCGCACTGCTGGACCCAGCATAGTTGTGGGTGTGGCTGCTCGGCGTAAAGGTGCTCGGTTTGCCTGTGACATTAACCCATGCAACAGAACTTGCAGAGTCTGCAACTCCTGCGGTAGCGGGCTTTTCCGTAATGGCTGTCCAGTTACTCCATCCGTCGCTCATATTAGAACTGTTGTGCATACGATACCACAGATGCGCACCTTGCGATGTCCTGTGTGGCCAATAAATCTGGATGATACGATTTTCACTACCGCCATTTTCACTGTCCAACACCTGTAAGATTCCAAAAGCATATTCATCAACAGGCGCATGATAATCAGCTGTCATGGTGCAGCTCTGAATCTTGTAAACACCAAACGTCTTCAATGTATTCCAGTCAACTTTACCGGATTCTGTGCCTTGTAGATGGATATGTCCACTGTCAGCTTTACCAGCCAGTTTCGTGTTAATCTCAGACTCCGTATAATACCGGTCATCATGTGTGTGCCCACTTGGCGCCTTCCCATCAACAAGACCTTTCAATACTTTACCCTGTGCGGCACTCAGGCTCTGGTCTGTAGCATCACTGGTCAGGTTATTCTGTACCCCACGCCAGGTGTTGGTATCGGTGAACACAGCACTTGCCGGAACACTCTTACCCAGTGTATAGGTAGTCGCCACAGGTTTGCCATCACTAAAATAAACCGGCTGTGTCGCACTGCCTGCACTCGAACTCAGTTTCGTTGCAGAATCAGCAGACCCAGCCGCCTTAGCGTTCTTTACACTGAAATTTGATGGGTTATACACATACATGTCTGACCCATTCTCACCACCCCAAAGCCATGTCGGCTGGCCATCTTTGCCAGACCAGTTAAATGTCATAGGGGTATCGGCGTCTCCGTTTCTTCCAAGCTTTGCAGCAGTGCCTGTCAGTTTACCGATAAAATTAGGCGCAGTGACAGAATCACTGACATAAAGCTTAGAAAGCAGGCGTGTCACGCCATTTACAATCAAATTAGAAAGTTGAGCCATTCCATCACCTCCGTCAGTTTTCGATGAAATTATCCATTGCGATTGAATTAACAAGTATTCGTCCGCTGTTTATTGCGCCGTCTACAAAAGAATCTGCAGGTACAACGCGAATATTTTTATAAGTTATTGTTCCTTTGCCGTTGGAATAATCTGCTCGGCAACCAAGCTCATATCCTGGTTGTTCTGCTGTAAATTTCACCTTAAAATGTTTTGTTCCACTGTTAGAACTAAGCATTAAAGAAGTAAGATTGCCGATTTTTGACGCCATCGGGTTTCCGTAATTCCAAGACCAATTTGAGCCATTATAAACAGAGCCCTGCGCCCACATTCCAAAATTGCTTGCAGCATCAGTTGTGAACCCACTCCAAACAATATCCATATCAATGTAATATTCCTTGTCAACAACAAAACCTGTGATATATCGTCCCATACATGAATTTTCAACAGACGCAGTTGGTGTATATCCTTCGCTCATAAATGTGTTCAGCATAGCGCCGTTTGTCTCTACAAAACTCCCCGCATTCACAACCCCGCTTTTATTCACTCCCACACTCATGTTTCAATCAGCTCTCCCTTCGTCAACATCGTTCCGGTGCTTGTAATCGAAACTGGTGTGTTGTATAGCTCTGCAATATCCGTGTCCGATAGAGCAGTGGCATAAATGCGAAAGTCGGAAAGCTTGCCATGGAAATTTGTATTCCAATCACTTCCCGTATAACTGTCACCCAATGTAAATGTGCCCGCAGGCATTATTGTTTTATCTGCATAGGTAGCGCTGCAATTTTTCTTGCCATCCAAATACCAGGTCGCTACACCTTCTTTGTATACATAAGTGAACAAATGCCAGGTATTTACTGCAATATTACTTCCGCCTTTCACATAATTCGGACTAACGCTTCGGTATCCCCACTGCGCACAGCCTTCGGTATTAACTGCCAGCCACAAACCGGAGCCGCCATAACCGTTACTGTTCAACCAAGTAGAATATGCGCCACCTTCAATTTGGTTCAGCCAAACACTAATCGTGAAGTTGCTCGCAGCCTGCCCGTCAAACGGCATTTTCCCAGTAATATAACTTTTATAAGGGAACTCATAACATCTATCATACATCGGGCTGTCCCCAGCCAAAACCGGCCGATAAGCGCTTGTTACACTGCCATGGTTTCCCATTCCGCTCGTATCATACACCGTATTATCCGCCCAGCTGCCATTGCTTCCACTTGCCGCCGTGCTGCATTCACTTACGCAAACATCTTTCAAGTCAAAATCACAAGTGTAAACCGTATCTTTGGTTGCAAGACTATCGGAATAAAATTCAACCAGCGGTTTTGTGTCATACTCCGTGCCGGATCTTGTGTACTTTGCGTCCAGCTTGATCTGGATGTGATATTCATGCCACTGGTTATCTGCCACAGTAATGGTCTTCGTACTCGTAACCCAGTCATTGTTGATATGCGCTGCTCTAAAGTAAATGTTAAAGTTCTTGCTGTGGCACCGCACCTTGCAACTGTAATCATATGTCTTGCCCGCAGTAAAACTAAAAGTAGGGAAGTAAAAATTAGGCCAGGTATTATTGCCGGTTCCTGTATAACTCAGCTTGTAATTATACCCGCGTTCATTTGCCAGCTTGGTCACAGTATAGCTACTACCGCTCGGCTTCCCCTCAAAATTATCTCCACTATATTTGTTAATACTCCCTGTTGCATACGGGTCATTCAACGGGTAATGGCAGCATAACCCCTGTGCAATCTCGTGAACTTCTTTCGGAGAAAGTGCATTGTCATAGATGCGGACATCACAGATACTGCCATTATATCTGTATATATTTCCACCACTATAATGGAAATAACCAACACCTAAACCAACAGACTCTGAAAATGTTGGCTTCGTTCCATTAAATGTAGTCGTTACTTGCTGTACACCATTCAAGTAGATTTTTATATCATTTCCATGTTTTGTGAAAACAATATGTGTCCATTTGCCACCAACTATGGGAATGTCGTAAGTAGATGTACCAAACCACACTCTACAATTCGCGGAATCCAAACATTGTAGTCCATATCCAAAACTATTATAGTCAACTCGTCCAACGCTAAGTATATACTGTTGTGTGTCTCCAGAATTATTAAATGCTGTATTTACCCAACATGCCCAGCTAATATTATCAATGTAGTCAAGGCTATGTGTAGTTTCCGTAGCCACTGCTTGGTTTCCAGCAAATACAGCACATTTACCCATCAAACCATTACCCCAAGAGGTAGGGCTACCACTTGTAGACAAACCACTAACACCTTGGTTTATAATAGTGCCATTCAGCGGTAGCCAAACCTGCAATGCCATAACCACCGCCTCCTTAACTAAAAACAAAATTCACGCATTTATCATTTGCGTTATACATCAGTGTACATCCATCGCCAATCATAACCTCGTTGGCGCTCATGCGTCCGGCAACACCAACACCGCCACTTACCTTCACAGCACCGGTACTTTTATTCGTAGACGCAGTTGTATTTGTAAACGCAGTCACGCCCGTCACCGTTCCGCCCGCCAGCGGTAGGTATGGATGGCTGTGCGTATCAGCTTTGGTTTTCAGCTTCGCGTCAATCTCGCTCTCTGTATAGTACCGGTCGTCATGCGTATGATTCGATGCAGCATATGCAGAGGATGCAGTGTAGGCCGCGTTTCCAAGTCCAAGCCACGATTGCAACGCGCTTTTAGACACATCCTTGATTTTTGCAGTTGTAGACCCGCCGTCACCAGTTGTATAACCGGCTATATATTTGATAGCATCGCCAGTAATCCCGTCACCGTTATATCCGATTTTGATAGTTTTGCTTGGGGTATTATAATCAGCAACACCAATCGCAACATCTGCATTTGCCGCTTTTGTCGCATACTTAACGCTCTTATTTGCATCTGCAGTATTGTCCACATTGTCAAGACCAACCTGCGCTTTCGTATGGGTATGGCTTGCTGCAGCATAGTTGCCCTTTGGCTGATAAATAGCGTCACCCTTGCCCTTGATGTAACTCCATAATGCTTTTACTGGTCGCCGGTAGTATGTGGTTGAAGTAGTTCCACCTCCCGCATACTGAGATACATAATAGTCGTCATCTTGCGGAGTGGAATCGCCAATAGAGAGATTGTTAATAAGTGCGCTTGCGTCGTGGGTATGCCCGGCAGTAGCAAATTGATCCTTGTTTACAGCACGAAGTTCATACCCATTCCAGCCAGCAAGCCAAGTGTAATCTGTATAACTCATACCGGCTTTTGAATAAGCAAATGTTGTATCTGAAGACTTATTGCCTATGTCTTTTATACTATTATGGGTATGTCCCATAGCCGCTTTCCCATCAACCAGGGCTTTCAGCGCCTTGCCCTGCGCTGCGCTCAAACTGTCGGTCGTACTGTCGCTGGTCAAATTGTTTTGGATGCCGCGCCAAGTGTCGGTATCTGTCAGCTTGTCCTGCACCCATCCGCTCCAGGTCCCGTTTGCACAATGGCGGCGGTAAGCGGCACTGTCGCTGTAAACAATCTGGGTATAATAATTTCCACTTGCCTGGTGAATCACAATCAAGCCAAAATTGTCTACGTTACTTGGTTTATTTGTCACGTTGTTGCTGCCGCTAGAATTGTAAAATCCTGGCGTCACCACATCGTTTAAGTTCTCGTTTGTCAATACAATCATGGCGGCCTTGCTCTCATTCAGAATCTTACCCTGGTTTGCCGCAAGGCTCTGGTCGGTCGCGCTGTTGGTCAAGCTGTTCACAACCGGCCGCCATGTGTTTGTGTCCTGTTTGGGTGGGATGTATCCCAGTGCATTCGTTACATTGGCCGCCGTCACACTAAGCACGCCGCTGTTGTTTGTAATGTTCGCTCCGGTTTTCACGCCGCCCAACACATTGCTGGTCGCCGTGGGCAGGCTGTATTTGTTCGCCCCCTCGGCAATCCCATCCAATTTTTTCTTATCGGCTGCGCTCATAAAGCCAGCCGCGCTCTGTGTAGCTCCCCCGTGCCCGTGGCTAATGGGCGCAAAAATGGTTTTCAGCTTGCCAAAAAAGTAGCTTAACCCCGCGTTACTCAAATATCCCACTTTACCACACCTCCTCTTGGTTTAGTTTTTAAGATGCCAAAATGGTATCAATTTCAGTATTCTGGATCGCATCAATGGTAAATACCTGGCCCAGTCCATCCCACTTTTCGCCATTCCAGGCATAGTTCATGCCATTGCCAACGTCGTATACATCGCCAATGGTCTGGCCGCTGGTCGGCAGCTTGTCATAGCTTGCCACACTGCCTTTGTAACGGTACATAGCGGTGATGTCACTCTTCAGGGCATAGGTGCTTGCCGCGCCAAAAGCATCCAATTTCTTCTTGTCGGCAGTGCTCATCAGGCCATGGGTGCCCTGGGTGGCATCATTGTAGGTGGTGTTGGTGCTGGGGATGCCCAATGCCGTAATATCGCCCTTGGCAACCGCAGTCACAGCGCTCACATGTCCGGTCGCATCCACAGTAATTTTGTACAAGCCACTGTCATGTGCGGTATAGCTGGGGTGAACATACTTGTTGGCACCGGTAGCAATACCGTCCAGCTTCTTTTTATCTGCGGCAGTCATCAAACCGTGTGCGCTCTGGGTTGCATCGTTGTAAGTGGTATTGGTCGGGGTTGCCCAGGTGCCATCACCGCGCAGATACAATCCCTGCTGCCCTTTGGCAGGTGCGTTCACAAGGCCGGAACTACCAGCCGTATCAGCAGTCGCACCCTTAAAGTTGGTATAGGTGGTATCTTTGTCAGCAACCCACTTGGCCGTACCATCGGCACTCCAGCCCAGGATCATGCCGTCAGAACCACCTACCGGGATATGTTTATTTCCGCTTGTGGCGGGGTGTACGTATTTGTTTGCACCTTCCGCAACACCGTCCAGCTTCTTCTTATCGGCGGCACTCATCAGGCCGGCGCTCGTGGTGCTTGCAGCTCCATAGGTGGTGTTCGGCGGGGTCGTCCAAGCACCGGTCGAATCCAGCCAGCGCTGCGCACCCTTCGTCGGGCTGGGCACCAGTCCGCTCTTGCCATCCGCATCAACCGTTGCGCCGCTCATCACGCTGTAGGTGGTATCCTTTTCGTTTACCCACTTAGCGGTGCCGTCCGCGCTCCAACCCAAAATCTGGTTGGCACTGCCGCCTGCAGGGATATGCTTATTCCCGCTGGTTGTCGGGTGGATGTAATTCATCAGCCCGGCCAGTTTGGTCTTTTCTGCCGTGGTGTAATCATTGGTCGAAAGCCCCTTGCCATCAACCTTGTCTACCTTGCCCGCCAGTAAAGCTTTAATCTTCTGACAAAAATAAAGCAGACCGTCATAACTCAAAAATTTCATATTATCCCCTCCTATTCGTCTTTGAATAAATTATCAATTTGGCTGTTGGTAATCTCGTCAATCACAGCTTCCGGGCTTGGGGTGTTGATAATCAGTCTCCCATCTGCATCCGCCGTCACGCTCGTAATGCCGGTGCCGCGCACCTTTACCGTACCTTTTGCCACATCACCATGTTTCAGCTCCAAATTTACTTCTGTGGCATCAGCCTTGCTGGCCCCAATTGTAAAATCAGTATCATTCAGCATTACCCAACCAGAGTTATAAATATATAAATCTCCGGGCGGCAGGTAATAAATCTTCCCGGCCAGCGGGGCCAATGGCAGCTCACTCACCCGTTCCAGATCGCTTCCAATCCGAACTCGCCCGCCGGCTGTGTCCCGGTAAGTGTTTCCCGTATCCAAGCAGCATACCAGCTGTCCATCCACAATAGGAGTTTTATCCAGCTGCGACTGTTGGATCTCGCATAAAGAAAGTTTTGACATCGTAAAACTCCTTTTTGTAACAATAAAAAAACCGCCTACCTGCGTACAGATAAGCGGTTTCGATTCAGTATTTAATTTGACAAATTTTGCATTGACAGTATAATAATAGCAGAACTAAGGCACCAACGTTTACTCCTTTTTGCCATATCTTCCTCATAGACGTAATAGGCGGTCAAGCCTCCCATCTGCCGCAAGGCATTGTGGAGCGCCCCTACTTTGCCTTCCGGCAAATCCATTTTGCCAGGAGGTGATGCTTATGCCGGATCTATCCTTTGTTGATACCATCGTCATTATTGGCGTTGTGTTCACTGGGGTACAAACTGTCGTAGCAGTTATCACGTTTTTTCGTGGTAATAAAAAGTAAAACCGCCCTGTCGCAACCAGAGCGGTTTTTGCTATGATGGTTTAGCCATTGTAGTTTCATCGTAAACTGAGGTGCGACCGTCTATGTCGGTGCCTTAGTTCTACTATTATTATATATTCAACATCGTTGTTTGTCAATACAATATAAAGCCTTCGCTGCACAGTGCATGTTCTCCTACTCGCAAAACACTGGCTCCACAGCGAAGGCTATTTTTTATGTCAATTTGAAATAACTAACCGCTTGGCCGTCTCAGCCAATGGTCTTCCAGGTAATAGCGCCCTCAACAACCTTCACGCGGGTATCCATGGCAGTGTTCAGGCCGTCAGCATACTCCTTGGCGGCATCACGGGCAGCATCAGCCTTGGTGGTTGCGTCAGCAGCGGCAGCAGCAATGGCCTCGCTCTTGGCGGCAGCCAGCTGTTCAGTGCCCACCTTGGCATCCCAGGCGGCCTTCTGTTCCTTGGTCACATGGATGTCGGCATTCGCAGTGTGTGTATCCAGGGCGGTCTGCACAGCCTTGATCTTTTTGTCAGCTTCAGCCTTGGTATAAGCATCGGGCACAGCAACATACAGGCCGTCTTCCTCCAGGGTAATGGAGTTGTCAGCCTTGGCGCTCACCTTCACCTTCACGCTGATTTTATTGTCGGTAGAAACAGTAACCTCAGCGGTGGAAGTTGCCAGACCGGTGTAAACATCAATCAGGCTGCCAACCGGGATCTTGATCACATCGCCGCTGGTAATGGTCAGCTCAATGTTTTTGTCCTTGGCATTATAAGTACCGCTGGTCACAACCAGATCCTTGCCCAGCGCAATGGTCAGTTCGTCACCGCCAAATACCGGTAGCTTGATGGTGCGGGTGCTTGCGTCATAAGTCGGTGTATGCACAACGCCAGTCAGGGTGGCAGTAACGGGGTCGCCGCCCTTGGCAACACTCAGCACGCCATCATTGTAAGTAACATCGGTAACAAACACACCCTTGCTGCCAATAACGCCCTCAATCTTGGCATCAACGTAGTCGGCAACAGCCTTGGTGGTCGGCACATTGTCATCGCTGGCGTCGGCAGCCGGGATCTCAGTTACGGTGGCCTTGTTCAGCTGGATATAGCTGGTGCCATTGAACACATGCAGGGTAAAGTCGCTGGTGCGCACATAAACAACGCCCTGCACCTGGCCGGAACCAGGCAGGGTGCTCACCAGCTTGCAGCTCTTGGTGTATTCAACTGCACCCTTAAAAATCTGCAAAGTGTCAGTCAAAAAATACAGGGTGTCGTTGTCCTTTGCCTGCAGGGCTTCAAAGTTAGCTTTGGTGCCATAATTAAATTTTACTTCTGCCATAATTATCTCTCCTTGAATTTCATGTTGTTTTTGTCGGTTAAAATTCCTGCCAAACAAATCCAGTGCTTGCAGTGCTGAACGGCTCAACAGCAAACTTCCCGGTGTCCAACAGCTGTACAATCCACGGCTCGTACTTGCCCTCGGTGTTTTTAATCATTACGGTCTGTCCGGCATAAGTGTCGCTGCTGTTGTTCAGCTGCTCATTGGCTTGCCCGTTGCTGTCAAAAACACGGGTACGGGGGCGGATCGCCTGTTTGCTCTTATCGTCACGGATGTAATAAAACTCCGATGTATCCTTGGTAATAACCAGGTCCTTCTCGTCAATAATTCCATTCGTAATTGCTGTATCCAGATTTTCCGCGTTACCATAGCCCAACTTGCTTGTGGTTGCCATTCTCCCAACTCCTTTCTCCATTTGTCGCTATATAGAAAAAACGCAGGCGGCCAAGCCTTAAAACTCAACCACCCGCATATTTCCATCAGTTGTACTATCACCGCCGCCGGAACCGCCGCTGCTCTTGATCTCTACCGCATTGCCAATCGGGCTTCCGTTGGCGGTCAGCTGCAGCATGTCATTCTTGTAGCTCAGGTTGTCAGCCTTGCTGTTCATCATGGCGTTGCTCTTATCAATCATGGCCTTCAGCATGGCCTGCATCGCAATAATCCGCTGGTCCAAAGCATTCAGTGCTTCGTCCGGGATCGTGGCCGCCCAGTCGTAAACATCAACAATTTTAATTTCGCCCGGTCCAACCTTGCGGATATACTGGGTGGTTCTGCCTTCAACATCCATCTCAATGTTACCAAAGGTCAGCTGGAACTCAATCACACCAGCCTCACTGGTCAGCGCTGTGTCAAAAGGCAGCTTATATTCCAGCTTGTTTTTATACAGCTCGTCACTCAGCGTCAAAAACTCGGTGCGGTATTTCTTGCTCACCGGCAACCGGTATTCCAGCATTACCACATAGTCGCGCATGTCTTTGCCCTTATATTCCGGGTCAGCCAAAAAATGCAGGGTGTCTACCAGTTTGCTCTGCTGCATCACGCGCTCCACCACACTGGCGGTCAGGGTATTGTCCTCGTTAATCAGGATCGTGTACATTGCTCGTCTCCTTTCCGCCCACAATGTAGTCAAACTCATTGCGGCTGATTTTGCCCTTGTGCCACAGCGCATTTAGGGTTGCTTCTTTTAATCGGCGATCCAAATACAGCCGCCGCAAACTCTCCACAAAGTCGCTCATAGCACACCTCCTTCAATCAGGCTCAGGGTATAAGCATCAATAATAGCCTCAGGGGTTTTGGCCCCCAAGGCTTTCAGCTTGTCATATTCGTAAACACTGATCTCTTCCAGCTGCACGGTATCGTATCCTGCCGCCGGAATGTTATAGTATCCGTCCACATGCCAGATGTAGCGCCCATCACTGCTCACAATTCCTTCGGCATCATCTGCCGTGCAGTTCACCATAATCCCGTGTTTCGCCTGGTATTTCACAAAACTCAGGTGGTCAAGGGTATCAATCACCTGGCCGTTATATATCACCTTGTAATACATTTCGTCCCTCAACCTCCTTTACACGCTGAACATCACGCGCACGCCATGCTGCTCATTCGGGGTAACATAGCTGTAAATCTGGCCGTCTGCCGCAACCTGCAAAAAGTAATCTGCATACTGAACATTCGGGCTGCGTGTCCAATAAGTGGTGGCCGCGCCATCATCGTCATAGCAGATTCGGCTCTGATTATCTGTCATGTAACTGATCGTTGTACCTTCATAAATATACGGCTCACTGTTCATGCTGGGGTTCAGCTCATATGCAGCCGGTATAAAGAAGTAACAATCCGCCGTCACAATTTCCTTGGATGTTCCGCCCGCACTGGATGTCACTTTTACCTGCTGGATCAACTGCTGCCATCCAATTGGCAAGGCATTCGGCAGCCGCTTGTCCAGGTAAGTGCGCAGCGTTGCTGCGGGCCAACCGCCATTGTTGTAATAGCTGCTGGTAATCGGCATCTTGCGTGCCAGCGTATTTTTCGCCAAAAACGTCATTGCGCAGCGCTTGTTTGTGTTATCACTTAAATAATACTGCTTAAATCCGCACATCTCAAATTCGCGGGTTTCATGCGGCCATGCAGCCAGCTTCCGGCAGGCATTGTCGCCCAGGTCTGCATACCAAACTTTCGCCCAGTACACATCACCCTTGGCAAACCGTTCATATTCCCCGTCATCGGCCTTGGCGCAACCAAACACCAGCGTTGCATTGGTCTGTGTAATTCGTCCACGGTTAATCTCGGTGTAAACAATGTCGTCACCGTAAATGTTGGCCGTATACACATGCAGGTTATTTTCGCCCTTCTTGTGGCGCATTACCACCATGTCACGGGTTCCAACTGTGGCAGCTGTTGCGCTTTCGGTGCCCCAACTGATCTTGGCTCCATTATTGTTCCAAATGCGGATACCGTTCATGCCGTTGGTTTCAAAACACTGCATCAGCACAGCATTGGCCGTATCGGTTGTGGTCATCCGGTAATCTACCGCCAGCACCCAGTCTCGGTCTTCCTTCAACAGCTGCACACCAGTATCCACATAGTTGGTGCCATCAAAGGTCTTTTTCTCGTTGATCAAAACCTTCTCTTCAATGTCAGAGTAGCTAAAGTCGTTGCCCATTGTAATGGTCACAGCGTCCTTGGGGCTAACCACCTTATTCTCCACACCAACCTTTTTCATTGCGTAAATCTCGACCGGGCGCAAACTGCCAATCTCTTTGCCGTCAAAATAACCAGAGGTATATTCGCAGCTGTCATATACCGCATTGATGTCCTTGTCTCCGTTCACATATCCGCCCTTGTCCCAATGGTCAAACAGGTAGAACTTATAGGCACCTTCCTCCGCCGTGTAGGCCGGGGTATCACCTTCGTACAACACCATGCTGCCATAGGGGGCAACTGTTTTCTGCTTTTCCGCACCATTGTTCAGGTAGCGCACGGTATACTTCCGCACACTCTCGGTATATTTGGCCGTTACGGTCTGGTTGGTAAATACTGTAACAAACTCTGTGTCCCATCCAGCATAGGTAAAGTCAGTGCTCACCGTACTCTTCTTGGTCGGCTTCGGGATCGGCTTCTCCGCACGGGTCACAGGGTCAACAGCCTTACCACCCTTGTCAATGTACTGCACATCCAAAACTGTGTGCTCGTCATCATCATTCACAAAGGTCCAGGTAAACTGTTCCACCAGCGTGTTGTAGCTGATCTTCAAATCCGGCCACTGTGCATTAAACTCTGCCAGCTTCTTTTCACGCATAATGGGCACATGTACCTTGCCCTCCAATACAGAGTGCTCGGTGTTATAGCCGTTCTCATCCAGGCCGGTCATCGTGTACAGCCGGTCAAGCAGCGCTGTGTCCTCGCATTCCCAATCAAGGCCAGTCAGGCGCACGCGGTTCAAACCTGTGCATTTTTCCAACATGGCTTTCAGGTCAATGGTCGGGCAGCTTTCCACAACCAGTGTGGTCAGGTTCTCATAGCCATCAATCTTCAAATCGGTCAGGTGGTTCAGGCTCTGTGCCGTCAAACTTGCAATCGCAGGCAGTTCGGCCTTTTCAATCTTGCCGCCCTTGGCAAACGCTACACCGGTAATACCGCTGCCGCCGGCATAAAAATCGATCAGGTTTACACATCCCGCCAAGCTGATGGATTTCTTCAGGTTTGGCACATTCTGCAAGTTCAGGTGTTCTAGCAGCGTATTGTTGCCAACCGCAAAGTCGGTCAGGTTTGTGTTGCGGTAGCCTTCGGTACCATTGCCAACCTGCAAGTCAGTCAATTTCGCACCATGGCTAAAATCAACATACCCAGGGTAAAATCCACTAATGTCGCCAATGCTCTGTATCAGGCTGGCATTGTAAACATAAACCTCGGTATCGTTCATGGCTGCAATCGGGCACTCAATCGTGTAGGTCTGGCCGCGCTTGCCGCGCATTTTTACCGGGTTGGAGCCATATAAAACACTCACATAGGTATCTGCATACGGGCGGATATGGAACGTACCGTCCGGCTGCACACCTGTCCAGTTGGTCGGGGTATAGCCGCGGATCGTCATATCATCAGCCGTGCAGGTCGTACCGCTGTACTTGCTCGCAATATACTTTTCCTGGTACTTCTGGTACTGGCGGCGCTGGTGGCGTTTGTTGCCGTGCATCATCGGCAGGTAACTGGTCGTTCCATTGTCTTCATAGGTGCGGAAATATTTGCGCCGCATGTCCATGATCCAAAGCTTTTCGGGCTTCACATCCTGATACGCCTCAATTTTGCGCAAAATACGGTTTGCACTCCAGGCCAAAGCGCTCTCACGGTTCAGGTACATCTTCTGCAAGTCGTCCGCAAAAAGATCTCGCACCTTGCACCACAGTTTGCTGTCTGCCGCGTTAAACACGCTCTTGGTGCCAATGGTGTCGGTGTCCTCATAGCCGTAAGTCAGTGTCAATCCGCCCTCGTTGTCGTTACCCTGGCAGGTATCGTTATCGTAATCCATGCAAAAATCCCAATGGATCAGATCTTCTGTGTGGGGGAACACATTCTTGGCGCGGTTATCCACCATTGTGTGGCGCTCAGTGAACAGATAATAGAACAGTACACTGTCCTTGATGAAGTGGTCCTCAAAGTGGGCCTTAAACTCTTCGTCATCTGCATTTACTACCCAGGTCAGCAAGCTCTGCCAGGCATTCTTTGCCGCCTGTGTTTCTTCCTCGGTACACTTTTTGCTAATATAGCGGAACTCAAAGCTGTGGTCGCCGTCCCAGGTTTCCTGGCTCAAATCATCACTCAAAAAGCGGGTCTGGGCATCGGTATTGTTGTCAATCTCAACAATAACTTCCTTGTGGTTTTCGGGGTCCATGCCCTGGGTGTCATTGTTCTTCTTGCTGTTGCCAATATCACCGCAGGCGTAAAAATGCCACTGGCCATCCTTAAACACCGTTGCGTTCTCCACGTCCGTCTCCTGGATAAACACCACGCACGGGTAAAACGCCATCGTGTCGCGCACCTTCGGGTTCTCTTTCTTTGCCTTACGGGTATACGGGTTAAACGTGTTGTAATCATCTGCAATGCAGGCGTTATTTGCGTTTTCAGAGCTTGCAATATTTACCTTGATATTAAAATATTTCTCCGGGATACTGTTCTCTGTCAAGGTATAGGTGCTTCCGGCGCTGTCGTCGCCAAACGTAAATCCGCCGGAACAGTTAATATCAATGTTTCGGCCGCTCTCGCCATACGCATTGGAGCTGGTGCCCTGGCCTTTATGGCTGCCGGTCGCGGTCCAGTTATCCTCCACGGCGCGTCCGTTCTTGTAAATTTGCTGGATGGTGGTATCAGAAACTTCATTCTTCTTGCCGGTCGTAAAGGTCGGGGCGCTGATCTTGATAATGCGTAGATCCGGGCACTTCTCGGCCAAAAGGTCAGCATCCAGCTCGCCGCTCACATTGGTAATATCGTTGCGGTTATAGCGTTCAATCATTAGCTCGGCGTTCTTGGCATCCGCAATAAAGTTGTCCAGGATCTCATCGTCTGACAGCTCCATGCCGTAGGTTTTCATGCGGTATACCTGCACATCACAGTCCGCAGAGCCAATCGTAATGCCAACTGGGCTTGCCTGTGTAAAGTTGTCGCTTGCATCGTACAGTTCCACCTTGCAGGGGATACCGTCGCACCATAGCACCATCTCTTTATACTTGCTGTCCGGCAAAATATTGAACTCAAACTCCAAAAAGTCATCTTCGCAAATCGGTAGCTCAATGCGGTTCTGCTGGCTGGTCAAGGTAATCTTTTGTGCCTGTACCGTCAAACCAACGTTGCCATTTGCGCAGGTTAGCGCCGTAGCATCGTAGTCTCGCACATTGGTGGTCTTAAACACCAGCTTAAAGTTCTTACCCTTCTTTTTGGCATCATCCGCAAACAGCTTATAATCCAGCGTGGCGGTAGTTCCGGCTTTCACGCAAAAGTAAGTATCGCCGTCCTCGTCAATCTGGTAGCCGCCATTGCTCCAGTCAAAGTTATCGCTTACCGTCATCGCGGTATTGCCATCGGTCCACAGGCGGTTTTCGTCCGCATTGGTTCGGCCAGCCGGGTTAAAGTCAAACATCAGGTTGGTTTTCACCGGCTCAATGTTAATACCCAGCTCGGTAATTTTTACATTGATGGTTTTTACCGTCTCGCCGCAGGTAATGGTCAGCACATGGCTGCCAATCTCGCTGCTCTTGAACGTCCAGGTCTGTTTGGTGCGTCCTACCGTCAGCTTGCTGGCAACAATGCCGTCCACAGCCAGGGTCACATTGGTGTTGCTGCTGGCCGGGTCATACACGGTATAGCTAATCGCAACATTGCTGTACTGCTTGGCACTGTAATCCAGCACGGCGCAACTGATAATCGGGGTATTATTGCCCTCTTCCACCCACATAATATCGTGGCGCAGGGTGTTGCTTGTTACCTGTTTGCCGTTGATTTCCGCCGTCATGCTCACTTCCAGCAGGTGACTGCCGTGCTTCTGGGCGGGCAAATTGTAGGTCATCTGGCGGCCTGTCACTGCAGTGCTTGTTCCGCCAATCGCCTTGCCATCCAACTTAAAGCTGATGTTTTTGGCAATATTGCCATACGGAGTAAACCGGTAAGTTACTTCGCCGGAATAAAAAAGAGAGTCATCAAAAATGCTCTCCAAATAAAACTCAACAACATTAACCGACCAGTTCTTGCTGCCCACACTACCCATGCTGTCCGTAACCTGCAGCCGCACGGTGTTGTCACCACTGTGCAAGTATTGCGTCACATCAAAGGTGTTCTTGCCCTGGATGATGGTCGTGGTTGCCACCTTGGTGTTGCCCACATACCAGTTACCAGTCGCATTGCCGGTGTCATCGCCAGCATTGTCCACACTCGTAAACTTAAAGCTGATCAATGCACTGTCACCCTGAACAACAGTCAAGCTGCTGTCACCAATTCGTTCAATGGTAATGGTGCTGGTTGCCTCACCGCCGCCACCGCCACCACCTTTAATGGTAACAACAGTCTTGGTTGTGCCGTCTTCCAACAGGCTCAAATGACCGTCATCACTGGTGTAAGTAATGTCGTACTCATGGCCGTTGCTGGGCTTAATATCTTTGATCTTTTCCTGGATTTCTGCAATGTCGCTGTTGGCCGTATCCACACTGCCCTGCAAAGCTGTCACGGTATTCTTGGTCACAGTCAAATCATTGGTAAATCCATCCAGAGCAGTTTTGTCCGCCTTATCAGCCAGCAGTTTGTTGGTTGCTTCCTTATTATAATAATCACTCTGCAAGGTGTTCGGCAGGTCGCCCACACTATCCTGCAAAGCTTTCACAGCCTCGTTGTTGCTGGTCTTATATTCATCCAGCGCTGTGCTTACCGGGTTTACCGCAGCGCTGATCTTAGCATCCACCGTCTTGCCATATGCGGTCGTCCACTCTGCGCTGGGGTCGGTGCTCAATGTTACAGTTTTAATCACTGCATCGCCGTTATAAAATGTTAAAGTACGGGTGCCCGCATCATACGCACAGTTAAAAGCCGCCAATCCGTCGATCCCAGAAATCTTACCTTCCAACAGTGTAACAAAGCTGTCTACTTCTTCCTTGTTATAATACTTGGTAAGCTCCGTGGTCAGCTCAGTTTTCTTGGTGTAGTTGGTGTCAAGGTCACTCTGCAGCTCCTGTTTAATTCCTGCTGCCGCATTCTGGATCTTATTATCCACACCCGCCGCAGCGTTGGCTGCATCCTGGGCGCTGGCCTGTGCGGCACTGGCATAGCTGGAAGCCTGGCCAACCTTCTCGTCCATCAGGGCAACAAAGCTTGTGTACCAGTCGTTGTCCGGTTCCACCATCTTGGTGCCACTCAAAGCCTCCAAGATATTCAGTTCGCCGTCTGGTCGTGTGCGCCACATATAGGTCTCGTTGCGTTCATTCACACCGGTTGCAGTGATCTCAAAGCGCACTGTCCCCTTTTTGCTTGTCACACTATTTGTAACCAGCCAATAGAACCGGATCGTATCCTCGTTGTAGGTAACATTGATCGGCGTGGCATATGCTTCCTGCCCGTCCACATTCAGGTAATGCACCTGTAACATCATCTGCATCAAATCAATGCCGTCATATCGCCGCGGCATCTTAAACGGGATCACCTGGCTGTTGGTTTCCTGGGTAATGTTGATCTGGCTCTCGTCCATCACAACATTTTTCATATCGTCAATGGTCGAAAACGCATCGTCGTTATATTGGCTGTACCACAGGTATTTTTCACTGCGGGTGTAGCCGCCGTCATCATTGGCCTGCGCTTCCGGCATATCAACCACCGCGGCCATGGGGGCAGCCTCAGCCTGCAATGCCACAGGCTCTGCTTTGGCCGCCATTTCAGCCGCCATCCGTTTCGACTCTTCAAAACTTAATGCCATGTTTTCCTCCTCCCCTTTCTATTTTTCAAACAAACAATACAATATGGGCGTGGCACTTATCGCCATCGCTGTTCAGCTTCACGCGCCATTGGGTGTACACTGTGGATGTGTTCAAAGCCTGCTGCTTGTATACAGCCTGCAGTCCGCTTCCGCTGTCCCACACGTCCGTCCAGTTGCTGCCGTCGTTACTGGCCTGCACCCACACTCGGTTAAGTCTGTTTTCTGTTCCGGTTTTACTCACACTGACCACAACCCATGCGTGCTGGCAGCCGCCGGTCGTCACCACGTTGCTGTAATGGTCGCCGTTGGTTGTGTCCTTATCAATCGTTGCAATTCGGCTTCCGGCTTTACCAGTCAGGTCGGCAATGCTTTCACCGTTCACAATCTTATCTTCTGTGCAGCCAATCCCTTTGCGGAAATCGGCCAGGTTCACGCGCACTTCCGGTGCCCAAAAATTGCCGTCACTTTTGTATGCACCCTCGTCAATATTGCGCAGCGCAAAATACTCGCTGTCGGTTCCAAACCCCATGTCATGGGCAAAGCCATAGCTGCGCCTGGTCAGGGTACCCTGCGTGCAGTTGCCATTCTTATCAATAAACTTCTTGTCGCTGGCCACATCATTGGCGGTTGCCGCATTGGTGGTATCATCCTCCAACAGGGCTTTGGCCGCCGTGCTTGCGGTTCCCCACAGCCACATCACATTATCGTAATAGCAGCCACTGTAAATATCGTTGGTTTTCTGGTTATCTGTGGCCACACACAACCGGGTCACACCGTCCTTTTTCTGCACGGTCATCTTGGTGCTCTCGCGCTCGCCGCCCTGCAGCTGGGTTGTGGCAGAATAAGTCTTGATAGATCCTTTCACCAACTTGCCATCTACCCAGGCAGTTTTTCCTTCCAGGATAGATTTTTCATCCGCAGTGCCCGGCGTATTGCTGCCCAGCCCGCTTGCGCTGATCGCACCGCCGCTGTAATAGCCGGCCTTGATCTGGTAGCTCTCGCCGTTGGCCAGCTCTGCCGTTACATTGCCGTAATTCTGCATGGTACCGGTTTTCAGGGTTTTGTTCTTGCTGTAAAATGTCTGTCCTGCCAGCACCTGGTCCGGCAAAGCAGTTGTGGCAGCCAGCTTGGAAGCCCCAATGCCGCTGCCGTTAGTAAAATTTACAATGTTTCTCCTCGTATCGTACTGAAAAATCACCCACTGCCCGGCACCAATCGCACCGTCACCCAGCTTCTCTGTACCGCAGTAGGCATTGCTGGTCATGTCTTTGCCATTGATCACCAGCCTGTGCCCGTCACTGAACGCCGTGGTAAAATATGCTTTGCCGTTGGCTGCGTTGCTGTAACTGCTGCCGCTCTTGCATGTCAGGGTATGGGTCCCGCCGCTGTAACTGTAGCTGTATTCATGGATCATCATGTCGGGGTCAAACTTGCCGTCAATGATGTAATTCACCGCTCCGGCATAGTGCTGCTCCAGTGCAGTAATCGCATGTTTCACATGGTTAATGTCTGCCGCTTTAATAATGTATTTGCGCAGGCCGCTGTTCTGGTTCAGGTAATTGCTGGCCTCGGTATACTTGCCGTCTGCCAGGTACTTGGTGTACTGGGCTGCCGCTGCGGCATGGCTGCTGTC
>ULTI01046734.1_pt1 | contig 25144 bp, 10 predicted proteins | sample 1957291 | NCBI WGS metagenome assembly ULTI01 (sample SAMEA4835725, study PRJEB28245) | human gut metagenome | biome: gut microbiome; material: fecal sample | place: Denmark | collected 2008 | reverse complement strand
CCGATTCCGAATGTTCTTTCGGCATTGCGGCATGATGTTTTCCCGGCACCACCCGTAATGTGCCATGCAGCATGTTCATGCCGCATGCGAAACCGTACTCCCCCGGTTCGTTAGGGTGAAGCGTCAATGTCGTTGTGCGGAAAGCGGGCAATGCCAGGTCGACACCGAAATCGGAGAACACCATGTGCGACGAGCATTCACCGTCTTCTTTGCGATCGAATATCAATCGCAATGGCAAACCGGCCTCAGCTTCGATGATTGCCGGACTATACCCACCTTTGACTTCGACAACCGCCTCTTGCACGCCGTTATCGACACGAGCGCGAAATGCTTTGCGCGGCGCGAAGAAGAACCATAACACGGCTGCCGTCACAATGAACGCGACAATGACGGCAATCAAAGCCTGCATATTCTCACCAACCTTATTCACGTTCACGTCTCAATGACTATCATCACAATATACCCCTATAGGGTATATTTGCAAGAGAAAAGCGATATCTTCAGCGGTAAGATCAAGATTTCAGCGTTACGAGGAGCAGCATCATGAACGCAACCCATCACGGATACGCGGACGACCAGAAGAAAATCATCGCGCGCCTCAACCGCATTGAAGGGCAAGTGCGAGGCATACGCCAAATGACGGAAAACGGCGAATACTGCATCGACATCCTGACGCAGATATCAGCCGTGAACAGTGCGTTGAAATCGGTAGCGCTGCTGCTCGTCGACGATCATCTCAACCACTGTGTCAAAGAAGCCATCGAAGAGGGCGGGGAAGTTTCCGAAGCGAAAATCGCCGAGGCAAGCGCGGCCATAGCACGCCTCGTGAAATCGTAGACCGCAAAACATGTCAATCCCCGATCCAGCAAGCGAAAACTCACCATCGCCGCCAAATCGGGGATTGTATGATCAGACCGGAAAAGTTCCAGACCCCATAGATTTACGAGGTAGATTTACAGGTCGAGGAAGTTGTCGAGGCCGACGGTCACGCCTGGGTATGCGCCGGTGGAGACCTTGCGTACGGCCAGCAGCACGCCCGGCATGAAGGAGATGCGGTCGAAGCTGTCGGCACGAATGGTCAGCTGCTCGCCGTCATTACCGAACAGGGCCTCCTCATGGGCGTTAAGACCGCGCAGACGTACGGCGTGCACGTGAATGCCGTCAACCATCTGGCCACGGGAGCCGCCATCGGTTTCGGTGGCATCCGGCACAGGGCCAAGACCTGCGGCCTTGCGGGCTGCGGCGATGCCCTGCGCGGTGTGGAATGCGGTGCCGGACGGAGCATCCACCTTGTTCGGGTGATGCAGCTCGATCACTTCAGCGGATTCGAAGTACGGAGCCGCAACCTTGGCGAAATAGTCGGCGAGCACGGCGGAAATGGCGAAATTCGGCGCAATGAACACACTCTGGCCCTCGCGAGGCGCGGCAGCGAGCGCGGCACGCACCTGATCGAGCTTCTCGTCGGTCCAGCCGGTGGTACCCACCACCACGTCGACACCTTGCGCCACGAGTGCGAGCACATTGTCAAGAGACACGCTCGGCACGGTGAACTCCACCACCACGTCAGTGTTGCCGGGGGTGATTTGGGTGAGGTCGTCGCCGGCGTCAAGCGCGAGCGCCAATTCGGTGTCGGCCGCGTTGTTCACGGCATCGACCACATGGGAACCCATACGTCCTTTGGCGCCAACTACAGAAACCTTGATCATTGCAGCTCCTTCAAGCATGTCGCACGTACGAGCGTACGAACAGCATTTCAAATCAGTCTCACTCATTCTACTGAGGAATGTTCCATTTACGAATGTAAAGAGACGCTTCGACGCGTCACCGCCCAGCCGATCAAGGCGAACGGAATCGAAGCGAGCACGAAAATCCATGGCAGCATCAGGCTTATGTCTGGGCTGAAATGGTCGAGCATGATTCCCGTGGTCATCGAACCGAATGACGCGCCGATGGTTCCCGCGGTGCTCACCCACGCGAGGCCTTCGGTCAGCGATTCTTCCGGCACGGTCTCCTTCATAACGAGATTGCCCGAAGCGAACACCGACGAAACGGTAAGACCCGTAAGGATTTCAAACACTCCCATCATAATCAGATTGCCTTGGCACATGTGAATGATGAAGAAGCCTACCGTTATGATCGCGAGGAACGTGATCATATGGCGCCAGCGGGAGCCCTTCAGCTCGCGCGTGCCGAAAACCAGCGCGCCTATGCACGAGCCGACCGCCAACATCGCAAGCTGCACACCAAGCAGGGAATCAAGATGCAACGCTTTCATAACGGCCGTCATCGACGTATCGAATGCGGTGAAACTCATGTTGAACACGATGAATACCATCAAAAGCGGAATCACGCCCGCATAGGTGAGCACATTGCGTTTCTTGCGATTGTCATTCGACTTCAACTGCGCGACGGTCAGTTTGTCTTGTTGTTTGTCTTGTTGCACGGAATTTGCGCCGCCATTATTTCCAGTATTGCCGTCAACCGCCAATCGCACGTCCGCATCGTCGGAAGATGCCGAAACAACAGTGATTTCACGTACTACCGGCGGTTGCGTGTCACGCAATGCGAAGAACACCGTGCCGCCGATCGCGCACGCAATCGTCGGCACAAACAACTGCGAAACGGGATGCACGGAAGCCGCCAGGAACGCGGCCAGAATCGGTCCGAAAATGAATACGATCTCATCGATGGCGGATTCCAATGCATACGCAGTGTTCAGCAATGAGCCGTTGCCGGTACGGTCAAGCACATACGTCCAACGGGTACGCACAAGCGCGCCGAACGAGAATTGCGTGAGCCCCATCACCACAGCCAAGGCGAACAGCAGTGGAATCGGCACGCGCACCAATGCCGCGAACGCAAAGCCAAGCATGGCGATGATTTGCACGACAAGCACTACCGATCCGACCTTGCGCTGGCCGAATCGGTCGAACAGTCGTGCGTACAGTGGCGTGACCGCCGCCGTGGAAAGCACATATGCCGCGCTCATCACGCCTGCGATCGTCCAATTGTCATACAAATGGTTGAGTGCGAGGATAATGCCAAGGCTCATCATCGACATCGGCAGTCGCGCCAAGGCTCCGGAAGCACAGAACGCTTTGGTTCCCGGAATGGAGAACAGTACGGAATATGGCGACTTCGGGATTTCGGTTGCGCTGGTGGCAGCCATGATTATCGCTCCTTAACTTTCGTTGCGTCCGGCACGTGTGCCCGCCCACACATGCTGCACGAGGGTAGCGGCGCTCCTCCACAACGCTGCCCATAGTGCGTTACCCTACGGGCAGGCTGGAAAGCGCCGCACGTTCGGCGCACCAGCACTAGTCGTTGTCGGATTGTTCCGGAATTCCGTAGCTCAACTCGGCAAGGATCTCTTCTTCTGTTTTGTCGGCGGCATTGAGCTGTCGATCGCCCTCAATGGGTTCACTCAGATAGTAGAGGCAGGCGTCGATAGCGGTGAGCGGTACACCCTCCATTGCCGACAGCAAGATACGATACATATCCAACTGTGCTAATTTTTTCTGAATTTCCTCTTTTTTGCGAGGTTTTTTTCCAGTTTTCCAATCGACAATAGTATATTGTTTCGACCGATCCACCCCATCGAGACCCCCGAAGAACACCGCGTCGAGCTTGCCGTTGACGATGGTGCCCAATTGCGGCACGTTGACGACGATTTGCCGTTCCGCCCACGCGGGCTTGCGCCGTGCCCATGTCGACGTTGCGAGACGCTGTTGCCAATCGAATATCCCGTTATTGTCTGCCCCATTATCGTCTTGATTGTCTTGCGATTGCGCCGCATTGTTGCGTCGCAGCTCGGCAAGCATCGCCAATCGCGATTCAGCTACGCGAGTACCGCCATTGCCGCTCGCGCCAACGCCAATGCCGGCATCATTCGCATCGGCCATGATGAACCGTTCCGCCCAAGCATGGAACTGCGTGCCCAGTTGCGCGGCCGGAGACGCTACGTTCGGTATCGGACGCACCAGCCCACGCCAGTAAGTGCGGGCGCCACGCTCGTCCATCATGCCTGCGCGCGCCTGCAGCGAGGTGACGTTCTGACGACCGGACGCAAGAATCCTCTCGCCCTTCGCACGCACCGCGCTGTCGAACGCATCCTGCGACGCCTCTCCAAGCATGTCAGGCATGAGATTGCTGTCGGCCACCAGCAATTGCGCGCATCGCAGCAGCGAAGCACCCGTATTTTCGCAACGCCCAGCACCTTCGCCACCGACAGGCTCGCCAACTTGCCCGCCGGCCCGTTCGCCAGCCCGCCCATCAGTCTGCCCGACAGCATTGTTCATCGCCGAATCCACCTGCAACGCAGACAAACGCAACGTCTGCAGGGTCTCATCGCTCAACTCGCACGGCCATGGCAGGAACTGGTTGCCTTCCGACGGCTCGAGCGGCGCATTCCAAGCGTCGCCGACCACCGCATCTTCAAAATCGCGGGCATGCTCGCCCACAAAAAATCCATCCGGCAACGGCGCATCGATCGAATGCAGACTGGTCATGCCGTTTTCGGAGGAATCGACATCCTCAACTTCCGCAATATCGGCCAGGTTGCTCGGCTCAGCCGCTCTGGAAACGATATTGAGCATGGAATCGCGCACTTCCACTAGGAAATTCGACGGTTTGGACACACGTTTGCGATCGCCCACGGCACGCGGATCACGGCTTTCCGCATTCGTTGCGCTGCAGGTGAGCAGCGCCTCATGACGGGCGCGAGTCAACGCCACATACGCGAGGCGACGCTCGTCGGCATGCAACCGACGGCCATACTCCTCGATTTGCGTCAAATACAGTCCGTCCGGATCAATACCTTCCATGTCATCGACGCTCATATTCCGCAAGGTGCCGAACACTTCGTCGTCAATGATTTCCGCATCCTCCAGCATTTCCAACGCTTCCAACGGATTTCCACCCACAAGCGCGTCATGGGGGAATCGCGGCAGAATATCGGCGTCCACACGCACCGGAACCGGCACCGCAGCAGGATCGGTCAGCCACGTTTTGGCGGTCTCATGATATTCGGGCGGCGTCCACACGCCATCCTGGAAACCGTTGAGATGCTCTTCATCAACGGCCACACGCAGATCGCTGCCCTTGTTGGTGGGGAATCCGCCATCGGTCATGCCGACCACGGCCACGGCATCCCATTCAAGGCCCTTCGACTGGTGTACGGTCATCAGCACCACGTCGACAGGCACATCGGGAGCCACCGCGTTCTCCTCGCGTGCGTCGCGCAGCGAATCCGCCCATGAGATGAACGCGCGCAGGCTCGGCGTTCCCTGCGACGCGATCTCCTGCATATACGTGTCGACGAGCTTCAGCAACGCATCGATCGGCGATTTGGCGAGCGCCACCCGGGATGCGGCGAGCGTGGCATCGGCCTGACCGCCGCGCATATGCTCGGCCAGCTGCATGTCGATATCGAGATTCAATGCGACGATGGCCTCACGAACCACTTCCGGCAACGGGTGGCCAAGCATGCGCTGCACCTGACGGATCGCATCCGCGGCGCGAAGCACTTCCTTCGTCCCCTCACGACTCACCCTGCCGTCAATGAGTTCCGCGAGATCGTCACGCAACATGAGGTCCACAAGGAAAACCGCATTCGGCACTTGATCTCGATATTCACGTACGATGGCACGGATTTCAGCATCGGAAGGACCCGACTTGGGAGTTACTCCATAAATTCCCAGATTTTCCGGTTTTTCTTCCTTGTTGGATTGCTCCTGCACGATTCCAGCTGAAACAAGCGCACGATACCGGCACATCGTGTTCACCTGTTCCGCGGTATCGGCGAGCGCCTGCAGATCGTTGGCGCTGATGGAGAATCGCGGCGTGGCCAGCAATCGCATAAGCGCCGCACTGTCGGTATGATCGCTGACGACGCGTAGCAAAGCGAACACGTCCTGCACCGCCGGGCGTTCCAGCAACGCCGACCGCCCCACTACCAGCGTGGTCAGGCCTGCGCGTTCGAGCGCTTCCGCGAATTGCGACATGATTCCTTTGGAACGGAACAGCACCGCCACGTGCGGACGATTGTCTTTCATGCCATTGTCGAGGTCGCGCGAGGAAGGCGTGTGCAGGGCGATCGCATGTTTGGCGAAGCGCACGACCGCGTCGACCTCCTGCCCGAACGTGTCGAACGCAAGCACGCCCACCGTTCCTTCGGGGGCTTCGTCGGTATTGACGAGCGCCGGAACGTCGACTTCGCGCATCAGCGAGCTGCTGAGGCGTCTGGCAGGCAAGCGGAGCGGTTTGGTGAGATTGTTCGCCGCTTCGAGCACCATGCGTGAGTTGCGCCGTGTCACGGTCAATGCGAATGGCCTGCTGGTGGCGTCCATGCCGAAATCGTGTTGCAGCATGCGGAATGCGCCAGGGCTCGCCCCTCGCCATGCGTAGATCGATTGGAAGGGGTCGCCGACCGCGTTGACCGCGCTGCGATGCGTGTCGTCCACGTGGAACAGCACGCTCAGCAGTGCCGCCTGCGTGGTGGACGTGTCTTGGTATTCGTCGAGGAGCACATGCGAATAGCGTTTGCGGTAGGCCGCTCCGATGGACGGGAATCGGGAGACAAGCTGGAATGCCGCGATGGTGAAATCGCTGAATTCCGCCATATTGCAGGCGCGTTTTTCGGCATGATAGTCAAGCACAAGATCGAGCAGCAGGTCGCGTTGCTTGGCGACGAATGCGAGTTGCGCGCTGTTGAACACGCACATGTCGTGCCCGAGTTCGCGGTATTTCTCCAGTTTCTTTTCGTAGTCCGCGTCGGAATCCTTTTTCAGTCGTTTCGGCAGCTTTGGCGATTTCGGCTCTTCCGTTGGCACAGTTTCGCCGTCAAGCGCCTTGGCGATCTGTTCGACGAACGCCTCATCCCAGTCGCGCACGCGTTGCACGGCTTCGTCGAAGCTGGTGCAGTCGCCGCCGATCATGGCGCCGGAAATGGCGTTGGACAGGGAGAACACGTTGCCCGCTATGGTGTTGAACGATTTCAGATCGCCGTCGAACGCCATAAGATCATCCATATGCCTGTCAAGCACGGTGTGGATGAGCTGCATGGCACCTGCTTCGCTCAATGGCTGCGTGTTCTGGTCAAAGCCGACAAGCAGTCCATATTGGCGCACGATGGATTGGAAGAAAGCGTCGTACGTGGAGACTTCCGGTTTGAGGAACGTCATGTTCGCTGATTTCAGGCCGCGTTCGCGCTGGTCGCGAGTCACGGCCGCAGACACTCGAGACAATAGTTCCGAGGCCGCTTTGCGCGTGAAGGTCAGTCCGAGGATCTTTTCGGGGCTTACCCCCTGTTCGATCAGCGTGATGATGCGTCTGGTCATCGTGTAGGTTTTGCCGGATCCAGCGCCGGCCACCACCACCACATCCGCATACGAGGGCGCTTGGACGACGGCAGCCTGCTCAGGACTGTCGGTGAACTTCATGGTTCCGCTCATGCCGTTCTCCTTTCGAATACGGTGTTCTGTTCGCCCGCACAGGCCGGGCAGATCGTAGTGTTTCTGCAGTATTTCACATGTTCCGTCGTCGGTCTTGCGGTGATTTCGTTCGCCCTGCTGGCCGCGGCCGCATAGAAGACCCTCGCGATCATGGTGAGGGACCATACCGCCATCGTGCCGCGTAAGCCAAGGAACTCATTCCAATGCTCGTCGCTCACTTCCAACGGAGGAAGCATGTCATCGAGTCCGTCGTGGAAATCCTTGTCGAGTTTTTTGACGTAATAGCGCGGTATGAATTCGCCGGTATTGAGACTTCCATTGGCGAACAGCGCCTGCTGCATATGCGATTCGGCGGCGGTGTCGCCATACGGCGCAGGGTATGCGTGCTTGGCTACATGGAATAGCGCGCTTTGCGTGATGTTCGGCGCGTTCGCCACCGCCTGCGCCCCGCGCATGCCGCTTTCCTCGGGGAATACGAGTCCCAGCTGATAGCAGACGAGCTGCAGATCGTTGAACAGGCCTTCGCCGGTCGGACTGACACCGGTTTTGTAGTCGATCAGACGCACCTGCTGCGTGCCATCCGCCATTTCACGCCGTTCCAAACGGTCGATCCTGCCGGTCAAACGCACGGTGAGATACTCGCTCATGCCGGTTTCCGGCCATCCTCCGACCAACGCTCCCATAATGGCGATCAATTCGTTCCGTGAAATCGCGTGAACGCCGTCCATCGCATTGTAGGCGTCGAGAATATCGTCGAAATCGAATTTTGCGGTAAATTTCAGCTCAGGTTCGGCTTTCGTAAGTTTTCCAACGCTGAATGCATCATTATTTTTAATCGGATAATCACCATGATTCGATTGCACGAAATACGTGGCGATGTTACGCAACGCCTCCTGCGCCTGCTCATCTTTCTTCAACGCCTGATACCGTTGCGCGGGATCGGCAATGGCATTGAAATCACCGCATAGACGCTTGTATTCGGCATACATCCATTCGGTGATCGCATTGATATTGTCCACGTCGCTGATGGCGGTATGGTGTTCCGGCATATCAAGTCCGGCTTCGGTGGCCTGTTGCGCCACCTTGTGGATCAGCGAGCCGAAACTCGTGGCGACGCTGCCCATGCGCGGGCCGGAGAAGCGGTTTTCCAACATCCAACACACCGGGCACGCCCACAGATTGTCTACCGCAGAAGGAGACAAAGTCACCACGTCGGATCGCCGCGATTTACCGTTTCGACCCGACGTCGAGCTTTCCGACGTGTCGCTCATGCCTGTCCGCATGACGGCCGCGATCTTCCGCATGGTGGCCTCGACCGTCTCCCCCATAAACGGCCAACGGTCAGGGTCGGCCGCCGTAACACCATGCGAAGCCAGCAATGCCAACGCTTCCGCGGCATCACGCGCCTTCGGGCTGTCCTCAGGTTCCGACGCAAGCACGCTTCGGGCGGCCGCGACCAGACCACGGGGATCGGTTTCCAGCCCCGCGTAATCGCCTTGGCCGCCGACCGACGCATATTCTCGCCGTTCCATATCGGCGTCGCGATCGCGGTCGAAGCACTCCGGCATATATCCGTATAGAAAATCCGAAGGCACATTGTCGTCATTCAGCACGGCGCTCACCACCACACGCTCGCTGGCACGGGTCAACGCCACCAACAGGCTCTTCTGCTCGGAGGCGAGCACCGACGCCAGTTGCGCGTCCTGCCTGCCCGCCGGAGTGACGATCGTGTCGGACAATACGCCGTGCAGCATCACATCGGCCAGTTCCTCACCGCCGAACAACGTGTTGCGTGGTGTGAGATTCGGCCACTGCCCCTGCTGCAAAGCCGGCAGAAAAACCAGATTCCAGCGCTTTCCCGCCGCTCCTGCGGGAGTCGTCAGGGTCACCGCCTGATCAATGGGCGCGGTATGCGCCAGCGAATCCGCCTCAATGGTCAGCAAACGCACCTGTTCGATGAACGCCTCGATGGTGTGTACCGCGAATTCCCCGCTTGACTCGCCGCCTGAAGCATAGTTGAACAAACGCATCGCCGCGTCAAGCCGATCATTCGCGGCACGGCCGGCAGCCGAATGCTCCAGCGCCACACGCTGCCAGACTTCCGCCTTGCCGCAGGCCCTCCATGCGCAATCCAACACATATTGCGGTTCACGCGAAACCAGTTTGGCTTCCGACTCGCATGTTTTGTCAAGAACCTTCCACAATGATGCGAACGCCTTGATCTGCGGATCCGCGCCCAGCACGGAGGCGATCGCATCGACCACGCGATCGGTATTGCCCTCCATAAGAAGCACGTACAGCGCTTCCATACTCAGCGCGAAATCGCCTTCATGCTCGTCTTCATGCTCACTATCATGCTCGCCATCGGCGCGAATCGCATGATAGTCCGTCATATAATCGCGCCAATCTTCCATCAAACGAGGGAGCAACGCCTGTTGTTCGACGGCAGCGTCCGCCGCATCCTCATCATCTTCGAAATCATCTTCGTCGTATTCTTCGGCAGCATCCTCATCATGGTTCGCAGCCTTGCTTTCCACAATCGAAGCGAGCGAAACCAACGCGTTCATCGCGGATTCGATGGATGCGAGACGGGCCGGACGCCCCTCATGCCGTTGATCACCACCGACCGTAATCAGCGGAGATCCCATAATCAACGCCACGCGCGAACGAATATAGGATCCGGCGGTCTGCAGGTCCATGGTCGAAGCCGCGATCGTCTGGTTTTTCAATTCGGCCAACTCGATCAACGCGAACAGACCCTGCACGAACGGCTCATCCTTCAACGGCCGGGTCACGCTGGAATAGCGCACGGGAACGCCGTCAGCGCGCAACCGCTCGCCGAATGCGCGCACGGTGGCATTGTCGTGCGCGATCACGGCCATGTCGTTCCATACACGGGAACGTTGCAAATGCTCAGTTTTGATCTTCCACACCACGTCGTCGAGCTCTTCGGAAGAGGAACGGTACAAGGCCGTTTCCACACTGCCGTCGGCCGGCGTGACACGAGCGCCCGTATCGTCGGCCGGCAACGTTTCGATGGGCATCGCGCCTGGCATATCGCTCATTTTGCCGGGACGATCGGGCAGAGGCACGTCCGTCGACTCCGTGCTTGCGATCGACAGGCTCACTCGCGTCGCGACAAGCGTGCGATAGTCGCCATGCACGCCTTGCTGGTTCGACACGGTTTGCGCGGTATCGCCTTCGTGCGCCGTTTGCAGACCTTCGATGCGTTCAAGCCTCGCTCCCATGCGCGTCTGCGCCTGGTTGAACAGATATTCCGGATATGATCCTCGGAACGTCTGCACGGCTTCGTCGGGATTGCCAACCAACAGCAGGCGCACCCCGCGTTCATGCAGGGCTTCAAGCAGTGCGAAACCAGCCAACGTCGTATCTTGAAAATCGTCGACGATCAGCATGTTCGCAATATCGGCTTCCTGTATGCCAGACACGGCTTCGGTGGCGTCGATCATCAGCTGCGACGCGTCGAGACGATATTCGCCAGGATAAGACGAACGGATCGCCTCATTGTATTCCTCACGCAAGGCGAAGGCGAGACGCCATTGAGTGCGCAGGCGTTCGCGACGTTCGTCAAGCATGCCGTCCCTGCTGGCCGCACGGGCGATCAGCATGTCTTCGAACTGCGGTTTCGCGCCAATCTCGTTCATGCGTGCGAGCATGTCGCGCAATTGGTTGGCGAATGCGTCGGTGGAATCGTCGGCCACCAGTCCTGACCATTCGGAAACCGCGAAATAGGTGCGCAGCAGATCGCAGGTGGCGCAATCGTCGCCATGTTGCCTATGCTCCACATGCGAAGCCAGTACCTTGCGGATGATCACATCCTGTTCCGCACCGTTCAACAGTTTCGGCAACGGTTCGCCTTGACTTGATCTCACGGCCGTCAGCAGACGGAATGCGACGGCAGGCAACGTAGTGACCGGTCGCGCCTGCGACACGGCCGACAATTCGCGGATCGCCCGATCGCCCAACGCATCGGCGATCTGCCTGCCAGACACCGTCATCACGGCATTCCCGTCACCATACCGCCTCATTGCGGCAACCAGCATGCCCAGCGCAAACTCGGTTTTTCCACTGCTCGGCGCGCCCGCAACCAACGTGACGCGGTCAAGGTCTTCCAAATTCATCATGCCTCCCAACACTACTAGTCTCGCCCTCCTTTACCTGACAAATCCGGAACCTGCAAAGTTGTCTCGAAGCCAACCTTTATCCAACACGATCTGCGGTGCAACCACTCCTTCGTGGCATCTGCAGCAACGCCGACAACACATCAATGGTCATTTCCATTTGAGCCAGATGCCCGTCATCCAGCAACTGAATGTATGTACCCTCATCGTCGCCACGAAGGCCGTCTCTTAAGGTTCGCACGTTCTTTCTATCACTACGACTTCTATTATTCAGCCACAACATGTCTCAGATGCCCGTCTTTGTATATGGACATTTTGACCCCTTGCTGATAGGTTTCTGGGTTGGTCTTCAGTTAGGATAGGATCCAGAGAGAGCGGCCGAAAAGCATACGCACCACGAGGAAAGAGAGCATATGGAAGCCATGAACGGCATTCCCCCTCAAATCCCTGGGTATACATTCGCCCAAAAGTTGGGTTCAGGTTCCGAAGCGAACGTGTATTTGTACCAGCAGCTTTCCCCCAGCCGACAAGTGGCCATCAAGGTCAGCAAGGGAACGCTCGATCCGCGCGCGGCGTCGCGGTTCCGTTCCGAAGCGAACTTCATGGGCAGGATCTCCTCGCATCCCTACATTCTTTCGGTGTACGAAAGCGGCATCACCGCCACAGGCAACGGCTACACCGTATTCGAATACGCTCCGGGAGGCAATTACAAGACCTTCCTGGAATCCAACAGGCTCAACGCAGACCAGATGCTCACCGTCGGCATCAATCTGGCGAGCGCCCTTTCCACAGCGCACCGCGAAGGCATCATCCACCGCGACATCAAGCCCAGCAATATTCTCATCAACACGCATGGCATGCCCATGCTTGCCGATTTCGGCATCGCGGGAACGATTTACGGGCGTCCCGGCATCGGCTACACCATCGCGTGGGCTCCGCCGGAAGTGCTTGCGAAGAACGGCGGAGGCAACGAATCCTCCGATATTTATTCGCTGGGGGCGACGCTGTTCGCCATGCTGACGGGCCAGTCGCCATATGAATACGGCTATTCCGCGGCCCTCGGCTCGACCAGGGGCAAAGAACGCGGTGCTCTGCTGAGAAACATCATTCTCACCGATCCGCTCCCTAAGCTCAATAGGCCGGATATTCCCCCGCAAGTGGAGCGGATTTTACGCAAGGCGTTGAATAAAGCGCCGGAAGACCGGTATTATTCCGCATATGATTTCGCGCGTGACATGCAGCGTGCGCAGCAGGAATTGTATGGCCATGCCACGCCGACCACGGTCGAAGGCGAACCGCCGTTCCCGCAAAATCTGTACGCACAGTCCCAGGCGAACATTCAGGTTTCACCGACCGTCCCAAAGCAGCGCAGCACTTGGGCCAAGCCTCTTGCGATCGTTGTTTCGGCGGTCGCCGCGATTGCAGCCGTCGAACTGGCGTTCGCGTATGTGATCTTGCCGAATATGGATTCGGCTTCCGACAATAGCAGCGTGCAGATCAAGACTCCGGGAACGCACGATCAGGACAACGATTCGCCTGATTCGGCCATCACCACAAGTAGCGTGCCCAGTGTCGAGAATCTGGCCGGCTCATATTCCGCCGATGGCAGCAGCGTGCAGTTCACATGGGTGAACCCCGACCCTCAGGACGGCGATTCGTACGCATGGTCGCTGGTAGGCGATGCAGGAGTAGACCCGAACGCCCAAGGAACCACCACCACCGACACGCGCATCAGCATCAAACCCGCCGACGGCTCGCAGACCTGCATCCAGGTGAGCCTCATCCGAGCGGACCGGCAGATGTCGCAGAATCCTGCGATCGCGTGCGCGGCCAAACCATAAGCATCACCATACTTCGCAACCGGACCGTCCAACGGCATATTTTCAATCGCAAACGGCATATACGGACCGATCACAACGACAATCGGAACATTCAGGGAAGAGCCAGAAATGGGCAAACGCAAGAACGGTGCCAACCAATCGGCGCAATCATATGAACGTCAACTACGTTTCGGATCAATGGTACGCAAACTGCTGTTGCCGTCGGGAAGCAGGCGGTGGATCACGCCGATCGTCATGCTGCTTCTGCTGCTGGGCATCATCGCGGGCGCGTTCATCGTCAGTTCGGTGACGCAACGGCATGTGCAACTTGACGACGGCACCGTGTGGATCACTTCGCTGAAGGACCGCAAGGCAGCACGATTCAATGTGAAAAACAAGGATGTGGACGCTGGAGTCTCGTCCGCAGCCTCCCGTTTCGACGTGGCCCAACATAATGGCAGCACCGTGATTCCCGAAGGTACGAAAGCCAGCAATATCGCGGCTTCCACAATCAGCGAAACCGGCAACACCGCCATCAAAACGGATATCGAAACCATTGTCGGAGGCGACACCGCAGCGTTCATCAACGTCAAAACCGGCAATGTGTGGGTAGGATCCGCTGCCGATGTGAAATCCGTCAATCCAATCACCGACAAGCCGAACATGAAACTGGGATCCGGCGGAAAGATCGCGGTGACGCATGACGGAACCGTATACGGATACCGCGCTTCCGATGGTGCGGTGCTGAGCGTCGACGGGCCGCAGGGCACGCGTGAGCAAGTTGGCACGATAGGAGGCGCACCGCATGCCGAATCGTTCACCGTCATCGGTGAAACCCCGGTCGTGGCGGCGAAAGGCACCGTGTATTGGCCGCAGGGAAGCGCAGCCATCAATCTGCAAGGCAGCATGACCTTGCAGACCCCTTCCACGGACGGCAAACAGAACGGATGGGTGGCCGTGGCGACACCACGCGGGCTCGCAACGGTGAACCTCAGCACCAAGAAAACCGCTGAAACACCGAATTCCGGCAAGGGCGAGCCCGCCCAGCCGGTATCCACAGGCGGATGCGTATTCGCCGCATGGGCGCAGAAAGCCAACAATTACGCCAAAGTGTGCTCCGTAGACGGTTCGGATACGGCATTCGACACCCTGACCAACATCAACGCCACTTCGGAACTGATATTCCGCACCAACCATCGTCTGGTCATACTCAACGACGTGGTCAACGGCAACGTCTGGAATCCGCAGGAATCCACCAAAGTCATCAAAATCCAATGGAACAAGGTGGAAACCAAACAGTCGAAGCAGCAGGACCAGAACAACGACAGCGCCAACAACCAGCACAATTTCAGCAAAACCTGCTCATCGCAATCCGGGCAGATCAAAGCCGAAGATGATTCGTTCGGCGCGAGAACAGGATCGCAGCAGATCCTCGACGTGCTCCGCAACGACGAACAGACCGACTGCTCCGTACTGCGCATCACCTCGGTAAGCGCCCCCGACGGCGCCAACATCAGCGTTTCCCCCGTATACGACGGACGATATCTGCAGCTCGACGCTTCCGCGGCATCCGAAGGATCCGTATCGTTCAGCTATGAAATCTCCGACGGACGCGGGCAAACCTCCAACGCCAACGTAAGCCTCACACTGGTAGGCGGGGACGACAACGCGCCCCAGCAAACCGATACGCCACCGGAAATCGACGTGGAACAAGGAGCGACCTACACCACCAACGCGCTAGGCAGCTTCTCCGATCCCGACGGCGACCCGCTCACCCTCGTATCCGCAACCCCGCAGAACACCGACCAGGTGACCGTTTCCACGCGAGCCGACGGGCAGCTCGTATTCAACGCGGGATCCATGTCTTCCGGACGCGCCGGCATCGAAGTGACCGTTTCCGACGGCCAGCAGACCGGCACCGGCATGGTGTATTTCTCAGTGAAACCGGCCAACACGCTGGCCGCGGTGATCGATCCGGCCGTCAAGCAGACCACGCCAGACACCCGCACCACCATCGCGCTCAAACAATACGTGCATGGCACCTCGGCCGAACCCGCGCAGCTGACCGCCGTGGAAACCCCATCCGGCGCATCCACCACCATGAACGCCACCGATATGTCGTTCACCTTCAGCGCATCCAACCCCGGCACCTACTATGTGCCCTACACCATCACGCAAGGATCCATCCCCTCGACCGGCCTGGCCCGCATCGAAGTGCAGGCGGTGACCGGAGACTCCGCCAAGCCCATCGCCGCCAACGACGTGGCGCTGCTCGGCGCCGACAACACCGCAATCGTGGAACCACTGTCTAACGACGTCGACCCGATGGGTGGTGTGCTATCCGTGACCAACGTGACCGCCGACGCGGCGAGCGGCATCAAAACCGGCGTCGTAAGCAACAAGCGCGTCTACATCACCGCACGACAGGTACCGACCGAACCCGTGCAGATCAAATACAGCGTCGCCAACGCGGCAGGCACGTCAACCGGCGTGATCGTGCTGCAGCCACCGGCACTGACCACCTCCAACTCCGTGCCGAAAGCCGACAACATCACCACGCAGGTACGCACTGACGGCATCGTCTCCATCGACGTGCTCGACCACGTGACCTACTCCGACGGCACCACGGTAAGCCTGCAAAACGACCTGCAATACGACAAAAACACGTTCAAAGGACTCGTATTCGTATCAGGCAACACCGTACGATACCAAGCATCCGACCAAACCGGATCCTTCCCCGTAACGTACACCGTCAAAGACAATCTCGGCAACGCGGCATCCGCCACAATCACCATCAACGTGCATCAAAAAGACGCCGAAAACAAGGCTGCGCCAACACCATCCGACGTCGAGGCGCAAGTCGCGGCAGGGCAGAAAGTCCAAATCCCGATCACCTTGACCGGCATCGACGCCGACGGCGACGACGTACAGCTGCTCGGTCTCGGCAACAAGGCGCCGACACTCGGACGCATCAGCGAAGTCGGCGCCACCTACCTGGTATACGAAGCCTATGCCGACTCCACAGGAACGGACACCTTCTCATACGCCGTCGAAGACTGGACCGGCCAACGATCCCAAGCGCAAATCCGCGTAGGCGTATTCAAATCCGGCACCGACTCGGGCGTATACGCGCGCGACGACGAAATCACATTGCGCCCCAACACCGCAGCAACCGTGCCCGTGGCGCAAAACGACATCTCCGGAGACAACACCGACCTGGCCGTCAGCGAAAACGTCGAATCGCAAGACATCAGCAATGTGACCGTGGCGGACAATACGCTCGCCTTCACCACTCCTCAGCAGGCGGGCACCTATTACGTGGTGTATACGGTCAAAGACAAGGCAGGATTGTCCGACACCGCGACATTGACGGTGAACGTGGACGACAACGCCACCATCGAACCGCCGACAGCATACGACTACCGTGTGCCATCTTCCGCGACGATCGATAAGAAATCCATCGACGTGGACGTTTCGCAATGGATCGCGAATCCTTCCGGCAGCGCCGACGAACTGCAGGTGGCCGTGGATGATTCCGCCACCGGCCATGCGCATATCAAGGGCGGAGACAAGTCCACGACCATTAGCGTGGAATTGACGGATGAGGCACGAGCCGTGCCGTACACCGTGACCAACACGACATACAACATCACGTCCACTGCGTTCATCCAAGTGCCCGCGTACGGCGTGTTCCCGCCGACCCTTCGACCGAAGGCGCCGGCTTTGAAGGTGAACGCGCACGAGACGATCACCATCAATATCGCCGATTATGTGCGCGTGGGCGCAGGCAAGATCGCGTATGTGGACGGCGCCGATTCGGTGAGCGCCACGAAGGCCGCGGACGGCGACCTGTATGTGAACGACCAGACGTTGAAGTTCACCGCGCCGAAGGATTACTCCGGTCCCGCGTCCATCACCTTCACCGCGGTGGATGGCAAGCGCGACAAGAACGACAAGGTGAAAATCATCAATTCGGCGGTATTGACGTTGCCGATCACCGTGATCGGACGTGACATGCCCGCGCCGACGTTCTCTTCGCCCACCATTGACGTGGTCGCAGGAGAAAGCGCCACCACCATCGATCTGACCGCATTGACCCATTCGGCGTCCGACCTGTATGACGATGAGAAGCAGTACACGTATTCGGGTGGCACCGATTCCGACCAGGTGAGCGCCAAAGTGAGTTCGAACGGCAAGCTGACCGTGTCCGCCGACAAGACCGCTTCGCCGGGAACAACGGTGAGCGTGCCGATTTCGATTCAATATTCGAAGGGCACGGTGAGTGCGGGCGTCACGGTTCGTGTGACGGCCTCCAACAGGCCTTTGGCACGCATCAACGCGAAAACCGTGAAGGTCAAGGCAGGATCCAGTGAGGAAGTGAACCTGCTGTCCGATGCGTATAATCCGTTCCCCGATTCCGCATTGACCGTGACCGGATGCACGTCCGATGGCGCGTCGAAGCTGACCGTGGACTGCCCGTCCAACGGTGTGGTGTCGATCAGCGCCTCGTCCGATATCGGCGCGAGCACCAACAAGGTGATCGTCAACGTGCGCGATGCCACCAATACGAAGGAACGTGAGGTGACGGGCACCATCAACGTTTCGGTGATGGACAAGCCGGATGCGCCGCTGCTCTCCCCCATCGCCGGAGACCCGCAGGATGGCGCGGTGAATCTGAGTTGGACGGCCGGCTCTTCGAACGGCAGTCCGATCAGCGAATACAAGGTGTCGTGGGGCGGCGACGGTTCCGGCGAGAAATCGTGCGGATCCGTGACCTCCTGCCAAATCACCGGCTTGAAGAACGGCAAGACGTACTCGTTCAAGGTGCAGGCCAAGAATGAGGTCGGCTGGTCGAAGGAGTCGAATGGCGTGGAAGGCACGCCTGACAAGCTTCCGGACGCGCCGACCGATGTGAAGGCCGAAGCTAGCAAGAACACCATCACTGTCACATGGAAGGCTTTGGAGGGTAATTTCTCCGCCGTCGACAAGTATCAGGTGACGTTGAGCGGTCCGAATGTGGCGAATCCGGTCCAGGAAGTCACTGGCACCAGCATCACGTTCAAATTCGACGACAATGCGATCACCGACGGCGCATCCTATACCGCCACGGTCAAGGCACATAACAAAGTGAACTGGAGCCAGCCCTCCACGGCATCCAATGCCGTTTCGCCTTGGGGTACGCCTGACAATCCGACTATTTCCGCCGATCAATCAGGCGACAAGATCGTGGTGAGAGGGCGGATCAATGACGCACGTAACTCGAAATACCAGTCGATTACGGTAAGCATCGAGGGCGAAGACAAATCCGTGGAGACAAGCGCCAAGGATTATTCCGTCGAATTCGACATTAAGAACGAGTGGTACTACAGAAAACTTAAGCCGACGATTACCGTGGTTACGGAACGCAGTGGCTCATTGCGCAACGAAGCGTCCGTTTCGACTTTCACAGCAGTCGATCCTCCAACCAATGTGAAGCTGGAACTCAACAACAACACATGTGTGGCGACCTGGTCCAGAAAAGGTGGACGCGTCACAGGTTTCGTTGTAAAGGCCAAGGGTTATTACGATGATGATGTTCATGAGAGCAGAGCCGAATGGCCGCTTTCCGGTGATTGGAGCACCTGCGATACGGTAAGCGTGCAACAGTACTTCATCGACACCTCACATCTCAGCGACCCAGCAATCGCTACCGATAATACCGTCGGCAACAAAAAGCCAGCGGAAATCACACTGCCATCCTCATTGACGTGGGATACACAGAACGCCAACATCATTCATGTCAATGGCGGTAGTTGGGAGGCCCACGGGCGAAGTGTCAAAGGCCAGATCGTCATCACTCCGGCAGGGGAAAGCTCGCATACCTACGATTGGCCAGCTAACGGCACACTGGATGTTTCCGACATCACCAGTCCTTCCGGTACCAGATGCGATTGGGAGGTTCGCGTGATCACCACTGCCGGGGAACCAGAAATCAATGCGACCAAGAAAAGCTCTGATCCCGTGACCGGAGTCCGATACGAGGAGAAAACCCCCGATCCGGAACCGGGACCAACCCCTGATAATGGAGAGACGCAATCCTCGATAGACACCAATGCTTCAGCCATCTCATTACGAACAGGGTTGGCAGGAAAACAGGCGCGAGGCATCTCATTCACCGTCAAATAAGCAAATTCAACATCACAACCAATCATCAATACGATCAATAGAAGCAACCAAGGAGTACCTATGAGCAACGAAAACGACGACGCCACCCAGCTGGGTTCCATTGGGCGCCATATGAGCAAGCCGCAACAGCCCGGCAATCCGCAGGCACGCCCCGCATTCCAAGCTCCAAGCCTGCCGACGCATCCGCAGGAACAGGACGGAGACGAAGAGGGCACGGTACTCAGCACGCATAACGCAACTCCTTCCAGGCCGACGAGGCCTACGGTTCCAATGGCGCAGCCCATGCAGGCGCAACCGACGCAATCCGCTCCAACACAACAGCCGCTACCACAATCGCAATCGGCTCCCGTAATGGCAACGCGCCAATTCCCGCAGACTACGGCACCAAGCGTCAAGCCCGCGCAGCCGGCCATGGCTTCTTCCATGATGTCCGCGCCGCAGGCCGACATCACCGAATTCCATGAACTGTTCGCCCAACTGGTCGGCAACGTCTCCCAAGTCGTGGTCGGCAAGGAACAGCCGATCCGCCAATGCGCCACCGCCATGATCGTCGGTGGCCACATTCTGCTCGAAGACAATCCGGGGACCGGCAAAACGCAGCTGGCCCGCGGCCTCGCCAACTCCATCGACATGTCGTTCAAACGTATCCAGTTCACTCCGGATCTGCTGCCGTCCGACGTGGTCGGCGTAACCCACTACGACCAGAAGAACGGCGAATTCGAATACCGCGAAGGTCCGATTTTCGCATCCATCGTGCTCGCCGACGAAATCAACCGAGCCTCGCCAAAAACGCAGTCCGCACTGCTCGAGGTCATGGAAGAGCAGAAAGTCACCGTCGACGGCGAAACCCATGCGGTACCGCAGCCGTTCATGGTCATCGCCACTCAGAACCCCATCGAGCAACTCGGCACCTACAAACTGCCTGAGGCGCAGATGGACCGTTTCCTCATCAAAACAACCATCGGCTATCCGAGCCATGACGTAAGCGTGAACATCCTCAAGCAGGTCAACGTCACCGACCGTGCCTCCACCGTACATGCGGTGCTCACCGGCAACGACGTGCTGCGCATGCGCGCCATCAGCGAAACCGTGCGTCTCGACGACGCGATCATCGAATACATCGTGCGCTTGGTGGAAGCGACGCGCCACAACGAACGCATCCAAGTCGGATCGTCCATGCGAGGCGCGCTCGCGCTGACCCGATGCGCCCGCGTGTGGGCCGCGTCCAGCAATCGCGGATACGTGGTGCCCGACGATGTGAAGCAACTGGCCGTCGCCGTGCTCGCACACCGCATCACGCTCACCGCGGAGGCCACATTCGCGGGATCCACCCCCGAACAGATGATCGAACAGATCCTCAATGAAGTGCCTTCACCGACCGTGGGCGCCACCGCCTGAAACGCACGGCGCAGCCAGCCGCGTACGGCACGGCACACGCAAAGCGCACACCCCACACGAAACGTTCGTAAACCCCCGAAAGGTCAAGCATGCGACAATCCAAAACCATGCAGCGCAGGAGAACCATGCAACGATCCCTGCGACGCATCAAGCATCGCATCAAACGACTGGTCACCTCATACGTGTCGCCGCTCGGATGGGCCGTGACCGGACTCGCCATCGCCTCACTCATAGCGTTCACAATCCTCAGCTGGCATGAACTGCTGACCATGGCGATCGTGTTCGCATGCATGATGGTCGCCGCCATCATGCTGTCGCTCGGCAACACGTCGTTCACCGCCACCATAGACGTGTCCAGCAGGCGCGTCACCGTGTCAGACACGGTGAAAGTCGATGTGTGCGTCGACAATCCAGGGCGCACGCCAACCACATCAGCACGCGGCGACCTGCCTATCGGAGACAGCCACGAACGATTCGCCATCCCCATGCTCGCCGCCGGCCAATCACGCCAAACCACCGTGGAATTCACCGCCGTCTCCCGCGCGGTACTGCCGGTCGGTCCCCTGTCCATACGCAAAGGCGACCCATTCGGACTCGTACGACACGAAAAGAAACTTGTCGACCAAATCAACGTGTTCATCCACCCGAAAACCGTTATGCTGAACACACTCAACGCCGGAATTCCGCGAGATCTCGAAGGCCAGCCAAGCGGCGAAATCGTCGACGACGACCTCGATTTCTACGGACTGCGTGAATACGAGCCAGGCGACGACGTACGCAACGTGCACTGGCTCAGCTCCGCAAAAACAGGCGCACTGATGATCCGTCAATACGAGGCGACCCGACGCACCGACACCGCATTGACCATCAGCGTGAACCCCGACGACTATGTGAGCTCCGACGAATTCGAACTGGCGGTATCCGTCCATGCCTCCATCGGCGTGCAATGCCTGCTCCAAAACCGACCGGTGACCTCACACGCGGGAACCGAACACATCATGCCACGCAACTCCACGGAATTCCTTGACGGCTGCAGCGCCATCTCCCCCGATATCAGCGACAATCCGAATCTGGCGCAAACCACCCTCGCCCATGCCCCCGACTCATCGTTCTACTACATCACCGTCGGCAGGCTCAAAAACATCGACGAAATCAAACACATGGCGCTCGCACTCCCCCGATCCGCAACCTGCGTGGTACTGCAAACCGCCATCGGACAGCCACGCGCCATCAAACGATACGCCGATTTCACCCTGGCGACCGTAGGAAACCTAGACGATCTCCCAATGATCATGGGGGTACTGGAATGAGCACCACAGGACTTTCCACCCACAACACCAACACCGGCGACACCGGCCGCACCACCGGATTCGGCAACACCTTCACCGGAACCGGCACCGGCTCATGGGCCGACTCCACACACTCCGTCATCTGGATGTCACGCGACGGCAAATCACAGACACTCCCCTACCTACGCCGGACACGCGCCTCGCAATACGCAAGCCTGCTCGTCGCAGCCCTACTCACCCTCGCCGCCGCCAGCAACCTCATCGACGTCTACGGATCGGCCGCATCCTGGGCGCTCGCCGCCCTTCCGGCCACCATCATCGGATCTCTCGTGGCGCTCGCAGGCACGGTTCCGGCACTTCGTCTCTGGTGGCAGATGCTGTTCATGGCCGTTGCCCAGCTGGTTGTCGGCCCCGTACTGTTCCTCAACGACACCACCATCGCCCATATTGTTCCGACCTTGCGCACGCTTACACAAGGCTGGATGAACATGCTCGGATCGTTCAAATTCATTCTGTCGGTCGAACCTCCTACCGGTACCGCCGATGGCTGTTTGCTGGCCGTATGGACCATCTGCCTGTGGTTCGCGCTACTGACCGGCATTTTCGCAGTGACTGAAGATGGCCGATTCACCATGATCGCCATTATTCCCGTTACCGCCAATCTTGCGATTTGCGCGCTGCTCGGCTCATCTTCCGGCTATTACCGCATGTTCGTAGGCACCATAATGGCGCTCATATTGGTGATTTGGATCAGCGCACGTTGGAAATTACTGGAATTGGGACGTTGGCTCAGTTCCGTCGTGATCGTGGTGCTTTCCGTCGCATTGGCGATTGGAGGATGCCTCGTCGTCGATCAGGACCGCACCATTTTGCGCGACCATTATGATCCGCCGCTTAGCCCGTACAATTACACCAGTCCGTTAAGCGGCATGCGCTCGTACATTACAAACAGTAAGGACGACGTGCTCCTCACCGTCGAAAACCTGCCCGCTGGATCAAGCGTGCGACTAGCGGTCATGGACCGTTTCGACGGCAACGTATGGAATCTGTCCGACTCCACCATGTCGTCGGACTCCTCCAATTACCGACGTGTCGGCACCTCCATCACCAACAATGCCGAAGGCAAGAAATTCACCGCCACATTCACCGTGGACAAAGGACTCAGCGACTACTGGCTGCCCATGGCCGGAGCCGCATCCAGCGTGACATTCGACAACAGCGAAAACTCCGACTCGTTCTACTACAACAGCGACACCATGTCGGCCATCTACCCCTCACGCACCTCCGAAGGTCTCACCTACACGGAAACCGGCATCATGCCAACGGTTCCCACCGACAAACAGATCGCCAAAACAGACGCGGCCGCCATCAGCCAGCCAAAAGCCGAAGATGTGCCCGACTGCGTAGACAAACTCGCCACAGCCATCGCCGGAGGCCAATCCAAAGGCGGCGAAGCGGCCCAGGCCTTAGCCGAAAAGCTCAAAGAATCCGGTTGGTTCTCACACGGATTAAGCGGCGACTACCCGTCAACCGCAGGCCACGGCAACTACCGCATCGACCAACTGCTCGCCGGAACGGCCATGGTCGGAGACAGTGAACAATACGCCTCCGCCATGGCATTGATGGCACGCAGCCTAGGTCTTCCCAGCCGTGTGGTACTCGGATTCCTGCCAAAAGACGACGAAGGTGAAATCAGCGAAAGCCGCACCGAAGAACAAGGAACAACCACCATCACGAAATTCACCGGCAACGACGTGACCGCATGGGTGGAAATCAAACTGGACGGCTACGGTTGGGTGGCATTCTATCCAACGCCAAAGGAAACCAAAGTCCCCGACGAAAACCAGAACCTCACCCCACCGAATCCGCAAACCCTGGTACGCCAGCCCCCGGTACCACTCACCGACCCGCTACGCGACGACACCCAGGCCAAAGGCAAGTCCTCAATCGGCGGAAGCATGGCCGACGAAACCTCAGCCAACCTGTTCTGGCAGCATTTCGGCAGAATCGCAAGAAAAGTAGCCATCTACGGAAGCCCTCTATGGACGCTGCTCATCATATGCGGTCTCCTGCTCGCCATCAAAGCGATCGCACTGGCACGATCAAGAAAACACGGCAGCACGCAGCAGCGTGTGGCAGCCGGCTGGCAATCGGTCGCCGCGCTCGCACGGCAAAGCGGACTCGACATTCGAGGCACACGCAGCGAACAGGCGGTTTCGATCGCGAATCAGATGGATATTTCCCGCGAGACCTTGCTCGCTTTGGGCGCGCAAGCCGATTACGCGGCCTTCTCCGGTAATTTCGTCAACGAAGAGCATGTGCAGCAATATTGGCGCGATATTGCGCAGGAACGCAAGTACATGCTCAAGTCATTGCCGACGTTACGCCGATGGCGTGCCAAACTTTCGCTTGCCGACGTTTTCCACTTCCGCAGCAACCGCAGCGGGCGGAACAACGGCAGCGATCGGAAGCACAATCGTAAGAAAGGACGGGACTCATGATCTTCCGTAGCATCGAGGCCGGCCTGAATAGCAATGTCGGGTGCAAAAGAAAAAACAACCAAGACAACGCTCTCGCCAGCCGTGGCGTATATGTCGTATGCGATGGCATGGGCGGCGGCAAAGGCGGCGAGCGGGCCAGCGCACAGGTGGCGGCATGTTTCTCGCAGCTTGCCGAACAGCCGTCGCGCAACCGTACGTCCATCGAACATGCGTTGAGCCAATCGCAGCAACAGGTGCTCGAACTTGGCCAGGAGCTTGGCGGCATCGCCGGAACCACCATCACCGGCGTGGTGCTGCCGACTCGCGTTGAAGATAGCGTGCATGAACAAGCCATCGATGAGTACTGCTACGTCATCAATGTCGGAGATTCACGCACCT
>ULTI01073152.1_pt1 | contig 25568 bp, 2 predicted proteins | sample 1957291 | NCBI WGS metagenome assembly ULTI01 (sample SAMEA4835725, study PRJEB28245) | human gut metagenome | biome: gut microbiome; material: fecal sample | place: Denmark | collected 2008 | reverse complement strand
AATATCAGTACCTCCTCGTGGTGTAGAGTGGAAACGAAAGACGGCTAAAACTGATATAAACAACGAAAGGTGAATAATGAAGCGTAAAATTTTGCTCTCGTGCTATGCAATATGTATGTTGCTAATGTCCGTTATCTTGATGTGGAGAGCATCAAGTGGGTATGTGTTCGCACATGAATATAATTCTATGAACGGCAAAGAAAATGCTGACGGTGAGATATATGTGAATCTTTCTATAGGTGCAGACAACCCCTTTATTGTGAGTACGGATTCCGATATTATAGCTGCAATTGACGGAGGATATACGGGATACATCTATTTTGGATATCCTACATGTCCTTATTGCCGAAACACGGTGCCTGTTCTTATAGATGAATTAAAAGAAACCGGAATCCGACGAGTTTTATATTGTAATTTAAAAAAATACAACTACCAATACAAGTATGATACGGATATGGGTATTATTGAAACTCAGCACGGTTCCGAGTCGTACGATATGTTACTTGATATTCTGCATGAATACACAAGTCCAAAGGTTGTAAAGGACGTTGATGGCAATACCATTCAGACCGGCAGAAACACTTTATATGTGCCAGCCATCGTTCGTTTTGAGAACGGTGTTCCAAGTGCTTGTTGGCAATATAAAGATGCAGGCATAATCCTAGACGACAATCAGTCTGTTTATGATGAATGGTCTGACGAACAGAAAAACATTATAAAGCATAGCATGGAAAACATTCTGTTTTGAGTTAAGTCCACCCAGTAAGAAGGGTGGACTTTTTTGTATTTTTTCGCTCTTTTTGATTGACTAATGCGTCTATTTGTGGCATAATATAGATACCGCCAAGTGTGCTGATTATGCGATTTTGCAAATGTATGTGCAGATATGTGAACAAGATTGCGTAAAAGTATAACTTGGCAATATTTTGAAAGGAGAACGCTATGCAAAAAGGCAAAACATGGCAGCGTGTCGCTTCAGCAGTTTTGGCAGTCATGATGACGATGTCTACATTTAGCTCCACAATCGCTTATGCAGCAGAACCCATCACGACTGACAGTAGTCTTGTTACGGATGCCGTATCCGAAAGCACTTCTACTGAGACTGTTGAAGCGTTAGACTCTGCCAGCTCTTCTTCGTCTGAAGAAGAGATTACCGAACCTGTAGGGACACCCGTTCCCACAGAAATGCCTGATGAAACGGATTCCTCAGAACCGGAGGCGACTCCGGAGCCCACCGAGGTTCCAACATCCACTCCGGAACTCACCGAAACTCCTGATGCTACGGCTACGCCCGAGCCTACAGAAGTTCCGGAAGCGACGGAAACTCCTGACGTTGATGAAAGTGATTTCGTGGCTGTCAGTTTGGCTGACGATGCGACCGAAGGTCAAGTCGAGGCCGAGATTGGCGATGAGGTCACTTTCAATGCTCACGTAAATCGTAATGATGTCAATCTCCATTATCAGTGGTACAAGAGGTTCATTGAACCTCAGGATACCGATTATGATATGGATGTGATGGAATACGATTACAGCGATGCAGAGCCTACCACATACGGTTATCTGAACGAGGATAAAACTCCTGCCGAAACATTGGCAGACAATCCGGATGCTACTTGGTCCGGTATCGAGTTATATCGTGCAGTTGCCGATGCAATGGCTGCAATCGGAGCAGACGCCAGCAACATTAACATCGAATTCAATACCCGCAACTACGCGCTGGAAGGATTCGAAATCACCGCAGCAAACGTGGACGGCAATATCGTTATTTCTGCTGACAAGAGTAACGAACATGCTTCTGCAACGCTGAATGAAAACAATGAATTTGTTTTTACCGAGAGCACGACAAATGATGTTGCTGCGCAGTCGGCAGAAACCGAACAAAGTAAGGAGAGTCAGGATACTCTTACGGCCAATGGCTGGGAAGCTATTGAGGGAGCAACTTCTGATACCTACACTCATACTGTCGATGAGTATGATGCTTACACCACTTACCGCTGTGTAATCACTATTGATGACGACAACTATATTGCTGCCGCCAAAGAAGAACTGATTGCAAACGGTGCAGATGAAAGCAAACTCACCGATGATACACTTGACAATACCATCACGACAGAAGTCACTGTTTCTATCCCGTCGATGGAAAAGAGTGAAGACGAAATGTACAATGACTTGTCTGTAGAAGACAAGTTGAAACAGCGTCTTGCCCTTTCCGGCATTGCTACTTATGCAGCAGGTGTTCAGCTTGACAGCCAGACCAATCCCCAGTGGGTGACAGGTTTGTCTGCTGGTATGGAATACCTAACAGCTGATATGTATGCTAAGATTTATGGACAGGACGGCAAAGGCGGTTGGCTTGCAGAAGGAAAGATTACTCCTCAGCAAGCTGATATGTACTGGTCTTACATCGCAAATCGAAATTCAGACTATATTGGTGCAAATGAACTAGATAGTGATGGATTCCCGACGGGAAATACACGAAAGTACGCATCCTTTGTACTTACTGACGGCAATAAGCTTGAAATCAACTCAGAATGGTACGGCAAAACTGTTTACTTCCGTTATTACAACAGCAATATCGTAGGTAATACTGCCACTGGCGCAGCGGTTTCTATCCCTGCATCTGGTCGCGGCACTTCCTATAAGGATGCTGTTCAGGTTCTGTTCTGCTATACTAAAGAAGAGGATGGAAGAACATTCCCCCTTACCATTAAAGAGTATGTAAAACAGGCCACGACGAATGGATATTCTCAGAATGGCATGGCTCACATCACTTTGAATACAGTTTCGTGCAACGATTTTAACGTTGACCCTGACAGATATTTAAAGGATGCAGAAGGTAATTATCGAGTCGATTCTGTATACTGGGGAACTTGCTATTTTTCGGAACCTGACTTGTCGGGTAAAGCCTATTATGCATTGAAGAACTATATTGGCAATGGTTACGGCTTTGGTATCGGTCACGATACCATGTACGCTTATGCCGGTGCCTGGTTCGATGCACATGGCGGTGGCCGTGGCTACCCCAACAATATCTATGATGAAAGAAAGATTGACCCGAACGATACAGCCACTCGTTATTATCAGGTAAATAGCTGGGAAGTCAGTGGTGGTCACTGGAACATGAACGCTCTGATGGGCGAAAACAATTCCAACACCCTCGTTGGTTCCGGCTACTACTCTGCAAGCGATGAAGAGTATTTTGGCTGGATTGTCGACCCGCTGACTGTACCTTCCGCTATCATGTCTTCCGGTGGCTCGCATGGACCTTTCTTGAAGACAACAATCTACGGGTCTGAAAGTCTTCGTATCCGTTCTAACGGCGGTTTTACATACGAAGAGGCGATGGTCAACCCTGACATCAAGCATCGCACACCGACCAACTGGCCTTATAAGTTTAGTGTTGGTCAGACAGTTCCGGCTGCTTTGACGCACAGCAATGGTCAGGTTGCATTCGACGATATTTGGGTTCAGTATAATGGCTGCGCATCTGATTTCACAAATGCTGGCCTTGGTAAGCTGTATGAGCCCACCGTCGATGGACGCAGCGGCACCAATAACTTCTATCTGGCTGGTTCCGGCAACTTTGTTATGAACCAGATTGGTCACCTTCCTTTGGATGATGGCGGTGGTCATATTAACCGCGCTTCTCCTCAAGAAATGCAACTTTGCGTCAACACCCTGATGTGGATTTCTCAGCGCAAGCAGTGTGAAGTCTGTGCCGCTGACCAAGCCGACCAGCAGATGACGCACTTCGTCCATCGTGTCAATGCAGCAAACGCCAAGAAGATTCTGACGGCTCTCGCCAACGGCGGTAGCTACTGGTATCCTCTGAGCGATTGCTACGAACTGATGGAAGACCTCGACCTGACGAAGCTGGGCTTTGATTCCACGACTTGGAAGCCCATCAAGAACTTCACAGGTCACTGGAACAGCAAATACTTCGATGTAAAAGTTCCCAAAAACGGTGCTCTGTTCGATAACACCACCGGTGATTTGGGTGCATACCGTACCGGAGACGGCAACGACTGGAACCTTGGTACTGATAGACTGAAAGGCTGGGACACTGTCTTTAAGGACAGCGGTAACAGCTCTCCGTCCGTTCGTACCACAGGTATCGCTCGTATCTACGGCAAGCTGAGCGACGCAAAGTTGTTCAACGATGGTCAAGTACACGAGGGATATACCGTTCATATCCGGTACGAGGATAACACGGCACTATTACAGCCGGGCGACGATTTCAGCTGTGTAGTCAACAACGTAGACCAGTATTGTATTTCTAACCTGCCCTGTATCTATGTAGGCGGTAAAACGATTCTTCGTGCCCGCGTATATGACAAGGCTGGCAATGAGGTCACCAAATACGGTCCTATCGTTGCAAAGGTTCCTCCTCATTTCTGGAACGACTGCGAAACGGTTCCTCTGGAACTGCTGACAATCGAAGCAACACCTATTGAGAACTACCGTTACTGGGAAGGCGAGACCACCAAGGTTCTCGAAGGTTCCGGTATCATCTACAATCAGCCCATCAGCAATGAATCCGTAACATGGTATTACCGCGTGGTTGACCTGCGCAATACCAATAATGCTCTGAGCGACTGGGTCAAGATTGGTCATTACGGTCAGTTCACTACCGAAGACGGTGCCGTAACAGGTATCATCAAAACGCCGGTATTCCACGACGGCAATGATGGTGTATACAATTACCCGCACAGTTCCGTGGATGTACAGCTGCAAATGCTGGCATATACAGGAAACGCTATTCAGCTTCGTACAGACTACGAGGTTGAGGGTAAGACTTATTCTACCATCGACCCCGGCGTAATCACTCCGGAAGCCTCCGGTATCATTCAAATCGAAGAGCGCCCCATGTCCATGACGCAGGCACCGAATCAGCGTGTTATGACTCAGGACGAAGCCACCTTCGTGTTTGAAACAGATTACTGGAAGGGCCTTGATGATAAGGGCTACAGCTACGATGTTCAGTACAAAGACCCCTATGATGACGATTGGCAGACTCTTGCCACATCCGTCACATTCGGTGGTACTTATACATTGAATACCGTAGATAATAGTCAGGTAAACAAGGTTGACATTGAAGCACATACGGTCGATACCCTCGCAAAGGGGAAAGAGACCGCAAGTATGATTCATGACAACAAATGGCTGCCTGCTGATTTCTGGCGTCCTGATGGTTTCACTGACCAGCAGTGTGCTCAGAAACACACTACTATCACCCTTACCCTGCACGCGGCAGATTACAACTGGTCCGGATATTATTTCCGTATCGTTGCAAGCTATCGCTTTAACGAAAAGAGAACCAAGGTCGAGAACTCCTACAGCGCAATCGGCGATGCTGACAACGCAGGATTCGACACTTCCCGTTATGGCTTGTTGCAGGTCGATGCACCTTTCGTTTCCGCAACTATGCTGGAAGCCCGTGCATTGATGATGCAGGAGCATAACAGCGAGGGCGATGCGACTGGCGATTTTGGTCAGAATTACTGGTCTGTTGAGACAACGCAAGACCAAGTGGATAACTGGAATGCCAGCAGAGGCGATTCCAATAACCCGTTGATTTCTGATAAGAACGTGGCCGTTTATACAACGACTATCACATTCTCTCCCAGCAAATTGACAGAATCCGGAAACCGTATCCTTATCCCTGTATTGCAGTGGGGCTTCCAAGACGACTTGAATTCGGAATCTACCGATTATAAGCCCGTCATCAACCCCATCAATATCAACGGGTACGCTAACAACGGTAACGGTTTGACTACCGAAAACTACAAAGACTGGGCAAATATCGTCAAAACCAGATACGACATCAATACAGATGACAGTTCTGTAATGAAGCAGGTCGTGGACGCAATCGAAACTGAACATTCCGGTTCTCCGTTCGGCAAGTTCACCGCCTACATCACCATTGATGATATCAAACCTGTTGAGGATACGATGTTGAATGGTCAGCCGTTTGACATCAACAGTGCATATGCTAAGTGGAGCATTACCACGAGCCTGCACATTGAATCCGCAACGAACCCGATGGACTTCGGTACTGAGCACTTCTATTTCCAGTGCAAACCGTATCTGGAATACATTCGCGGCTACAACAGCACGAAACTGAAGAGTCAGACCATCACAAATACCCTTGCTCATAACTTTGACTATGTGAACGGCGGTATCGATGAAGATAACACCGACACTGGTGCAGAGTTGTGGCTGGATTACAATATCAGTATCCATGCAAACGAGCGCAATCTTGTTAGTTGCGGCGTTGATAAGCACTCTATTTTCATGTATCCCGAACTGACAATTGAAGCGCCTAATGGACTTCGGTACATTATGTCCCGCTATCAGATTGTGAATGAGTTCCCGTATGGCAAGCACAGAGACACTTCTCGTACTGTGTTTAACCAGAGTGACCATCTGAGCGTCAATCTCGGTACTCAGTATCGTGGACAAATGACAACCGTTACTCGTTATGACATGAACGGCAATCCTTCTCAGATTGATGTTCAGGGCAAGACGATGGCTGAACTTGGCATTTCCCTCGATGAACGCGGATATCTGGACAAGAACAACGAGGACTATGCGCCTTATCTGGACCACGGCTATGCATTATGGTCCGATTATTCTTACCCGAAGGAAATCTGGCAATGGTTCTGGCGCAATGCTATCCAGTATCATTGCTACGACATGGAAGAGTTTGACGGCACCAACGAACAGGTTTTCTTCTACATCGATGAAAAGAATGTTCGTGCGGCCGACAAGTCGTTCAAAGCCAATGACGGAAACCGTCCCACTTCTTCTTGGACCGCTCCGTTTGATGCAACCTATCAGATTGACCTGTGGGGTGCTGGCGGCGGCAATGCAAGTGTGACAGATGGTATCAGCGGCAACCCCGGCAGCCACACCATTATCACAGCAGACATCAAGGAAGGCACGACCCTCTACTTTGTCGCTGGTGGTGCAGGCGGTGGCGGTTCCGGTGGTGGTTCCGGTGGCGGTTCTACCGGCAGTGGTTCCGGTGGTTCCGGTGGCTATAACGGCGGTGGTTCCGGTGGTGTCGGCGCAGTGTTCTATGACTGCTATAAAGGTGGAGGCGACCCTGACCACAGCTACCACAGCAATGCTCCCATAGGCTTTGGCGGTGGCGGTGGCGCTACCACGGTTGCTTTTGGCCTTATCGGCGATGGACAGCTGAAAAACTACGGTGACGGCTCGCCGATGTTCGGCGTTGCTGGCGGTGGTTCCGGTGCTGCACTTATCTCCGGCAATGGATACACCGAGCGTGGTGTCGGCGGTTCTGGTTCAAACAACAGTGGTCAGCGTTATCACTGTGCATTAAAGGAAGACAAGGTCTTCAGCGACGGTTACGAATACCATCATGGCGATATCTGTGGTTGGATTTACAGTGGCACCCACAGCAGTGATATCAAAATGCAGCGAGAAGACGAGGAAGGCTACAACAACACACTGCACGAAAACGGCGGCGGTTCTGGTTGGCAGTCTGCTTCTACCGATGGTGCATTGCGTGGTTCTTCTTATGCCGCTTCTGTTGGTACAAACCTTGACAACGGCAACATCATCATTAAAGCAAACGTCACTGGTGCAAACCAGCTGAATGACGGTGCCGGTTCCGGTGTTGGTCAGGCTGGTCGTGCAAAAATCAAGGTCGTTGACCTGAATAAGCGTCTGTATCGTCGCGTTGGCAAGAACGCAATGGATATTGGCTTCGAGGATGCAAATGAATGCACTCCTACTCGTGCCAAGGTCATGCTGACTGTTGCTAACAAGATGTACGACGGCAACCAGTTGACTGTTACCGCACATGTTGTATGGGACGGCGATACCGATGCAGGCATCAACGAACAGGAAGTCCTGCGCGGTGTAAACATCACCTATTCGAACAACGAATCTCCCAACATCACATATCCTACCAACGCTACTACCGATAGCAAGAAGAAGCCTCTCGTTCGTACCGGCTCCTACACTGCTACGGCAACCTACACGGGCAAGTACGAAGTTACTTTCTGCTGGGAGAACACGAAACCCGGCAAGACTTATGTAGTCCGTGGCGAAAGCACTACACCTGATGAATATGTATCCGGCAACGGTAATGTCGTATACTTCGATATTTATCCGCGCCCGCTGCATCTTTACAGCTATGACAACAATAAGATTTACGACAATATCAGCACCGCAAAGGTATCTGATATTAAAATCAAAGCAGCAACTGCTGATTCCGGTATTGTTCACGGCGATACTGTCGCGCTGAACAGCACACTGGCTTATGGCTATTATTGCGAAAACTATGCTCCTGAGGACTTCGCAAAGACGAGTTTCAGAGAGTCTATCCACACGGGTCTGCACAGTATCAAGACCGTTACGATTCTTGAACTGATTAACAACCCGTTTGACAACTATTATATTGCAAGTGAAGATTTCACTGGTACCATCAATCCTCGTCCTCTGTATGTTCACAGTCAGTATCATGATGTGAACAAATACAAGTGGAACTACGATGGTAACTCCAATGATATCGGAAACGGCAAGTATCTGACCGACACGACTGTCTACGATAATCAGAATGTGACTATCGAGCAGGCATATGAAATGATTCTTGCTGGTAAACAGGAAAACATCGATATTACCCGCTATACCAAGACCGAACAGGATAACTACCAGAACACGGTAGTGAATCCGAACAACATCAAGGTATATGATTCCTACTACAACGCCAATATTGGTGAAGAAGGACAGGGAAATATCTATATTGATAATATCACCAACTACGATTCCGTTGAACTGAATGCTCAGACCTATGTTGGTTCTTATGCTGACAGCAATGCTGGCGAGCAGCTGACCGGGTATGATGCAAACGGCGACAATGGTGTTATCAAGGAAGACCGTTACAATGGTCTTTCGACGAATACGATTCGCCATCTGCCGTATTCTGTAAAGTACAGCTACAGCACGACCACCCCGCAGGTTGGTCAGAAGATGACTGTTACGATTGCAGTTACGAACAAGGATACCGGATATGGTCTGGCCGCGCAGAATAACTATGTTGCTCCTGTTGCTATCCAGAACCTGCGTCTGAAGAGCAGATTTGCAGGCAATGGCCCCATCACTCTGAAATCCACCAATGGCATTCGTATGAACCAGCAGGGCACAGAGTTCTACATTGACACGATTCCGGTCGGCGGTACCGTAAACATCGAATTTGAGTACACTGTACAGGATATCGATGATACGAACGCACTGGTACGTGACATTGAGCAGAACAACGAAATGTACCTTGTGAACAACAACTACAACGACTACTATATCGCAGACAAGACTTTCAGCGGTGGTATTTACCGTACGACGCTGCGTGCGCAGGTCAAGAGCGTAAGCACCACTTATGGACACGGTTTCAAGAACATCAAGCTTCCGTATGCAGACGATGTCTACTACTGGAATAAGGGTTCTGACAGCTGGCTGACCATGGAAGGTCTGGTCGAAGACCATAAGACTGCTGCACAGGACGATGAAAAACTCGACCTGAAAACGAAGAAAACAAACAACTATCAGAGCAAGTTCGTTTACAATGTAGTACCGAGTGAGACAACAGATGCTGGTTCTTACCCCGTATCTTACATTGGTCTGAACGAATTCAACTATGATGTGTTGAAGAACTATGTTGTCACGGAAGACCCCGGTTCTATCGAGGTCAAGCCCCGCAAGATTATGATTTCCGTTGACGAAAGCCAGAAGATTTACGGTACAACGAACCCGTTCTTCAACTCCACATTCAAGGTTCTTGGCACAGATGACCAAGGCAATGAACTGGATGTTTCGGACGAAAACAACTGGACCGTTCTGGGCGATGACGCTACCGTTGATTACAACAACATGCATCTGATTGGTAATGATACCATCGGTAATGTGGTTGAAGTCGTAAACGGCGCTTCCCGCACCGCTCTGGCATTCAAGAACGGCACTTCTAATCTGCCTTATCTGACAACCGCTACACAGAGCAGTGATGTAATCTATCAGACGGATGTTCCCGAAGAAGAATGCGCTTACTGCTTGGAGAAATACAACGAAATGCACAAGGGTCATGAGCATTATCATGACGATGACCATCCGCATACCCATGTTCCCGTAAACGGATATCCTGTATCCGTGAACGAAAACACCGGTTACGGCAATACTCTTGGCATCAAGACCGTCACGAACAGTGAAGGACAGGTAGTTTCCAACTACGAACTCGTTTACGAGTCCAATGTTCTGAAAGTACATCCTCGTCTGATTCGCATTGCGGCTCTCGATGCAACGAAGGCATACGGCGGCACGGAACCCGCATTGAAGTGGACTGTCGATGGCGAAATCATTAAGCCTACCAGTGAAATGCTCGGCATCAAGGCAGTTCGTGACAGCGGCGAGAATGTCCGTGACGAAGGCTATACCATCCGTATCTCTTACGAAAAGAGCACAGCAAGCAACTATATCGTCGAAACGAACGATGCCAAGATGACCATTACGCCTGTCCCGCTGACAATCGTATTTGGTAATCAGGAGCGTTACTACGGCGAAGATAACAAAAACGACTACACGCTGACCGTTGTTGGCTTGAAGCACGGCGATACTGCTGATGTTGCTTTGAAGAATAACGATGGCGCAACCGCAAAGGTTCTTGAAACCGCAAAGAATACTCTGAGCGATTACATCAACCTGACTTACAATAAGTACACCGATGTCGGTTCCAATTACTTGTATGGCGATAAAAGTTACTGCGAAGAGCATACGATTCTCGTACCTCGTGAAAACGCAGATGGCGGTTATAACTATACGATTGCGAACTACACGCCCGGTGTTCTGACTATCAAACCTCGTCCGATGCTGCTGGAAGTCACTGGCTGGCAGAAGGAACTGGGCGATGCTGATAAGGTTCAGGACTTCACCCTGACCGATATGATTACCCATAATTCCGTAAATGGTCAGCAGAAGCTCGGCGCAGGCAGCCGTATCACGGATGCAAGCGTTGTTGTGAACCCCGATAAGGTTCCCATCGTCTTCAATCTGGTTCGTGCAGAGGGTGAAGAAGTCGGTTCTTATCCCGTCTACTCCACGCCGCAGGACCGTCAGATTGGAAACCTCGCAGCAAACGACCAGAAACAGCTTGAGCTGGATAACCCGAACTACGACTTTGAGTACCGTTACGCAAACGACCTCATTGTCAAGCGTCAGGGTCTGATGATTACCGTGGATGATAAGATTCGCTATTACGGCGACCGTGTCAACCGCTTCTACGATGGTTCTACCGATTACACCTATCATGTGTTTAAGGTAGAAAACGGCGAGGCTGTTGAAATCACGGCAGAGGAAGCCGGTATCAACACCAATTCCTTTACCTTTACCCATCTGGATACACAGACAAGCTCCAGCGGCACTTACAAGGATTGCATCAGCCTGTCCGGTGTCCACAGCACCATCTATGATGATGATGACATCACGATTACCGCTGGCAACCTGACTATCATTCCTCGCCCCGTTTCCGTTATTGCTGAGGATAACACCAAGGTTTACGGCGACGCTGACCCCGAATTGAAGTACACGCTCCATGACGGTGTCCGTGGCGAAGATGGCAACTACTACATCGAGTACGCAAACGGTCCCGTTCTCACCGAGAAGGAAGGCGCGGATGTGCCTGTCCAGTCCGGCGACCTCGAAAGTACTGGCGTGACTCGTGAACCCGGTGAGGATGTCTGGACTGGCGAGCATTCGTTCGGCAAGGCTTACGCCATCAACGCCAACGATATCAGCCCTGTCAGCAAGGATGGTATCACCAACTACGTTATTACCATGGAGAATGGCAACTTTACGATTACTCCGGCTGAGCTGGTTGTTACCGTAAAGGGTGGCTATTCCAAGACCTATGGCGAAGAGAATCCTGCATTTGATGCCGATATTACCGGCTTCAAGCGTGATGACACGAAGGAAACCGTTCTGAACGGTGAACTTGGCTTCGCTACTCTGTGCTTCGACCTGTCTGACGCTGGCAAGTACATCGTAACTGCTGGCAACAACAATGAGGATGCGGTGAACCCGGATTGCGTTGTTCTGGAAGACGGTGAAGAGCATATCGGCTCCACTTTCGAAGTCAAGAGCAACACAAACTTCGAGAAGAACTATGTTATCCGCTATGTCAATGGCGATATCACTGTCAACCCGAAGGAACTGATTGTTCGTATTGACCATAAGGTCAAGACCTACGGCACTGCTGACCCGGCATTTACCTTCCATTACGAAGACAATGCTGGCAATGTGATTGGCCTGATTGACCCCGAAAACAGCCCGCTGAATGTTGAGTTGTACCGCACCAAGGGTGAGAATGTTGTGCGCGGCGATGTCACTGCAGCAGATTCTCTCAATAAGTGGGGAACTACCCTCTATGATGGTGATTACCTCATTTCCGCAAAGTACGATACAAACAACAAGAACTATGCCGTTACCGTATACGATGGTTCTCTGAAAATCATCCCCGCAACGCTCACTGTTACGGTCGATGGCGGATACAAGACCACCTACGGCGATGAGATTCCCGAATTCACTTATTCCATCACAGGTTTTGTCGGTCGTGACGTTAAGGACGAAACCGGTACCGGTATCAAGGACGATGAATCCAAGGTCTCCGGCACTGCTACAATGTACTGCAACGATAACGCTGGCAATCCCGTAACAAATAAGACGAAAGTTGGTAATTATCCCATCAACTACGATAGACAGCAGTTGGTTGCTGACAACAGCAATTACAAGTTTATCTATGTTGGCGGTGACCTGACGATTGGTAAGAAACCTATCCATGTGAAGGCAGATGACCAGCAGAAGGTTTACGGAGAGAAAGACCCCGACCCGCTGACTTGGACGATTACTGACCCCGAAGAACTGGTCAATCCCGGTGACGAAGACTTCTTCGATATCACCACAAAGCGTCCCGGCGCTGATACTGATGACGGTGAGCAGGTAGGCAAGTATCCCATCACCATTGATGGCACTGACCCGTCCGGCAACTACGAAATCATTACCACTCCCGGAACTCTGACCATTGTTCCTGCAACCATCGTTGTTACAGTTATTGACGACGAAAAGTATTTCGGCGAAGATAACCCGACACCCAACGTAACTATTACCGGCTATAAGCGCGGTGACACCATCGATGATATCGGTGGTAAAGATGCGCTCAAGACCAAGACTGATGCGGAGAAGTGGAGCCCTGTTGGTGAATATCCTGTATCTGCCAAGGATTCTACCTTCCATAACCCGAACTACGATTTCGTTTACATCGATGGTAAGCTGACCGTCAAACCCTTGATTATTAACATCAAGGCAGAAGACGACCGCAAGACCTATGGTGATAACGACCCCGATAAGTTCAATGTTTCCTATACGCTCACGAACGAGAAAGATGAGCCTTACACTCCGGATAAGGACCTGCGCGATTATATCGACCGTGCCCTGAATCTGGATGCAGCTCGTGTTCCGGGCGAGAATGTTCGTACCGAGAACCCCGGCTATTCCATTGTTCCTACCTATACTGAGGTAGATAACATTGAGATTGGCACAGTAACTCCCGGACATTTCTTCATTGACCCGCGTGAGGTAACCATTACTGCAAACTCCGCAGAAAAGGTATATGACGGCACTCCGTTGACGGAACCCGGCTATACCTACGCTCCGGAACTCGTAGATAACGACCTGCTTGGCATTCACGATAAGATGGATTCTGTGACCGTAACCGGTTCTCAGACCGAAGTGGGTTCCAGCAAGAACGTTCCCAGCGATGCAGTTATCATCAACACCGAAGATGGCAGCGGCAGCAATGCCAACTACATCATCAAGTATGTGGATGGTACTCTGACCGTTCGCGATAAGGAAATTGTCTCTATCGAGAAATCTGCTGACCGTGAACGCGCTACGGATTACGATGTGATTCGCTACACGATTACTGTTACGAACGCGACCAGTCATGACCTGCACAACGTCATCGTTAAAGATACCAACAACTTCGTTGGTGTTCCTGTCCTGTCTCAGGCAAACGGTGTGACCTATGATGCAGAGAAGGGCGAGTTCGTTATCGCAGAGATTTCCCATCTGCGCGATGAAACCCATACCAATGCCGTAACGTTCACCTATACCTACACGGTAGACCCGACCGACCACGGCACCAACAACAACGATATCCTCGAAAACAACGCCAAGATTACCGATATGAAGGTAGTCGAGAGCTATACTGAGAACCCTGATGGCAGCACCACTCCGAACTATACCGAGCCTAACAAGGATTGGTTGGTCGAGACTCCTGATGTTGATGTGGAAATCATCCGTCAGAATCTGACCATCGAAAAGAGTGCTGATAAGACTGAGGCTGGCGTAGGTGATGTCGTCACTTACACGCTGAAAGTCACCAATACGGGCAACACGAAGCTTGAAAATGTTGTCGTAAAGGATACGAACAACTTCATGGGCGAGCCTGTCGAGAACACGAAGCTCCACTTCGGCTATCGTGTCAACGATGATGGAACATGGACAATCACCAGCCTTGGTGTTGGAAAGTCCGTAACCATTACCTATAAGTACACGGTTGTCGCAGATGACCTCGCAAACGGCAAGCTGGATAACATTGCTACCGCAACGATTCCTGCTCGCGAAGACCCGACTATTCCTGAGAAACCTGTCGATTCCAACGAAGTAATCGTGCCGCTGTACTACAAGCACCTGACGATTGTCAAGTCTGCTGACCGCGACCACACTTATCCCGGCGAAGTCGTCAAGTATCAGGTCACTGTCACGAACGACGGCACTGTCGATATGACGAATGTTACCGTCTCCGATAACACCAATGCTCTGGGTATGTTTATCGTCTCTACCGGCGACGGATATACCTATAACCCCGAAACCAGATTGTTCACCATTCCTGCTCTGAATGTCGGTGATTCCGTTACTCTGAATTACCTGTATATTGTGCAGAACGGTGACCCCGAAACGATTATCAACGTAGCTACTGCTCACGCTCCCAAGAATCCCGATACTGAGATTCCGGGTGACAAGGACATCGAAGAACCTTCTAAGCCTGTTGAGGTTGATGTGCTCCGTGATGAACTGACCATCGTAAAGAACGCTGACAAGAGCTTCGTAGATATGAACGGCAATGATACGACCGTAACCTATACTCTGACCGTTAAGAACAGCGGCAATACCAAGCTGACGAATGTTATCGTTACCGATACATCCAACGGCAACGGCACTGTCGAGTATACTGGCGATTTGATGTATGACGGAAACGGCAAGTGGATGATTCCTGAGTTGAACGCAGGCGAATCCGTCGAAATCACTTATATCTACACTGCTGTGGCAGAGGACATGAACCTCGATAACGGTAACATCGTGAATACGGCTGTTGCTGAGGGCAAGAACCCCGACAACAAGACTGTTACGAGCGACCCCGATACTGAGACTGTCCATGTAGGCGAAGTGCCTGACCGCGATATTCGCGTTGTAAAGACTTCTCTCGAATCCAGTGTGATGATTGGCGATACCATTCACTACACCATTACCGTTACCAACAACGGCACAATGACTGCTCAGAATGTAGTTGTACGCGACTTCAATGACGGCATTGGCGAAATCAATGCTGCAAGTTCCGACAAGTACACCTATGACGCAGCGACTCATTCCTTCACCATCGCAGAAATTGCGGCTGGTGAGGTCGTTGAGATTCCTGTCACCTATACCGTACAGGAAGGCGACAAGGATGTCGTAAACAATGCTGCTGTCGAGATTCCGGAAATTCCCGAAATCGAGAAAAAGGCAGATAAACAGACCGTAGTGGTTGGCGAGGTGGTGACTTACACCATTACCGTTACCAATACGACTAACGAGACCAAGACGAATGTTGAGGTCAAGGATACAAACAACTTCACGGGTGTTATCACGCCTGCCGAAAACACTGATGTTGTAAGCTATATTGGCGACAAGGTCTGGAATATTTCTTCTATCGGCGCTGGTGAGAGCGTAGACATTGTCTACACCTACACGGTAATGAATGAAGATGCTCCCAATACCATGCTTGTCAATAACGCCGAAATGACATATGTGACGGATTCCGGCAAGGTAAAGATTCCTTCCAATGAGGTTGATATCCCTGTCATCCCCGAAACTCCCACGCCGGAACATGTCGGACCCACCGTTGTAAAACAGGCAGACAAGGCCATTGCAAACATCGGCGATACGGTGCATTACACCGTCGTCATGCACAACAATGACACTGTTGACTATGTGAATGCAGCGCTGCACGACAAGAACAACTTCAACGGCGTTATCACGAATGTCAAGAACGGCACTCTGGAATCTGCATCTGCCGGTTCCGCAGTCATCAAGGTCGGCACTATTCCGGCTGGCAAGACTGTCACGGTAGAGTATGATTACATTGTGCTGAACACCGATGCCGGTAAGGGTCAGGATACTTACAACGAGCTGAAGAATGTGGCTACGCTGCATTACTGGTTCGCTGACGAAGACCAGACTCCTGAGAATGAAAAGACGAAGCCTTCTAACGAGGTCACCGTCAAGGTTCCCGGCAGTGATGTACCTGTTCCTGTCAACCCGCCCGAGGGCAAGTTGAAAGTCGAGAAATTCGTAGACAAGAAGAGTGCTTCTGTTGGCGATATGCTGCATTACACCGTTAAGGTGTCTAATGTTGGCGATGGCGAACTGAAAAATATTCTGGTCGAAGACTTCTTCGATGGACACGGCAAGCTCAACTACATCCCGACTGTCGGTGTTGTAGTAAACGGTGATGGCACCTACACTATCAACAAACTGCCTGCCGGTACATTCATGGAGCTCCGCTTCACCTATGTTATCGTGGAAGGCGATGAGCCTGAGGTCCTGAACGCCGCTGTCGTCACGACGCCGCCCGTTGACCCGCCGCTCGAACCCACCAAGACGGCTGACAAGAAGTTCGCATTTGTCGATGAAATCGTGACCTACACCATCAGCGTGTATAACCCCGATACCAAGGCAAAGACGAATGTCACTGTCAAGGATACCAATAACTTTGTTGGCAGCATCAATGCCGCCAATACAGACAAGTACACCTATAACGGCGATAATACTTGGACGATTCCGGAAATCGGAGCAGGGGAGACCATCGACATTACCTATACCTACACGGTACAGAGCAATGATGAGAAGCTCCTCGAGAACAAGGCTGATGTGACATATTCCGAGAACGGTAATACCGTTAAGCTTGATACGCCGACTGTCGATGTGGTCGTACCCGATAAGGGCACTGTCTCCATCCACAAGGAAGCGGACAAGAAGATGGCTAAGCCGGGTGAGGTCGTCACCTACAATGTCACCGTTACTAACAACAAGGGCTTCGATGTTCACGATGTTGTAGTAACCGATGCTAATAACTTCGCTGGTGAAATCACTGGCGTTGACGGCGCAGATTACACCTTCGAGAACGGCGAGTTCCATATCGCTGAGATTGCCGCAGGCGCTTCGGTCACTCTGACCTACACCTACACGGTTGAAATTGGTGATGTGCCTACTCAGATTCTGGAAAACATCGCTACGGCTGATGTTCCCGGAACGAATCCCGAAGACCCGAACAACCCCGGTCACGGTAAAGACCCGAATAAGCCTATCGATAACGATGAGAAGATTCCTTCGAATCCTGTCGATGTTGAGGTTCCGGGTTCCGAGACTGAAACCAAGATTCCTGACCTTGTTCTGACGAAGAGCGTAGACAAGAGTGAAGCTGCTGTCGGTGATACCCTGAACTACACGATTACTGTCAAGAACAATGGTAAGGGCGATGCCGAGAATGTTATGGTCAAGGACTTCTTCGACGGCAAGGGCACACTGAACTTCGTGGCTATGGATGGCGTTACCGATAACGGAGACAACACCTACACGATTGCAAGTGTCAAGGCTGGCGAGAGCGTAACGCTTAACTTCACCTATGTGGTGGTTGACGGTGACGCACCTGAGGTTCTGAACGCGGCAGTCATCACAACTCCCGAACCGCCCACGGATATTGTGAAGAGCGCTGACAAGCATATCGCCAAGGTCAATGAGATTGTTACATACACCATCACGGTGAAGAACAATTCCAAGGACACGCTGACGAACCTGCTGGTAAGCGATACGAACAACTTCAAGGGCGAAATCGAAGGCAAGGATGGCAAGGGCTACACCTACAACGGTGATAAGACTTGGACCATCGCAACGCTCGAATCCGGCAAGTCCATCGACATTACCTACACCTATACGATGCAGGCAAGCGATGAAACTGTCATTGAAAACACTGCCGATGTGCGTTATAGCTACAACGGTACTGACTACGATATTCCGTCAAACCCCGTCGATGTCGAAAAGCCTAACGATGGTGTCGTTACCATCTTTAAGACTGCCGACAAGACCAAGGCTGAACCGAACGAGGTCGTTACCTATACGGTTACGATTCATAACGGTAAGGATTACGACATCAAGAATGTCCGTCTGACTGACGCGAACAACTTCGCGGGCAAGATTGAAGGCGTAGATGGCGCTGGCTACAAGTTCACCAACGGCGAATTTGTCATTGACAAGATTCCTGCTGGCGGTGACGCAGTGGTCCGTTATACCTACACAGTCCAGATTGCCGATGTCCCGACCAAGATTCTTGAAAACATTGCAACGGCTCACGTTCCCGGCAAGAACCCCGGCGACCCTGACGAGGAGATTCCTTCCAACAAGGTCGATGTTGAGGTTCCCGGTGACGGCACGCATGTTGATGTGCCGGAAGGCAAGCTCGAAATCGTTAAGAGTGTAGATAAGGCAGAAGCCAAGGTTGGCGATACGCTGAACTACACGATTACGCTGACGAATGTTGGCGGACAGGCAGTCAAGAACGCTGTCGTCAAGGATTTCTTTGACGGTAACGGTGTCCTGAACTTCGTTCCGATGGACGGTGTGACGGATAACGGTGATTACACCTACACGGTTGCGAATGTGGAGAAGGGTCAGAGCATTACGCTCCGCTTCACTTACACGGTCGTTGCCGGAGATGCGCCGATGGTCCTGAACGCTGCTGTTGTGAAAGACCCGACTCCTCCCGTTGACATCGAGAAGACCGCAGACAAGCATGTAGCGATGGTCGATGAAGTCGTCAACTACACCATCACGGTGAAGAACACGACTGATAAGACCGTTACCGACCTGCTGGTCAGCGACACCAACAACTTTACAGGTGCAATCACTTCTAAAGACAACGCCAAGTACACCTACAATGGCAACCATACTTGGACTATCCCCAGCATCAAGGCTGGTGAGAGCATCGATATTCTCTACACATATACTGTGAAGACTACCGACCCCTCTACGCTGGTCAACGAAGCTGATGTTCGCTACACGACCGATGACGGCGAGTATGTCATCAAGGCAGACCCCGTTGAAGTCGTTGTCCCGAAGGATGGCGAAGTTACGATTGTCAAGAGCGGTGACAAGAAGATTGCAGAGCCCGGTGAGGTCGTGACCTACACGGTTACGATTCACAACGGCAAGGCGCATGACATCACCAATGTGGTCGTAAGCGATTCCAACAACTTTGCTGGAACGATTACCGGCACAAATGGTGTCGGCTACAAGTTCGTTGACGGACACTTTGTAATCGATAAGATTGCTGCTGGTGCAGACGCTGTTCTGACCTACACCTACACGGTGCAGATTGCAGATGTACCCACTCACATTCTGGAAAATGTTGCCACGGCACATGTGCCCGGCACGAATCCGGAAGACCCTGAGAATCCCGGACACGGCAAGGACCCGGATAAACCTATTGACCCCGATACGGACATTCCGTCCAATAAGGTCGAAGTGAAAGTCCCCGGTTCCGAAGTTGAGACCGAGATTCCGGAAATCTCTATTACCAAGTCTGTAGATAAGCCTACTGCCAAGATTGGTGATACGCTAAACTACACCGTCACTGTCAAGAACGGCGGTAACGCGGATGCTGAGAATATCCTGATTAAGGACTTTTTTGACGGAAACGGAACGCTGAACTTCAAGGCCATGGATGGTGTGACAGATAACGGAGATAACACCTACACTATTTCTACGGTCAAGGCAGGGGAGAGCGTAAAGCTTCGTTTCAGCTATGTTGTAGTTGAAGGAGACGAACCTCTCGTACTGAACGCCGCAGTAATCAAAGACCCGACACCGCCTGTTGACGTCGAGAAGGAAGCCGACAAGCACATTGCAAAGGTTGATGAGGTTGTAACCTACACGCTTTCCGTGAAGAACACCACTTCTGAGCCTGTTGACAATGTAACTGTCACCGATACTAACAACTTCAAGGGCGAAATCAAGGCCGAAAACGCTGACAAGTACACTTACAATGGCAATAAGACGTGGACTATCCCGACTATTACCGCTGGCGAGACCATCTATATCACCTACACCTATACGATGCAGGCTGAGGATGCCACCGTCATCGAAAACATTGCAAATGTGACTTACAGCAAGGATGGCACAGATTACAATATCCCCTCCAACCCCGTCGATGTCGAAAAGCCCGATGATGGTGTTGTCACCATCCGCAAGGCTGCAGATAAGACAAAGGCTGAGCCGGGTGAGGTTGTAACCTATACCGTCACGGTTCATAACGGAAAGAATCACGACATCGAAAACGCTCGTCTGACAGACACCAACAACTTTGCTGGCGAAATCGTAAGCGTTGAAAGTGCAGATTACACCTTCGAGAACGGCGAATTCACAATCAATAAGATTCCCGCAGGCGGTGATGTGGTTATCCACTACACCTATACGGTTGAAATTGCTGATGTGCCCACGCAGATTCTCGAAAACATTGCAACAATCCATGTTCCCGGCACGAATCCCGAAGACCCGAATAATCCGGGTCACGGCAAAGACCCCGAGAAACCCATTGACCCCGATACGGAGATTCCGTCCAACAAGGTTGATGTGGAAGTTCCCGGCTCTGAAGCCGAAACAGAGATTCCTGTAATCGAAATCACCAAGTCCGTTGATAAGGCAGAGGCCAAGGTTGGCGATACGCTCAACTATACGGTTACTGTCGCCAATAAAGGCAAGGCTGATGCGGAAAATGTTGTGGTCGAAGACTTCTTCGATGGCAACGGAACGCTCAACTTTGTGCCCATGGATGGCGTTGCGGATAACGGCGACAACTCCTATACCATCAGCACTGTAAAAGCTGGCGAGAGCGTAACGCTTAACTTCACCTATGTGGTAGTTACCGCTGATGCTCCTAAGGTTCTGAACGCTGCTGTTGTGAAAGACCCGACACCGCCTATCGATGTTGAAAAGGATGCCGATAAGTATATTGCTAAGGTAACGGATGTTGTGACCTACACCATTACGGTGAAGAACACGACAGATGAAACCGTAAACGATATCACTGTCGCAGACCATAACAACTTTGCGGGTGATGTTACGGCTGAGAGTTCTAACCGCTATACCTATAACGGAGACGGCACTTGGACTATCGGTTATCTGGATGCCGGTGAGGCTCTTGATATCGTTTATACCTATACGGTAGAGACGACCGATGAGAGCGTTATGGAAAATACCGCAACCATTAAGTACACGCACGATGGCGAGCAGTATAATATCCCGTCCAATACAGTCGATGTGAAGAAGCCTGATGATGGCGTTGTCACCATCTGGAAGTCTGCAAACAAGACTGTCGCAAAGCCGGGTGAGACTGTCACCTATACCGTAACGGTACACAATGGCAAAGACCACGATATTCAGAATGCTGCTCTGACTGATGAGAATAACTTCTCCGGAAGCATTTTCGCAGTGGATGGCGCTGGTTATCACTATGAGAATGGTGTATTCACCATCGACACGATTCCTGCAGGCGGCGATGTGGTTGTCCACTACGCTTATACTGTCGGTATCGCCGATGTGACTACGCACATTCTTGAAAACGTAGCGACGATTCATGTTCCCGGTACGAACCCCGAAGACCCGGAGAATCCCGGACAGGGTAAAGACCCGACGAAACCGATTGACCCTGATACGGATATTCCGTCCAACAAGGTCGATGTGGAAGTTCCGGGTTCCGGTACGGAAACGGATGTTCCGCTCGAAAAGAGCCTCACGATTGTGAAGAGTGCTGACAAGACGAAAGTCAATGTCGGTGAAACCATCAATTATCGTGTGGTAGTAACCAATACCGGTGAAGTAGACCTTGTCAATGTAACCGTAAAGGACAACAATGACGGCGCAAGCCATATTGAAGCCCAGAACGGTGATGGATATACTTACAATAGCGCAACGACAACGTTCACTATTGTTCGTATCCCTGTTGGCGAATCCTTCACTCTGACCTATTCTTATGTTGCCGTTGACGCGGATGCCGGACACGATGTCATTAACGTGGCTGTCGCTAAGGCTCCGGGTCAGAATCCCGAAGACCCCGAGAATCCGGGTCATGGTAAGGACCCGTCCAAGCCGATTGATGAAGATGTAGAGAAACCTTCCAACGAGGTGAAAGTCCCTGTTGTGAAGCCCTCTACTCCCACAACGCCTGACGAGCCTAAGCCGACTCCGACTCCTGACAACCCGAAGCCTACTCCGACCCCTGTTCCTACTGAGAAGCCCAAGACCCCGCCGATTGGATGGCTCGATATCTTCAAGGTAGACGGCAAACCCTTCTCCCTCTTCTCTATCTTCACGAGCAACAAGAAGACGGGTATCGGATTTGCACAGAGCATTGTTGGTCTGGTAGCAATGGTTGGCATTGGCGTCGCTGCTCTGGTGGTAGTAAACCACAAGCGCAAGAAGGACGAAAACGACAACAAAGATAACCATAAGGATGATTCCGCTGAATAAGCGGTAAAACAATAGAGCGGTGGTTCGAAAGAGCTGCCGCTCTTTTTTTTGCGTAAAAAACTTCTAATTTTCAGAATAATTATTGACCGTTGCTGCAAAGTAAGTAATATAATAGATATAAATACAGCATCAAATTTCTCAGAACAAATAATAGCTATAGTCAAGCAGGTTTTGCGTTAATGTTTCAACCATCCATGTCCATATGAAATATGAGAATGCGTTCATGGGTGGCATTTTTGTGTCAAAATTTTTGATTGACTTTTCTGTCTTTTTGTGGCATATTGTAAATATGCGATTTGATTGCTTGTGTTTTGATATACTTTCTTATCTACAATCGAGGCTGCACACTAGGGAGTAGGTAAGGGTGTATATAAATCCGGCTGTGGTAAAACCACAGAACACTCACATTATTAGGAGGGCAACTAACATGCAGAAACCTCGTAAGCGGTTTTTGAGTGCGATTGTCGCCGTAGCAATGTGCCTGTCTCAGTTTGCTCCTGTCACTGCTTATGCAGTGGAGAGCGCGAGTGGAATCACGCAGAGTGAAGAAGCTCCGAAGGAAACTGATGCACTCAGCACTACGACAACAAACTCCGACTCTTCCGCTACTACTCCCGCGCCGAAAAGCGATGTTACCGACACAGCAAGTTCCGCGTCCAGCGACACTTCTGTGACGAGCGATGTTTCTTCTGAGGCTACAAGTCAGGCGGGGTCTGAAACGACCACTGCCTACGCAAACAGTGCTGCCTCTGATACTGGTGCAAGCACCAGCACTTCCAGCGAAGCTTCTACCACTGGCAGCATCAGTGAAGCAGCACAGGCATTTATCGATGCGGCTAACGCCCTTGTAAGCCGTAAAGATGAAATTCTGACTGCTGCAAACAACTTCGGTCTTGCAAGCAAGGCATGGCAGGCTGACAAGGAAAATGCGGTTCTTGATGCGATGGTCACGCGTCGCACTGAGGAACTGGATGCAGTTTATGACTGGGAACCCATTGAGGACATGTATTATTCTCTGAGCGAGGATGAGCAGGTCGCCGAGCCCGTCATGAGTGCATACCTTGATATGTCTGACCTGTATCTGCAGGTTTGCGACCGTCAGGAAAACCCCGTAGACAACAGCGGTGCCAGCGCGTTTGATGGCGGCGGTTCTACGACTGTCATCGGGGACTATCAGGCAATCACCGCTGCTGAGACTGGTAAGCAGATTGCCGCAGGCACTGGTATTCAGTATACCAAGATTAGCGGTCAGGAGAATGTTATTCGCATTCTGCCTCAGACTGTTACCTACACATACGGTGACTCCTTCAAGTCTAAGGGTCTGACCATCGAATACAGCACTGCTGATTCCCGTACTTCTCAGGAAGTCGAAAAGGATATTCAGGCAGCTATCGACGGTCTGAGTTTCATTATGTACGCTCCGGCTGACGGCGACGGCCAGAATCCCACAGACATTCATTGCAATGCCGGTACTTATCCGACTTATGTTGATACAGGTGCCACAAGCGTTACTGTGAATGGTCTGAATTACACCATCATTGACGGTTCCAACTTGGATTCTTCTAAGAATATCCGCAATGACACGGGCGTGACTATCAACAAGCGTCAGATTTACATTGTCCCTCATACCACTTATGTTACGAAGGGCAATACCATCAGCCAGATTAACTACACAGTCATGGACACCAATGGTGGTCTGGTTGACGGCGACCTGCTTCCTGCGGATGTTCTGACCACAGAGAACTTTGATAAGGACACTACCGGTTCTTACAAAATCATCTTAGGTTCCTCCGCGAAGAGCAACACAAACTACAACATCGACATTCAGCCCAATACCGGCGATGTGTATGTTGTCGTTTCTGAAAAGACTCTGACCCTGACTCCTGTATTTGTCTTCAAGGGCAATGATGGCGTACAGACGACCGGCAGCAAAGCCACTCGTCAGTATGGTCAGCAGAATCCTCAGGTTGACTTCGTGATTACCGGCTGGTCTGATACCGATAAGACGAATTTCGAGTATAAGACCAACAACGAGCACAAGTCCAACGCAGTTGCTCTGAAAGAGATGCTTGGTCTGAGCGGTGAACCCACCGTTGTTCTGCCCAGCATCACCTCTGCTCCCGGTGGCTACACTGTTACAATCGGCAATATCCAGACGAATGCGCCTATCAATGGTTATAACATCAACCTTGCTACCGCAACGTTTGAAATTACCAAGCGTAATGTAACCATCACCAATGACCAGATTGATGCCATCTATGGTGAGGCTGAAAAGGGCAAGTCTTCCACCATCACCTTCGACGCTGTTGCTTATAACGGTGCTGCTCAGGCAGTGGCCTCCGATAAGCGTATTGTCGCCGGTTCTGACATCACCGCTGATGACGGTGTGAACAAGCTGGTCAGCATGGTTCTGACAACACAGCGTCAGGATATCGACAATAAGAATGTTGGCGAATATCCGATGACTGTCGAAGTTCCCCCTGCATGCACTGCTTACTATGACGTCAAGGTCATCAACAGCAAGTACATCATCCATCCTGCAATGCTGACTGTCACTCTCGATGACCTGTCCGCAATGTATGGCGCTGCTCGTTCCGGCAAGATTAAATCCATCGAAGGTTTCAAGCTGAACGATACACAGGCAAGCATCGGTT
>ULTI01003422.1_pt1 | contig 25849 bp, 20 predicted proteins | sample 1957291 | NCBI WGS metagenome assembly ULTI01 (sample SAMEA4835725, study PRJEB28245) | human gut metagenome | biome: gut microbiome; material: fecal sample | place: Denmark | collected 2008 | reverse complement strand
CCATCGCCTACACGGATGATGATGTGCGCCGCTATATGGAGCTGATTCTGGCACAAGGGATTGAAAACCCGGTGCTGGTAGACAAGTATATGATGGGCACAGAGTTGGAAGTGGACTGCATCAGCGATGGCAAAGATGTGCTGATCCCCGGCATTATGGAGCATATTGAACGGGCCGGTGTACACTCCGGCGACTCTATTGCCGTGTATCCCCCTTACAACCTGAACGATGTGATGCTCCACAAGATCTGCGATGTAAGCGCAAAGCTGGCGCTGTCCTTGGGCACCAAGGGACTGGTTAATATCCAGTACCTGATTTATCGCAACGAGTTGTATGTAATCGAGGTGAATCCCAGAGCCTCCCGCACCATTCCCTATATCAGTAAAGTCACCGGCGTGCCCATGGTGGAACTGGCAACAAAAATTATGGTAGGCGAAAAGCTGCAAGCCCTGGGCTACGGCACCGGGCTGTATCGCACGCCGCCGTACTTTGCGGTAAAAGTGCCGGTATTCAGCTTTGAAAAACTCAATGATGTAAACTCCCAGTTAGGGCCGGAGATGAAATCCACCGGTGAGGTGCTGGGCGTAGGCAAAAACTTGAACGAAGCGCTGTTTAAGGGGCTGGTATCTGCCGGGTATAAGGTAGAAAGCCAAAAGCAGGGTCGCCACGGGGTACTCATCACCGTAACAAAGCAAGATCGGTTTGAGATCGTGGGTCTGGCGAAAAAGCTGGACGACCTGGGCGCAGAGTTATGGGCAACGCCGGAGACGGCGGCGGCTATTCGCTCTCTGGGTATTGAGGTACATGTGGTCAACAAGCTTCGCCAGGACAACTCCATTATGGACTTGGTAGAGAGCGGCAAATTGGACTACATTGTCTACACCGGCAAAAGCGATAAGAAGTCCATTGCAGACTATATTAAGCTGCACAACCGGGCCAATCAGCTGGGCATTGCCACCCTGACCAGTCTGGACACCGCCAACGCCCTGGCAGATATAATCGCCTCTCGCTACAATCAAATGAACACCGAGCTGGTGGACATCAACCACATGCGCAGCGAAAAAGGCCTGCTGAAATTCACCAAAATGCAGGGCAGCGGCGACGACTACATTTTCTTCAACAACCAGTGCGGCATCATCACCTGTCCGGAGAGTCTTTCCATTGAATTCTCCGACCGGCACAAGGGTATCGGCGGAGACGGTATTGTACTGATTGAAAAGAGCGTGATTGCCGACGCCAGAATGCGCATTTTCAATATGGACGGCAGCGAGGGCCGTATGGCCGGCAACTCCATTCGCTGTGTGGGCAAGTACCTGTACGATAACGGAATGGTGCCCAAAACCGAGATGACCATTGCCACCGCCTCCGGCGTGCGGCACCTGCAACTGTTTACCCGCAACGGCAAGGTATCTTCTGTAACGGTAGATATGGGCAAGGCAGAGTTGAACCCGCCCAAGATCCCGGTTGATCTGCCTGGCGACAAAATCATCTGTCATCCGGTAACCATCGGCAACAATGAATACTGCATCACCTGCGTGGCTACCGGTAATCCCCACTGCGTGGTGTTTGTTGACAACGTGGACAAGCTGGACTTACAACAGATCGGTCCGCAATTTGAAAACAGTCCCCTGTTCCCGGAGCGGGTAAACACGGAATTTGTGCGTGTCGTTAATGAGAGCACCATTAAAATGCGGGTTTGGGAGCGCGGCAACGGCGAGACCCCGGCCTGCGGCACCGGCGCCTGCGCAGCCGTTGTAGCTGCGGTGGAGAACGGCTACTGCAAAAAGGGCGTTGATGTTACCGTAAAGGTGCGTGGCGGCGACTTACTGGTAAACTACACCGACGACCGTATTACCCTTACCGGCGACTGCAACACCGTCTACAAGGGAGAGATCGAATATTAAAGCCTAAGAGGGGCAGCAAAAAGCGCGTACAGATTTCTGTACGCGCTTAAATTATGTTTTATTACAGTTTGACGATACCCAGCGTATCTAAAATAGAACTGATGAGAATGGCCAGCAGGCAAGGCGGTGCGATCCACTTAACCATCACGGAATAAAACTTCTTCACCTTAAAGGGACCGTTCAGCTCAATTTCGTTGACAATCAGCTGAGGCTTCAGCACAAAGCCAACCATAATGCAGGTGAGCATACCCACAACCGGCATCAACAGACTGTTAGACACAAAGTCCAGGAAATCCAAAATGGAGAAACCGAAAATCGTAAAGGAGGACCACTTACCAAAGCCCAAGGAGCAGCAAATGCCCAATGCCACGGCATATACATAACAGATCACCGTAGCCTTTTTGCGGCCCCAGTGGTAGCGATCGTCCAAACCGGACACAATGGCCTCCATCACGGATACGGAGCTGGTCAGCGCCGCAAACAGCACCAGAATAAAGAACCCGGCGCCGATCAAGCTGCCGATTTTCATCTCGGCAAACACCTTAGGCAGGGTTACAAACATCAGACTGGGGCCTTTGCCCAAGGCGCTTTCGTCCCCTCCCGAATACACAAACACCGCCGGTACGATCATCAAACCGGCCAGGAATGCCACCAAAGTATCAAACACTTCAATCTGGCGCACGGACTGCTCAATGTGATCCTGCTTACGCAAATAAGAACCATAAGTGATCATAATGCCCATAGCCAGGGACATGGAAAAGAACAACTGCCCCAAAGCAGCCAGCACAGTCATCATACTCAGCTTGCTGAAATCCGGCTTTAAATAATAAGCCACACCTGCGCCGGCGCCCGGACGGGTGACTACAAAGATAGACAGCAGAATCGTCAAAATCAACAACGCCGGCATCAATACGCGGCTGAACTTTTCAATTCCCTTTTCTACGCCTAAAAATACGATCACCGCCGTAGCGGTCATAAACAGCAAAAACCACAAAAGCGGCTCGCCTGTACCAGAAATAAAAGTAGAAAAATAGTTGTCGCCGGCTGCGTCTTGAACTGCACCGGAGATCATCGTGGCGGTGTACTTGGTAACCCAACCGCCAATGACGCAGTAATAAGGCAGAATAAGTACCGGCACCAAAGTCACCAACTTGCCCATCCAGCTCCACTTTTTGTTCAGCGAGCCAAAGGCCTCCATAGGACTGAGGCGGGTTTTACGACCAATAGCGATCTCCGTGACCATCAGGGTAAAGCCAAAGGTCACCGCCAAAACAATATACACCAATAGGAAGATACCGCCGCCGTACTTAGCTGCCAAATAGGGAAAGCGCCACAGATTTCCCAAACCCACAGCCGAGCCTGCCGCTGCCAGTACAAATCCCACTTTTCCGGAGAATGTACTTCGATTCTTTTTTGTTTCCATCAAACCATCCAATCTATATCTCTTATTTTACGGAGTAATGCTCTAATTATACTCATTCCGATAGGATTTGTCAATTCCGAACCGGTGGGATTTACCAATTCCCGGGTAAACAAAGAAAGCCTGCACCGGCGGGTGCAGGCTCGTTCTTATATGTTATTCCAAAATCACTTGCTGACCTTCACGGACTGCAAGATCCAGTAGTGCAGAGTCAGGCAGTTAGAGGCAAAAGTCTTGCGCACATCGGCGCCCGGCGCTGCGGCCATCGGCTGAATGGTGCCGTCGCCCAACTGGGTGTACACAGTGTCCAGCTTCTTTTGCAGCTCCTCCTTTTTCTCACTGTCCGGCAAGCTGCAGGTAATGGCCTTGTTGGCGCAACCGGCATTGTAAATGGACGCACCCTTAAAGTCCTTTAAGCAAGCAGCCGCTGCAGTGCCGTATTCCTTCACCACAGAATAGGCGGCGCCTTCCTCGTTAAAACCGGAGCCGATCACAGTCACATCGTTAAGATCAAAAGCATTTTTCGCCGTGTAGAGAGAAGCGGACTTATCGCACCCGCCGGCAAAGAGTGCCTTGTCGCCCTTATCAATCATGCTCTCTGCAATGGAGGCATAACGATCCACCATCTCAAAGGTGGTATCATAGTAATACTCACTTTCCAGCGCCAGACCGGCGGAATTTCCATCCTTATCGCTGTTGGTCCAGTGGTCAAAATAGTAACCGTCCTTGGGTACATTAGCGGTAATATGTACCGTATCGCCGGGCAGGTAGTAGCCGCTGCCGGTTCCGTTCTCTACCGTTACGGCAAATGTAGGATCGGCAGATACCACATACACCGGGGTCAGTACCACCGGGTTCTCCTCCACCGTTACATTGGTGGACTTTTCCTTAGCGTTCTCAATATTCTCCGCATTACCGGTGCTCTCCCAGTGATCAAAGACCATACCCTGAGCTGCAGCCGGTGCGGTTACCCACACCTTTTCACCGACCGTGTTGTCATAGACTTTATCCGTAGCGGATTTGTCCGCTTTCAGCACAGCCACGCTGCCAACGCTACCCTCCGCCTTAGTATAAACGGCGGTCAGCGTACAGTCACACTTCTCCACAATCAAGTTAATCTCGTTCTTTTTCTTGCTGGACACATTGACTTTCTTGTCCTTCACACCCTCGGTGTTGCTCTTAACCTCCCAGTGGTCGAACTTCTCCCCCTGCTCGTTAAACAGATCGCAGGAAACGGTCACATTCTGGCCCTCTTTGTAAGTACCGCTGCCGTTGCCGTTCTCCACCACCACCTTGTGGCAGGTTTTGTCTGCCTCTTTGATGGGCTTATACACCGGAGTCAAAGTCACAGAGTAGTCATAATCCAGCAGCGGAGAGTCATAATCCGCATAATCCAACTGCACCGGTACGCCCAGGGTATCCGCTGCTGCGGCAGCGCCCTGTACAAATCCGGCACCGTAGTTGGAGGAATGGTCATTCTGCACCGAGCCCAGGTAACCCAGCTTGGTATTCCCCTGAAGCACGGCAGAAAAGCCGGCCAAATAGCCGCTTTGCAGGTCATCAAAGCTGGCGCTCATTACATTGGGCAGCAGCCGCGCAGACTTGTCTCCGGCAGAATGGGGCACAGCGTCCAGCAAAACAAAATGCAGCTCCGGATACATGGTGGCCAGCTCGTAGCAGATCACGGCAAAGGTCTCGCCGGGCAGCACAATGTACTTGGCGCCCTTGTCCACAGCCAGTTTTACATACTGCTCCACCACATCGGTGGTCAGCTCTTGGTTCTCCTCTAATGCCGGCTGGTAATAGACGGCCTTGGCGGAATTCTCATTGGCATAGGTCTGCACCCCGTCCCAGGCGGACTGGTTATAGGCCTTATCGTGGATACTGCCACCGTCGGTAATCAGCGCCACATCATACCTTAGATCTGATGTTTTTGTGCACCCTGCAAAGGCAAAAACGCCCACTGCCACCAGAGTCACACACAGCAAAACGGAAAGGATCTTCTTCATCGCTCTATTGTCCCTCCAACAATAAAATACTACCCCTCAATGATACCAAAAACTTTCTGCCAATGCAATAGATTTTGTTGATTTGGCGATGAAAAAACACTATAATGAAATCATAAAAATTCCGAGAGGTGAAAATAATGGACACATTGAGCGCAAGCGTACTAAGAGACAGAAAGCCGCAAATCGGTATTGTGCTGGGCAGCGGCCTGGGTGCCCTTGCAGAGAGAATTGAAGGGGCAGAGGCTCTGCCTTACAGCGATATACCCGGTTTTCCGGTCTCTACGGCGCCGGGACACAAAGGACGATTTGTTTTTGGCACCATTGGCGACAAAGAAGTGGTGCTCATGGACGGCCGGGTGCACCTGTATGAGGGCTATACGCCCCAGCAGGTGGTGATGCCCATTCGCCTGATGCGCCAAATGGGCATTCACACCGTCCTATTGACCAACGCCAGCGGCGGTATTCGCCGTGATCTGCATGCCGGCGACCTGATGCTGCTGACGGACCACATTTCCAGTTTGGTCCCCTCTCCCCTGCGGGGTGAGAACGACCCTGCGCTGGGTGTACGCTTTCCGGATATGCGCCATGTGTATGACGAGGATTTGCAGCGCCTGTTTCGCCAAACGGCAAAGGCACTGGATATTCCGCTGAAAAGCGGCGTCTATATTCAACTGCAAGGCCCGGCATTTGAAACCCCGGCGGAGATCAAAATGTGCGCCGCTCTGGGTGCGGACGCCGTGGGTATGAGTACCGCCATTGAGGCGCAGGCCGCCCGGCACTGCGGATTGCGCGTGGCAGGCGTCAGCTGCATTACAAACCTGGCCAGCGGTCTGCTGGATTGTCCCTTAACCTCCGAAGAGGTGGGCGAAACCGCCGCTAAGGTGGCTGAGAATTTCCAATCCCTAATCCTTGAAACTGTGAAACGGATGTGACAATATGGAAAACTTGAAATACCAAGACGGAAAACTGGAGATTCTCGACCAGCGGTTACTGCCCAATGAAGCAAAGTGGTTGCCCATTGGCAGCAAGGAAGCGGCCTTTGAAGCCATACAAACGCTGGCAGTACGGGGCGCACCGGCCATCGGTATCTTCGCCGCATTCTCTATGGCGTTATTTGGCAAGGACGACCCGGCGGCGTGCAAAGCCTACTTAGACAGCGCCCGCCCCACGGCTGTGAACCTGAGCTGGGCCACTGCACGGCTGGCAAAGGTGATAGAAAATGGCGGTGACCCGATGGCAGAAGCCTTGGCGGTGCAGGCTGAGGACATAGAAATGTGCCGAAAAATCAGCGCTTACGGCTTGTCCCTGCTCCGGGATGGCGATGGTCTGCTGACCCACTGCAACGCCGGCGAGCTGGCTACAAGCCGCTACGGCACCGGACTGGGGCCGATCCTGCTGGGCAAGGAAAAGGGCTACAATTTTAAGGTGTTCTCCGACGAAACCCGTCCCCTGCTGCAAGGGGCGCGGCTCACCAGCTATGAATTGGAAAAAGCCGGCGTGGATGTGACCCTGATTTGTGACAACATGGCCAGCCAGGTGATGAAAAACGGCTGGATCCAAGCGGTGCTGGTAGGCTGCGACCGGGTGGCTATGAACGGTGACGCCGCCAACAAGATCGGCACTTCCGGGGTGGCCATTCTGGCAAAGCACTACGGTATTCCCTTTTATGTGCTTGGGCCTACCTCCACGGTGGATCCTCACTGTGCCACCGGCGCAGATATTCAGATCGAGGAGCGCCCCGGGGACGAGATCAAGGAGCTGTACTTTGAGCGCCCCACAGCGCTACCCCAAACGAAATGTTACAACCCTGCCTTTGATGTTACGGACCATGACCTGATCACCGCCATTATTACGGACAAAGGCATTTTGCGCCCGCCGTACACCGAGAGCCTGCGCGCCCTGTTTCAGGAGGAAGTATGATACGATTTTATAACGGTCCTGTGCTAACACTGCAACAGGACCAAATGAATATTACGCACCAAGAGGTATGGGTAGACGGCAACCGTATTGTGTGCCTGGGGGCAAACCCGGGGGCAAAAGCGGACCGGGAGATCGACCTGAACGGCGATCTGCTGATGCCGGCCTTTAAGAACGCCCACACCCACTCGGCCATGACATTTGGCCGCTCCTTTAGCGACGATCTGCCCCTACAAAGCTGGCTGTATGACAAAATCTTCCCCTTGGAAGCCAAGCTAACCGCAGAGGATATTTATCATCTGTCCCGACTGGCATTCCTGGAATATTTGGAGAGCGGCATTTCCGCCTGCTTTGATATGTATTACTTTCCGGAAGCCATGGCAAAGGCGGCGGTGGACGCCGGGTTCCGCACGGTAATGTGCGGTGCGGTCAATAATTTTAAGGAAAGCCCGGCGCTTCTGGAAGAATACTACAACACCTACAACAACGATCACCCGCTGGTGTCCTACCAACTGGGGTTCCACGCAGAGTACACCACCAACCGCTCCATTATGGAGGCCATTGCGGCGCTGGCAGAGAAGTACAAGGCGCCGGTGTATATGCACGCCAGTGAGACGGAGAGCGAGGTGCAGGACTGCATCGGCCGCTACGGCATGGCCCCTACGGCGCTGTTTGAGCAGCTGGGGCTGTGGAATTACGGGGGCGGTGCATTTCACAGTGTCTGGGTCAGCAATGAGGACCTGAACATTTACAAAAAACACGGCGTTTACGCAGTGCTGAATGCCGGCTCCAACGCCAAGCTGGCCAGCGGCATTGCCCCGGTGGAAAAAATGTTGCAAATGGGCATTCCCCTGGCGGTGGGCACAGACGGTCCCTCCAGCAACAACGCGCTGGATATGTTCCGGGAAATGTACCTGATCTGCGTACTGCAAAAACTGCGGGAGAAGAACGCCGCAGCGGCAGACGCCAACGCCATATTAAAAGCAGCCACCGCAGGTTCCGCCCGGTGTATGGGACTGCCGGAGGCGGACTGCATCGCCCCCGGTAAGCTGGCGGACCTAACCGTGATCGACCTGCATCGGCCCAATATGCAGCCCATCAACAACATCACCAAAAACCTGGTGTACAGCGGTGCCAAAACCAATGTACGCCTAACTATGGTAGACGGACGAATTCTCTACGAAAACGGCCTGTTCTTAAACACAGATACTGCTGAAATTTACAAGAACGCACAAACGGTCATTGACCGAATTCGATAAGGAGACACAGCGATGAAAGTCTTATTGGTCAACGGATCTCCCCACCAGCACGGCTGCACCTACACAGCCCTGGCGGAGATCGCCCATACACTGCAAGAAGAAGGCATTGACAGCGAGATCTTTTGGATCGGAAACAAGCCCATCGGCGGCTGCATCGGTTGCCACGGCTGTGTAAAGCTGGGCAAATGTGCCTTTGACGACGACCCGGTAAACGCCTTTACAGCCAAGGCAAAGACAGCGGACGGGTTCATCTTTGGCTCGCCGGTACACTACGCAGCGGCCACCGGCAATCTGACTGCCTTTATGGACCGGGTATTCTATTCCGACGGTTGCGGCAAAGGCAGAGCCTTTTACTTAAAACCCGCAGCAGCAGTAGCCAGCGCCCGCCGGGCAGGCACCACCGCCACCCTGGACCAACTGAACAAGTACTTTACCATTGCCCAAATGCCGGTGATCTCCTCCCGGTACTGGAATATGGTTCACGGCTTTACCCCGGAAGATGTGATGAAAGACCTGGAGGGTCTGCAAGTGATGCGGGTACTGGCGCGGAATATGGCCTACTTCTTAAAATGCAAAGCCGCCGGTGCCGCCGCTGGCGTGGAACCACCCAAAACGGAGCGAGCCATTCTCACTAACTTTATTGATTAAATCTTTTTTCACATTGGCAGACCGAGAGAAAGCGAGATAAATTTTGTTTTTTGCGTGCGGGAGCCGTACAACGGTACTGCCCCCGAGCAAAAGACAAAAAGCGCCAAAATCGGCTTGAACTCGATGTTCAAGCCGATTTTTTCAAGTCAATAGTGATAATAGAAAGCTGCGGCAGGAGCAAGCCCCTGCCCTATGAAACGCCTATTAGAATTTTATAAGAGGCGCGGTTTAGCCGCTTTATCGACAGTCTGAGAGCCATCGGCAATGCCGGTGGCTCTCTTTATACAGTCTATTCTTATTTTGCTGCGGTCTCGCAGTACAGGCAGCGGTAGGTGCCCTTGTCCGGGTCAACCAGAGTGAACACATCATCCACCTGCTCGTGGTTGCTGATGCACGCCGGATTGGGGCAATGCACCATATTCACCAGCTTTTCCGGCAGACGCAGCGCCTGCTTTTCCGCCGCTTTTCCACCGCAGATCACATTCACGGTGGTATGGGGCGCCAGGTACGCCACCGCGTCCAAGTTCAAGTCAAACTTGTCCGTGGCGATCTTAAGCACATCTTTTTTGCCCATTTTAGAGGACTTGGCGTTTTGGATCAGCGCCACCTGGGCGTCTGTCTTGTCCAGCCCCAGCAGCTTATAAATACGCATACCCATACCCGCGGGGATATGGTCCAGTACATAGCCGTTTTGGATCGAATCAATGGTCATTCCAGTACACCTCCCCACTTCAGCAGCGTCATAATCAGCGCCATACGCATATATTTGCCGTTCTTGGCCTGTTCAAAATACTTGGCTCGCGGATCGTCGTCCACATCCACGGTGATCTCATGGACCCGAGGCAGCGGGTGCATAATGGTCAGATCACTTTTGGCGCTTTCCAGCTTCTCCGGGTCCAGTACAAAGGCGTCCTTATGACGCAGGTACTCGTCTTCCGAAAAGAAGCGCTCTCTCTGAATACGGGTCATATAAAGCACATCCAGCCGGGGCATCACATCTTCCATGTGCTCCACCTCTGTGTACTTCATACCGGAGGCGTCCAGCACATCCGTTTTGATATAATCCGGCACTGCCAACTCCTTGGGGGAAATCAGCACAAACTCCACATCCGTATAGCGGCACATAGCCTTAATGAGGGAATGCACCGTGCGGCCAAATTTTAAATCCCCGCAAAGGCCGATGGTCAGGTGGTTCAAACGACCCTTTTCCCGATATATGGTGAGCAGGTCCGTTAAGGTCTGCGTGGGGTGGCTGTGGCCGCCGTCCCCGGCGTTGATGATGGGCACATCGCTCTTAAAGCTGGCAACCCGGGGCGCACCCTCCAGCGGGTGACGCATAGCGATAATGTCCGCATAGCAGGACACGATCTTCACCGTGTCCCCTACCGTCTCGCCCTTGGAGGCAGAGGAAGAATTGGCCTCTGCAAAGCCCAGCACATTGCCGCCCAGTTCCATCATCGCCGCTTCAAAAGACAGGCGGGTGCGGGTTGACGGCTCAAAAAACAGGGTTGCCAATTTTTTGCCGTCGCACACATGGGCGTATTTCTTAGGGTCGGCGATAATGTCCGTAGCCAAGTGGATCAAATCGTCAATCTCTTCTACCGTAAAGTCCGTTGTATCTAAACAATGGCGCATAAAGACCACTCCTTCTGCTTACAGTTCCATCCAAGCCGGGTCCTGGGGGTTCTTCTGGAACGCAGTCAGCTTGGCAATATCCTTGTCTGCGATATAACCCTCGGCGGCAGCCACCTTGGACAGGGTGTCAAAGTCAGACAGGCTGTAGTTCACCACATCGGCAGCAGCCAGGCGCTCCACACCCTTTTGCAGACCGTAGGTGAAGATGGAGGCAATACCCAGCACCTGAGCACCGGCCTGGCGCAGCACATCTACCACTTCCAGCACAGAGCCGCCGGTGGAGATCAGATCCTCAATCACCACGACCTTCGTGCCCGGCTCCATTTTGCCCTCAATTTGGTTTTGGCGGCCGTGGTCCTTATGACCGGAGCGCACATAACCCATGGGCAGGTCCAAAATGGTAGCGGTAATGGCTGCGTGGGCAATCCCCGCCGTGGAGGTGCCCATCAGCATCTCCGCTTCCGGGAACTTCTCTTTTACAATCTCAGCCAGTCCGGCCTCCACATCTTTCCGTACTGCAGGAGCGGACAAAGTCAGCCGGTTGTCGCAGTAAATGGGGCTGTGGATACCGGAAGCCCAGGTAAAGGGATCGTCCGGCTTTAAGAACACAGCACGAATGGACAGCAAATCTTTTGCAATCTGTTCCTTAGTAATGGTCATAATAACACTCCTTAATCTATAAATTCACGGCAGCAGCGTCTGTACGCAGCCACCGGGTCATCGGCAGCGGTAATGGGGCGGCCCACCACAATGTAGTCGGAGCCGATCTCCTTTGCCTTGGCAGGGGTAGTCACCCGCACCTGGTCGCCCAGGTCGCCGTCTGCAAAGCGTACGCCGGGGGTCACGGTCATAAAGGCCTTGCCGCAGGCGTCCTTCACCATGCCCGCCTCCAGCGGCGAGCACACCACGCCGTCCAGACCGGCGGTCTTGGCATTCTTGGCGTACTGCACAATGGTGTCGTTGATAGTAGCGTTGATGAGCAGTTCTTTTTGCATGCGCTCCTCACTGGTGGAGGTCAGCTGGGTCACGGCGATCAGCAGCGGACGCGTGCCGTCCGGCCGGGTCAGACCCTCCAGCGCGGCCTCCATCATCTCTACTGTACCGGCAGCGTGCACATTGGTCATATCCACATCCAGCCGGCTCAGCACTGCCATGGACTTCTTTACCGTATTGGGAATATCGTGCAGCTTTAGATCCAAAAAGATCTTGTGTCCACGCTTTTTCAGCTCCCGCACAATGGACGGACCCTCTGCGTAATACAGCTCCATACCGATCTTCACAAAGGGCTTTTCCTCTGTGAATTTGTCCAGGAACGCAAAGGTTGCCTCTGCGCTTGCAAAATCGCAAGCCACGATCACATCTTTACCCATTTTTTACCACTCCTATCACATCACTTAATTTATCAATCCCCAGGTCTGCGCACACATTCGGCAGATCCTCAATGATTTTTTTGCAAGCGTAGGGGTCTACCAAATTGGCAGCGCCTACCTGTACAGCCGTGGCTCCGGCCATCATCATCTCCACCACATCACGGGCACTGGTAACGCCGCCGCAGCCCATCACGGGAATGTTGCAGGCACTGGCCACCTGGTACACCATACGCACCGCCACCGGAAACACCGCCGGGCCGCTAAAACCGCCCATGGTGTTGGCAATCACCGGTCGACGCCGGTTCAGATCAATGCGCATACCCAGCAGGGTGTTGATCAAACAAATACCATCCGCACCGGCCTCTTCGCAAGCTTTGGCAATGGCTACAATATCCGTTACATTAGGCGACAGCTTAATGAACACCGGCTTGGTGGTCACTGCCTTTACCGCCCGGGTCACTTCTGCGGCACAGGCCGGATCGGTGCCAAAGCTCATACCGCCGCCATGCACATTGGGGCAGGATACATTCACTTCCAAAATCCCCACCTGCTCCTCTTTGTCCAGCAGCTGGCAGGTATAGGCATAGTCCTCCACGGAGAATCCGCTCACGTTGGCGATCACCGGCTTGTGAAAGATTTTTTTCAGCTCCGGCAGTTCATGCTGGGTCACATGGTGCACCCCGGGATTTTGCAGACCAACGGCATTGATCATGCCGGCGGTGCATTCTGCAATGCGGGGGGTTGGATTGCCAAAACGAGCATCCCTTGTGGTGCCCTTAAAGGAGAAAGAGCCTAACATGTTGATATCATAAAATTCGCTGAATTCCTTGCCAAAGCCGAAGGTGCCGGAGGCAGGAACCACCGGATTGTCTAACTCCAGCCCGCACAAATTCACACGCAGGTCTACCATACGATCTCCTCCTTTACCAGCACCGGTCCGTCCTTGCAAATGCGCTTGTTGCCGTACTTGGTCTTGCAGGAGCAGCCCATACAAGCGCCAAAGCCGCAGCCCATGCGCTCCTCAAAGGAGAACTGACCGGAGGTGGCAGAACGGTCATATACCGCCCGCAGCATCGGCAGCGGACCGCAGGTATAAAAGTAGTCATAATCCGCCGGGAAAGCGTCCGTCACGAACCCCTTGGTGCCAACACTGCCGTCCACGGTGGTGATCCGCACTTCCGCACCCAGTGCGGCGAATTCCTCGGCGTAGAACACTTCGTCCGCTGTGTTAAAGCCCAGTATCACCGTCACCTGCTGCCCGGCAGCCCGCAAGCACTTGCAAAGGTTGTAAAGGGGCGGCACACCTACACCACCGCCGATAAGCAGCGCGTGGTGCACAGGCTCCATCGTATAGCCGTTGCCCAGGCCGGTGAGCACATCCAGCGTCTCCCCCGGCTGCATCTTTGCCATTTGGGCCGTCCCCTGCCCCACAACTTTATAGATGATGGTCACCGTCCGGCTGTCATAGTCGCAGACGGAGATGGGGCGGCGCAGGAACTTGCCCTCCAAGGCAATGTTGATAAACTGGCCCGGCGCCGTAATGTACCGGGTGTCCCCAGCCAGCACCATACGGTACACGCTGGCGGTCAGAGGTCGATTTTCTTCTATTGTAAAAATACCTTGTTTATACATACGCTTACTCCGCGTCGATGGTAGACACGCCCAGAGTGATCTCCTCCAGCACATCCAGCAGCACCTTTACCGTGTCCAGCGAAGTGAACATGGTCACATTGTTTTCCACCGCAGCCCGGCGAATTTCCGAGCCGTCCGAGTGACTGTCGCCGTGGTTAATATCAATGGTGTTAATCACATAGGCAATGTGCCCCTGGCGCAGTGCCATCAAGATTTCGTCGCTGTCATCCTCCGTGAGCTTTTGCCGCACCCGGGTGCGAATGCCGTGGTCTTTCAGGTACTTGGCGGTGCCCTCTGTGGCTTCGATATTAAAGCCCAGGTCGTAGAACCGACGGATCAACGGCAGCGCAGTAGGCTTGTCCTGATCCGCAATGGTCACCAGCACCGTGCCGTAGTTAGACACATGCAGCCCGCTGGATTGTAACGCTTTATACAGAGCGCGGGTCAGGCTCTTGTCGTAACCGATAGCCTCGCCGGTGGACTTCATCTCCGGGGACAGATAAGTGTCCATCCCTTTCAGCTTGCTAAAGGAAAACGCAGGCGCCTTCACATACCAGCGCTTTTTCTCCGTGGGATACACCTCCGTAATGCCCTGCTCTTTTAAGCTGTGACCCAGGATCACCTGGGTGGCAATGTGCGCCATAGGCACGGAAGTGGCCTTGGACAGGAACGGCACCGTGCGAGAAGAACGGGGATTCACCTCGATCACATACACATCGTCGTTGCTGTCTGCAATAAACTGGATATTGTAAAGGCCCACGATGCCGATGGCCGTACCCAGTTTAACGGTATAATCAATAATCTTGTCCTTGACCGCCTGGCTGACGGAGAAGGTGGGGTAGATGCTGATAGAGTCGCCGGAATGTACGCCGGTGCGCTCCACATGCTCCATAATACCGGGAATGAACACATCTGTGCCGTCACAGATGGCGTCCACCTCCAGCTCTTTACCCATAATGTATTTATCCACCAGCACCGGCTGATCGGTGTTGATCTCCACAGCCGTTTGCAGGTAGTGGCGCAGGCTCTCCTCATTGGCAACGATCTGCATGGCACGACCACCCAATACAAAGGAGGGGCGCACCAGCACAGGATAACCGATGGAGGCGGCAACGCGCACGCCCTCTTCAATATCCGTAACCGCCAGACCCTTAGGCTGGGGAATGCCCTGCTTCTCCATTACCTTTTCAAAGCTGTCCCGGTTCTCTGCCCGGTCGATGGCAGCCACATCGGTGCCGATGATGGGCACACCCAGCGCGTCCAGCGGAGGTGCCAGGTTAATGGCGGTCTGACCGCCAAGGGACACCACAATGCCCATGGGCTGCTCCAGCTCGATCACATTCATCACATCTTCCACCGTCAGCGGCTCAAAATACAGCTTGTCCGAGGTGGTGTAGTCGGTAGACACGGTCTCCGGGTTGTTATTAATGATAATCGCCTCGTACCCGGCGTCCCGAATAGACCAAATAGCGTGAACGGTGGAGTAGTCAAATTCCACGCCCTGACCGATACGAATGGGGCCGGAGCCAAGCACTACGATCTTCTTTTTGTCTGATACAACGGACTCATTCTCCTCCTCATAGGTGGAGTAAAAGTACGGCACATAGGAGTCAAACTCAGAGGCACAGGTGTCGATCATCTTATACACCGGGAACAGCTTGATCGACTTGCGCAGGTTAAAGACTTCCGCCTCCGTCATGCCCCAAAGCTGGCCGATATATTTGTCGGACACGCCCATTTTTTTGGCGTCCCGTAAGGTCTGTTCATCCCGGGGATTGGCTCGCAATACCGCCTCAAAGTCCACAATGTTCTTGAACTTTTCCAAAAACCACATATCAATCTTCGTGGCATTATAAATGCGGTTTAAATCGCAGCGCAGCCGGATCAGCTGGGCAATGGCGTACAACCGATCATCGGTGCCGGTGTGGATATAGTCCAGCAGCTCCTCTTGACTGTACGTGTCAAACTTCTTCATATACAGATGGCAAACGCCAATCTCCAGGGAGCGCACCGCCTTAAGCAGGCTCTCCTCCATGGTGCGACCTACGCTCATCACCTCGCCGGTGGCCTTCATCTGGGTGTTCAGCGTATTGTTGGCGTCGGCGAATTTGTCAAAGGGGAACCGGGCGATCTTGGTGACCACATAGTCCAGGGTAGGCTCAAAGGAAGCGGGGGTGTTGGCAATAGGAATCTCGTCCAGATGCATACCCACGGCAATCTTGGCGCTGACCCGGGCAATGGGATAGCCACTGGCCTTGGAAGCCAAGGCAGAGGAACGGCTGACGCGGGGGTTCACCTCAATGAGGTAATACTGGAACGAGTGAGGATCCAGCGCAAACTGCACATTGCACCCGCCCTCGATTTTCAGCTCCCGAATGATCTTCAAAGCTGAATCACGGAGCATCTGATACTCTTTGTTGGTGAGGGTCTGAGAGGGAGCCACCACCACAGAGTCGCCGGTATGGATACCCACCGGGTCAATATTCTCCATATTACAAATGGTAATGGCGGTATCGTTGGCGTCCCGCATCACCTCATATTCTACTTCTTTATAGCCCTTAATGCTCTTTTCCACCAGCACCTGGTGCACCGGTGACAGGGCCAAGGCATTTTTCAGCATCACACGGCACTCTTCTTCATCATCCGCAAAGCCGCCGCCGGTGCCGCCAAGGGTAAAGGCCGGGCGCAGCACAACGGGATAACCGATCTCTGCAGCAGCACGAAGACCGTCCTCCAAGGTCTCTGCGATCTCTGAGGGCAGCACTGGCTCCCCAAGTCCCTGGCAAAGTTCCTTAAACAGCTCTCGGTCCTCGGCCCGCTCAATGGACTCAAAGCTGGTGCCGAGAATTTCTACATCGCACTCTTGCAAAACGCCTTTTTTCGCCAGCTGTACCGCCAAGTTTAGACCGGTTTGGCCACCAAGGGAAGGCAAGATCGCGTCCGGACGCTCATGACGAATAATACGCGCCACATATTCCAAATTCAGCGGCTCCATATAGACTTTATCGGCAATATCCGTATCGGTCATAATGGTAGCCGGGTTGGAGTTGATGAGCACTACTTCATAGCCCTCCTCACGCAGGGCAAGGCAGGCCTGGGTGCCGGCATAGTCAAACTCCGCCGCCTGGCCAATGACGATGGGGCCGGAGCCGATCACCAATACTTTATGAATATCTGTACGCTTAGGCATGGTTCTGCGCCTCCTCCATCAAATCAATAAACCGGTCAAACAAATAGGCACTGTCCTGTGGACCGGGTGCGCTCTCCGGGTGGTACTGCACGGAGAACAGCCGGTTCTCCGGGGAGGCCACACCTTCAGCGGTGCGATCCAGCAGGTTCATGTGGGTCAGCTCCAACTCCGTGCCGGCCAGGGATGCCACATCCACCGCATAAGAATGGTTCTGCGAGGTGATCTCGATCTTGCCGTTCTCCAAATGCTTCACCGGGTGGTTACCGCCCCGATGGCCAAACTTCATCTTAAAGGTCTTCGCTCCAAGCGCCAGGCTGATCATCTGGTGCCCAAGACAAATGCCGAAGATGGGCAGCTTGCCCTTAAGCTGCCGCACCACTTCAATCACCGGGGTCACATCCTCCGGGTTACCGGGACCGTTAGACAAGAACAGTCCGTCCGGATGCATTCGCAGAATCTCCTCCGCGGTGGTATCGTAAGGCACGACCGTCACATTGCAGCCTTTTTCGTTCAGCTTGCGGATAATATTCAGCTTTATCCCGCAGTCGATGGCTACCACATCGTACTTATGGTTAGGGGTACGGGAATACCAGCGCTTTTTGCAGCTGACCCGAGATACCATATCTGTGGGAATGGTGTAATTCTTCACCTGCCACAAGGCACTGTCATAGGGCATATCCGCCGGAAAGATGCCCACTTTTTGACTGCCTTCGTCTCGAATGATGCGGGTGAGCATGCGGGTGTCAATCCCACTGATACCTGGAATTCCATATTCCTCCAGCACCTCAGACAGGGTCTTGGTATAGCGGAAATTGGAGGGCTGATCGTTGTATTCCCGCACGATCAGGCCGCCCATGGTGGGAATCTTGGTCTCATAATCCTCATCGGTCATACCGTAGTTGCCGATGAGCGGGTAAGTCATCACAACCATTTGATCTGTGTAACTGGGGTCGGAAACGATCTCCTGATACCCCACCATAGAGGTGTTAAACACGATCTCGTTAATGGCACTCTTATCTGCGCCAAAGCCGTAGCCGAAGAACTGCTTGCCGTTCTCCAGCACCAACTGCTTATCGTAAGGCTTCATATACTACTTCTCCTCTCCATACCGTCAATCTGTTTTTGCCCTGCACCTGCCAACCGGCAAAAGGCGTTGCCCTGCCCATGGTCACAAACTTGTCCGGGTCTACCGTCCAGTTGCAGTCCGTGTCCAGCAGGCACAGATCCGCCGGTGCGCCGGGAACAATCTCGCCAACCGGCAGGTCAAATATTTCTCTTGGCCGCACGGCCATCATTTGAATCAGCTTTTCAAAGGTCATCACGCCGGTGCGCACCAGCTTGGTGTACAGCACCGGGAATGCCGTTTCCAGACCCACAATACCCATGGCGGAACCGGACAGACCCTTCTCTTTTTCCGCAGCACTATGGGGCGCATGGTCGGTGGCGATCACATCCACCGTGCCGTCTGCTACGCCCTCTAACAGAGCTTCCCTATCGCTGCGGCTGCGCAAGGGCGGGTTCATCTTAAACCGACCGTCCTCCTGTAAATCCTCATCACACAACACAAGGTAGTGGGGGCCGGTCTCACAGGTGACGGGCACGCCGCTTTTTTTTGCTTCTCGAATCACTTCCACGCTCTCCTTGGTGGAAATGTGGCACACATGGTAACGACAACCGGTATCCGACGCCAGGCGGCAGTCCCGCTCGATCATCTTCCACTCAGAGGCGGAAGAAATACCCCGGTGACCGTGCGCCTTGCAGTAAGCGCCATCGTGAATGTAGCCGCCATTCAGCAGATCGTTGACCTCGCAGTGGGCGGAGATCACCTTGTTCAGCGCCTTGCATCGCACCATCGCTTCTCGCATTAAGCCCTCGTCCTGCACACCGCAACCATCGTCGGAAAAGCCCACCACCTTTGGTGACAACGCTTCAAAATCCACCAATTCGCCACTACCTTTACGCCCCTTGGTAATAGAGGCAAAGGGCAAAACCTGGATTTTGGCATCCCGGTCGATGATCGCCTGTTCCTCTGCCAAATGAGCCGGGGTGTCCGGCGCCGGGGTCAAATTGGGCATGGCGAAAACGGTCGTATAGCCCGCCGCAGCTGCCGCCCCGGACCCGGTGGCAATGGTCTCCTTATAAGAAAAACCGGGCTCACGGAGATGCACATGCACATCAACGAAACCCGGTATAAGGAAATACTGACCCCTTGCGTCAAAAAGGGCATTGACCCCATCAGAGGAAATGGAGGTGCCGAGGGACTTTATTTTGCCTCCCTGTAAGAGGACATCTGCCGTATGAAACCCGCCGCCGTTCCAGCAGCGCGCGTTCTGAATAAGCAATGTCATATTCTGTACTCTCCATCAAAATTGCTGTTCGTTCTAAACAGATATTATACTGGACACAAGACCTAAAGTCAAGACATAATTTGATTACAAAACGGTGAATTCCGTCGCCGCAAAAGCAATGCGCGAGCCCCCTCCGGGGAGAGGGCTTATCGGCATTTATTTTGCAGACGATTGCGCCTGTTCCTCTTTCATTTCTTCCAACAATTTTTCATGCACCGCGTCCTGCTTTTTGCGCACAACAGAGGCAGGAATAAAGCAGAACACCATAACCGCGGCGGCACCCAAGAACAGCTCCATGGGATACACAATATCCGCGCTGTCTGTAACGCCTTTATTATACTGATTGATAATAAACTGGGCAATCAGCGGTCCGATAATCATGGGCACCAACACATACAGCACCATACGACAGCCCTGGAACAGACCCTCCCGGCCCTTTGGAATGCAGTCCCGATAGGAAGCGGTAAACAACCCTGCCATCACCAGGGTTACACCAATCACCAAAATGCCGCCGACAATTAAAATCGCCAGTTCCGCCTTTAGGTTTTTGCCTACGAAAAACTTAGCACTCCAAATAACTACGCAGCCGATGATCCCGGCAATAATGGTGGGATAGAAAAAGTGCTTTTTGCCCACTTTATCCATAGCGGTACTCACCAAAACGGAGCCCACGGCCGCCGCCAGGCCAATAATGGCCACCGGGACAATATAATCCTTGATTTGCAGCGTGCCCTCAATAATATTGAACAAATAGTTTACATAGATCTGGTATGCAATAGCCGCCACCATATTGCCGGACAGACAAACATACAGCAACTTGTTTTCTTTGATGACTTTCGGGTTTAAGCTGTACACAAAGTCGGCCAGGAAATTACCGTCCGTCTTTTTTTGCAGACCCGGCTTGTCTTTCATCAAGAACACGCCGATCAGGCCGCCGACAGTGGGAATGATACCCAGGAGCATAAAGAACTTTTTCCAGTCGTCGGTAGTGGCAGCGGCATTGGTCAGCCCGTCAAAGCCTACAAACACAACGGCAATGGCCAGCAGCGGCAGCACTGCCAAAATGGTATCTACCTTGCTGCGGTTGGCGGTATTCGTCATATCTGTGATCCAGGTGTTAAAGGACGCATCGTTACTGATGGAACCGATCACAGACATCACGCAGTCCATGACAACCACCAAAATCACCATGGCCTTGACTTTATCCGGCGCCGGCTGCATAGGGATCAGGGCAAAGGCCATAATGGTAAAGCCCCAGATCACATACCCCCAGGTGATAAACACCTTGCGCTTGCCCGTACGGTCGCAGATGGCGCCGCCCAGCAGCGTAGACAGCGTAGCAAACAGTGCAGAGAACGCCACCATCAGCGTAGTGGCATAAGGCGCGCGGGTGATCTCATTTTGCATAAAACGGCTGAAATACATATTCTCTACCACCCAGGCAATCTGGCCGATCAGGCCAAACAGCAGAATGGAGGTCCAGGTGCGCCCTGACAAAGCGCCCGGATTCTTTGCTTTCATAGTCATTCCCCCCTAAAACAGAATAGAGTTGCCCTATTCTTTGGCTTATTTTACCACATTCTATTGAAATTGTGAAGAGAATATAGTAAAATAGAACAAAATTATTTTACAATTTCCAATGATTTGCCCATTACACAACCCGTCATAGCCATTAAGGAGGACCCGCGATGATAGACCGTAAAACTTACTTGACCCTGCCCGGTGACTACAAGACCTTAAAGAGCGATTTTTTGGGAACCTTGGAGGCAAGCGGAAAAGATGTACTGGTGCTCACCGACTGCGTCACATTAAAAGTGGGCAAGACTCGCTTTATCATTTCTCCCCTGTTTGCGCCCATTGACCCAAAGCGAATCGTCTCAAAGGCATTTACCAAGGAGGAGTTCACAGCGTTAATGACCGAGTACCACGAGGGCTGTACCCCGGAAGATATTGAATCGCTGCGTTTTGTGCCCCACATTGTGGAGTTCATTGAGGAGGACGGCAGAGAGATTCTTTCCAGTTCTTACTCCCAATATCAGTTCTTTAAGCAGTACCCGGTTACGGACACCGCTTATGCTTGCACCGGCTTTCGGGTAACTCGCGTTTGAGCCTATAAATCTTCTATATAAAGGGGGCGGTTTGTGTACCGTCCCTTTTTTCACAGAAAGTGACTTGCTTCTTTTGACAAGATATGCTATCCTAAGTAATCGAATGGATTTATCTCATAGGAGCAACAAGCAATGAAACGAATTTCTCAACAGCATGATATGAAACGGCAGGAAATGATGGAAAAATGCTTTGCCTGCTATGCGGAAAACGGATTAACCGGAACCGGCACCCAGGCGCTGGCAGAAGCCTGCGGCTGCACCAAAGCCAACCTGTATGTTTATTTTAAGAATTTGGACGAGCTGATTATCGACTCCACCGCCTACTGTATGTCCAAGGTGGAGGACGACTTTTTGACCATGGCGCCCACAGACCCAAAAGATGTGCTGCGGTTTCTTGAGGAAGTTCCCTACTGGACCGCCAAAAAACACGGCAAAAAATACCGCCTGATGTACCAGGTTTACACCTTGCCCAAGTACATTGAGCACGGCAAGAAGTTCTTTCAGGGGGTCAACGAGCGTTACACCCAGTACGCAAAAGAGTTGGAGCCGAAGATCGGCATTCCCTATACGGTCATCACGCCGCTGATCTTTATTTTTGTGCGCGCCTGTGTGCACTATGCTATGTTTGAGGATGAGTATTATCTGAAAAGTCAGATAGAAGTGCTCAAGCAAAGTGTACTGCTATTTCTTGAAAAGTATAATAACCAGTATCTGAAACCCAAAGACGAATCGAATTAAGAATATACAAAAGCCGCCGACACTTGTCAGCGGCTTTTGCCTATTTATTTGCCGGCTTTTCCGGCTTTTCTTTCTTCTGCTTTGGTTCTTTCTTCGCTTTTTCTTTCGGTTTTGGCTCTTTTCTCTCTTCCTTTTCTTTTTTCTCTTTATCCGCCGGTTCTTTCTTCTCTCGCGAGGTGCGGCGCAGACCGGATTTGGTGCGGCTTGCCTCCTCCGGGGCAATCACCGCGTCCAGACGCTTAATGTAACTCTCAATCTTCTCTTTATAGAGCAGGCGGGACAAATCGCTCACCGCCAACTTCAATGTATGCTCCAGCAGGTGACGCTGATCCTCGGTAATGTCGGTCACGGAGTACAGGGTGCGCAGCATATCCCCGGCGTCAAAGCTCCGCAGTGCCTCATAATCGGTAATGCCGGCGCTTTCGAAAAAGGTAAACAGGGTCTCAAACACCGTCTCCATATTGTCCGGCCCCACATCGTCCATCACCATCTTGATGTACTTTTCAATAAACAGCGATGCCTCGTCCCGACTGGGCACATAGCAAAAGCGATCGTCCTCCACCACCCAGGAGGCAGCCTGGTGCTGCTTTAAGCCCTCGTTCTCGCTTTGCACAATCTTGGTATCTGCATTGTGCTCCAACAGACAGCCGATCACCGACCGCTCCGGCACATAAGAGAACAACCGGTCCCGCATTTCCAGATAGTCATAGCGGTGCACCATGGGCTCCGGGAACCCGGGAGCGTCATATTCATACACGCCGCGAATGCGCTTTTTCAGTGAATTAGAGCAGGACACGGCAGCAAAAACGGCCAAATTGCCGCCCTTGGAGTGGCCGCACACCCGCACATCGCCCTCGCTCAGAGACGCCGTCTCCTGAAAATAGTACAGCGCCTCAATCTGGGCCGGCACCGGGAACATATAGCTAAGCATGGCCGATTCTTTCACCCCGGTAATGCTGGTGTCCGTGCCCCGGAACGCCACCAACAGGCTGCCGTCGTTCAGGTGAAAGCCAACGGCGGAAAACTGCTTGTCGATCTTGATATTTACATTATTCACATAAGCGGACAGCCGGGTGTTGCCGTAGCGGCGCGTGTCTGCACACAGCTGCAAAAGATAAATCGCCTTTTGCACAATGCCGATCTCATTGTCGATCTCCTCCGCTGGGTGCAGGGCAAAATACTGCCGCGCCGCATCGTCCAGCAGGGTCTGGAACTGGGCGTCTGCGCCCCCAACGATCCCCGCATAGTCCACATACGCCAGCTGAGAAAAAATCAGCCCGTCCACCTCATTAAAGGGCATTTCGTTAAAATCCCGGTCGCCATACCGGGCAATATAGGCTTCATAATGGGCCATAAAATCACCGCCAAAAGGATTTTTCTCATTTTAACATACGCAGCAGCGGCGGTCAAGCACACGCCCGACCGCCGCAACGATTTTACCAATCTACATATACAGACTTCACATCAGAGTACGCGCCGTAGACGGTTTTGCCCTTGCTGTTCTTTTTAACTGCACGGACTTTTACATAGTAGGTCTTGCCTTTGGTCACCTTTTTCTTAAAGGAAGTGCCTGAGGCAGTGCCCAGCTTCTTGTAGCTGCCGTCTTTCTTGGTGGCGTAATACACCTGGTAACTTTTCGCTTCCCGCACGGCGTTCCACTTAACGCTCAGCTTGCCGTTCTTGGCGCTGACTTTTACGCCCAGCACCTTGCCGAACTTGGTCTTTGCCTTGCACTCTTTACTGGCTTTGCCGCTAAAGTTTGCGTCGCAAATACGGTTCACGCCAATTACACGGAAGCGGTAATTGGTAGACCCGGCCATGTTCTTAAAGGTGTAAGAAGTGCCGGTGACAGTGGCATAAGTCTTCCACTTCTTTTGGCTGACCACATACCGCTGCACCTTGTACCGATTGGCGTACTTGGCCTTTTTCCAGGTGAGCTTTACCGTGCTGCCGGTGGTGGCGGCTTTTACGCCGCTCACCTGCGCCGGCGTTTTGATGACTTTATAATCTACCTTTTCAATATATGGATCTTTACTGGCGTTGTTCTGTTTGCACTGCTTCTCAATGGTAGATCCGGGCAAGCAATAGATGCGTACAGCTGGATCCATCAATAAGCCATACTGACCAATGTTCACAAACTTGGTGGATTTACCCAAAATCACAACATTGCCCTTAACTACTCCTGAAAAAGCACACGAATCCAAATTCTTTACCGTCGCAGGCACCGTAATATTGTTTGTATCTCCGCCATCGCAGCAGAACACATCACCGCCAATGGAAGTAATGGTGGAAGAAAGCACCACTTTCTCTAATTTTGGAAATGCATAGGAAAATGCGCCATAACCAATGGAGGTGATCCCCTCCTCAAAAACGATTTTCTTTACATACCGTGTCGTGTCGATATAGAAGGAAGGATAAATGCTGCGAAGGAGGATTTCATCATTCATTTCCGGAGAATATACAAACTGACTGTCACCTTCACCTGGCCCATACTGCATGTAGCCATAGCTTTTATCCTCGTCTCGTTCAGAAAATTTATCATTATAGTCATCATTTTTACATTCATCCCAACCTAAATAATACGCCGGCACAGCGCCTTTGCCGCGGATATACAAGGTCTCGTTCTCACGGTCAAATAAATACTGAATATTCGACTTTTTCTCTGCCGCCCCCGCAGATATGCCTCCTACGCAAAGACAGGCAAACAGCATTACAAAACTTAAAAATACAGATAATGTCTTTTTCATTTGTTCTTCTCTCCTTTTTGTCAGTTAGCGAAACAGCAACACAAAATATGTGCAAATCACCTCCAACTTTATCATTTCTTCATTCTTTATTCTCAACTAAACAATAACACATTCACAATAAAAATTCATTATACAATTTACATAAACATTTGCGGTACATTTTAGCAATAATTGCCAATTAAATACCCCCGGTACAACGCGTACCGGGGGTTACAAATTTATGGGAAAAATTGAATTTTAATAAATGCCCTGCGCCAGCATAGCGTCTGCGACCTTTTCAAAACCGGCGATATTGGCACCGGCCACCAGGTTGTAGCCTAGGCCGTAGCGCTCTGCGGCTTCTACGGAATGCTTATGAATATTGATCATCGCCTGGTGCAGTTTGGCATCCACTTCCTCCGCCGTCCAAGACAGGCGCTGGGAGTTTTGACTCATTTCCAGACCGGACACACACACGCCACCGGCATTGACAGCCTTAGACGGTGCAACGATCAGATCCTTTTGGTCCATTAAGTAATTGAGGGCGTCCGCAGTGGTGGGCATATTGGACACCTCTATGTAATACTTCGCGCCGTTAGCAACGATCTTCTTGGCGTCCTCCAAAGTCACCTCGTTCTGGGTGGCGCAAGGCAGGATCACATCACCCTTAACGCCCCAGGGCTTCTCTCCCGGGTGGAACTCTGCGCCGAATTTGTCTGCATAGTCCTGCACGCGGTCACGACCGGAGGCCCGCATCTCCAGCAGATAATTGATCTTCTCCTCCGTGGCGATACCGTCCGGGTCGTACACATAGCCGTCCGGACCGCTGATGGTCAACGCCTTGCCGCCCAGCGCAGTGATCTTCTTAATCGCGCCCCAGGCCACATTACCGAAGCCGGAGACCACAAAGGTTTTCCCCTTGATATCATCGTGCTGGTGCTTAAA
>ULTI01063712.1_pt1 | contig 26715 bp, 17 predicted proteins | sample 1957291 | NCBI WGS metagenome assembly ULTI01 (sample SAMEA4835725, study PRJEB28245) | human gut metagenome | biome: gut microbiome; material: fecal sample | place: Denmark | collected 2008 | reverse complement strand
CGAAAAACCATCGTCAGTAAAATGACGGATATTCGTAAAGCCATTTCTTCGGGCGTAATCTTCCAAGTATTGTTTTTGGTTGGTGATTGAGTTTGACTCACCATTAAGGTCATCATCTCTTGATAAACGCTCATAAAGTGCTGTAATCTTTGAAGTCCTTGACATTCTCTTATCCTCCTTTCTTTATGTAATCTATTTTGGTATTAAAAGTATTACTCCCTCTACCAATAGGAGAAAATAGGGATACAAAGCGGAACTGTTTTTCAAAGAATTAAAAAAATATTTTTTGAAATTCTGCAACCGACTTTGATAACCTATTTTCAATTTAGGAACGCATTATTTATCGTCCTACTAAAGTATAGCCCTCCGGTGCCAGCTCAATGGCGGTTGTTGTTTCGCCAAAGGTGGACGCCCAGCAGTCAAAGTGCGTCAGATCGCGGTCACGGAGCGTGTCATGCTGCAAATAGCGCATCATAGTGAACAGCTCTGTCATGGAGTTAGAAACCGGCGTACCGGTCGCAAACACGACGCCTTTGCCGCCGGTGATCTCGTCAATGTAGCGGCACTTCAAGAGCATATCCGAGGATTTCTGCGCGTCGGTGGTGGAAAGGCCAGCGACGTTGCGCATTTTTGTGTAAAGAAAAAGGTTTTTATAACTATGTGCTTCGTCTACATAGAGCCGGTCAATGCCGAGCTGCTCGAAGGTCACAACATCGTCCTTGCGTTCGGTTTCATGCAGCTTTTCAAGCCTTGCCAGCAGCCCCTTTTTTGTGCGCTCTAAGCTCTTGATCGTGAAATGCTCGGCGTTCGCTGCCTGCAACTCCCGGATACCGTCCTCGATCTCATCGATCTGCTCATGGAGCAAACGCTCCTGCCGCTCCTTGGAGATCGGGATTTTTTCAAACTGGCTGTGTCCGATGATGACAGCATCATAATCACCGGTGGCGATACGGGCGCAGAATTTCTTGCGGTTTCGGGTCTCAAAGTCCTTTTTGGTTGTGACAAGGATGTTTGCGGAGGGATAAAGCCGCAAAAATTCAGATGCCCATTGTTCTGTTAAATGATTCGGCACGACGAACATGGCTTTCTGGCAAAGCCCCAGCCGCTTGGATTCCATCTCTGCCGCGACCATCTCGAAGGTCTTGCCCGCGCCGACTTCGTGCGCAAGGAGGGTGTTGCCGCCGTAGAGGATGTGCGCAATCGCGTTTTTCTGGTGTTCGCGCAGCGTGATCTCCGGGTTCATACCGGAAAAGCGGATGTGGCTGCCGTCATACTCGCGTGGACGAAGCGAATTGATTTTTTCGTTGTATTGCTTCACCAGCGTTTGCCGTCTGGTCGGGTCCTTCCAAATCCAATCTTGAAAAGCATCCTTGATGGCCTGCTGCTTCTGCTGTGCAAGCGTCGTTTCCTTCTGGTTCAGCACGCGCTTTTCTATGCCGTTTTCATAGGTCGTGTCGTAGATACGCACATCGCGCAGATTCAGCGTGTCCTCCAGAATCCGGTACGCATTGGCGCGTTCCGTGCCGTAGGTCATGTAGGCGTTGACATCCTGCATCGACGGGAGGGATTTGCCGCTGATATTCCATTCTGCGGTAGTTGGCGAATAGCGCACCTGCATCAGATGCTTCTTGTTATACGGGGGCTTGAAGGTCTGCTCCATGAACTGCTGGATATAGCTGTGGTCGATCCAAGTCGCACCGAGCCGCACTTCAATTTCCGAAGCGTCCAGATCCTTCGGCTGTGCCTGCCGCAGAGCTTCCACATTGGGCAAATAGCCGGGGCTGTCTACTGCGGCTTTTTCTGCTTCTTGCAGCTTTCGACGGACATTGCCGGAAAGGTATTCGTCCGCTGTCTGCCATTCTCCGCATACCGGGTCGAGGAAAATGACGCCGTTCAGCTCGTCGATCAGGTCTTCCTGACTTTTGCCGGAAAGCTGCGCCATATACTCCATATCCACGCAGGCTTTTTCCGAAATGGACAGCGCCAGTGCTTCCGAAGCTGTGTCCACCGTGGTCACGACCTCATGCGGCTTGATCGTGCGCTTCGTAAAAATATCCGCTTTTCGCTCCAGCTCGCGGTTCTCATTCAGAATTTCCAGCGAACAGAGCAGATAATAGGAGCTGTCGTCAGAGAACGCGAGACTGTTGGCGCGGGAATTGATAAGACCGTATTTGCCGGTAAACGCATCATAAAGCCTGTTTAAGTCCCGCTGCGTCTGCCGGATCGTTTCATCGGAAATGGAGCTGTCCATCTGCTGCCCGATGAGCTTCTGCACACAATCCCGCAGACCGATCATGCCCTTGACGCGCTCTTTTGCCGTTGCGTTCAGGTTCGGTTTTACCATGACGCTGTTTTCACGGTAATACACCTCACCGTGGACGACGACGTAGCTGTAGTTTTTTACGTCCGGGTCTGCGGGGATGGAGGTGTCGATCTGTTCGCCCTCGCCCAGCTCTGGCAGCGCCGCTTCCTGATAGGTGCCGCGAATATACTTCACGGCATCATGGAGCTGATCTGCAAGCTCCAGCCCTTCAATGGGTTCTACGGTAAAATCCTGTTTTCCGTACTGTGTGCTTTCAGAAGATTGCCTGCCGAGGATCATTTCCGGATGGTCGATGAAATACTTGTTGATGGCAAAGCCGTCCGCGTTTTCACCGACCTTTGTCCACTCCGGTTCAATCTCAAGGGGCCGGTCGCGCTTTTGCAGGAACAGGATGTCAGATACCACGTCCGTACCGGCGTTGGCTTTGAACGCATTGTTGGGAAGACGAATGGCCCCCAGCAGGTCGGCGCGCTCGGCAATGTACCGTCTGGCGCGGTCGTCTTTGCTGTCCATCGTATACCGAGAGGTCACAAACGCGACGATACCGCCCGGACGCACCTGATCGAGCGCCTTGGCGAAAAAGTAATTGTGAATAGAAAAACCGAGCTTGTTGTAAGCCCGGTCATTTACCTGATATTGTCCGAATGGCACATTGCCGATGGCAAGGTCATAGAAATCGCGTCGATCTGTTGTCTCAAAGCCCGCAATCGTAATGTCGGCTTTGGGATAAAGCTGCTTTGCAATGCGCCCGGTGATGCTGTCCAGCTCGACGCCATAGAGCTTACTGCCCTGCATGGATTCCGGTAAGCAGCCGAAGAAGTTGCCGACGCCCATCGACGGCTCCAAAATATTACCGGTCCGGAATCCCATATTTCCAACCGCTTCATAGAGCGCCTTGATAACGGTGGGGCTGGTGTAGTGCGCGTTCAGCGTGGATGCGCGGGCGGCAGCGTATTCTTCCGGGGTGAGCGTAGCGTAAAGCTCGGCAAACTCGTCTTTCCAGTTATCCTTATTTTCATCAAAGGCATCTGCCAAACCGCCCCAACCGACGTAGCGTGAGAGGACCTGTTGCTGCTCTGCGCTGGCCTGCAAGCCCTCGGCTTCCAGATGCTTCAAAAGACGGATGGCGTTGATATTGGCTTGATACTTAGCCTTTGCGCCGCCGACGCCGAGAGCATCATCGGTGATGTGGAAATTCTGCGCGTTGCGGTGGCTTGCCGCCTTGAAGTCAGCATAAGCGGCCTGCTCCGCAGCGGCGACGCTGGGAAAACCTGTCCACTCGCCGTCAATGGGGATGGATACCACAGGCCGGTGTGCAGAAGGTTCGTCGATCTCAGCCTGAGAGATGGCATCATTGACATCAGGCACAAACTCGCCCATTTCCGAAAGCGCCGCGCGTCCCTCATGCTCCAGAATCAGTGCTTCTTCCTCGCTCATGGCGGGAGATTCCGTCTCGGCGGGTTCCGGGTCCGAGACGACCGGCTCTAACGGCTCGGTGCGGAGCGTCTGAACGACAACATCATACGGAAGATGATTTCTGTCCGCAGGATAAACGGCAACCGGCTTTGTTATATCAGAAGGTGCAGTCGTTTCAATCGCTGCTTCGGGAATGCTTTTATCTTCCGGTATCGGCTCATGGGAGAACCCTCCGCGCTCCTGTTGGTACATGGCGCGGAGGATTCGCGTAACTTCCAGCCATGAAAACGTGTGTCTGGTGGAATACTTGTCTGCAATGTTGATCTCCACCCCGTCAAACGTGGCGGCATAGTCTGCGCCCTCGCCGGTTTGCATCATCATCGTATCCGACCGTCCGGCAAATATATCGGATAAAGACTGTGAAAGGTGTGTGTTATTTTCCCCGGCTCGAAGCCACTTCGCAACAAGCTCTTTGGTTCGGTCATTCAGCAAACCACCGTTGCCTGTAAGGACATCCTGCAAATCGCTGTCGCTGTCTCTTAAATCCTGTGCCAGATATTCCGTGATGTAGCTGTTGCGGGAATCCTGATACAACATCACTTCAAAACGCACTTTTCTTTCTGCACGGAAAATGGGATACGTCTGCGAGGGATCGCGGAGCTGCACAGTATATGTTCCAACCTCGGTGATCGTAAAAGGCTTGCCGTCCAGATAAACGGTATCGCCGGACGTATAGGGCGGTGCCAGCGGATCATGGGTGACAGCAGCAGGCACTTCCTGTTCCAGCACTGTCGGCGGTTCGCGCCCCTCTACCTGTGCCTGCGCCTTTTCGTCCGGGTAATTGCCAAAGATGGAAAGATACCGGTTCTCTCGCAAATCGTAAATGGCAGCGCCGTCATACGCAAAGCCGTCGCTTTCCATTGTACCAGCCACATAACCCTGTGCGGCTTTCTCCGCTTCTTCCAGCGTCTGATAGTCCAGTTTCTCATCAAAGCCGTTTTCAAAATGATGATACACTACGACCTGATACTGCGGTGCCATCCGGTCAGCATAATCATCGATCATTTCTTCCGTCAGCCATTCCGGCTTTTGGGGGAGCGTGTCATACAGCTCCCGCATTTTGACAATCTGCGCGTAGACGCTGCCCGCCCACAGATGCTTTTCAGCGCGGTTGCCTGCTCCAAGGAAGTATTCACAGTCTGCCCGCAGACGGTCTAAAAGCTGGTAGTTTGGGTCCTGCTCCAGCACGTCTTTTCCCGGTACGGCAATAACTCTCTGCGGCTCCGGTTCAGAAACCGCAAAATATCTGGTGTCGAGGTAACGTTCAAAGGAATTGCGGTCGATGCTGACAGGCTCCTGTTCGGGTGCGTCCGGACGTATGTACCAGATGTTATGCGCATCCACACGCGCGATAATGCCGACAGCTTTGATATGATCCAGCTCGTTGGAGGAAACACCATCTCCGGCATGGTAAGTGTAGCCAAGCGGCGTTGTAAACGCCGGTGCGGATGGCTCAATTCCCATGTCCTGTTTGATGCCATCCAAATAGGCAATGGCATCATTTTGCTCCGTAAACCGGAGCGTTTGTTCCCCATCTCCGCAGAACCGTTCCAGCACTTCATCCCAAATGCCGGTGACGTACTCGCCGGAATACAGTCGAAGAGAGTACCGGTCGGGCGCAAGCAACCGCAGACGATCATTCTCGTTGTAGAATTTATCCTCTCGGATAAGCTGTGCCAACCGCCGCTGTACCTGCGCCCATGTGAGCGTCACCGGCTCGGCGTTTCCTACATGGATATACATGGGAGTTTTGCTATCTTCCCAGCCATATTTTGCAGCCAGCCATGCGGCGGTGCTGCGTTCTCGCCCATGCGCCTGCATATATAGTGCGACTTCCTGCTTGCCCTTTAGGTTGTCGTGCCAATCCAGAAGTGCGTCGTCAATGTCCTCCTGCGTGATCTGGTAGCGCGACGGTTCGGCTAACGTCGCCAGTGTGGGGTACAGTTCGTCCAGCAGTTCCCGGTTCATCCGGTCATGGAACGTCGGCATATCGAAATACAGCTTTGTGAGCTGCATATCATCAGACGCTGTGACAATGCGCCCAATGGCAGCTTCGCCCTCCAGATAGGCGTTTTCTTTGTCGGAGTTCTGACAGGCGTTTACAAACGCCGTGTCTTTGGAAAGCGCATTGCCGACACTCAGCTTGTACCGGTCAAACAGCTCCTGCAAGCTCGGCTGCGGCGCTTCGACAGGTTCCCGGAATACCCTTGTGCCATCCGCGCCAAACTCTGCTTCATAGGCATCAATGGCGGCTTCTGCTTCATGGTCGATAGAGCGCATCGTGTAAACGCGGCGCTCGACGCTGCCTTCCGGTATTGCGGCAATCGTCACATCGTACTTGTCGCGGAGCTTTTCGACATACTGCTCTAAGCTGTGCGCGGGGATACCGCACATGGTCACGCGCCCCACATCCGGGATATTTCGGGTGGTAAGATTCAGATTCAGCATTCGGGCTGCCTGCTGCGCATCCTCGCCGTACATTTCAAAGAAATCCCCGACCTGATACAGTACCATATCGTCCGGGTGCGTTTCCTTGACGGCGTTATAGCTATTGTAGGCGGTGTTTCGAGCTGTATCCTGTGCCAGCTCTTTATCATAACGTGCCTGTTCATCTGGCGTAAAATAGCGGTTCAGCCGAATCAGCTCAGAAACTCGTGAAGCGACCTTGTTCCAGTTTAAGCGAACATCCTCACAGCCTGCTTTTTTCAGCGTGATGCCCTTGCTGCCGTGATCTTCATAGCTGCCATTTTCTCCGGATACAGCATGGGTGTGTCCACCGATCCCGTATTCTTTTTTCAGAAAATCGGCGCTCTCTTTTGGTGTGTGCGGGGTCTGGAAGAATGTATAAATGCGTGTCTTTCCACCCTCAACGCTGCTCCCATTTGCAAGAGAAGCCGAGATTTCATCTTCGGTAATAAATCTGCCTGTTTTCGGAACAGTCGCCATGTCGGAGTGATATTCTTTGCGCGGTAGGGACAGTTCTTCCAGTCGGACGAGAAGCGCTTGCGGTCGGTGGTAATGGAAACGCAGAAGCTCTCGGTTTTCGCGGTAAGCATCCATGAACACCTTGTATTCCGACAGAAGCCTTTCCCGAAATGCCTGGTTTGCCATATTGTCCGCCAGCAGTTCTCTTTCTTCCGGGTAATTGGTGCTGCGGATATTGCCCATACAGGACATATACCCCAGCGATTTTGCTTCATCCGAAAAATCGTGATAAAGTTCCCAAACTTCGGCAGCAACACGCAGACGCTCGTTCCGGGGTGCTTCTGTGACCTCCAGATTGGTAGCAAATGTACCGCTGTCCAACAGTTCTTCCGTGCGCTCCGCCGCATCCGCCCAGCTTATCACTTGGGCAGAACGAAGATAGCGAGAAGCAGCGCCGCTTGCAATGTGAATCCCATCTTCGCCATACCATGCAGAAACCTTGCCATTTCCCGTAATCAAGCCGTTGCCGCCGTGGTAAAGAGCCTTCAGAAATGCCGCGCGTTCCTCCAAAGGCTTCTGCTTGGAAAACTCTGCGGCTATTCTCATTCGCGCATCTTCTTCGTTGCCGCCCGTGCGCAGAATGTGGTCAATATCATCCTGAGAAATGAACATAGAAAAAGCGGAGGGTGTTACACTCTCCGCTTCTGCGATGGATTGAATTTGTTCTGCCTCTGGGGGGAGGAAGGACATCTGCGCCCCCGCAGGGGCATCAAACATGTTTAGCTGAACACCAGCTCCGCGAGGATCGTTTCCTCGGCTTGTGCCTTGCAGGTGTTCATCAGCCCGGTCCACTTCAACGGGTCGGCTGCTTTCAGCATTTCCGTCGCTCCTGCCGACTTCATCAGCTCCGGCATCATCTGTTCCAGCCTCCGGTGCGCCGCTTCGTCGATCTCCCGCAGGTGCGGAAACAGCGTTTCCGTCAGGATCATCTGATTCCAGAGGATCGGGCGATGCTCCCGGAGATACGTCTGCCGCATCCGTCCGTATTTGCCAAGCGGCTGGCTCTGCGGATTCTCGCGCAGGCTCAGGTCGGGGATCTGAAATTCTCCGCTGGTCTTGTAAGTCAGGTTGTTCTCCATGTTCTTCCGTCCTTTCTGCGCGGCGTTCGCGCTCGTGTCTTTTTACGGTGATCTCGATTTGCCTTAAAACGCGCTGGCTGATCTCGCTGACGGCTGTTCCGAGGACGCTGACCGCTGCCGGAGTATTGAAGTCAAAGACTGGCATGAAATCCTCCGGTTCAAAATAGCCGTCCGGGGAGAAGCTACAGCGGGTCATAAGCGCGTAGGTGATGCTGGTGGATGCCGCCGTTTTGAACGCCATCCGTATGTTATCTTCATCATAACCGTTCAGAAAAGAATCTGCAACGATGTCACAGATGTCGCGTTTCTGCTCCGTCCAGTATTCCAGCGCGAGTTTGTCCGCGACGCGCTCAAACTGCGCGATGATTCCACCGTCTTGGGGAACGTCATACTGTTCAGTCAGCATGGAGTTGACCGCCGCTTCATGCTCGGCCCGCATTTCCCACAGTGTAAAATTCCGGGCAGCGTCACGCGGCGCGGTGTCTGCTACGTCAAAAACATATCGTAAGCGCGGACGATAGCCGCTGGTGTCGATGAGCGCAATGCCGGTGCTGCCGCGCTGCACATAGCGCCCCATGCGGTCTTTCCAGAAGTCATATTCCGCGCACGCTGTCGCGTTCGGGCGCTGTGCGTAGATCATAAGTTGCTCGTTGTAGGGGTACTTATAAAGCCGCGCGGCCGTAGCAAGAAAAGCCGTCCAGCTTCGATAGCTGCCAGTGATCTGCCGCGCGGTGCGCTCGGCAAATTCTGAATAGAATTGTAGCTTGCTTGGCATATTCCAACCTCCTTTTCGTAAAAAATTAGCCAGTCAGCAAAAAACTGACTGGCTATGTGATGCGTTGTGAAATTGTTTTCGTATGCAGACGCGAAAAATGAATAGCGTTCTATTTCCCAAAAACGAAAAATTATTGATTTTGGGAAATAGCTTCAAGATTTTTACAGCGCAAACGCCGGACGCACGCTGTCTACCGGCAAGCCCAAGCGAGTGGCTCTGTCGCGCTCGTAGGTGACTCTGGATACTTCTTCAATGAACAGCCGCTCTTTCTCGCTGGCGCTGCACCAACTGACATGATACTTTCGGCACATCTTGAAGAAAATTTCATAAAACCGGTCTGCTTCCGGGTCCTTGCGGCAATACCACTCCGCGTCGGAAGCTGGTCTTTTCGGTTCGTTCATGCTGGTGTACCTCCTTATTCGCTGAGATATGTGAGGAAAATCTGCTTTGCGGCATCGTCGGCAATTAAATACCTCGGTGCGGATGATTGAAACGTCGGCAGCAAAATTGCGCCGAAATCTTTTTCATAATGCTTTGCCAAGGCCGTCGTTTTTGCTTCCAGAATCACATCGCCCGCAAAGCCGTTGTCAATGGAGAGCTTGATTCCGAGCGCGATCATCAGCCGACCAATGCCCGTATATTTGGGGTTTCCTCCATCCAGCGTCGGATTCGATTCCGGCTGTGCCTCCATGTACGCGATATGGACGACTAGCGCATTTTCAAGAATCTCATACGCACCCAGCGCAATCAGTTCCTCATCGAGCTTTGCCGCATATTTTTCAAGACGCGGATCAGAGAGATAGTCACTGACCCACGAGGTTTGCCATGCCGAGTTTGTCTTTTGCGCATCTGCATCCGTCATGGGCGCAATTGAAACAGGAATCTGTTCCTGTTTGGCATTATAAATAAAAGGCTTGAACTCCATATACAAAACCTCCGTATTTGAAGTTTAACACGATTCAGCCGCTTTTACAAGTGGATACCCCTAAAATCTCATGCGTACTTCCAACTTCAAAAACCGAAACGGTTAATACTCAAAAATCCGGGTACAATTCCAGCTCTGCAAATTCCGCATCGCTGATCTTCTCCAGCTTTTGCAGCGTGGAATCCGTCATGGCCAGCAGCTCCGGCTGATCTGCGTCGATGCAGACGCGCATCTCGCGCAGCTCCCGCATCAATCCCTCGCGCGAACCGGTGTTGTAAATGCACATCAGGTTCATTTCGTCGTTTGTGAAGTTTTTCATTCCAAATCCCTTTCCGCGTGTTTACGCACATTCTTTTCCTGACAGGGCAGCGGCGCACGAAGTCGGGCGAGAACGGACGGGCGCTTCTGCAAATTGTCGGCCCCGCGTTCCGGTTCCTGCGTCTTGGGCTGCTCTTTGGGTCCGTTATTGATGATGCCGTCGATCATGCCGTAGTCGTCCTCCAACTGCATCTCCGCATTTTTCAGATAATTCTCCGGTGTCCAGAACGCGGGCAGCTCCTGATAGCCAACGCTGTCGAGGTAGTGACAGGATACCACGCCGCCGCGCTTGACGGCAACGATGTCGCTGACGGACAGGCTGTGTCCGCAAAAATCCTCCGGCCGGTCCTGATTAAAGGTAACGTACAGCCCCTCCAGCGTGGACGGCAGATCGTTCGCCTGCGGCAGCGTGCCGGTGTAAATGAGGTCATAGTTTGCTTTTTCTGCGCTCAAACCATTTTTTTGCAGCGACGCCATATTCAAAAAACGAAGCGCCACCTGTTCGTCTCCGCGCTTGAGCTGAAAAATCGCAAAGCTGTCCGTGGGACTTTCCAGAAACGCCTGCTCCAGCTTTTTCTGGACGATGCCGCTGTCCATGACCGGAACGGATGCCTTGATCGCATTCCAATCCTCACGGGTGATACCGAACATACCGGTGTGCATGGCAATATCCTCCGGTTCAAATGCCATCGCTTCGCTGTTCTCTGCAAAGAGCATATACACCGTCGCATCATGCTCCATCAGCTCCAGCGCGCGTTCTTTCGAGAGCGGCAGCATATCCGCGTCCATGTACCCAAAGGCGCGCATCGCGGCAATGGACATACTGGGGTCGGGCGGCGCGGTAAGTACCGGGGCAGTTTCCTGCACATCATGCACGATCTCCGGCGTTTCGGGCAGCAGTGTATCGGACGGTGCTTCTGCGGCGGCACGCGGCGCGATCTCGTTCGCGTCCTGCAAGTTTTCGAGGATTTCCAACGGTGCCAGCCGAATCGGCGCGGTAGCCCCAATGTCATGGAGCTTGCAGACCGTAAGCGCCGCAGCGGACAGCGGTTGTCCGCTGTCTTCCAACACGCCGCCGTCCAGCGCTTTGGCGGAGCCTGCGTCATAGATCGTGTAGTCAATGCCGTTGTCACTCCGCCGCACATGGATATATTTTTCGTTGTCCACCATGTAGAGCTTTTCCGTGTCCTGCTCCTGCGCGGGCTTCTCCGGTTCCAGCGAAATCCCGCGCTCCTTGCAAATTTCCTTGAAATGCTGATCGACACCGGAGATGAGTTCGCTGGACGTTTTTCGGATGGTATCCAGACTTGCCCGGAACGCTTTCACGTCCTTATCCTTCGACCACGTTGCCACATAGCCGAAGCTGTTTGCGCTTGTCTCAATGCCGAAGTAGGCGCAGACGGTGTAAGCGATGCTCTCCGCTTCCATTTCCTCCGTGCTGGAATCCTTCGGCTGGCTGTCTGGCTGCCTGGCGTAATTGTGGAGCTTCGAGTGCGCGATCTCATGGACGGCGGCGCACACGGTCTGCACCTCGCTCATCCCTTCGCGCAGCGTAATGCTCTGCTTGGAGGGCGAGAAAAATCCGTCCAGATTGCTGCTCAAAGGCTTGATTTCAATGGGAACCGGCGATACCAGTTTCAGCGCGTCCATGAACGCTTCGTAATGCTCCACGTTGCCGGTCAGCTCCGCAACAGGTGACTTTACCTGCTCCGGGAGCGGTTCGCCGTCCGTCTGGCTCACGTCGAAGACCTTGACCGGACGGAACATCGGAATCTGGACTTCCTTTTCCTCCGTGATGGTCTTGCCGTCTGCATCCAGAAGCGGCTGCTTTGTGTCCGGGTCGAGTTTTTCCTGCTCAACCTTGATCTTATACGGCGTCGGCGCGATGATCGTGATACCTTTTTCGCCGCGCAGCACATGGCGGCTGAACTGATTCTGCCATTTCTGATAGCCCGCGACGAGCGTCGCCTGCGGGCATTGCGCGAAAATGAGCATCTGGTTATTGACGGAATACCGGTGGAACCGGCTCACTGTGCGAAGATATGCCTGATACTTTTCCAGATCGCCGGACTGGAACAGGTTCTGGATGCCTTCCTCGATTTTCTCTGTCAGCGCTTTGATCTGTTCTTTGATGGGTGTTTTTTCTGCCATAGGCTCTCCTTTCCAGACAAAAGTATCTCCGCACAAACGGTTCGTCCATGCGGAGATGCTTTTCCTATTTCATTCTCCGTGGGGGCGGGGTCAGACCGGCTTTCCGGGCGCGTTCGCTGTCTGCTTTGCGTCTGGCATCGCTGTACGGCGGTCGGACGGTCACACAGTTCTTGGGGACGATGTAGCGTGCCGCGCCGTTCGGCTCGTCAAAATCTGCGTACACTTTCTCCGGCGCTGCATCATGCAGCCGCCGCAGCTTGGCGATCAGCTTCGCATCATGTGTGTAAACCTGCGCGTTCGGCTCTGCCTGATTGTAGAGGATGATCGTCTCCATTTCATAGCCGGTCAGCTTCATGCCGTCCGCTCCCTGCCGAAGTCGAAGCGGTAGACGGTGCGCTCACCGTTGTCATCCAACAGAAGGTCCGCGTCAAAGGTCTTGCCGGTCTTTTCGGAGTAAATATTTTTGATATGTACGCGCCCGGTTCTCAAGAGCGCCGTCACATCGAGCTTTGTCAGGCTGATGCGCTTGGCGGTCAAGAACTTGTTGTCGCGCCAAAGCCCAAACTTACAGTCGCTTTTCTCACAGAAAAAGCCCTTTTTGCTTTCCGTAACGTCGCTGCCGCAGCGCGGGCAGTTGCCGACAATCTCACGCCCGGACGGGAATAACACCTCCGCGCCGGGGACCGGCTGATATTCCGATACCAGTGTCTGCACCATCTGTGTAATTTCTGCGAGAAATGCTTCGGGCGAAAGCTCGCCGCGCTCGATGCGCCCCAGCTTGTGTTCCCACTCTGCTGTCAGAAGCGGCGATTGCAGCTGTTCGGGAAGAATCGTGACGAGCGAAACGCCAGCCTGCACCGGCACAAGGCTGATGGCTTTCCTGCCCTTTTTCCGCTCTACAAAGCCGCCCGCCACGAGCTTTTCAATCATAGCAGCGCGGGTCGCGGGCGTGCCAATGCCCTTGCGCTCCGCGTCCTCGGGCATATCCTTACCGCCTGCCGTCTCCATTGCATGAAGCAGCGTGTCCTCGCTGTATGCCGCGGGCGGCTTCGTTTTGCCCTCCGTGACCTCGCCGGTCGGCGCGGGCAGAGATGTGCCTTCAACGAGATCGGGCAGCGGTTTGACCTCGGGCTGGTTGAAGTGGGCTTTCCAGCCCGCATCCAGAACGGTCTTTCCCCTTGCGGTGAAACCATGCCCGCCGCAGGTAATTTCCGCAATCGTGTCCGCGCAGACGTACTCGCTGCTGACGGCGATCAACACCTGACGGCAAAGCAGCTTCAAAACCTCACGCTCCCCAGTGGGCAGCGCGTCAAGGTCCGCTTCGCCCGCGCGGATGGTGGGAATGAGCGCGTGGTGGTCACTGACCTTTTTGCTATTGCACACCTGCGCCGGGTGCATGGACGCGGGCAGGCTCGCGCCGCAGATGCCGCCTGCACAGCTCACAATGGCAGGAACCGAGGACAGCATATCGTCGGTCAGAAAGCGGCTGTCCGTTCTGGGATAGGTACAGAGCTTCTTTTCATAAAGCGCTTGCAGATAGTCAAGCGTCTGCTGCGCCGTGTAGCCGAGCAGCCGGTTCGCGTCGCGCTGGAGCGTGGTCAGATCGTAGAGTGCCGGGGCTTTCTCGCGTTTTTCCTTCTGGTCGAGATTGGTAACGACGGCGCTCTGGCCTTCGCAGGCGGCAAGCGCCGCTTCCGCGTCGGCTTTATCCTTGAATTTCTCGCTGACAGCCGTAAAATCCGGGAACGTCAGCGATGCCGTGTAGTAGCTTTCGGGCTGGAACGCACGAATTTCCGCGTCACGATGGACGATGAGCGCCAGCGTCGGAGACACCACGCGCCCGACGTTCAGTGTGCGATGATACAGGACCGAAAACAGCCGCGTGGCGTTGATGCCCACCAGCCAGTCCGCCTTGGCGCGGCAAAGCGCCGCGTCGTAAAGCCGGTCAAACTCCGCGCCGTCTCGCAGATGCGAGAAAGCGTCCATAATCGCGTCGTCCTCCATAGAGGACAGCCACAGACGCTTCATTGGCTTTTTACATCCAGCCTGTTCGTAGACATACCGGAAAATGGCTTCACCCTCGCGCCCGGCGTCACAGCCGTTGACGATCTCGGTCACATCCTCGCGCTCCATGAGCGCTTTCAGGATGGAAAACTGCTTTTTCTTCGTGTGTGCGACCTTCATGCGCCACGGGTCGGGGACGATGGGAAGGTCTGCGCGGTCCCATTTTGCGTATCGCTCGTCGTAGGTTTCCGCACCGGCAAGCTCCACCAGATGCCCGAAGCACCACGAAACGAGCCAACCGCCGCCCTCCATGTAACCGTCCATCCGCTTCTTTGCGCCCAGCACGGCGGCATATGCCATGCCCACAGACGGCTTTTCTGCAATTACTAACTTATACTTTGTCATAGATGTTCTCCTATGTAATTCTTAAATTTCTGTTTTCGGTTGTGTTTTTTCTGTAAATCGCGTATGCAATAAGCGGTCTTGCTGCCCGTTTCAGTCACAGAATGTTATTGGACGGTTCATAGATTATTTCGCACGAACCTGTTGCGTATTTCGTGCGATTCGGATATAATATAGATGAACCAAATCACGAAGGGAGGAACCAGATCATGTCGATTACTGCGACGGAACTGAAAAGCAATCTCGGAAAGTATCTTCTGCTTGCAGCGACGGAGGACATTTTCATCACCCGCAACGGCAAAGTCGTCGCCAAGCTCTCAAATCCCCATCAGGACAGAGTGGACATTGCCAAGTCCCTGTTCGGGATTCTTCCGGCTGATGTGACGTTGGAAGAAGCGAGAGAGGAACGGCTGAACCGGATATGAGAGCTGTCATTGATACCTGCGTCATCGTGGACGCGCTGCAAAGCCGCGAACCGTTCTGCAAGGATGCACAGTCGATTTTCCTGCTCTGCGCCAACCGGCAGTTTGAAGGTTTCCTGACGGCGAAAGCCATCACGGACATTTACTATCTGACGCACAGGCAGACCCACAGCGACAAAGCGACCCGCGACGTTCTGACAAAGCTCTGCGCGTTGTTCGGCCTGCTGGACACCACGGCGCTGGACATCCGCAAGGCGATCTCAGCGGAGATTTCCGATTTTGAGGATGCCGTGATGGTCGAGACGGCGGTGCGTTCCGGTGCAGACTGCATCGTGACGCGGAACACGAAGGATTACAGCAAAGCACCGATCCACGTGTATGCCCCGGCAGAGTTCATAGAGCTGCTGACCGAAGCAAGTGAAGATCAAACGGATTGACCGTCTGCAAGCGCATAAGCAAAACGCAGTCCCCGGAGGGACTGCGTTTTTTGTGTGTCTATATTACCTGTGCTCAGCTTACTTATTCGTTGGAGGTATCCGTAGTATCATCCTCGGTTTCATATTCCGCGTCCTCATCCTCGTTTTCCTCCCCGAAATCGTAATCATCGAGGTCTACGGGACCTTTGGTGTTTGCCTTGGGCTTGCGGAATTTGAACCAGTAGAGCGCAAAGCCGCCGCCGAGCAGCACAAGAAGAATGAGAAGCAGCGGAGCGCTGTTTTTCTTTGTATCTTCCTGCGTTACCTCGGGTTCCGGTTCAGTCTCTGCGGGCGCTGCCGGTTCCGGTTCTTTTTCTGCTACCGGCGTTTTTCCCATGCAGTCCACCATGCTTGCCTTGCAGATGGGGCAGGCGGTGTTGATCGCGCCGACCTCACAATGGACGGTGCAGACGCACGTTTCCTCTGCTGGTTCTTCCTCGTCGATCAGCGCCAGAAGGTCTGCTTCATCAACCAGATTCAGAAAATACGTCTCATACTGTTCTCCGTCCTCATCCAGCGGTTTGTCATAGTCAATGACCAGATAGAACGTTTCGCCGCTGCGCGTTTCAATCGTGAGGAACTGCTTGTTGCTGTATTTGTCGTAAAGCAGGTCGCGCGTGACGGAATTGCCGTTCTGCGTAAAACCGGTGCCGTCCTCTTTCGTTACCGGCGCTGCATCAGGCAATACAGACTGCGCGGGCTGCGAGGATGCGGTCGTATTTTTGCCGCCGCCAGATGCAGCCGTATTGCTGCTATTTCCGGTATTGCCGCCGCTACCGGTATTACTGTTAGTATTGCCGGTATTATTGGACGGCTGTGTAGTAGACGCCTGCTCCTTGCGGCAATCGCAGTCGGGCGGGCAATGCTCGTCGTGCTGGTCTTTACCGGTATCCGTGCTGGGTGTGGGCGTCGGCTCCGGTTCGGCTTCTTCATAGAATGGATTGGCGAGGACAACGTAATCCGTCCAGTTTGCCGCGTTATCCAGCGCGTCAATGTAGAGGTAAGCGTCGTCCGTCAGGCGGTCGATGCGCACGTTCAGCTCGCCGCCATCCAGCGTAGTGTAAAGCTCGTCATTGACGTAGATCGCCGCGATACCGGAAAGATCGTCATAGGCTTCTACGTGCAGGAACGTTCCGTTGATGTCCGCGCGAAGGACCGGCGCGGCAAAGTCCATGCAGTACACGTCCACAGACAATTCATGCACGATGCCGGTCCGGTCTGTGACAAAGAAAAGCACGGTGCCGTTTTCCAGCATCGTGCGCTCCATGCAGCCATATTCCAAAAGCTCCTGTGTCACGTCAAAGCGTCCAACGCCGGGAAGCGACGCTTCTACCTTCTCCCAGCCGGTGCCGTTCAAATCGACCACGCGCACGGAAATCGTCGCGGGACGGTTCTGCCAGCCGCCCGGCACATCGGCGTCCAGCGCATACGCGCCTTCCATCGGCGGTTCTTCGGGTGTTTCCGGTTCTTCCGGTTCAGACGGCGGTACATCTTCGCCGCCGGGTTCCGTCTCCGGAGTTTCCTCCGCAGGCGTCTGTTCGACGGTTTCTGTCGTGGGGTCCTCCGGGGTATCGGGGAACGGTTCTTCCGCAATGGCAGCGCCCGTCAGGACGCAGAGCGCCAGCACAAAACTGAGCAGCAGCGCGAGAACGCGCAGCCGGTTACGCTTCTTCGGGTACATCCGATTCATCCTCCTTTTTCTGCGCGGCAAAGGGCGAACCGCCCTTTTTGATGTGCATGAGGTACTGCGCCAGCTGCTCCATCGTCATGCCGGTCGCGCGGGCAAGACCCACGATGTCCTCATTTTCCAGCCTGATAATGTCCGCATCAATTTCGCGGTTGCGGGTCTGCAAATCGGCAATTTTGCTGTCGTTCTTTGCACGCTCCGCTTTGAGTTTGTTGATCTTCGGATTCATAATTTCCCTCCTGATACTATTATTTCATTAAAATCTTTGATTTTAATGAAATCTTTTGAAGCCTGTAAGAGCCGTGCTTCGCACGGTTAGACTTCAAAAGACGTCTCATACGAAAACTACGCCGCTGCGGCGGCTATGAAAACATTTCATAAAATGAAATGTTTTCATCAGTTTTCAGCATTATGGTGGTGCCAGCCGTCCGAATTGCAGGAAGTGGCTCTGCCAGTAATCGGACGAAATGCTGGTGTATTGAATGGGGTCGCCGCAATGCAGCATGGTATTATTTCCTACATAAATACCGATGTGCGACGCGCCGGTGGTGTTGTACGTTTTCTCGAAAAAGATCAGATCGCCGGGTTTTGCGTCTGCCGGGGATACATACGAGCAGATTTGTCGGATGCCCTCGGCGCTGAGCCTGCCGAAGCTCCAGCCAACGCCGCAGTTGTTGTAGACATAGCTGACAAAACCGGAGCAGTCAAATGAGGTCGCCGGGGAGCTGCCGCCCCAGACATACGGAAAACCGAGGTATTTTTCTGCTTCTTTGATGATGGCGGCAAAGGCTTCATCCTCCAGCGCTTCCGGGGGAATATCGTAGCTGCCGCCGCTCCCATTTCCGTAATACCTGTTTACATAATCCGAATCACCGAACAGGTCCGGACGGTTTCCGAGCGTCGCCATGTACGAAGCATAGAGTGCAAGCTGATCCTCGCTCATCACATAGACCGGAACATGGGAAAGGTCAAAATTTTCAAGCGTGACCGTGCAGATCGTGTATTCATACGGCACTTGGACGGTGTATGGTTCACCGTCCTCGTCATACCTTGTTTCCGGTCGGTAGCGAATCTCTGTTTCCACGGTTTCCGTGAGGATGTACTGCTTGTCAAAAAGCATTTGCAGCTCGCCTTGTACCTCGCTGAGCGTCCACGCGCCGCCCTTGAGCGCCGTGAGCGCAGAGACCAGCACATACGGGTCATGCCCGATCTCGTCAAGGTCAAAGTGATACTCGTCGTAATCGTGCGTCGCTTCGTAATTGTCCAGCTTACTTTGCAGCTCCGCTTCCATCGCGCAGTATTGCGCTTCGGCGGCAAGCATATCGCTGTCCTCGCTGGGGTAGGTCGAAACGCCGAGCGCCGTTACGCCGCCCTCGACCAGCACCGAGCAGGACGAAGCGATATTCAGAAGAAACACCGCGACGAGCAGAATCGCCAGCGCGATCAAAAAGCCTTTCTTGTGTTCCGCGATCCACTCCGACGCTTTTTTCGTGTCCTCTGCGGCGCGTTTGGCGGCTTTGGCGGTCACTTCGGATGCAGACACCGTAGCGCCGCTTGCCTTTGCAGCGGCATATTCCTTTTTGATGGCGCGTTTTTGCTGCCAGCGGGAATATGGATTGCTTTGCAGCTCCGGGTTCTGCTGCTGCGCCTGCTTTTGCAGCGCGTCGAGGTTGGCGCTGTCGGCGCGAGCTTCTGCGCGGTCTGCATTGCGGTACGGCTTGAGCTGATGGGAACGATGTGCGGTTTCCACCGCGCGAACGGTCTGCTCGGCAGCTTCTTCCAGCTTATGTGCGCTCTCTACGCCGACGTTATCATCCTCGCTTTTCCGGATTTCCCGGTGCGCCGCCGAACGGACAACCGCGCCGGGGGCATCCCGAACGGCGTGTTGCAGCTTGGATTTTGGGCGCGGCTTTTCTGCGCCGTTTTTTGTTGGGATTTTTGCTTCTGCCTGCTCCAGCTTCTCAATACGTTTTGCCGCTTTTTTCGCTGCCTTGGAAACTTCCGGGGCGGCGAGTTCTTCATCAGTAAATTGCAGCCTTGGGGCGCGTCTGCTCATGCGCTGTCACCTCCGGGGCAGTATGGTATGCCGAGAAAATCCAGCACAGCGCCGCAGCCGAGCTTGTGGATACAAAATTCATATTGCTTCGGGTGCGTCAGCGCCATGCGCTGAAACCGGTTCGGCTGCTTTTCCAGATGCACACCGAACATACAGAACATACAGCCGGTATGCTTTGCACCGGTCGTTGTCAGCTTAGACGGATAGAAGCCTCCGCCACCTTGCGCAACGGGATTCAGAAGCTCATACTGCGCGCCGTTATACTGGAAGAGATAAACATAGCCGGCCTTGAGGAGCCCGGCCGCAACCGCTTCGCCTTTGTAGTAGATCGGCTTTGCGCCGGTGCTGTTGACGTTCAACGTGGGGGCGGCCGCCGTGTTATCGTAAGAGAACTTCACGCCGACGATCGCGCCGGTGACGAGCGTAAAGCCCGAGAGCGTTACGGCCTTCGCCTTCGTTGCCGCGGCGGTCGAGCAAGCGCCGTAGCCGCGGCCCAGCTTAGCCGCAGCAGAGACCGCCGTTTCAGTTTGAATAGCGCCGCCAGTACCGGTAAATACAGGAAGGTTCGCGGCGGAGCCGAGCTTACCGTCAGTCGTCAGATTGCCGTGCTTGTGAGACGCGGCCGCGGCGCCAACTTGGGACGCGGTTACGCCGTGCGGGTTCTGCTTGTTCGCGGCGTGCGTATCGGCGGCGCTTTGCGCGTTATCTGCCGCATTTTGCGCATTGCCGGCTGCGGTACCGGCCGCGTTGGCTGTGCTTTGCGCAGCGTCTGCGGTGCTCTTTGCCGTGGCTGCATCATTGACGCCCTTATCAGCCTGCGCCTTCGCGGTATCGGCTGCACCCTTTGCGGCGTCCGCGGCACTCTTTGCCGTGGCTGCGTCATTGACGCCTTTATCTGCCTGCGTCTTTGCCTCCTGGACGTTTTTCTGCAAAGCGTCGAAGTCCTTGTTGGTGAAATTGCGTGCGATCGTCGTGCCAGACGGCCAGGACTTCGCCACGCCCTCTACGCCTCGCGTGCAGCCGGAAAGAGAGTCAGTCGTCTTTGCGGTATAGAGAATCGTTTCGCCGTCTTCGTCTGTGCCGATCGTAGCGAGGCTCGGCGCGTCAGGAAATGCGGAAATATCGGTAACGGGAATCGTTGTGTCGCCTGCGCCGATGCCGTCTGAAAGAGCGGCTTGCGGAGAGAAGGGAATGCCCTTATACATAGTCTCCAATTTGTTTTACCTCCTGAGAGTTAAACTGTTGCGTCGCCCCTGGACTGAACGAAGCCCTGGACGAACATGTCAATACTGACGTACGCGAGATCGTTCGGCCTGATCTCGATCGAGAGCCAGGAGCCACGCGGAATCAGCTTAGAACTGGTGTCCACAAGATACTGCGTCAAGTCGAGCTCCGTATCGGTCGAGGAGATCGTCGCCTTCTTTTTGCCGTTGACATAGAGGTCAAAGTATTTCGGGCTGCCATAGAAATAAATACCCGGCGTGATGCTGTGCTCATGCGCGGGAATCGTAATATTGTGGCTGTGCCCTGGAATCGTGACGTTATGAGAATGGCTCGGAATGCGAACGCTGTGAGAGTGATCGCTGATCTCATGCGAATGCGAAGGGTGGACATGCGCGCCTGACGGTACCCACGTAACATAGCCGCTTACTGCCTGTCCGTCGTTCGTCAGGGCAAGCCTTGCGCCATCAGGAATAGCGTGGTTATGCACGGCCTGGCCGGTAGTCTCGCTCGGTAGAGTATTCGAGCTGCGCAGCGCGGTAGCGCTGGACGTCTGCCCGCCGCCGGACGAGGTTGTCGAGGTGGAACCGCCGCCGGACGAGCTTGAATAGGTTTGCTGCGCCGCGGTCGTTGAGGAAACGATCTTAGACTCTGCGGCCTTCGTCGCCTTGGAGTAGGCGCGGAAGCTGCCGACGCGGACCTTCGCGACGATCTTATTGACGATTCGCATATCCTCAGGAAGGTAGAAGTCCATGACCGCGCCGTTCTGCGAGTCGCAGTTGGCTTGAAGCGACTGCGAGTAGAGCTGTGTTGCGCCCTGGGCGTACGCCTGCTCGATTCGCTGCCGGTCGGCCATATCGGCGACGCTGGACGCAATATCGGTGCTCTTATTCGCGACGATGATCTTGCTGCTTGGTACGTCGTCGTATTTATAGGTGAGCTCGGTAACATAGGTATCGATCTGCGTTCCGAGCTCAGTCTGTAAAATACGGACACGTTTGCCGATCTGCGCGACATTGTAGTCGGACTCGTCGAGCTCGGCGAAGCTGATCTCGAATTGCTGCAAGGGGTCCTGCAATTCGTTCAGCATGACTTGCGCCGCGGAGAGAAGGCTTGCGGGGTCCTCATAACGGCGGTCAATCCAGATTCGTTCAATGAGACCATACTTGTCGATATACTCCTGCGGGCTCTGAATGTACTCGAGACCATTGTTGACGCTCTTGATCGTGAGCTGGTTGACGCCTTCACCGTAGCCCAGGGGGTAAAGCCTGGTACAAATCTGTTGCGGGTCGCTGCCAGAACCATACGAGAGCATGTTCCAGCCCGAACGCACATAGAGCTGCGGCTTTTGCCCGAGGCCGATCGACTTGAGGGAGAGACGCCACGGGTAGACGCTGGTATCAGTTACCCACATATAGTCGGCGAGCGGCGTCGCGATCGAGAACAGGGCCGAGAGCAAGGTCTCCTGTGTCCAGCCATATTCAAATTGTCGTGCGAAGTCACACTCATAAAGGACCCAGTTTTGAACGCGCTGCCGATTCAGCACATAGCGAATACAGTCGGCCGTGTAGGTTCCTCGGTTGCCTACGACGTGGTACCCGAAGAGCACGTTGTCAATCAAGGTCGCGAGAACGTGCTCGCATTGATAGGTCAAAAGGCCGGTCTCGGTGATCTCCGCGTCGACCGGCATAATGCGATAGAGCTCGCCGCCGTTGTAGCGGACGTAGTTGAAGGGCTGACAATACTCATTTTTCGCGTCGTTGTACGGAAGCGAAAAAGTAAGGTACCAAAGGCTGTTGATCTTGCGCTCTTCCTCTACGCCGCTCGCGTTTTCGGCGATCGCGATACGCTTGCGGCTTTTATCAAAAATCTCAAGCATATCACAAGTACCTCTCTGTATAAATCAGGTTACCGGACAAGCCATTGCCGATTGCGCTCTCAATGTCAAGGTAGAGAAGATCGCGCGAGAGCATGAGCCAGTCGCCAGACTGCTTATCGAGAACGTTCTCGCCATTCAGCAGGACTCGGAACGTGTCGCTGTCAATACGCAGCTCGCCACCAGGCGGAATTGTGACAGTAACAGAGACCTGCTCCGTGGACTGCGTGCCTGCGCCAGAGACCGAGCCGAGCACTTCATAGAGCAACGGGTCGATCAAAATATCCTTGACCACGCTCGCCAGTGAAGTAAGCGCATCGGCGTAGACCTCATGCCAGAGAATATCAGCGCTCGCATACGAGCTCGCCCCAAGGTTATCAGCAAGCACGTTGACGATCATGGAGTTCTGCGCGCCGTCAGACATGGCCTGCAAGGTGTCCCCGAATAAGCCCTTCACGATGATATTCGCCTGCATAAGCGCGGCGCTGTTCATTGCTGCGTACGATTCAAAGGTCGAGGCAATGCCGATCGCGCCGTGCGCAGTACCGCGGAGAATATCATTGAAGAAGGCGGTCGTCTCGACCGGAATAGCTACGCCGGCAACAGATTCCAGACTTTCAGTGAGAAGCAGCTCAATGTGAATTGTGTTGTCCTGACTTCCCAGGGAAAACCTGGATAAATTGAAGCGGTCAAAGCTAAACATATTAGTTCAATCCCACCTTCAAAGCGCCGACGTCGATCGTCGGCATATAGCCCTTCTTGATTGTGATCGCCTCGGTGAGCTCCTGCAAGTACACAGGCTCGCCGCCCGTTGCTGCAGAGTAGATCGCCGAATAGGTCCAGACGCCCCACGGAGTCGAGGGACGGTTGAAGGAAACGGCGAGAGAGTTCTGCACGAGCATCTGGCCGCTCGCCTGCTCGCTCGGCGCGGAGAACGTCAGCGCAACGCGGGCGTAGTTATCACCGGCAAGCTCGGAGCCGGTCTCCTCAGGAGAGCCGTTCCAGAGGGAGAAATGCGGAGAAATGCCGACGATAGATGTACCGCGAAAGAGATTCAGGAGCTTTGTCTTGAAGGCGTTCGACATATTGCCTGTCAGGTAGAAGAGCACGTCGCCGGCCAGGAAGACAGGCGGCTCATTCGCGCCGATAACCAGGCTTTCAGTCAGCTCGCTGCGGGCGAGCATATTGCCGCCGACAAGGGAGTCCATGATCGCAATGTGCGTCACGGTGCCCGCGGGGTCGGCCGGTGCCGCGAAGGTAATGTCAGAAAGATTCTGAATACCGATACCGCCGTTCGAGGCCGCAGGCTCGGAGAAGGCGATTTCCATGCGAGCATAGCCCGCGTAGCTGATTTCGGTGCCGGCCGCGCCAGAATCGCCAGGGTCATTGAGGAACAAGGCCAGGTAGACTTTTGTCGGGGCGGCGAAGGTGACGCCGCGCAGGACGTTCAGAAAACCGGTCTCAAGGTAGTCGCAAGCATACATAGCTTAGTCACTCCTTTTCGTTGCAGTGATCGTGATGTTTTGGACGTTGCTCGAAGAGACGTTGCGCAGGACGATCATGCACGGCGTTTCCGCAGTGCCCTGATACGCGATCTTGTTGCGCCCGTTCTCAAGCGGTGTGGTGATCGTCGGGCCGTACGCGAACGGCTCGGCGATAAAGTTAAGCTCGAATTCGCGCCCCGTTTCGAGGTAGTAGTCCTGGACCTCTGCGGGGTCATAGAGCTCGGCAATATAATACTTGTCAGGCTCGTTCCAAAGGCGGAGCCGAGCCTTCTTGCTGAGGGCGTAGATGATCTCGCGGAACTCAGCTTTTGTGACTTGGCGTGTCAACGTGCAGGTCATGCGCAAGGTGCGCTCTTCCCAGTTTTTCGCGCCGAAGTCGTAAGCGCCAGAGCGGCCAGGAATGGTGATCTTACGAGCTCGCTTTGGAGGAAGCAAGTAGTCGTAAGCAATCACCATCAGACCCCAGTCGTCTACGCTGTTATATCTGCCGAAGCTAAAGCTATCGCCGGTCATGTCGGTGCAAGCCCCCTTCTTCGGATTTCACGCGCTGTTTCAGCGCCGATCTGCTTACCTACGCGGCGCGCGTCCTCTTCGGAGCCGTCACCGTTATAGGTCACATAGACAATGATTCCGTTGTCGTTTGTAATGGTCTGCGAGTGGTTACCGCCGCCAGAACCGGAGTTTGCTGTGAGCGCGAGCTTGCTGCTGAGCCCGCCGACTTCGGTTGCGACGGAGACATTCGCGTCATCGATCAAGTCTTGAAGCTGGGCGCGCATATCGTCGGTCAGCTCAGGCATGGCCTGGTCGACGCCCTTGCCGATTCCAGGAGGAATCCAGCGGCCGACCTCTTTGGCGAATACCTTAGACGGAGAGGAGATGCCGAGCGCAGACTTGATCGCGTTGAGCGCGCTGTTCGCGACGTTCTTCGCGGCCTGAACGAGCGTGCCGACCGCGTTCGAGACGCCGTTGGCGATACCCTCGATGATATTGCGGCCAAGGTCAAGCCAGTTGGTATTTGTAATCGTGTCCCATACCTGGCTGACAAGATCGCTCGCGGCCTGTCCCAGGTTGGAAAACAGGCTCTTAATACCCTCAATGATCTTCGTGAGGATTTCCGAGCCCTTCTTAAACCACTCCGTATTCGTGATCTTGTCAGTGATTTTCTTGACAAGATCGCTTGCCGTTTGAGCAAGGTTCGTAAAGATGCTCTTAATGCCGTTGATGATCTTTGTGAGAACCTCAGCGCCCTTCTGGAACCACTCTGTATTTGTGATCTTATCCCAGATAGTCGAGACGATCTTGCCCGCGGCCTCAAAGAGCGAGCCGATCAAGGAGAGAATACCCTTGACAACCGACTCGAGAATCTTCGCGCCGAGCGCGAGCCAGTCGGTTTCAAAAATCGTGTCGACCAGAGCATCCACGAGATCAAGCGCGGCGTCGATAAGATCGGGCAGCGCCTCGATCAAGCCTTCGGCGATTGCGAGGGTCAGCTCGATCGCAGCGTCGACCAGGAGCGGCAGATTGTCGAGCAAGCCCTGTGTGAGGGCGTTTAAGAGCGTAATCGCGCACTCGATGATCTGCGGCAGGTTATCAAGAATCGCGGTGACGAGATTCTCAATAATGACGGGGGCCGCCTCGATGATAACCGGCACCGCAGCAATCAGGCCTTCAACAAGACCGGTCAGCAGCGCAAGCGCGGCGTCGATAAGGGCACTGATATTTTCCGTGCTGAGGAGTCCTTCAACGAATTGCAGGACCGCCTCGACCGCGGCGGGAATCAGAGTGGGCGCATCTTTCGCAAGACTGTCTGCGAGAGTGGTGATGATCTCAAGGGCTGCAAGTGCCAGGTCTCCGAGAATGGAGCCGAGCCCGCTGAGTAAGACCTTGCCGATCTCGATCGCGCTGTCAACGAGCGTCTTCTTGTTCTTGAGCAGGCCGGAGATCAAGCTCTTAATAACCTTGACGCCGATGTCGATAAACTTCGGAAGCTCGCTTGTGATCTTGAGGAGAACCTCAGAGAGCACGTCGCCCGCGGCCGAGACAAGACCTTCCAGCCCATTCTCATTGAGCGCCTCGGAGAGCTGCCCGACAAGCTCGGTCGCGAACTGGACCGTATCACGGAGCGGAGCCTGCAGGTTTTCATATACGCCGATGCCGAGCCCCTCAAGGGCCGACTTCATAATCGTAATATCGCCTTGCAGGTTATCGAGCTGCGTGTCGGCCATGTTCTGCATGGCGCCCGCGCTATCGTCAATCGCAGCGGCCAGGTTATCAAACTCTTCGCCGCAGCCGGCGAGAAGAGCCTGCGCAGATTTCAAGTCGACTTTGTTAAAAATCTCGTTGAGAACCTTTGTCTTCTCGCCCTCAGTCATGCCCGACAGCGCGGAGTCAAGATCGCGGAAGACCTCATTGAGCGGGCGCATATTGCCGGCCGCGTCATAGACTTCCAGACCCAGGGCCGACATAGCATCCGCGGCTTTATCCGTAGGCGCGGACAAAGCGAGAATAACATTTCGTAAAGCCGTGCCGCCCTCGGCGCCCTTAATGCCTCGGTTTGCGAGGACGCCGAGCGCTGCGTTCAGCTCAGTTGTGCCGCCAGCCAGGCTCTTCGCCGTGCCGCCGACAGTAAGAATCGCCTCGCCGAGCTGGCCGACGCTGGTATTCGCCTTACTGGCAGTTTTCGCCATCTTGTCGCCGAACTCGGTCAGATTTGCGCTGCTTGCCTCAATACCGAGCGCGGCCATCGCGTCAGTCGCAAGGTCGGAAGCGTAGGCAAGGTCAAGACCACCTGCGGCGGCCAGGTTCAGGACCGAAGGCAGAACATCCGCGGAGGTCGCGGCGTCGTAGCCGGCCAGAGCCAGATAGTTTAGAGCGTCAGCGGCCTCGGACGCGCTGAACGCAGTCGTTGCGCCTGCGTCTTTTGCGGCCTGAGACAGAAGCTCGAACTCTTCCGAGCCGTTGCGAATGTCCTCGACCGTGAGGCCCATTGTTGCGGCAACCTGCGACATACTGGACTCAAAACCGGAACCAACCT
>ULTI01018840.1_pt1 | contig 26849 bp, 24 predicted proteins | sample 1957291 | NCBI WGS metagenome assembly ULTI01 (sample SAMEA4835725, study PRJEB28245) | human gut metagenome | biome: gut microbiome; material: fecal sample | place: Denmark | collected 2008 | reverse complement strand
AAACAAATCAGGTACAGTAGCCGATACTAATAATAGAAACGTAGTCAAAGGCCCGGAAACAAAAGGATTTGATCCGGCGTATATGTTCAAGGAGGATATGAGTATGAGTGTGAATGTGACAGGTTTGGCAAGTGCACAGGCAGAGGTTTATGCATCTTATAAGACAGACACTTCTGCAAAGACAGAATCTGCTTCCAAGAAAAACGCTTCTGCGAAGGCAGATACAGCCAGCAAGACCGAAGAGAAGAACGAAAGCGGTGTCGTTTATGATAAGTCGGACAAATCTTCGGATACAGGCAAGGCAACTTATTCTGTCAACAAAATGAGCGCAGAAGATCGTGCCGCTCTGGTAAAACAGCTGAAAGCAGATCAGGAGTCCAGACAGCAGCAACTGACCAACATCGTAAAGCAGATGATGGGACAGCAGGCAACAACGTTTGCAACTTCCGATGACAGTATGTGGAAGTTCCTTGCAAAAGGAAATTATACGGTAGATGCCCAGACAAAGGCACAGGCCCAGAAAGATATTTCGGAAGACGGATATTACGGTGTGAAGCAGACATCTGAGCGTTTATTCGACTTCGCCAGCGCATTAGCAGGTGACGATGTAGAAAAAATGAAAAAGATGCAGGCTGCTATGCAGAAGGGTTTCCAGCAGGCAACAGGTGCCTGGGGACAGAAGCTGCCAGATATTTGCCAGAAGACATTAGATGCGGCAAACAAGAAATTCGAGGAGTATTACAAATCGAAACAGACAAGCACGACAGATAAGACAGATGCTACAAACAGCACAGAGGCATAAACAAAAATCCCGGTTTGAAAAAGCCGGGATTTTTTTCTAAAAAGGAGACAGCATGAAATATAATTTTGATAAGCCGACAAACCGGAGAGGAACCGGATCATTAAAATGGGACGTGCCGGAGAATGAGCTGCCTATGTGGGTAGCAGACATGGATTTTGAGACGGTGCCGGAGGTGGTCGAAGCTTTAAAAAAACGTGTGGAACATGGAATCTTTGGCTATTCGATCATGCCGGATACATGGAGCCAGTCCTATGTGAACTGGTGGGACAAACGGCATCATATCACGTTGAATCCGGACAAACTCATTTTTACGACAGGTGTGGTTCCGGCAATCTCCAGTGCGGTGCGTAAGCTTACGACACCTGCGGAAAATGTGCTGGTGCAGACACCAACTTACAATATTTTCTTTAACTCGATCCGAAACAATGGAAGAAATATTGTGGAGAATCATCTGCTTTATGACGGCAGGGAATATCACATTGACTGGGAAACATTAGAACGTCAGCTCGCAGATCCGCAGACATCCCTTTTGATACTTTGTAACCCGCATAATCCGATTGGAAAAATCTGGGACAAGGAAACACTGGCACGTATCGGAGCTTTGTGTGCAGAGAATGACGTGACGGTATTTTCGGATGAGATTCACTGTGATATAACTGCACCGGGAAAAGAGTATGTGCCATTTGCGTCGGTAAATGAACAGTGCAGACAGATCAGTGTGACTGCGATCGCACCGACAAAAACTTTTAATCTCGCAGGCATTCAGTCTGCGGCAGTTTATGCAGAAAACAAGGCATTGCATCATAAAATGTGGCGACGACTCAACACGGATGAGGTGGCAGAACCGAATGCGTTTGCCATGTGTGCCACGATCGCTGCTTTTACCTGCGGGGCAGACTGGCTGGATGAACTTAGGGTTTATATTGAAGAGAATAAAAAATATGTTACCGACTTTATCGCCAGAGAAATTCCGCAGATGAAAGTTGTTCCTTCCGAAGCAACGTATCTGATGTGGCTGGATTGTCAGGCTTATACAAAAGATTCGAATAAGCTGTATGCGTTTATCCGCAAAGAGAGTGGACTGTATTTGGCGTCCGGCAGGGAGTACGGAACGAACGGGGATGGATTCCTTCGCCTGAATGTGGCCACGACAAGAAAAAATGTGGAGGATGGTATGGAACGTCTGAAGCAGAGCATGAAGGCATGGGAACAAAAGTTAATGAAATCTTAATGGGTTTGACAATTGGAAATTAATACGAAAACCGCTACAATGTATTCATGATTAATCATAAATACGAGGTGGCGGTTTTATTATGTATAATATTTTAGTTTGTGACGATGAAAAAGATATTGTTTCGGCTCTTTCCATTTATTTAAAGAGCGACGGTTATCAGGTATATAAGGCATATAACGGAAAAGAAGCATTGGAGCTTGTGCAAAAAGGGGATATTCATCTGGTGCTCATGGATATCATGATGCCGGAGATGGACGGTATCGAGACCATGGTGAAAATCCGGGAAATTTCTAATGTTCCGGTGATTCTGCTGACAGCCAAAAGTGAGGATACCGACAAGGTGCTTGGGCTGACGGTCGGTGCAGATGATTACATTACCAAACCATTTAATCCGGTGGAATTACAGGCGAGAGTTAAATCCCAGCTGCGCCGGTATATGCAGCTTGGCAGTGCACAGCCGGTAAACACAAAACTTGTGGCCGGTGGCATTGAGATGGATGATCGTGCAAAAGAAGTGACATTGGATGGAGAACCGGTGAATCTGACGAGAACCGAGTACGATATCTTAAAACTTCTGATGGAGCATAAAGGCGAGGTCTTTTCTCCGAATCAGATTTATGAAGAAGTGTGGAATGACAGTCCTTATGGGATTGAGAACACCGTTGCAGTACATATCCGACATCTTCGTGAAAAATTAGAGTACAATCCGGCAGAGCCAAGATATTTAAAAGTAGTATGGGGCCGGGGATATAAGATGGAGGAAACAGAATGAAAAACTGGAAAGAACTCAAAAAGCAGTTCTGGGCGAAATTGATTGCGATGCTGCTTGCAATCGTCAGTGGCTTTGTATTTGTAGTGACAGCCGCGGCGACTGTGCTTTACGGAACTGTATCAGAGTTGCAGGCCAACCAGAACACGGTGGAAAAAGACATTGATATACAACTTTTGGAAAATTATGCAACGCATTTGTTCGCCGAAGGCGTAACTGGTTCTGACGGACTCGAAGAGGCAGAGTTTGACGGACTCGATGGTGGACATATTGCTTATACGGTTGTGAAAAAGCAGGATGGTGAAAAAGATATCGTTCTCTACACCAATGATGCTTCGGTGGACGCAGATTCGTGCATGGTACATCGCGAATTTGATACGAATACAAGATATGTGCTCAGTGGTCAGGAAGATTCGTTTCTTGGTATGCTGCTGGGATCTTATAATATATATGATGATTCTTCCTGGCAGATGGCAAGTCTGGACCATATTATTTATAATCAGGAAGATGGTCTGTTCTATGCAGATGCAGACGGAGATTACTTCCTTATGACGTCTTTTGACCATGTGATCAATGGACGAAAGAATGGTGTCGATACAGACATTTCGAGTGAAATTACGGATGGAACCTATGGAATCGATGGGGTGGAAAGTGTTTCGTATGAATACAAAGATGTTTCCGGTGCGCCGGGATATTATGCGGATGGAGATGGAAAGAAATTAGAGCAGGAGGAAATATCTTCCTGGAACATGAAAAATGATCTGCTGCGTTTTGACAGTGGATTTGCCAGCAAGGATGAGGACTATGCACAGAAAAATGGCTTTTTGACCGTGCAGACAAAGAAATCACTTCCAAAGGACAAAATCAATATTGCAGGAGCGTATTCCATTGGCAGTGATCTGAATTTTGAATACGACGAATACAGCCTGAATAATGTGGAAACGACCAGTTACGATATTTATATGACGGCAAAAGATACGTCATCTACCAGGACACTTTTAAAGAATGGACTTGTCGATTACTTCGGACAGGGAAAGAAGCTGGCTGCATTTATCTGCAACTTTCGCCATACAAGCGGCTGGTGGGCAGCAGGCAGTGCACTGCTTTGTCTTCTTTGTTTTGTGTTCCTGATGAGTGCGGCAGGACGAAGACCTAAGGACGATGAAGTCCACATGCGCTGGATTGACCGGGTTCCGTTTGGAATTATTACCGGCGGCTGCTGTGCGCTTGTAACCTGTGGTGTGCTGTGTATTTTCGGAATGATCGGATATGCATTTGACCGATATATTACAATTTCACTTGCATTGGGGCTTGGCACATTATTTGCGGCGGCCTGCGAGTTCCTTGTGATTGGATATTTTATGAGCATCGCCGTGCGTGTAAAAACACAGAATTTCTGGAGATATACGATCTTACATTACCTGATTGCACCATTCCGTTGGGCAGGGGATGCTGCTGACAAAAAGCAGCCGACCATGAAAAAGGTGACCGTGCTGTTTGCGGTAGGATCATTGATTGAACTGTGGCTGCTTGCTATGATGGCAGACGGTGATGTCGTGATGCTGTGCATCATAATAAAGCTGGTGGAATATTTGGTCCTTCGTTATTATGTTTCCGCAATGCTTCGCATACGCGCCGGTGGCATGCGCATCGCAAACGGGGATTACAGTCAGCCAATCAACACGGAACATATGCCGCGCGGATTCCGGGAACATGCGGAAAATATCAATCATGTCGGCGAGGGCATTTCCAAAGCGGTAGATGCACGTATGAAGAGTGAGCATTTTAAGACGGAACTGATCACGAATGTATCGCATGATATTAAGACACCGCTGACATCCATTATCAATTATGTCGATCTCATGAAAAAGGAAAAAGTCGACAATGAGACCGTGCAGGAATATATTGCCGTGTTAGACCGTCAGTCAGCCCGCCTGAAAAAGCTGATCGAAGATCTGATGGAGGCTTCGAAAGCTTCTACCGGAAATATTAAGGTGGAACTTGAGGCGATGGACGCAACGGTCATGCTGACACAGGTGGTCGGTGAGTTTGAGGAACGCGCAAAGAAAAATCAGCTGGATATCGTCGTGGACAGTCCGGAGCCACCGGTAAAGATCATGGCGGACGGAAGACATTTGTGGCGCGTCATTGATAATCTGATGAGCAACATCTGCAAATACGCAATGCCTGGAACACGGGTATATATTTCACTCGAGAAATTCAATGGAATGGTCATCATGACATTCCGCAATATTTCCAGGAGTCAGTTAAATATCAGCAGCGAAGAACTGATGGAGCGTTTTGTCCGGGGAGACAGTTCGAGAAATACCGAGGGAAGCGGACTTGGACTTTCCATTGCGCAGAGCCTGACGGGGCTGATGAACGGAAACTTTGCGATTCAGATCGATGGTGATCTGTTTAAGGCAATCTTAAGTTTTGAGGAGGTTTTCTAAGCGATAAACTTATTGAATGATATATATGCTTGTGCTATAATGAATCCCGAATGCAATATTTGAGTATATTCGGAGGAAAAATTCGTGAAAATAATAATTGCCGGTGATGGAAAGGTCGGCTTGTCACTGACACAGAAGCTTTCTGCGGAGGGACACGACCTGACTTTGATCGACTCGAAACAGAAGGTTCTCGATTCAAGCGTTGAGCGTTATGATGTAATGGGGGTACAGGGTAACTGTGCCTCCATGCGCGTGTTAGAGAGTGCAGATGTCCGCAAAGCGGATCTGCTGATTGCGGCTACAAGTGCAGATGAGATCAATCTTCTCTGCTGTATGACGGCCCATGGATTAAACCAGAGGATTCATACGATTGCAAGAATCCGTAATCCGGAATATGGAAAGCAGATTTTTACCATGCGTGATGTGTATTCGCTGTCACTTATGGTCAATCCGGAGAAGCAGGCAGCCAGAGAAATAGAGCGTCTTCTTCGTTATCCGGGCTTTTTGCAGCGTGAGACTTTTGCAAAAAGCCGTGTGGAAATCGTCGAACTTCGTGTGCCGAAGGGAAGTAAATTATGTGATGTTCCCCTTATGAATCTGCAGAGCATTGTGAAATGCAAAGTCCTTGTATGTGCGGTCAGCCGTGACGGTGTTGTGGAGATTCCGGGAGGTCACTTTATTTTGCGTGAGGGAGATCATCTGTTTATTACCGCGACCAGTGATGTCCTGACGAAACTGTTGCGTAATCTTGGAATTATCACCCACAAAGCAAAGCGTGTCATTCTCTGTGGTGGTGGCCGTATCGGTTACTATCTTGCAGAACATCTTGCAAGAGATGGCGTAGCAGTACAGCTGATCGAGCAGGATGAAGAGCGTTGTGTGGAGCTTTCGGACAAACTGCCACAGGGCGTCTGTGTCATCCATGGAGATGCCAGCAGTCAGTTCCTGTTAGAGAGCGAGGGAATTCATGACTGTGATGCGGTAGTGACGATGACCGGACTGGATGAGATGAATATGATCATCTCTTTGTATGCACAGACATGTGGGGTTCCGCAGGTGATTACCAAGGTCGGACATATGGAGAACAGCAGCATTCATGACAGTCTGGGACTAGGCAGTGTCATCTGTCCGAAGGAACTGTGCTGTAATAATATTGTACAGTATGTGCGTGCTATGCAGAATACGACAGGTGCAGCACTGACACTTCACAATATTGCGGAGGGACAGGCGGAAGCACTGGAATTTGTTGTAGATGCAAATACCCGTTATATTGGAGAACCACTACGTAATGTCAGGATTCGTCCGAACATTCTGATCGCATGCATCAGCCATGGAAGTAAGACGGAGATTCCGAATGGTGATTCGGTTTATGAAGAGGGGAATTCCATGATTATTGTTGCAAAAGGAGATATGACACTTTTGCGGTTAAACGATATTTTTGAGTGAGGACATTATGAATTATAAAATGATGGGAAAATTCATTTCCCAGATTCTTTTTGTGGAGGCAGCATTTATGCTGCCTGCCTTGTTACTGAGTATAGTTTATGGAGAGCAATCCGCAGTCCGCGGATTTATAGGTGCGATTATTATCACATTGATCGTAGCAGCAATTATGTATGTACTCTGCAGAAATGCGGTAAAGCGTTTTTATGCACGGGAAGGACTCGTATGTGTGGGAATGAGCTGGATCGCGTTAAGTATTATGGGATGCCTGCCGTTTTTTATTTCGCGGGAAATCCCGGATTTTCTGGATGCGCTGTTTGAAATCGTATCCGGATTTACGACAACGGGATCATCTATTTTAACGGATGTGGAAGCTTTGTCTCATGGACTTTTATATTGGAGAAGTTTCAGTCACTGGTTAGGCGGTATGGGTGTGCTTGTATTTTTACTTGCTGTCGTTCCGAGAGATCGTGGAGGAAGCGGATTTACGTTGCATATTCTCCGCGCAGAAAGCCCGGGACCAAATGTTGGAAAACTGGTTCCGAAGATGCATACGACTGCGCGCATTTTATATGTGATCTATGTGTTGCTTACAATCATTAATATTGTTTTTCTGTTATTCGGTGGAATGCCTGTATTTGAGGCTGTATGTACAGCGATGGGTACGGCAGGTACCGGTGGATTCGGTATCAAAAATGACAGTATGGCAAGTTACAGCCCGTATATTCAGAATGTCTGTACGGTCTTTATGTTATTGTTTGGTGTGAATTTCAGTTGTTATTATCTGCTTTTGGTCCGCCATTTTAAGACCGTGTTCAAAGATCAGGAACTTCGCATGTATATTGCAATCGTATTAGGTTCCATTGTTTTGATCACATGGAATCTTCACGGATTTTATTCAACACTTGGTGAGACCGTGCGGCATGCGGCTTTCCAGGTTGCAACCGTTATCACAACAACAGGATTTGCGACGACGGACTTTGATCTGTGGCCGAGCTTTTCAAAAGGTATCCTGCTGGCGCTGATGTTTCTAGGCGCCTGCGCGGGAAGTACCGGCGGTGGATTGAAAATCGGCCGTACATTGTTGCTTTTGAAAAATCTGCGCAGAAAAACACGACGTATTTTAAACCCGAAGAGGGTGGAAGTTGTGCGTGTCAACGGACAGAAAGTCAGTGAATCGGTATTGGAGAACACCAATACGTATCTGATCGCATATGTTGTAATCGTCCTTGGAAGTTTCCTGTTGATTTCCATTGATAACTTGTCGATGATGACGAATTTTTCCGCAGTTGTTGCGTGCTTTAATAATATCGGACCGGGATTTGATGCGGTGGGACCGACCTGTAATTTTTCGGTATTCTCCGGATTTTCCAAGGTGGTGCTGATCTTTGATATGCTGGCAGGCCGATTGGAAATCTTCCCGATTCTGATTCTGGCAAGCAAGAGTACCTGGAGTAGAAAATAATAATTGGGGTGAATGATATGGCAGGTAAAGTATATCTGGTTGGAGCAGGTCCGGGAGATCCCGGACTTGTTACCGTAAAAGGACTTGAACTGATTCAAAAAGCAGACTGTATTGTATATGACCGGCTCTCGGCACCGGAGCTACTTTCCTACGCAAAAGAGGACTGTGAGTTTATTTATGTAGGAAAAGCAGATCGGCATCACACGCTTTTGCAGGAAGAAATCAATGAACTTCTGGTCACGAAGGCAAAGGAACATGCCTGCGTGGTCCGTTTAAAAGGCGGAGATGTCTATGTATTCGGAAGAGGCGGCGAGGAAGGGGCTTATCTTCGGGATCACGGCATTAAATTTGGTGTGGTTCCGGGCATCAGTTCGGCAATCGCGGGGGCTGCCTATGCAGGAATTCCTGTGACACATCGTGGGCTTGCAACTTCTTTCCGGGTGATTACCGCACACAACCGGCTGGATCAGACGACAGATATGGATTTTGCCTCCATGCTGGATGAGAAGGAGACACTGATTTTTTTGATGGGCTTAAGCAAAGTCGGTGAGATTGCAGAAGGTCTCATACAGGCAGGTCGTTCCCCGATGACTCCGGCAGCAGTGATTTCGCATGCGACGACAAGCGAACAGCGAACCTGTGTCGGCATTTTACAGGATATTGAAAGACGCGTTGCGGATGCGGTACTCACTTCACCGGCGATGATCGTCATCGGTGATGTGGTACGTCTGCGCGAACAGCTGCAGTTTTTTGAAAATCAGCTGCTTTGGGGAAAACGTTATCTCGTTCCGAAAATCGGAAGAAAACCATCTCGTCTTGCAGCATTGTTGCGTGCGCAGGGCGCTTTCGTGCAGGAAGTGACCGTTGGTGAGATCGCAGGAATTCATGCATTGTACGGAGCGGCGGAACTGGCAGACGTGGATATGTTTTTATTTACAAGCCAGAATGGCGTGGATTGCTTTATGGATAATGTATTTGTCTCGAAGCTGGATGCGCGTGCACTTGGAAATGCAAAGATTGCGGCAATCGGAAGCAAGACAGCGGAGCGTTTAAAGAACTATGGGCTGCGTGCAGATTTTGTGCCGGACCAGTATCATTCGGATGCACTTGTGCCACAATTGAAAGAATATATGCAATATACATTTGGCAATGACCCGTTTCATTCGGTATCAGTGTGGTATCCGACGGCGAAGAATGCGGATGATATCCTGATGGATGATCTTGTGGAAATCTGCCAGTGCGGCAGACTGAATGTATATGAGAATAAAGCATGTACATGGAATTTACAAGATGGATTTTCCGGTTATGACGGCATTCTCTTTACCTGCGCATCATCGGCAGAGCGTTTGTTTGGTGATGTATCGCGGCAGGAAATAAAAGAACTAGAAAAAAGTACCCGGCTTTATGCAATCGGACCAAAAAGCAGGGAAGCATTGGAAAAAGCAGGCGCTTCCTATGTCGTGGAGGCGTCGAAAAATACATATGAGGGACTGTTTCACGCAGTATTGGAAGAAGGTGTCTTATGACCTATGCCAATATCATCGTAGATATTTCTCTTGATAAGCTGGATAAAACGTTTCAGTATGCGATTCCGCCAGAGTTGCAGGAGCAGATTCATCCGGGCGTACAGGTGGATATTCCGTTTGGAAAACGCACGTTGACCGGATATGTGGTGGAAGTGACGGAAGAACCGGAATTTGATGTGGATAAAATCCGTCCTCTCATAGGGATTCATGAAGGAAGTGTGCCGATGGAATCCCAGCTGATCGAGATGGCGGCATGGATTCGGAAAAACTATGGTTCAACAATGAATCAGGCATTGAAAACGGTTCTTCCAATCAAAAAACAGACCAGACATGTAGAGCATAAAACCGTAAAGCTGCTTCTCGATGAGACGCAGGCACAGCAGAAACTTGCCCTGTTTGAGAGTAAACATTATAAAGCGAAAGCCCGTCTGCTGCGGGAACTGATCGCACAAAAAGAAATTGATTATACTATGATCACACAGAAACTGAATGTGTCGGCAGCTACGATCCGCAATCTGCAGGAACAGCAGATTCTGCAGATTGAGACAACAACCTGTTACCGGAATCCGGTGCAGCATCTGACACAGGAAGGGTATCATCTGACGCTCAACGAAAATCAGAAGCAGGTCGTGGATCAGATCACAGAGGATATGGACAGTGGACATCCGAAAACATATCTTTTGAAAGGTGTGACCGGAAGCGGCAAGACAGAAGTGTACATGGAACTGATTGCACATATTCTTGCAGCGGGCAGACAGGCAATTGTACTGATTCCGGAGATTGCACTGACCTATCAGACAGTGATGCGTTTTTACAACCGTTTTGGTGACCGTGTTTCGATTATGAACTCGCGTCTTTCCCAGGGAGAACGTTACGACCAGTATGAACGTGCAAAAGCCGGGGAGATCGACATTATGATCGGTCCCCGCTCGGCGCTTTTTACTCCGTTTGAAAGACTTGGACTGATCATCATTGATGAGGAACATGAAAATTCCTACAAAAGTGAGACATCGCCACGTTATCATGCCAGAGAAGTGGCAATCGAACGCGCCCGGATGAATCAAGCAACGGTCGTGCTTGGTTCCGCTACGCCGTCCATAGACAGTTATTACATGGCACAAACGGGCAGATACCAGCTGCTTGAAATGACACAGCGCGTAAAAAACCAGGCGCTTCCAACCTGTGAAGTGGTAGATTTACGACAGGAATTGCGGGATGGAAACCGTTCCATCTTAAGCAAACGATTGCAGGAACTTATGGAGGACCGTCTGGAAAAGAAGCAGCAGACGATGCTTTTTTTGAATCGAAGAGGTGTTTCCGGATTTATTTCATGCAGAGCTTGCGGATATGTGGTAAAATGTCCTCATTGCGATGTATCTTTAAGCCAGCATGCAGGTGGCAGAATGGTCTGTCATTATTGTGGCTATGAAGAAAGACAGCCGAAGGTCTGTCCTTCCTGTGGAAGCAAATATCTCGGTGGATTTAAAGCGGGAACGCAGAAAATCGAGATGCTCGTAAAACAGAGATTTCCGCAGGCGCGGGTGCTGCGTATGGATTTTGATACGACCCGCACCAAAGATTCCTATGAGAAAATTCTGCAGGCGTTTGCAAGCCAGGAGGCAGATATTCTCATCGGAACACAGATGATTGTAAAAGGACACGATTTCCCAAATGTCACGCTTGTCGGTGTCCTTGCGGCAGATATGTCACTGCATGTGGCAGATTATCATGCGGCGGAGCGGACGTTTCAGCTTTTGACACAGGCGGTGGGACGTGCGGGACGAGGACAGCTGCCGGGGCAGGCGGTTATCCAGACTTATGACCCGGAGCATTTTGCCATTCAGACGGCAAAGGCGCAGGATTACGAGTCTTTTTATCAGCATGAGATTGTGTACCGCAAAATGATGCACTATCCGCCGATCTGGAATATGCTGCTGGTACACTGCATGGGAAAAAATGAGCAGATCACGCAGCAGACTGCGCAGCTTATGGCAGACAAATTACAGTCTGCGATCAAAAGAAGCAACAGACCGGTGCTCCTTGTCGGACCGGCCGATGCGACGATCGCAAAAGTAAATGATATATACCGCAAAGTTTTGTATATGAAAGCAGCGGACTACCAGACACTCGTGGCACTCAAGGATGCATTAGAGCAGTTTGGAAAGAAGACGAACGCGTTTTCAAACGTAACTATTCAATTTGATTTCAACCCGTCAAGTGGTTTTTAGGAGGTAAAAGATGGCACTTAGAACAATTCGCGTACAGGGAGATCCGATTCTGAACAAGGTATGCAGACCAATCACAGAGGTTACACCAAAGATCCGTACTTTAGCAGAGGACATGATCGAGACCATGTATGAGGCAAACGGTGTAGGACTTGCAGCACCGCAGGTTGGCATTTTAAAGAGAATCGTAGTCATTGATGTAGGAGACGGACAGGGACCATATGTGATGATCAATCCGGAAATCCTGGAATCTTCCGGAGAGCAGACCGGTGATGAAGGCTGCTTGAGTGTTCCGGGAAAAGCAGGTCAGGTGACACGGCCAAATTATGTAAAGACAAAATATTATGATCTGGATATGCAGGAGCATATTGTGGAAGGAACCGAGCTGTTTGCACGCTGTATGTGTCATGAATTTGAACACCTTGACGGACATCTTTATGTAGAAAGAGTCGAAGGTGAACTCCATGATGTTGTATATGAAGAAGAGGATGATGAATAATATATGAGAGTAGTATTTATGGGTACACCGGATTTTTCGGTGGGTGTATTAGAAGAAATCATTCGCGCAGGCCATGAAGTGGTTCTTGCAGTGACACAGCCGGATAAGCCGAAGGGAAGAGGCAATGCCATGCAGTTTCCACCGGTCAAGGAGTGCGCGCTTTCCCACGGAATTGAAGTGTTTCAGCCAAAGAAGATCCGTGAGGATGCGAATGTAGAATATCTCAAAAAATTTGATGCGGATATTTTTATTGTTGTGGCATTTGGACAGATCCTTACGAAAAATATTCTGGATATGCCAAAATATGGTTGTGTGAATGTTCATGCGTCACTTCTTCCGAAGTATCGTGGCGCGGCACCGATTCAGTGGGCCGTGATCAACGGAGATGCCATCACAGGTGTTACAACGATGCGTATGGATACCGGCATTGACACCGGTGATATGATCGCAAAACGCGAAGTGCGTATTGCGGAGGATGAGACAGGTGGAAGCCTGTTTGATAAATTGGCGGAAGTCGGGGCAAAATTATGTGTGGAGACCATGGACATGCTTGAGAAAGGCACTGCACAGTTCACTCCACAGAACAATGATGCGAGTACACATACTTCAAAGATCACAAAAGAACTTGGAAATATCGACTGGAAAAAGCCGGCGGTGGAAATCGAGCGTCTGATCCGTGGATTAAATCCGTGGCCGAGCGCGTATACGCACCTGGATGATAAAGCTTTCAAAATCTGGAAAGCAAAGGTAGTAGATGAAGCAAATGATTATGAACCGGGCTGCATTGTGAAAGCATCAAAAAATGAATTGATCGTACAGACCGGGGATGGACAACTGGCATTGCTTGAAGTGCAGCTTGCTGGAAAGAAACGCATGGATGCAGGTGCATTTATGCGCGGTTACACAGTGGAAGAGGGCACATTTTTTCGCCAGTAGGAAGGAGTAGCCATGTATTTATATTGGGATAGCACATACATTCTTGTCATTATCGGTGCAATCATCTGTATGATTGCGTCTGTAAAGGTAAAGACCACATTCAATAAATATTCGCAGTATCGCAGTATGTCAGGAATGACCGGTGCACAGGCAGCACAGCGCATTCTGAATGCGGCAGGAATTTATGATGTGGAGGTGCGCCATGTATCTGGCAGCCTGACCGATCATTATAATCCATCGAATAAAACATTGAATCTTTCGGATACGGTTTGCAATTCTACTTCGGTTGCAGCCGTCGGAGTTGCAGCACATGAGTGCGGACATGCGATTCAGCATGCGAGAGGATATGTGCCGCTTCGCCTTCGTTCTGCGTTTGTTCCAATTGCAAACTTTGGTTCTGCACTGGCATGGCCGGTGATTATCATTGGTGCGTTGATAAACAGCCGCTCTTCGATGATGATCATTAATCTGGGAATTTTATTATTCTCGTTTGCAGTAATCTTTCAGATCATTACCCTTCCGGTCGAGTTTGATGCATCCCGCAGAGCAATGATGATGCTGCGTGAGCAGGGAATTCTCGGCGAACAGGAACTTGGATATACAAGAAAAGTCCTGACTGCAGCGGCGCTGACTTATGTGGCAAGTGCAGCAGCGGCAATTTTACAGCTGCTTCGAATTATTTTACTTTTTGGAGGAAGAGACCGTGACTAATACCGTCAATACCAGAGCACTTGTCTTAGAAATGCTGATGGCCATCAACGAGGATGGACAATACAGTCATCTGGTGCTTCGAGATGTGCTTGACAAATATCAGTATCTGTCAAAGCAGGAACGCGCATTTCTGACAAGGCTGACCGAGGGAACGGTGGAAAAGCAGATCACATTAGATTATGTGATCGACCATTTTTCAAAGACAAAGGTGCGAAAGATGAAACCATTGATTCGCAACCTTATGCGGCTGAGTGTTTACCAGATCATGTATATGGACGGCGTACCGGATTCTGCCGTGTGTAATGAGGCGGTAAAACTGGCGAGAAAACGCGGATTTTCCGGTCTGTCAGGCTTCGTCAATGGCGTGCTTCGAAGCATTGCCAGAGAGTGGAAAACGGTCGGATTTCCAAATGCCAGTGTCTGCTATTCGGTTCCGGAATGGATTGTAAATACGTGGCAGAAAGATTATGGTAAGGAACAGACGACACAGATTCTGGAGGCGCTTTCCACAGAAGCAAAACTTACCGTTCGCACCAATTTACAAAAATGTACGCCACAGGAACTGAAAAAAAGACTGGAAGAGGAAGGCGTTACCGTAACGGAAGTGCCGGAAATTCCATATGCTTTTGTTTTGTCAGGGCTTGATTACCTGTCAGGACTTGAGAGCTTTCGGGATGGATGGTTCTATGTGCAGGATGTCAGCTCCATGATGGTAGCGGTCACCGCAGATCCAAAGCCGGGGAACTATGTGATCGATGTCTGTGCGGCGCCGGGTGGAAAAAGCACACATATGGCGGAACTGTTAGATGGCACAGGTATGGTAGAGGCCAGAGATCTGACCGAATATAAAGTCGGACTCATTGAGGAGAATATTATGCGTACCGGTCTGCATAATATAAAGGCAGTACAGATGGATGCCACGGTACTGGATGAGGCATCCATAGAAAAAGCAGATGTTCTTGTGTGTGATCTGCCTTGTTCCGGTCTGGGTGTCATGGGAAGAAAGACGGATATCCGTTACAAAATGACAGAGGAAAAAGCACACGAACTGGCACAATTACAGCAGAAAATCTTAGAAACAGTATGTGCCTATGTAAAGCCGGGCGGAACCATGGTATACAGTACCTGCACGATTCATCGGGAGGAAAATGAAGAGAACGTGGAGACGTTTTTACAGAAACATACGGACTTTTCACTGGTATCCGAAAAACAGATGTATCCCGGCGAGGTGGGAAGTGATGGATTTTTCCTCGCAAAGATGGTAAGGAGCATGCATGGATAATAAGATTGATATTAAGTCCCTCAATTTGGAAGAACTGACAGGATTTATTGTGAAAAATGGCGAGAAGGCATTTCGTGCAAAACAGGTATATCAGTGGCTGCACGTAAAGCAGGTGGATACTTTTGATGAGATGACGAATCTTTCGAAAGCATTCCGGGAAAAATTAGAACAGTTATGTTACATAACAGATCTTCATCAGGAGGCAGTACAGATTTCAAAAATTGACGGAACAAGAAAGTATCTGTTTCTTTTGGAAGATGGCAATGTTATAGAGAGTGTGCTGATGCGCTACAAACATGGCAATTCGGTGTGCATCTCTTCGCAGGTGGGCTGTCGTATGGGCTGCCGTTTCTGTGCCTCGACCCTGGATGGACTGGTGCGAGGACTTAAGCCGTCGGAAATGTTAGACCAGATTTATAAGATTGGAAAGGACATTGGGGAACGGATTTCCAACGTTGTTGTAATGGGAACGGGTGAGCCGATGGATAACTTTGATAATCTTCTGAAATTTATTGAATTGCTCACAGATGAAAACGGGCTGAACATCAGCCAGAGAAACCTCACCGTATCTACTTGTGGTATCGTGCCGAGGATGCGGGAACTGGCGGACCGGCAGCTTGCAATCACACTGGCATTGTCACTGCACGCATCCAACCAGCAGAAACGTCTTGAACTTATGCCGGTTGCCAATAAATATGACATTCATGAGGTGATAGATGCCTGTCGCTATTATTTTGAAAAAACAGGGCGCAGGGTTACGTTTGAGTACAGTCTGGTGGGTGGTGTCAATGATACCGATGAGGATGCCAGGGAACTTTCACGGCTGATTCACGGCATGAATTGTCATGTAAATCTCATTCCGGTCAACCCGATCAAAGAACGCAATTATGTGCAGTCGAATGCGGCTGTGATCGCGGCCTTTAAAAATAAACTTGAAAAAAACGGAATAAATGTTACTATAAGAAGGGAAATGGGCAGGGATATTGATGGAGCCTGCGGACAGTTACGCAAGCGATATATCACTTCCAAAGAGGGATAGCATTTGATTTTACAGCAAGAAAGGATAAAGCGGATGAAGACGTATTCCATAACGGATACCGGCGCCTTGCGGGAAATGAATCAGGATTATTTTTTCGCATCGGATGACCCAGTTGGTAATCTGCCGAATTTGTATATTGTGGCAGATGGTATGGGTGGCCATAAGGCTGGCGACTATGCGTCGCGGTACACTACGCAGCGTGTGGTAGCGTCCGTATCCAGAGACCCGGGGGAGGAACCGGTTTCAATTATAAAAGAGGCAATAAACACAGCCAACAAAATTTTAATTGAAGAAGCAGCAGAAGATGAGTCGAAACAAGGTATGGGTACGACTCTTGTTGTTGCGACAATTATCGATGGAAAGCTTTATGTTGCCAATGTCGGTGACAGCCGGCTTTATATTGTAAATGACAATATCCGTCAGGTGACCAGAGATCATTCACTGGTAGCGGAGATGGTAAGGCTGGGCGAAGTTGATGTGGCGGCGGCCAGGGAGCATCCGGATAAAAACATCATTACCCGAGCAATTGGTGCGAAAGAAAATGTAGAAGCAGATTTCTTTGAAGTGGAATTACAGGAAGGTGACCGCATTGTAATCTGCACCGATGGTCTGACCAATATGGTGGAGGATGAAGTGATCCGCAATATTGTTTCCTGTGATATTTCGATAGAAGAAAAGACAGAACTACTGGTAAAGACTGCCAACCAGAACGGAGGCAGGGACAACATTACAGTAATGATTATAGAACCATTTATGTATGAGGTGAAAGCATGTTAACAGTTGGTACGTATTTAGCAGATAGATATGAAATTGTAAGTAAGATCGGTGCAGGCGGAATGTCCGATGTATACAAGGCAAAAGATCATGTGCTGGGACGATTTGTCGCAATCAAAGTATTGCGCACAGAATTTTCCGAAGACCGCACATTTGTAGCAAAATTCCGTACAGAAGCACAGTCCGCAGCAGGACTTGAGCATCCGAATATTGTAAATATATATGACGTAGGAAGCGAAGAGGGCCTTTATTTCATCGTTATGGAGTATGTAGAGGGCATCACACTTAAGACTTATATAGAAAAAAAGGGCCAGTTATCCTTTAAAGAATCCGTAAGTATTGCCATTCAGGTGGCACGTGGAATCGAGGCGGCCCACAACAAGCAGATTACCCATCGTGATATAAAGCCGCAGAATATTATTATTTCTACGGAAGGAAAAGTAAAGGTTACCGATTTTGGTATTGCCAGGGCAGCATCTTCCAATACGATCAGTTCTGATGTCATGGGATCCGTTCATTATTCTTCTCCAGAGCAGGCAAGAAATGGATTTGTGGATGGAAGAAGTGATATCTATTCGCTTGGTATTGTCATGTATGAGATGGTAACCGGACGTGTTCCGTTTGACGGAGATACGACGGTAGCAGTTGCCATCCAGCATCTGCAGGAGGAGATTACACCTCCGAGCACATATGCCCCAAATCTTCCAATCAGTTTAGAGAAGATTATTTTAAAATGTACACAGAAAAATCCGGACCGCCGTTATCAGACAATCGAGGATTTACTGGCAGATCTGCGAAAGTCACTGGTGAAACCAAATGAAGATTTCGTTGTGATTGCTCCGCTTGTGGACAATGGAAAGACAAAAGTTATCAGCCAGGATGAAATCAAGCAGATTAAGGAACAGAGAGCAGTAGAGGCTCCGACAGAACCTGTTCAGACGGAAACAATTCCTCCTTATGACGAAGAACCGGAAACGGAAGATGAGGACGATGCAGAAGAATCCGGACTGAATCCGAAGCTGGATAAAGCAATGACGATTATGGGCATTGTTGCATTAGCTGTTATTGTAATTGTAATTATTTATCTGATCGTAGGTGCAATGAAACTGATCAATCCGGGTAAATCGAACGAGTCACAGACAACCCAGACAGAAACACAGACAGAAAGCCAGACGGATTCTCAGGATACAGAGAAGATGATCGCCGTAGAGAATGTATGCGGACAGACAAAGGAAGAAGCACAGCAGACACTTGAGGCACAGGGACTGTATATGTTTGAAGTTGCACAGCAGAAGTCTGATCAGCCAGCAGGAACCATTCTCGAGCAGGATCCGGTAGGAGGTTCCCAGGTACTTGAAGGATCAACAGTCAATGTGATTGTTGCGGGAGATCAGAATGTAGATTATACAGATGACAACAAAGACTCTGAGACTGAAAAAGTAGTTGTACCAAGTGTGAAAGGATATTTGGAAAAAGATGCAGTCAATGCATTGAATAATGCCGGACTGAAAGTGGTAAAGAATTATCAATACAGCGACAGTGTGGATGCAGGAAAAGTTATTTCCCAGACACCGGCAGGCGGCAGCAGTGTGGACAGTGGCACGACGGTAACAATCGTTGTCAGCCAGGGACAGAAGTCTGTGAATGTATCATCCGTATTAGGAGATACAAAAGATAAGGCAAGCAACAAGCTGACAGGAGCAGGATTGAAAGTTGCAGTAAAGGAAGCATACAGTGATTCTGTTGAGGCAGGAAAAGTCATTTCCCAGAGTATTGCCGGTGGAAAGACAGTTCCGGCAGGAACGACTGTGACGATTACCGTCAGCCTTGGACCGGAGCAGGTAAGTTATAGTTTCTCAAAAACTTATGCAGCACCGGAAGGTGCGGTCAGTGCATCCTACAGCCTGACAGGAAGTGATGGAGTTTCCTACGACGGAGGGGATGAAGATGTATCCGGATCACTGACAATCTCAGCAAGTGATATGGAGTGTGCATCCGGTAAAGTAACGATTACATGGACAATTGAGACGATTGATGATGAAGGGCTTTCCGACACAACAACCAAGACAGAGACACACAGTGTAAAGTTTACAAAACAATAGGTTATATATGCAGGGTAAGATTGTAAAAGGAATTTCCGGTTTCTACTACGTACACGTAGTGGGAACCGGAATTTATGAATGTAAGGCAAAAGGTGTTTTCCGAAACCGCAAGGTAAAACCACTGGTCGGAGACAATGTGGAAATCGTAGTTCTTGATGAGGAGAAACATCTTGGAAATGTAGAGGAGATTCTTCCTCGCAAGAATGAACTGATTCGTCCGGCCGTATCAAATATCGATATGGCATTGGTGATTTTTGCAGCAGCAAAGCCAGATCCGAATTTTAATCTGCTGGACCGCTTTTTGTGTATGATGGAATATCAGAAGGTACCTGTTACGATATGCTTTAACAAATGTGATCTGGTATCGGAAGAAGAAAAGGAAAATCTGCAGAAAATTTATGCACCGGCAGGATATGATATTCTTTTTACAAGCGTAAAAACAGGAGAAAATATTGACCGGTTAAAAGCATTGCTTGCAGAAAAAACAACAACAGTGGCCGGACCATCCGGCGTGGGAAAATCCTCACTGATCAATGAATTGCAGACGGATGTGCGTATGCAGACAGGAGCCATCAGTGACAAGATCGGAAGGGGCAAACATACAACCCGGCATTCCGAGATTATTTCCATTGGGCAGGATACTTATATTATGGATACGCCTGGATTCAGTTCTATGGATCTGCCGGGATTTGAAAAAGAAGATCTATGGACATGCTATCCAGAGTTTGTTCCTTATGAGCCGGAATGCAGATTTATCGGATGCAGTCATATTGGAGAACCGGATTGTGGTGTTAAGAATGCCTTGGCGGAAGGAAAAATCAGTCGGGTGCGGTATGACAATTATGTGATGCTTTATGATGAAATGAAGAATATACGTAAATATTAGGAGGACATCATGAACTGTTTATCACCATCAATTTTATCAGCAGATTTTGCCAATCTTGGAGAGCAGATACAGATACTTGACCAGGCAGGTGCCGGCTATGTGCACATTGATGTTATGGATGGAAGTTTTGTGCCGAGCATTTCGTTTGGATTTCCGATTATGCAGTCTATTCGAGGCTGTACGGAGCGCATGTTTGATGTGCATTTAATGATTGAGGAACCAATTCGATATATTGCGGAGTTTGCAAAAGCAGGAGCGGACATTATTACGGTACATGCAGAGGCTTGCAAACATCTTGATCGTACGATTGAGGTAATTAAGGAGCAGGGACTTTTGGCAGGTGTTGCCCTCAATCCTGCGACACCGGTAGAAATGGTCCGTCATGTCTTGCCGAAAGTGGATATGGTACTTATTATGACAGTCAATCCGGGCTTAGGCGGACAGCGGCTGATTCCTTATACGATTGACAAAGTAAGAGAAGTAAAGAAGCTGATAGAGGAACAGGAACTGAAGGTGGATATTGAGGTAGACGGAGGCATCAATCTTTCGAATGTGGAGGAAGTGATGGATGCCGGAGCCAATATTATTGTTGCAGGTTCTGCAATATTCAATGGAAACATTCAGGAAAATGTTGCAAAGTTTCTTGAAGTGATGTAAAAGAAAGTGAAATGGATATGAAGTTTTTGATTGTATCAGGCGGTTCATTAAACAAAGAGTTTGTCACAAAAGTAGTTGGACAAGGCAGATACGACCGTATTCTGGCGGCAGATTCCGGCATGAATGCATTGTATGCTGCGGCCGTTACACCGGATATTATTATCGGCGATTTTGATTCGGCAGATAAAAAAATACTTGCTTTTTTCCAGCAAAATAAAGAAATCGATTTTTGCACCCTGAATCCGGAAAAAGATGATACGGATACGGAGTTCGCCATCCGTGAGAGCATTCGAAGAGGTGCGGATTCCATTACGATTATCGGAGGAACCGGAACCCGTCTGGATCATGTGTTAGGCAATATCAGTCTGCTTGGAATCGGACTCGAAGAAGGTGTACGGATGGAGTTGTTGGATGCGCACAATCGTATTTGTATGATCGATCATTCGGTTACACTTAAGAAAAAAGAGCAGTACGGAAATTATCTGTCACTGATTCCGTATAACGGAAATGTAACCGGAGTTACATTAAAGGGATTGAAGTATCCTCTTCATGATTATACGATGGGAGGTTTTAATTCGCTTGGAATCAGCAATGAGATTGTGGACGATGAAGCTTCAATCGAACTGACATCGGGACAGCTTCTTGTCATCGAATCGCGAGACTGATCAAAAAGATATCATGCTGCATAATGCAGTCAAGAAGGGGATATACAATGATCATTTCTATCATTGAACAAGTCTATTCTTTATTGTGGGGAGATCTGATTACGATTCCGCTGCCCGGAGGAGGCAGTCTTGGAATCTCTTTGTTGGTACTTCTTTTGATTCCGACCGGAATCTATTTCACAATACGAACGAAATTTCTGCCGCTGAGACTTTTTCCGGATATGATAAAGTCTCTTTTGGCGAAAAAAGAACATAAGGACAGCCTGTCCACATTTCAGACACTGATCGTCTCCACCGCTACGCGTGTGGGAATGGGCAATCTTGTCGGAGTGGTTGCGGCAATCTCGGCAGGTGGCGCCGGTGCCGTATTCTGGATGTGGGTAACAGCACTCATCGGATCGTCCACCGCTTTTATCGAGGCGACGCTTGCGCAGCTGCACAAAGAGAAGGATCCGCTCTACGGAGGGTATCGCGGAGGCCCGGCATACTATATCCATCATTATTTCGAGGAAAAATTACATAAGAAAAAGCGTCATGTGCTGATCTCGGTGTTATTTGCAATCTCGGGACTCATTTGCTGGTGCGGAATCAGTCAGGTAATCAGTAATTCCGTGTCATCTTCGTTTGAAAATGCATTTCAGATTCCGCCGCTTTATACGACGATCGTTCTTGTGGCGATCGCAGCGGTTATTGTGTTAAGAAAGAATGCTACGATTAAAGTTCTCGATATTGTTGTACCGATTATGGCAGCGTGCTACTTTTTTATTACGATATATATCATTGTAAGAAATATCGGAGTAATTCCGTCTGTATTTGGGCGGATCTTTGAGGAAGCATTCGGAATCCGTCAGGTGGTATCCGGTGGATTCGGAGCGGTGTTGATGAATGGTGTTAAGCGAGGTCTCTTCTCGAATGAGGCAGGTTCCGGTTCGGCGCCGTGTGCGGCAGCAGCTGCAGAGGGTGATATCCCGGTTCGTGCGGGACTGACACAGGCGCTCGGTGTATTTATTGATACGATCGTGATCTGCAGCTGTACTGCGATGATCATGCTGACTGCGCCGCAGAGTGCAATCGCGGACAAGGCCGGAATGGATCTCCTGCAGTCTGCGATGCATTATCATCTTGGCGAGTTTGGTGTGATATTTATCGCGATCACATTATTCTTATTCAGTTTTTCGACATTCCTCGGAATCTTATTCTATGCTAGAAGCAATGTCGCCTATCTGTTTGGGGACAAATGGATCTGGCAGACATTGTATAAAGTGCTTGCACTTGTGATGCTTTTTGTAGGAGGTATTGCAACCTACACATTTGTGTGGGATCTCGGAGATGTCGGAATCGGACTGATGACGATCTTTAATATCGGCATGCTTTACCTGCTTGGCGGGCAGGCACTTGGGGCATTGCGTGAATATGAACAAAAAACAAAAAAGAAATCATAAGGAGGGTGGCCTGCTGAAAGGCGAAAATTATGGATTTGCCGCCCTTTGCAATGAAGGCGAAATGGACGTGACAGAAATGTTATGGATCCTTTACAATGCGGTGCTCGGATATGTATGAAGTGATCCGACAGGCGGATTTCCTTTCTCTGCATCTTCCGGGAGGAGCAGCCACGCGACATATGATCGGCTATGAGCAGCTTTCCGAAATGAAGGAATCGGCATATTTGATCAATACAGGACGCGGAGAAGTTGTCAATGAAAAGGGTCTTAAATCGTTGTTGTCCGCTTCACAGTTGTATTTTGCGTTACTGCGACTAATCATATTGCCTGCGATCGTTCTGTCCGGATGTATGCTTTTTCAGTTGACGGGCAGGTGTCTTCGGTCGCTGTTTTCCTGACCGCAATGCCGGCAGGATCTATGACATCGCTTTTGGCCTCAAAATACAATGCTGATGAAGAAGTAGCAGCCAAATGTGTTGCATTTACAACATGATTATCCATCGTTACACTGGCGGTGTGGAGTTTCCTTTTAAAATCACTGTATCGTTTGTAGGAAAAATGTACTTTTTCTTTCGAATGTGTTACACTATATATTGCGTTATTAGGTAGCGATACTTTCAAAGGAGAAATAGATATCATGAAACTCGGTATCGTTATATGAACTCCTATTTCATGTATCTCCATAAAGAGTCATAAAACTCTATGAAACCGCATATTAACTGGGTTCGTGGTAATTTGTTCTCACATGTAACTTGTTATAAATTATTATAATTTATAGAAAAATGGTACTCCCGTGGTACTCGGTATGGTACTCGATATTCGGGAACCCTAGAAAAAATATCAACATTATTTCATTTGTAACAAGCTATATTGAGACCCAGGTTAGCAGACAAAAAAATAACAGCATCGGATAGTCAAATATCCGGTGCTGTATTTTTTTATGCGTATGCACATTTTCTGGCAAATCTGCATCCTGTTGAAAATGTAATGCTTCCGAGAAGGGAGCCTACTAAAGGATTCTTCTTAAAAATGCTTTTTCCTATATAAGCGCCCAAAGTCGTTAGTGCGATTTCTGCAAGATCTATAAGCAATTCTCTGATGTAATCGACTTTGGATTCTCCTTTTTTAATGAAGGTATAAGTGTGTTTTGCAACTGTAAATAACGCTGTAGCTATGGTGCTTGCCAAAGTGGATGAAACTTTGCAGAAAGCGGTTAGCAAATAGGTTATACCTGCTCGGACCGAACCTCGAAGGAAACCGATAGCAAATTGCTTAAGAATATATATCTTATCGCTTTTGTCGAAGTCTTTAAGCTTTTTTCCACTTTTTAGGATCATGCCTGCAGATAAAGCTACATTTAATGATCCTTCAAACAAGCCTGAGATGGATGAAACTTTTAATAGTTCTTTGGCTGAAGGACTATACTTGTTGTGTGCATCAGCCTTTTGCTTTTTAAATTCTTCATCGGTGTTTTTTTCAACGCTAGAAACTGTGTTATTAACGTTGCTAGCTTGTATATCGCGATAGGAGACCTCCATAGGTTCTATAACTATATTAGGATTAGCTTCACAAAATTCGTGAACAACTTTCCATAGTCGGAGATCTTCTTTTTTGAACTTCGCAGCTATTTCTGGTGGCGTATTGCGCATCATATCGAATTTTTGGTAAAAGTCTTTAGGAATTTGATATATTCCGCCTTGGCTTACAAATTCTGGATATTTTTCGCAATGCCGTTTAACATGGTCTAATCCTAAATGATTATCAGATTGACAGGCTTTTTGTTGGATTAACTGAGAGCCCCTTTTGTAGTCAGTCATACTGTTATCATCCAGAAGAACATGCAATGCCTTCTTACCTTTTAAGAAAGATTTCACATTGGCTATATGTACCTGACAGCTCTCACCAATAAAACCATGCATTCCTGTTTGACCACCACGATTGCTTGAAATAATCTGCTCAATTTCTTTCTTGAGTTCAGTAATTTCCTTTTTGGCATTGCTTTCGCGATAATCGATCTCTTTTAGTTTAGCAAACAATTCTTTTAAGCGTATTGTATTGATAGAATTAACAAAATCAGCTTCTGCTTGAGCAGAGTTTTCGCTGACAAATGAATCTGCAAATGATATTGGCTCGTTATTTGAATTGTTTGAGACCGTTGATTCAGTATTTTTGCTTTGGCTTGTCTTTTTGCATAACACACCCAACCCTATGACTCCTGAAATGCCAATGACGATTTCAGCTATAAGTTTGGGATTGATATTCAAAGATTATTCCTCCTTTCGTTCAACTTTTTCTAAAGACTCGTGTAACCTCCTTTTAAGGTCTTTAGATACTGGATATTTCTGTATTTTATTTAGAATGGATTCTTTGGTTTCGCCTCGCTTGTACAGTTCAATTACAACTGCTGAAAAGATTGCATCCATTCCATATTTTGCAATACCCTCGGATATCAGTCCTAATACACCGAGAGTAGCAATTCCACCAATCATACCGCCTGGACCAAGAGCAGCTAAAGCAGCTGTTATAGCTGCTCCTCCGGCAAGTCCTGTAGCACCTATAGCAATAACTAAAATCAACCCGGGAACACCGAGAGCAGCAATTTTTGCAACTATTTTATCCATGTCATTTCTCCTTTTTCCTCTCACAATATATCTTTAAAGCTTCTAAAACAAAGTCAGCAGATCCTTCTTTTGAAAAGATAACATCAAACATGCGGTCAATGCTTATGTTTGTCACCAATCTGATTCCAAATAGAATGTCTGTTGGATCAATTGAAGTACCATCTGATAATGAAGATAGATATTCAAAAATGGCACCAATACTTTTTTGTACCTTTTCAGAAGAAGGCGGTTGATCCATACTGTCTCTAATAGAGATAAACAGATTTATAACTTCCTGACCGTGTTTTTGGATATCGGAAATATCTAAGCCATTAGCGAGGTCATCACTAAATTTTGTAAGGCTATCTTTGGTCAACTGATCCTCATTTGAAATCAGTATGTTGTCGGCGAAACTGTCTATGTCATTATCAAAATCTGATATATCAAAAACAGTAGGATATTCTTCAGGCTCAGACTCTGAAAAGTAGCGCATCATCTCAGCGGCAAAGATAAGGTTTTCTAAGTGTTTTTTCCTTGTTCTTAGTTCATCTATCTGCTCGTTTAATGCCTTATTCCAGTCAAAGTCTTCCGCAGAGATTATTTTCTTAATGCTGTCTACCGAGTAGTTTAACTCTCTATATAAAGCAATCTGTTTTATTTTGCCTATATCTGAATCAGAGTATAGCCAATATTTCTTTTGCCCTTCATTGCGTTCACTTGAAGGGATGATTATTTTTCTTTCTACGTAATATTTCAATGTACGCTTGCTGATGCCTGTAATATTAGCAACCTCATCAAGAGTGTAGTAATTCATGATACTTTCCCTCCTTCTAATATGATTCTACAATTGGCCGATATCGGCCGTCAAACGTTTTTTTGAAATATTTTAAAATGTATTGACGCGTAGTCATTGACTACATTGTAATTATAGTAGAACACACGCACTGACTACATAAGCAAAGGAGAGTGCCTATGAAGACTGAGATTTATAACGTAGAAGGAATTGAGATTGAGTTTGAAAGAACCTCCAAGGATGATACCGAAGCAGAGCGTCGTAAGATGGCTTATGCTTTTAAAATGATCAGAGAGCAGTCGGGTATGAACCGCAAGGACTTTTCCGATTGGAAGAAATCATCGAGGATTTGGATGAGAGCGATTCCAAAATCATGAAACAGTATTTGTTGGAGGGGCGGCTTTTTAAAGAAATAGCTGACGAGGAAGGCAGAACCTATGAGGCTATTAAAAAACGCATGGAGCGTATTCGTACAGAAATCCGTGAGGAAATTCTTGAATGCCTTGAAATGAACTGTAGGGGAGGTGAGTGAGATGAACATCATAT
>ULTI01031471.1_pt1 | contig 27262 bp, 23 predicted proteins | sample 1957291 | NCBI WGS metagenome assembly ULTI01 (sample SAMEA4835725, study PRJEB28245) | human gut metagenome | biome: gut microbiome; material: fecal sample | place: Denmark | collected 2008 | reverse complement strand
CAGCTTTTTCAGCACGTCCTCTGCTTCGGCTTTCTTTGCCGATTCCGCTGCTTTGGTTTCAGCCTTGACCTTTTTAGCCTCGATTCTGGCGATTTCCTTGTCGATAGATTTCAGCTCTGCCTTTTTGGTTTTCAGGTCGGCTTTCAGCGCATCGATATTCGCAGTGATGGATGCAATTTCGGCGGCAGCGGCTTCCTTTGCGGCCTGCTTTTCGGCAATCTGTGCAGCAAAGTCAACGGTTGCTTTTACGGTCTTGGGCTTGTTCTTGCTTCCTTTGGGACGGGGCATAGGGGACACCTCCAATGTTTTTTGATGGCTTCAGTATAACACTCGTCTTTTATGTTCGCAAGAGGTGTATTTTGTAGAATGAAAATATATCTTTATTTAAACAATAGATCGATTCAAATTGTGCAACCATTCAGGAATTGCGCTGTAATCTCTTACCCACAGAATGTTAATTCCGATGCGATAAAAATGATTTTCAATTTGAAGCCGGTCTTTTGTTGTGAACTGTTTTGGCACCACAGCACCAGATGCATCGGTACTTTTGTATATCATAGGTAAAATAGCATAATGCTTCGGTGGATTATACGCTGTGATTTCCAAAAGCCTTCGGATATTGGGATCACTTAAACTGCATCCAATAAACAAACATATATTTTCTCTGAAGAAAGAAAGCTGACTTGCAATCGGCCAACTATAAGGCTGATTATAAAGCATATTATAGTCAGCTTCTGTCAGGCAGATTGATCTTATATGGAGTGTATCCAATTGACTTTTTGTTGCAACTTTTGGTAAAAATCCGTGCACATGATAGAGCCGTAAACTTTGATTTGGTTGTCCATTCACGCCATAAAAATCCGCACTCGCCTGACCATTTGAGTATCTAACCTTCGTTGTGAACATGGAACAACACTTTACTCCACGCCACTCTAAATACTGTTCAAGGAAGTCATCGTAATTATAGGTTAAAATCCTAAAGTTTTGATCTTTTAGGCATTTTTGAGCCAGTTGCGCAATCTCCCCTAACTCGGTATTCACATCCAGTTCCCGCGCCTTATCATATAGACTTTTATGGATTTGCCAAGCAAAGGTTTTCTCATCTGCCCAGACGTCTTTGCATAACTGAGCTGTTGTAAGACTTGTCCCTCCAACTTCCTGAAAAACCGCCTCGGAATCATCCAAAAGATGTTGCCTTTCAATTTCCGTCTGAAACTCTCTCAGCAATTCATCCCAAGTTTTTGCTCCCTGTTCCTTCGAAACACCCGCACCCAGCACAATTGCAACGCCCTTTTTCTCTTCGATGTAGGTACGTATTGCATTTGTATAAATGTCGTTGTTTTTTTGATATAAATCATCTCTGTACAGATTTTCGGAAATTTGAAACTTTTCTTTGTCTTGTGTAGTTCTTTTACGGTCAATATTCCATGAACACACATGACCATACTCAGTTGGATACTCTTTAATCCATTTGTTTATCTCATTGATATCCCATACTGTAAGGTCTAATTCTTCATCAGATGTTCTGGCGTTTACAATGAAGATAGTTTCCGCCTCATAATTTTTTCTATAATCATCCGCGATTGTTTGGATTCGTTTTTCCAGCTGTTTTGATTTGCTATCTATAAATTCGAAAATCACAGGCTCTTGATATCTGAAAAATCCATCTGGCGCAAACGCATCAAATCTTCTTGCAGATTCTGCAAGCTTGCTATTTCCAGATACTCTGTACTCAAAATAAAGTGGCTTGTTTTCTTCCAATGATTTTTTCTTCAGCACTGCTTTAACAAATGATATGAATTCATCCCTTGATAATTTTCCATTCTGCTCTTTCATGAAATCCACCAGTTTTTTCGCTTATATAGACCGTTAGACGCCACTGCCTATCCTTACGATTGAATTAAGCAATCTATCATCAGGCTTGCACTGCTGTAATTAATTTCTGTACAGAATTTTAAACTCCGTAGCCCTTGTTCTTGATGACCTCCACGACCTGAGAGACGTACTTCTGGCAGGTATCGTGGTCGGGGGCTTCCACCATAACACGAACGACCGGTTCGGTGCCGGACTCACGCACCAGAATACGGCCGGTACCGCCCAGCGCCTCGGCTACGGCTTTGACTGCCTCCTGCACCGCCGGGTCGTTCTGCGCAGCCTTCTTGTCAGTCACACGGACATTTTCCAGAACCTGCGGGTAAATCTTCAGAGGTTCAGCCAGCTTGCTCATGGGCATCTTCTTCGCCAGCATTACTTCCATCATCTTCAGGCTGGTCAGGATACCATCACCGGTGCTGGCGTACTTGCTGAAGATAATATGACCACTCTGCTCACCGCCGATACGGCAGCCATTTTTCGCCATGTATTCGTAAACATACTTGTCGCCCACAGCGGTCTTGACGTAGTCGATACCCTGCTCGTCGAACGCCTTGTACAGGCCGAAGTTAGACATGACGGTAGTGACCACAGTGTTGGTCAGCAGTTTGCCACGCTCCTTCATGTAGCAACCGTAGATATACAGGATGTGGTCGCCGGTGATGACGTTACCCTTCTCGTCCACACACAGGCAACGGTCAGCATCGCCGTCATAGGCAAAACCGATGTCCAGACCCTTCTCTACAACGAACTTCTGCAGACCCTCGATATGGGTAGAGCCAGCATTGTTGTTGATGTTCAGACCGTTTGGCTTGTTGTTGATGACGTAGGTATCTGCGCCCAGTGCGTCGAACACGCTCTTAGCAATGTTCCAGCTTGCACCATTAGCGCAGTCCAGACCGACCTTGACACCCTTAAAGGAGTAGATACCGAGGCTGATCAGATAGCCCATGTAGCGGTTACGACCAGAAACATAGTCCACGGTGCAGCCGATGTGCTCACGGTGGGCAAAGGGCAGCTCCGGCCAGTCCTTATCGAACACGTGCAGTTTGCCATCGATGTAATCCTCCACCAGTAGCAAAGTCTCCTCGGGCATCTTTTCTCCGTAGCAATCGATCAGCTTGATGCCGTTGTCATAGTAGGGATTGTGGCTTGCAGAGATCATGATGCCGCAGTCGAAATCGTCCACCCGGGCGATGTAGGCAACACTGGGCGTGGTAGTGACGTGCAGCAGGTAGGCGTCTGCGCCGGAAGCGGTCAGGCCGGCGACCAGACTGTACTCGAACATATAGGAGCTGCGGCGGGTATCCTTGCCGATCACAATGCGGGCGGGTTCATTGTTGCCGTTGCGCTCACGCAAAGCGTTGTAATACCAGCCCAGATAACGACCAACCTTGTAGGCATGGTCAGCGGTCAGAGTGATTCCCGCCTCACCACGGAAGCCATCGGTTCCAAAATACTTTCCCATTATAAATCATCTCCCATCAAACTCATAGAGTTGCATACTGCATCTCATCAACTATTTCCATAGCAGAAAGCTGTGAATTCAACGAGCCTTTTTTTAATATCTCGAATTCACTTATAATCTCCTGTCCGTTTTAATCATTTATAGCCAGTTTCTTATTTTCATCTTAAACTTTTCCGGCATGGCTCGCCTTAATCGCTCTTTAAATGATGCTTTTTTTAAATATCTTTTCCCAAGTATATCAAACTCCATTGCGTCAATAGCAGTCATAAACTGTTCACGATTTGGAGGTTTCTTGCACGATTCCGTTACTGCTATATTTCCCTTTAATGCCGCCTGAATCGGCACTTCCCGGAAGCACATATTTGCTTTTATAGAATCAAAAATTCCTTTTCCCTTTTCTGAATGTATAAGAATCATCGACAGTCCTTTATCATCATCCAAATCTGGGCAAATGTTTCCGCACCCCCAGAAATCAGCTAATGTCATGTCACTTTCGCGGTTTTCTTTTTTAAAGGAACAAGCGTAACAGGATGGTCTTAAACAAAGGTTCTGCAAGAACATTTGCATGAACAAATCCTTATAAAGGATTTGTTCGTACGAAGTATTATTTGTAAATTTAAATAATACTTCGTACTTTTTCCAGCCATGTTTTTTATGTCTGAAAAAAGTTCGACACGCAGTTGCGCCCGCGTGTCGTTCGCGGAAGCGAACATAATTCCCCCAAAGCTTAGGACTCGGCGAACCATGACATACAACATCTACACAAACTAGTTTTTCATAATCTTTTTGTAAATAAGCTTTTAGTCCTTCTATTTCGCACGGTGTTCCCGAAAAAAGAACTTTCACTCCATCTTCTAAAGCTTCTCTCGCCTGTTTATAGGTTGACCCAATTTCACTTTGAACATATTTGCTCCCTTGTAATTTTTCAATATCCTCCACCTTGCTCACTGCAATATGATGTACTTTTTTGCAATCATCTGACATTGCAGCACCAAAGACAATCCCCCCCTCTTCAATAATTCTCCGTGCCAATAAGCAAAAAATGCCTCCAGAAGAACTGTTCAGCCTTTCTTCCTCATTGTTATTGTACGCAGCATAGCACAATGGTTCGCCTGACCGTTTTTTGCTAACATTCAGTACAGGACAAACTTTTTCGCACATTCCACAGTTAACACACTTATTTTTCTCTACAACCGGATAAAGAAAGCCCTCTTCATCAGCACACATAGTAATGCACTGTTTGGGGCATATCTGTTCGCAGGCTGAGCAACCACAACATTGTTCCTTTTTTTCGATCTTAATCATAACCCCTCCTGTTTTAGACACCTTATCCACCGGTATTAAGGATCATATAAATCCAACGATTTTTAAAGCTTTTTCGTGTTTTTTTAACATCAGCTGTCCTATATAAACTATTGCAAAACTAATCAAAGCTGTAAAAACAAATCTTATCCCTGACATAATCAACCAATTTTCATTTATAATAAAGCATTTGACAACGCTAAGGATGAGCATATGAATATAAAAAATTCCGTAAGAGCAGTCTCCAATCTTTTTTATCACAGATGGCTTATTTAACATATTGTTTTCTGCATTTTTTAAAATCAGTCCTATAACCGCCGTAGCATACAGGAAAGAACCAAATGTTATCTGACTTGTGTAAAAGCCCACTTCCATTCCAAGCATTTTTAACGCAAAAGCCTCAAAGCAGCTCAATATCCATGTCCCTATAACAAAACCCAAATTACATTTTAATTTCATTCCGTTTCGAACTTGAAGCCCCAAGTAGTAAAACAGAAACCACGCCATAAATGGTGTTTCATAAAATAACGGTTGTTTTTTAGCAATAAAATTCCACGCATATATAAAGACCAAATATCCCGGAGTGATAAACCATAGTATTCTACTCACAATAGATTTTTTCTTTATAATACGAGCCAACCACGGCGTTAAAAATGTAAGCTGTATAAGAACCACAATATAATAAAACGGAGCGGAAGCTTTCCCTAGAAATATTTTTCCTAATAGTTTAATCCAGTTTATTTCATTTCCGTTATAAGCACTTATAAAGCAGGAGAGCATGCTGTATATGAGCGACCAAAAAATGAAGGGCACGCATAGTCTCTCCCCCCCCCCGATTTATAATCCATCTTTTAGCACTGAATCGTTTAGAGGACACTTTATCAATATTCACAAAATATCCTGCCATAAAAACAAAAATCGCAACTGCAAAATTTATTATCTGACGAATTATAACAATTCCATTATTAAAATCATAACATTGTAGCGAGTGAATCAGCACTACGGCAAGAATGCAAATACCTCTAACACTCTGCCAATATATATTCTTCTCATTACTCATATTTACTTCTTTCCTCTTTGTAACAGCTTAGCTACCAGGGCCTTTTCCTCTACATTCATTCCGAAATTCCACATACTTACTATATACACCATTGTATAAACAACAATAAAGAACAGATATTCTGATATTTTTTTAAACGTAACACATCTCATAATGAAACCGCCCACAACTACTGGCGCTATCATTCCTTTTGAAAGAGACAAAACGCTTTTCCAAAAAGCGATCATATCCAAACCAATTCCGAATTGATAATAAATATTGATAATAATGCCGTTGGCCAAAATCAAGCCAATTGCAGTTCCCATCGCCGAACCCACCGGACCAAATGCTTTTGCAAGAGGAATACTAATCACAACATTGAGCAAAGCCATTATAAAATAAATAATTGCGCGCACTTGATGCTTATTGACCGCCCTCTGGATTTCAATTCCAAGATTCTGAATCAATGGAATCATCGCCGGAAGAATTAGTAGCAATGCTACAGGATACGCCTGCGCATATTCTATTGTCGAATAAATATTGGTAATAAAGTATCTTCCAAAAATTACAAATCCAGAAGCAACAAGCATCAGAATCAAATATTGTACTCGACCAACACGAATCATCAACTGTGTAAATTGTTTGTTCATATTTGTTTTTTCCTCTGCCGCAATACGGTTTACCCGCGGTGCAAACACAGAAGAAATCGCAGTCGAAAAATTCATCACCAACGTGTTTATTTGCGCACCAACACCATAAATAGCGACTGCTCCCGTACCAGAAACCCATCCTAGTATAAATTTATCTACTGACCAGTTAATCTGATCAATTACCATATTTAAAAACAGGAAGAAACTAAACTGCGCAATTTCACGTAAAACATGAAAATCAAATTGGTCAAATGCAAATTGTATTTTTAAGATTTTAACGCAATAAAATACATTGACCAAAAGTTTTGCTATCGTTATAAATGTTGTTACTCCTACCACCGCTACTGAGCCAAATCCCATCAGCAGAAGGGGAAAAGCCAACAATGGATTGCACAATACGCCAATCAATGTAACTAATCGTTGAAAAAGAAATTTTTCATGGGCACTGACCATAGAATCCAGTAGCCCAGAGGGGAACGTCAACGCTATGTTCACGACCAGAATCCGCATCAAAATTTGAGCCGTATGTAATTCTTGATCCGTTAGTTTATTACCGAAGATTTGTTTGGGAAATTGAGCAAGAATCATTCCGCAAACAAATGCAGTTAATGACATTAACATAAATAATGTCAAAAACATACCATTCAGTCGTGCAATCCCTTTCGCATCATTTTGTGCCTTTTTCTTTGAATAGAAACGAAGGTAAGCTCCCGTAAAGCCAAGACTAAATAGGCTAAGATAGCTAACAAAGCTTCCAACTAATGTATATAGGCCATATTCACTCTGACCTAAAAGATGAATCATTACCGGCGTATACAAAAGCTGAATCAGCATATTGATTCCGGTCGATACATACGAAAGAACAATTCCAATTTTAAGCTGGTTGCTGCTCAACATTCTATGTCCCCCAATGCAGCCTTCAAAAACTCATATGACTTATCTGCCTGCACCTTTAAAATTTTATTAGCATTGCTATAATCAGGAGTCGAAAGTTTATTACTACTGTTTTCATAGCAATTCAATAATCCACTCTGTTCTAAAATGTCTGTTACACGATGGTTATTATTTATTTTTCCCTGATTTTTAAAACGTGACAAGGCCCAAAATGGTCTGTTGAAGATTACGGAAAATGCAGTTGCATGGAAAGAATCCGTTACAACTCCTGCTGCATTTTCAATCAACCCTAAGAACTCTTGCGGAGAAGCTGCTGAAATTTGAATATCTCCAAAATTATCATCCAACTGATTATAACCATTTAGATATGGAATTGTGACAAGCTTGCAAGAGTTTTCTTTTGCAATTTTTATTGCACGTTCATGCTGTTCCTTATTTGATCCTAGGAGATAACAAAAAATATAGGGCGTTTTAATATGCGGTTCTTGCACAATTTCATGCCAGTCTGCCGCAGAAAGCAAAAAGACCGGGTCCAAAACAACAGAGACCTTTTTGCCACTCATCTGCTCAAAATAAGGAATTACACTTTTTTCTCTAACAGAGATTGCCGTAAATTCTGGCAGATTTTTTTTGAAAATTTCATCCTGCCATTTTCCAAATTTTGTACTCGCACTGCTTGCTGCATAAGAAATTCTTTTCGTATCCCTCTTAGCAAACCCAAGACAAAAAGCGTCTAAATCAATTCCACCATTCCATACCTGATCACTACCCGTGATTAGATGCGTAAACATTTCTGCACAATCTTCAACCGTATTATACCTATAGATTTTTTCTGTATGGGGAATAATTGCTTCAAACTGTCTAAATGCGTTTATTCTTGCGGTGGAGTCCAAAGTTTTTTTTCTTTTATTAAAAAAAGCTTTTAGCCGATTACACACCATCTTTGCATTTTCGGCAAATGAACGGTATTGTAAACTATGCTTAAGTTTTTCTTTGATTGGCGTCGGAGAAATTGTGTAGCTGATTTGAACGCACTCACCACTCTCCCCAACAAGCTTTTGAACTGCTCTTTGCAATGCATATGACTGCAGCATCCCTCCATAATTGATATTATTTTTGTAGAGGGTCATTATTCCAATTTTTTTCATGCTTTCCCCCATTTACATCAATTCAGAAGTGTATCAAAAAAGCGAATAAATTCTTCAGAAATCACCTTGCGGTCATACTTTGCAGCGGTTTTCAAGCCATTTTGAACGATTTGTTTCCGTTCATCATCCGAGATTAAGGCAGCTTCTTCTATTGTTTCTGCCAGCTGTTCTATATTCCCCTTTTCGAACATCAGACAGTTGTCCTTGTCTGTCGCATATGTGGCAATTCCAGAATTATTGCTGCAAATGCAAAACGTTCCGCAGGCCATTGCTTCAAGGCCTACTAATCCCAAACTCTCACTCTCACTCGCAAACAAAAAGAGATTCAACGAGCTGTAGTAGTTTGTCAAGTCTTTTTGTGCACAAAAAGACCGCTTTTCCGTGATATTTTTTAGGTCAAGTTTTTCCAGTTCTTCTTCCAACAAGTCATCCTGATCTCCGCTGCCCACAATCAGCAATTTTAAATTGGGGATAATATTTTTTTCTTGAACCATTTTCACCGCTTTTATAGCCGTATCCCAGCCTTTTCCTGCAGTAATTCGCCCAATCAAGCCAATGTAATAAGCACTCTCTTCCAATCCACACTGTTTCCGTGCTTTTTGCATATCAACTGGGTAGAGGATTTCCCGGTTGACACCGCCAGAGGGTGATACAAAAATTTTATCAGTCGGATAATCAAACGTCTTAGCAACCATCTCTTTAAAATAGGAAGATGGAACAATTACTCGATCTGCAAATGGCAAGATTTTCCGAGAACGTTCAATATTTCTTCCGTCATCTTCTTTCGTTTGAATCACCACGTCATTACCATGAGCATTCTCGACCAAATACATCTTAGGACGAATTCTTTTTAGAATGCGGGCTGGAACCGCTGTATGCGAGACAAAGTGCGCATACAGACAATCGTATCCACCAAAGGCTCCAAGAAAGACGCATTTCGTGTAAGCCCAACAGTAGGCAAGTAAACGTACAAATTTATTATCACATTTTGGTATGGAGCAAACGCTTACCTTGTATCCACCGTTTCGTAAAATTGCAGCGGAATTTTGGACAAAGACGCCATAATGCGGGTATTTCTTCGACGGATACATATTACTTAAAATCAATATTTTCTTCATATTTTCACACATTCTTTCGTAACATTTTTACACGAAAGTGCCATTCCAATAAATATACCAAATCCAATGCTGTACTGTGAAAAGAAAGATGTTTCACCCAACGAGGCAATTGTTAAATAAGCCAACGAAAACAGCCCTGCGTACCATGAGTTTCTATCATATTGAAGGAGTGACATAACATCGACTAAAAGCACTGCTATCATCATAGCAAAAGCAATCGTCCCAAGAAATCCAAACTGACCTGTTATACACGCCCAAAACGCATCATAGTATGCCGTCTTATTATACGGCAATAAATCTGTTCCCCTGCTCGTTGTAATTGCTGCAACTGAACAAAACGTTCCAAATCCATTTCCGAGCGGAAAAAACTTCTTTGCTCTCTCAATTCCTGCATTTAAAAGAATTGAACGTGGCGAATAGTGCGATGGTGTAAAAAAGTAAATAACCAGTTTATCCATTGCCACAAAGAGAACTGCCATAATTCCAGTTGGAATTATGATAACCAATCTATTCCAAAGCGATTTCACACTCGGTGCCTTATTCGTTATCCAATAAATCAGGAATGCAAGACAAAGAAATCCCCATGCTTTGCTTCTCGTTGTCAAAGCAATCACAACTGCGTCCATTATCATAAACGCCCATGGCGTTTTATTTCCCTGTGTATAAATTAAAACAATTAATGCCGCAATAGAATATGCTGCAAGATATGTTGGATTAGAATACATTAGATATAGATACTTCGAGGCAAGCCCAAGAATCGCATTATCGTAACCGACCTGAAAAAATGGCGAAAAGAACCAGTCATGTATTGCTAAAACAAACATACCCACAATATATATTTGTGTGATTCTTTGGAGTCCATCCTTTAATCTCAGATCCACGTCATTATAGAAAATAACTTTTGCTCCAGCTATTCCTAAAAACATTTTGCTGCTTGTTAAAACATCTAAAAAAATGTACGAAACGGTCTGATCCGAATTCATTAAATTAGATGCCAACCCAATTAGAATGAGCATCAAATATGATGTTAAAACAATCATTCCATGCCGAGATTCTTTTATTACAAAATGATTTCTCACAAGATTCAAAAAAATCATTCCAGAACATATAATCGCCAAAATCTCGTCATAAAATCCAAAGATTGTAAGCCCAATTGTCACAAAACAATCTTGGAAAAGGAATAAGACATATAGGATTATCAGTAATCGATTTTTCCACGTTGTTCTTCCAATCATAGTTGTTTTCATATTAATGACAATTCTGCCATCAATCGTTACTCCTTTTCTTTACGAACTCTTCAAAGTCCCCGATTATTCTTACCGGATTTCCTCCAACAACCGTCCCCTCAAGCACATCTTTGCAAACTACTGTCCCCCCCCCCAACGACACAATTGGGTCCAATCTTTTTACCGGGCAAAATAATTGTTCCTGTCCCAATCAACACATTATCAAAAATTTCAGTGGGTGCTGTAAAATATTTGAATTTGTTGGTTTTATACTTTGTATTCAACAGAGCATTTGAAATATCATGATTGATAAAAGTAACATCCGATGCAATTTTCACATTGTCATGGATAAAAATCAGTTCTGGATCACCCGGCATTTTCCATGGATGCCAATAGCAGTTCTCTCCCATAGAACCAAACAACTTGTGTTTACGTATATATTCCGCTCGCCGGTATCCCTCACCGCAAAGGAGCAGCCGAACAGAGTGGTACATCTTTACAAATGTTCTCATCCACCTCTTTGCATTCATAGTTACCCCTCCAAAAACGTCTTCTCGTATTCTCCCACGATTTTTTCCCAGCTATATGCATCTCGCACCCGGTCGGTACTTCTTTTGTCCAACAGGGCGATTGTATCTGCATCCAGTGCGTCAGCCTGCTCCAGCAAGGCAGCCAAATTGCCAGAATCCTTCGACCAGTACAGAGCGCTGTCTTCGCCAACTTCTTTGTTAAAGCCAACGCCCAAAAGCAAATTCAACCGGGTACTGGCAAGTGCCTCCAACAGACTGGGATTAGTGCCACCGACTTCGTGACCGTGCAGATAACCGTAAGCTTCCTCGCGGATTTTTTTCAGCAGGTCCTGATCGTACACCGTGCCAACAAATTTGATGCGCTTATCCTTTTCGAAACCGGTTTTTTCACGAAGCTGCTCATAGAACTTGTTATGCTCTACGTTTGTGATAATAACGAGGTCTTTTTCGGTCTTGCTGCGCATAAACTCTGTGATCATGGTCTCATAGTTGTTCTCCGGAACAAAACGGCCAACGATCAAATAATAATCCCCACGGTTGACATTGAACTGCGTATACCATTCGTTCAGCTTTTCCTCATCGCACTGAGAGCGATCAGTATACGCGCCATACGCAATAAACATGGTATCCTTCACCCGACTGCCATAAGTATCTTTGATGTATTTCTCAATATTGACAGAATCGCAGATTGCCAAATCGCTGTTCTCGACCAGACACTTTTCGCAATACCGCAGAAAAGCTTTGGCCGGAGCGCTCCACTTACTGCGCTTCCACTCCAACCCATCTGGGTTGCAGTAGACCTTTGCGCCAAGTTTGTGCAACTTTTTGGCGTGCGGAATCAGCAAAGGTCCAATTCTGCATCCCAGAATACAGACGATTACTTTCTCCTGCGGATGCTGTTTTGCCCATTCTTCCACCTGATTCAGAACCAGACCCACATGGAAAATGCGTCCGGGAGCGCCGGGTAGCGGAACGCGAACATTAAAGCAGTCTGCATCATTGTGTTCGAAATGTTTTTCGTCATTGTTCATACAAGAAACATGATACTTTAGATTCTTAGACTGTTTACCTGCTGTCAGATTTTCGACAAAGGTTTCAAATCCACCATACTGTGCCGGAATACCTTTGCTGCCTACAATAAAAACATGTGTCATAAAATTAAATTCCCCTTAGTTATTGATAATCAAATATATCGCTACGATTCTTGTTCCCTTTGGATTCAGTGCAATCACAACGATCCTTGTCTTCATTGGGTGTTTTTCTAAATCCATTGCGGGTTGAGTTAGGTTTTCGCCCCGCTTTGGATCATAGCAATGAACTGGAACATACTCATCAATGCTTGCAATATAGCGTGTCTGATAGGTGCTTGAAACGCTAACGTCCGGCTTAAACAAAAGGCTGCCCTCCTGATAGGTAAGCGTTCCATTGAGCAGAATACCGTCCTGTGCATCAACGCCCGCGAGCTGATTTGCAAATATCAGTTCTTGCGGGTACTCCTTAAGCCTCACTCCCGTATTGGCCGTGATCTTATCCAATACATAAACTCCCTCTGGATACTCGTGCGTATCACAAACCTTCCACTCCTTGTGGATGCCATTTTCAAAGGCACTATAGTAATACACACCATCCTCGTGGCGGAACTGCTCGGTCACGACCATATAGGGATGTGCGGTCTCAAGGGTGCTCCACAGAAAATCGTTAAACTGCACCTTGGTATTCTGCGCAGTGCCCACTGCCTCCTCTGTTGCCTTCGGGGTGTCCTCCCTCGGCGCGTTCGTATCACTGGACTCGCCCTTGGGCTCTGCAGCATTCAAATCGACCACACCAAATACGAAGCCTGACAAATCAAGGAAAAATGCAAGCATCAATGCAAACAGTGCCAGACCTCTATACGGACTTGTAAGATAGATTGTTCCCTGCTCCAATGCGTTATAGTCATTGATATATCTGCGCGTTGTATTGTCCAAATTTGCACAGGAGGCAGTTCGATCAAACTCTGTCAGAATTGCCTGCTGCGTCTCCGTGATTTCGCTCACATCTGCCGACGAGCCCACAAAGGTAGGAAGTGCACTAATCTGTGCCTTCAGCTTTTCGAGTCGCCCCCGCCAAGTCTTTTTCCATGTTGCATCGTTTGCTGTAGCAGAGATATCTGCATCTGCAGTCGTAGCTCCTGTATTGATTGAGCCCGCCCGCGCCTCACTCGATGCAGGTTCCTCATTGTCCGTATTTGCTGCAGACGAGGCTGCTGCGTCTGACGAGCTTATCGAGGCCGCTACGTCCTTATCCTGCATCGTATCCGGCATGCTGTCCGCTTCCCGCAACTCTGTGATAAACGTATTCAGCTCTTTTTCGATGCTCTTTACATCCGAATAATCGTTCAGATTTAAAACAAGTGCATTCATCTGCGTCAACAGAGCACTGTAGGAAAGGCTGCCATTGCTATCTGTGCTGGTTTCGGAAAGCGCTTCTGAATCGCGTAGGCTCGTAAATGTTTTTGTTGCCAGTTCTAACAAATGCGCATCATTTGGATTGTCCTGAAAAAGCTCTGTCTGCATTTCAATCAGATTGCTCTTAATCGAAATATCACTGGTCGAATTGGACAGGCCAAGGTCTACCGCATAAATAGCAAGCCGCCCACTCACATTTCGCAGTGCGGCCATTTCCTGCTGGAGCCTATTTTGTTCGTTTACTGCTGTCTCCTGCATTCCCCGATAGCTGCTCAACAGCGCATATAAGCTCTCTATATTCGTCTGTGCATCCGCATTGCGAATTTGCCGACTGATCGTGTCAATTTGGCTGCTATAATTTTGCAGCCGACTTTCGATGCTCACCTCCTGTGCCTCATCGCTTTCCAGTGCAGCCGCAACACTCGTTTGTGCCTGCTCAACGGCCTGCGCTGCAAGGCTCCGATTTTCCTGCGAGGGTGCTGTGACAAAGGCATTTTCCATCTGGTTTATGACGGTAGCCATATAGCTGCTTGCGATCGTATCATCGCTGGCATAGCGCTGTCGCTCCGCTTCCCAGTCCATACTAAAATCAGAGGCCTGCGTTGGGAGCTGGTTTGCCAGCGTCTGAAGGCTCAAAATTTTTTGTCCCAGCTCAGACTCCAAATATGTACGGTATGTCTTTGCATAGTCACTGGCCTTGTACAGCTCCTTTCGGTACGTTTGCTGAACCAGAAGTTCACTGTCAATATTCCACGATCCCTTGTGGATCGTTTCTGCAATATAGACATAGCTGAACCACGATGAGCAGAACAATGAGATTGCCGACAATACCAGCAGAACAAGGGTTATAAGGGCTTTCACTCCTGTTTTAAATGCCTTTTTCTCCCAGATATTGCTTATATATTTGGGCAGACTCATGCTCAAGGCCAGCAGAATCCCCTGTATTGCACCGGAGGTCACGTAGGCGATTGCATCATCATGGAAGATATAGTTCTTCATGCCCTGCGCAGTTGTGAAAAACGACGCGATCGCCAGACAAACGATTGCAAGCTGCAGTAGCTGCGCGCTGCTCTTTCCCTCGGACACAAAGCGTTTTTCTATATCTGCCGCATTTTTTTGCCGACTGTTCACTTTTATCCCCCTCACTTTCGCGTAATTCTGCTGTTGAACGGATGAAAGGTCATTTTTCCCTCTCTCCTATATCCAGCGCGCAATCGATTTACCTTTCGCTCTACCGCCTCGCACATTCCATCAATAACATTTTGGTATATCTTTTCGATTTTTTCGTTGACACGGTCATCCGTAATCAGCAGATTGCTGATTGCCAGATACAACGAGTGAAGCACACTTGCAAGCAGAGTTGCGCCCAGAAGGATCAGATAAGAAAAGATAAAGCCGCCCTCCTCACGAAGAAGCGTATCTCTCATATCCATCAGGAGATTGATGATTTCAAGAACAATCACGACCACCGCGAACAGCAGGATCACGACCGCCATGGCCTCCAGCGATCTTCCAACAAACCTCGGAAATGCACTGGCGTTTTCACCCGTAGCAGCCGCTGTGTTCGGTTTTTTATCATCCAGAAAAATTGAGTAGAGCAGCGCAACACCAACGGCTAATAGTCCGATTGAATTGGAATATTCCCGCAGGAATCCTCTTCCCGACATTTTAGTGAGCAGATCGTCAAATATTATGTAAACGATATTCGCTGCGCCAAAGGCCGTACCTAAGACAATAACGTATAAGACCAAATAAAATGCAAAGGCCTCTGGGAATGCTCTTACTGTGCCATCCTCTGCAACGATCTGACCAATCGTCATCACACCAGTCTTCCAGAGCTCGAATAAGCCTCTATCGGTCTGCTCCTCCACGCAAAATAATGGAATGACAATAAAGGCCGCAAATACACTCAGTGTCAGAATGCCCTTGACAAGGGGCTCCCGCAGCACCTTTATCAGAAGTGCTTGGCTGCCCTCCTTTATTTCCTTTACCTTATCCTGCTTGTTGAACACGGCGTACCAAACAGACCTTGCTCCACAAACCACCATTCCCAAAAGAAGAAGCAGAACAATCACCAGAATCGCTATGCCCGCCACAGTTGCCAAAAGCTTTACAAGGAGGCGCGAGCCGTAAACAAGCCCCGGCGTCACAGCACTGTTTACGGCAAAAAAGACACTATTATCCAGCACTGAAACACCAACATACGCCCCCAAAAAGAGTACTGCGAGCGCTAAAAAGCCAAATACATTCTGCCGGTGCGCTCTGAATGCTGCGGCTTCCTCACCATTTATGTTCCTCGGATTCAGCCACCGGAGAACGGCATTTATCGCAATCAGCACAAGCAGAAGTGCTATCATCACCGATAAAAGTGTGATCATGTTCTGGACCATATACTCGCCCTCCAAGCAGCCAACTCTTCCTCAAACGTCACAACTCCATCTTCCAGCAGCTCCAACAAGTTCCTGCTCGTACTGCCGCCCTGCTTCCATAATCCGATTCCAACAAAAAAGGCGATTCCCATGCAGACCACCAAAAGTAGGATTCTCAAATCATCCGGGTGTATTCCATACCTGTCACACAGATAGTAAAGCATTCCACGTCTAAAGGCTCTTACTAATATCCAAGCCAAAAGCATTTCCAGAAGTATCTGTAAAAGAGGCTCTGCATTGCCCCTGTTCTGGGGCAATCGTAGCCAAAACGCAATTGCAAGCATGACCGTCCATACTGCCGCCTCAAGAAGGTTTCCCTTATCACACTGCCGAATGGTTTGCTCAAGCCAGCGCACGAGTTCCTTCAGGTGCTCCAGTAGATAGCGTACCGACTGAAGCAGACCACAAAGTGCCCTACATAGTAGCCCGGAAACCAAAAAAAGCTCAAGGACACCACAAATGTTCCTTGCCAGATTCCATCCATAAAGCAGGTCTGACCATTGCCTCAATGGCTTTGAAAACACATCGACATTGACGAGATAGGCCTCACACACAAGCACAACGATTTGCAAAAGTTCTACTTTGCGTTGTTCTGCCCGCCCATTCGATGTGAGAACACTTATAAAGCTCGCCACAAGCAATAGAATATTGACCGTTTTCTGCGCCTCATCCCCATATGGGAAGCCAACCCAATCCATCTGGAACTCCAGCCAAAGAAGCAAAACCGCACCGCCTAGTGCCGCCCAATAGTTTTTTATGAATTGCCTCAAATTCATACTTCCTCACACTTTCGTAGTCGGATTTACATTATTCTACGCTCACTCCACAGGGATTCTCGCTTTTCTCAACGACCTTACTCTCTCTCAACAAAACAATGCTCTCTCGCCGGAATTCCGGGTCGATTTTTCCATCCACAACGCCCTTGCGTCCCAGCACGACCTGAATGCTCTTCCAAATGACCTTCAAATCAAATTTCAGGCTAACATTCTGGACGTATTCCCGGTCATAGTAGACTTTGTCGTACACATCCACCGTGTCACGGCCGTTGATCTGTGCCCAACCAGTAATGCCCGGTGTTACCTGATACACCCCGTACCAGCGACGCAGAAAACGAATCTCACGTTCCGTATACACCAGCGGACGAGGGCCAATCAGGCTCATTTCGCCACGAACTACGTTTGCCAGCTGCGGCAGCTCATCAATGCTGGTGTCGCGTAAAAAACGTCCCACTTTGGAAATGTACATCTGCGGATTTTCCAAGTCTCCGGTTGCCACATTTTTAGGTGCAGAACTCTTCATCGTCCGGAACTTGATGATATTGAAGCAATGAGCCCCCTTGCCCACGCGCTTCTGTAAAAAGAAGATAGGCTCATCTGGTGCACTGACTTTTTGTGCAATACTTACCGCCAAAAACAAGGGTGAAAGTAAAATCAGCGCCAGCGCTGCCAGAACACGGTCGATTACAGACCTTACCGCAAGGTATTTCTTTTGCTTTCGATTCAAATGGACATAATACGGTCCAAAATCAACGTGATAGCTCAATTCTTCCATGTTTTCCTCACACTATCATCCTGCTTTTGCAGGTTCTACCTTTTCTTTTAATTTGAGACATGATTTTTGAGATTTCGGGATTCTAGATTCCCACCGCATCCCAATCTCATCCAGCTTTGCAATCCGCTCCTCTGTCAAAACAGCGCCGCTTTTTTCAGGATTCTGGCGGGTATACCGCTGCCGTTTGACCCAATTTCCGAGGTTGTAACCGCCCGGTGACACATATTCTGCTGGGACGTTCAGGTCGCCGTGGGCATCAAAATAGCGCTTTGCCTCCTGATACCCCTCGTTCCACTTGCGGTCATTGCGATTGCCCCAGTACATCCCGATCCGGCTGAGCCGCTCGACCTGTTCCTCCGTCAGTTTTCCTTTCGGGTACGCCCATTGCTGGCTTTCGACCCATTGTCCCAGCCGTTCGCCAGCCGCTGTCACATAGGAACGTGGGATATTCAGGTTGCCGTTTTCCTCATAATAAGCCGCAGCCAGCGCATAAGCCTTTTCCCACTTGGCATCGAAAATGTTCCACACCATGCCGATCTCATCCAGCTGTGCGATGCGTTCTTCTTTTAAGCGGCCATTCAGCTTCTGCTGCCGGGTCTTGATGATCCACTGTCCCAGTGGGTAGCCGTCCGGGTCTACATATTTTCCGGGCACCATCAGGTTCCCGTAGGTGTCGTGGTATTTCTTGGCGACCTCAAATCCATGCTGCCACGCAATTTCCTTCCGGTTTCCCCAGACCATCCCGATGCTGTCCAGCCGCGCGATCTGCTGCTCGGTCAGATTGCCTTGGATCTGTCCCTCGCGCACACGGCGCTGGGTGATCAGCCACACACCAAGGCTCAGACCACCGGGCGTCGTATACAGTTTCGGGACGTTCAAATTGCCGTGCTCCGCATAGTAGATACTTGCCTCAGAGAAATAGTGCTCCCAACCGGAAGAGAGACTTGCCTGTAGCTGCTCGAACAGCACCCGGCAGTCGTGCACTTGCTCGATGACCTCGAACCGCTCGGTGACGATCTTATCACCCTCACCGTTGGCATAGAGCCGGTGAACTGCCTCCTGCATCTCGCTTTGCAGGCCGGAAATACTGGTCAGACCCTCGAAATTGTTGACCACATCCAAGATCAGCGGGGCTGCGGTGTCCCCGGCGGTCAGGGCACGTCCGATCTGCTGCTTGTAGATGATGGGTGAAATCGTTGGTCGGAACAGAATGACGCCGGAAATGCCCTCCACATGGACGCCCTCATTGAGCATATCAATGCAGAACAGCAGCTTCAGCCGGTCACTGGTGTCCGTTTTGAAGTCTGCAAACGCCTTGTCAGTGTTCGGATCATCCGAGTAGGCTTCGTAAACCACAACATCCGGGTTGACCCCTGCAAACCATTCGGGCACATGGGAAACCATTTCGTCCATATGCTCTTTGTTTGCGCAGAATACGATGTATTTTCCACTTGTCTGCGTGATATGATGTTGAAAGACAAGATCAAGTCCGTCTGCCTGTTCCAGTGCCCGGCGCAGCGCATCCAGATATTTTTGGTTGGCGTCCTGAATGCCCGGTGTCCGCAGGTTATCCACCCGCGCCTGATACTTTGCAAGGGCTTTCTGGTACTGGTAGACCGTAGTTACATATTTCGGGGCAGGCAAAATGCCCCTGACGACTGCTTCGCCAAGGGTCATGTCGCTCGCCGTATGCCCATCAAAGAGCTCTTCGGCCATGTCACGGTTATTATCCAGATACCGGATGTTTGTTGCCGTCAGCCCCAGAAGCTTTGCCTCCGGGCACAACTTTAATAAAGCCACCGTGCTTTCGCCCCAGCATTCCGCACCGGCACGGTGGAATTCATCGAGTATAATATAGGCAGGCTTCTGCGCTGCAATTTTCTCCAGCTGCGCCTGTGTACAGCACATCAGTTTGGCATAGGTATAAAAGAGAACGTTTGCCAGCGGAAAATCCGGGTCGTTCCTTTTCAGGCTCTCCAGCTGGGTCTTAAAGATATATTCACTTGGAGAAAGCCAGATTACGACCTTCTCTGGGTTGTCCTCGATCAGCTTGAACGCAATGTAGCTCTTTCCGGTGCCGGTTGGATGAACAATGGCAGCCTTGCCGTACTGCTCCATCATCCGGACTGCCGCATGATATGCTTTTTCGTTGTGCTCAAACAGGCGCAATGCCACCTTGTTCACCCCTTCCCGCATAAAGGGGTATCTCTCATTTGGTTAATGGAAGATACCATGTGTTTGACAAATCTTGTTATTTTAACCATTCTATTTTACCATTGAATTACCATTGAGTAAAGAGGGTTCGGCATCATTTTGTACCCCCCCCCCGGAGAATTTTCGGCGATATAGTCAATCTTTTTGTGATTTGTTGTCCAATTTGTTCAGATAATCAGCCACAACTTCAATTTTCAAATCATTAGTGGTCAATAAGGTGTCAGCAGGAGGCTTTATATGGCAAGACGTGGTGAAAACATCCGAAAGCGCAGCGATGGACGGTGGGAGGGTCGATATATCAAAAGCCGCTCTGCGGACGGAAAGCCCTGCTGGGGCTATGTATATGGGGCAACTTATACCGAAGTAAGGGAAATCTCTGCCCGTAAGAAAGCAGAGTACGGCATTTACAACCTGAACAGCACCGATATTACTTTTTCGGAAATTTCAGAGCAATGGTTGTATTCTGTCCGGCATGGTGTAAAAGAATCGACTTTTTCACACTATCAGTATACTTTGCGACATTATCTCCAACCTGTTTTCGGGGATTTCAAAGTGAGTGCTTTAAGCGAAAAAATTCTGGAGCAGGGACTTTTGGCAGTGATAACACCAGCCAACGGAAAGCAAAAGCCTTTAGGGGCAACCATGGCACAGGAGTGCTTGTCGATGCTGCGGCGCATCTGCAAGTATGCAGCGCATTTTCATCTTATTCGCCCTTTGGAAATCATGGTAAAGCTGCCGCAAAAATCCCCAAAAGTGCTGCTGCCGTTTACCACAGAAGAACAAAAGAAATTACAGTCGTTCGTAATGGATGCGCCTACGCCCCGGAAAATAGGTCTACTGCTTGGCTTTCAGTTAGGGCTGCGTATCGGCGAGATCTGCGGATTGAAATGGGGAGATTTTGATTTATCGGCAGGAACTGTGACGATCCAACGGACAGTGACTCGGATCTCTTGTGGAAATGGCCATACAAAAGTCATCGTTCAATCCCCCAAGACCCAAAACTCCCATCGTGAGATTCCACTTCCAAAATCGCTGCTTCGTGTTCTGAAGAAGCTGTCGAAAGATTTCAGCAGCGGAACGTGGTTTCTTTCTGGCAATGAGGAAAAGCCAGTCGAACCTCGATGCTACCGTAAGAGCATTTACGGCTATCTGAAAAAAGCCAGTGTCCATCAGGCGCATCCTCATGCGCTTCGCCACACCTTTGCAACGACCTGCTTGCAGGCGCATTGCGACATTAAAACCTTGAGCGAACTGTTGGGTCATGCAGATGCTGCAGTCACGTTAAAAAAATATGTTCACTCTGATATGACACGCAAACGAAAAGAAATAAATCGTGTTTTCGAAAACTTTTAAGGGGCGATTCGTGGTCAGGCATTCGTAAAATCTTCGATAAATCGTAACTTGTTGAGTTCCTTCTTCCATTAACCAAATGGAGGATACCTTTTCTTGTCTTTCTGTCGGTTGATTTTCGTGGCAAAATTTCGGGAATATCATTCTTGAATATACGGTGCGCCGTACACAAAAACAACCTATTTCCGCTAATATCTACAAAAAAAGGAGAACAGACATATGATATTAGCGACCGATGAAGATACAAAAGTAAAAGATGCCGTTGCATTACGTTTCAAAGAGCTTTGCGAGGAACGCAACATAAGTCCCAATGCCCTCGCTGTCCGTTCCGGTGTCACTCCGTCCACCGTTTACAGTATGCTTGATTCCTCCCAGCAGAGCGTTACCGTTCCAACCGTCAAAAAACTGTGTGATGGCCTTGGAATTACGCTTGTAGATTTCTTTAACGCCTCGATTTTCACTGCAATCGATCAGGAAATCCGATAAATAACACATTGACATCGGTTTATGTACCCTATTGGAAATGCACCAGCATTGTACGAAGCCGCTGCTATTTATCAATGCCTGCATTATAGCCCTGACGTTTTTCTTTTTGCCCTATAACATAGAGATTTTTCTCTATTATAGATGCACCGCGCTTTTGCGCTCTGCCCGCCTTCCACCATTGAAAACGAAAGGACAAAAACATGAAAAGGAGAATCATCGAGTACAAACCAAGTCCCGGCAAACAGAATCTGACCCGCCGACTGTATCTTTGCGCTCTGACCTTGTGGCGCAGCTTGTGGCTGCCTACCTGCTTGGTCGGAGGGCTGGCTTATGTACTTTGATTCTTATGCCACCGGCAAGCGTATCCAGCAACTGCGTAAAGCAAACGGTATGACGCAGGAAGAAATGGCAATCCGACTGAACATCAGCGACCGTCACCTAGGAAGAATTGAGAGAGGTGAATGTGCTGCTTCCATAGATCTCATGGTGGAAGTAGTGGTTCTGCTAAAAGCCACCTTGGATTTTTTGATTATTGGTGTGACTGAAACCCCAAGAGAAAGGGAACTTATCACACATATCAAAAAACAGAACAAGACGATTCGGATGTTCAAAGACGAGTTGAATACTCTGATAACAGAACTGACTGAAACAGAAATTGCATAAGTTTATCTCCCAGAAGCCGAGAATCGATTCTCGGCTTCTTTTTTTTTGCGAATTTTTCTGACGCTCCTACGAAAAACAGGACATAGGACGTCCGGTTTCTTTATAAAAAAGACTCGTTTTTTCTCAAAAATAGGACGTAATACGTCCTAAAAAAGCATTCGGTTTTCAGGTACACTATGGTCACAGCAAGGGCAACACCCCAGACGGGGAGAAGCCCGAAACTGTGAGCCGTACCTTGAAAATTGAATATCATTCCCTCGGACAAAACAATGAAACTTCCGTAATTCGCGGCCCGGCCATAAAGAAGGCGGGGTGGCTGAAAAGCCAATGACGGTGTGGGCGAAACTCCCCACTAACCGAGGTGTATTCCAACCCCACCGGGCGTCGAGGACAAATAGGGTGGGACACTTAAAACAAAACTTCAAAGCCCACCACCGGAATTCTTCTGAATCAAGGCAGTGGGCTTTTTCCATACCGAATATTCATTCTAATGACACGGAGGTAATGACTATGAGCCGTACTTTTACCCACGAGACCGATGAATCGACCCTGACCACCCTCTGCCCCCGCTGCCTGAATGCCTTTCGGAACACGCGTGGCATCCGTGTCCGCCGTGCAGACCCCTATCAGTTTACCAAGGAGCCTTGCACCTACTGCCAGACCAACTTCGGCTACGACTACTACATCCAGCCCACCAGCCCGAAATCCACCTACTTTAAGAAAGGACGGTTCGATGATGAATCTGAATGCGCTTAAGATCGACCCGGAGTTTCAGGGCAAGATTCCGCCGCTGACCTTTGAGGAACTGAACCAGCTCGAAGCCAACATCCTGCGGGATGGCCGTATCATCAATCCCATCATCGTATGGCAGGGCTTGATCGTGGATGGGCACAACCGCTACACCATCGCCAAGAAGCACCCGGAGATCCCTTTCACCGTCCACGAGAAAGAGTTTGCAAGCCGCTATGAAGCCATCATCTGGATCTGCAAAAACCAGTTGGGGCGGCGCAACCTCACTCCGGAACAGAAGAAGTACCTTATCGGAAAACAGTACGAGGCTGAGAAATGCGCCAATGGCGGTGACAGAAAAAGTCCTGCTGCAAAATCAGGTTACGGAAAGCGTAACCTGATTGGTGCACCCAAAACCTGTTATAAAGTCGCTGCGGAAAGCGGTGTAGGAAGAACGTATGTGATTGAAGCCGAACATTATGCTAAAGGTTTGGACGCTGCCGAAGAAGCCGTTCCCGGCACACGGCAGAAAGTGCTTTCCGGCGAGGTCAAGCCGACCGCCGCCGAGATTGCATCCGTTGCCCGTGCCCCTCCCGAAGAACGTCCTGCACTGGTGGCTGAGATCTGTAAACTGAAGCCACCAAAACCGTCTGCACAAAAGCAGAAAGCTCCCCCAGCCGTAGCTGCACCGCTGCCTGATGCCAGTACATCCGATGAAGAAGCGCCTGACGAAGAACCAATGTCCACTCCTGCTCCATCCGAGCCGATCTTTCCACAAAAGGAGAACGAGCCGTTGAAAGTTGACCGTCAGCAGATTCTTGAAATCGCAAACAATCGCTACCATGTCAAGCAGCTTGCCAATGGTGCGGCGATGCTTTGTGAGGTATCAGGAGCCGCCAACAGTATGATGCGCCGCTGGGAAAGCGTTTTCCGGGAATATCCCGATATTCTATCCGATGCAGAGAACCGTGCATCCGTAGGACGAACGATTCAGAAATTGAGAGATTACCTGAAAAATTTGGAAGATAAGATGGAGGAACTGCTATGAAGAATATGAACTGTGTCAGCACCATGCCTGAGATCATGCCCGAAATCACAGATGAAGCAATCATCGAAGCCCTTTTCGCTCAGCGGCCTTACGAGGAAAAGGTCATCAACAGTGCCTTTCTCGAAATCCCTGCGGAATATCAGCGCAAGCTGAACATTCCCAATGTCGAAAAGATGTCGGCAGAGTTCACCGAGCTGATTGCCAACCCGCCCAAAGTCAGCTACCGGGACGGTCACTACTTCGTCTTTGACGGTCAGCATACCATCGTGACCCGTCGGGCGATGAACGGCGGGCAGGATCTTCCGATCATCTGCAAAGTGTACGAGGGACTGACAGAGGAAGAAGAAGCCATGCTGTTTTCCCGGCAGACGGGCGTTTCCACGCCGCTGACCGCTGGCGCAGAGCTGCGCGCCGCTTTGGTGGGCAAAGACCCGGAATCTCTCGCATTCGTGAAAGCCACCGAAAGCACAGGTCTGCAGCTTGGTCTGGACAGCTACCGTGCCCCGTGGAAGATCATCTGCATCCGCACGGCTTTCAAGGAGTACAAAGCCTACGGCGCAGACCTTTACAAAGAAGCCCTGACCATGCTGGCAAAGGGCTGGGAGGGTGACCCCGATTCCCTCCGCTCCGGCATCCTGCAGGGCATGGTTCGCTTTGTGGCTCTGTATCAGGGCGAATATGACCCGGAGCGTCTGGTGAAGCGTCTGCAAGCCATTCACCCTATGACGATGGTGCGGGATGAGAAATCCCTGAGCGGCACCGTCAGCTACAAGTATATGATGCTGATCCTTCGCACCTACAACGGCTCCAGCCGCCGCTTCAATCTTCCCATCAAGCAGTGAACTTACTTCTTCATGCACGTCTCCTTTCACATCGCAGAAGCCGTCCGCAAGGGCGGCTTTTGCCTACATAAGGAAAAGGGGGTTGACCGCCACCGTATATGTAACAAAAGACTTTGGTTTTCTCCGAGGCGAGATCTACTATGCAGACCTTGACCCGCACTATGGTTCTGAGCAGGGAGGTAAACGTCCCGTTATTGTAATTCAAAATAATACAGGAAATAAATTTGCGCCGACTGTGATCGTGGCTGCTGTGACCTCAAAAGTCACCAAAAAGCCAAAACAGCCTACCCATGTTCTCATTGACCGAAATCTAGCGTTTTCAAGGCCCTCTATGGTGCTGCTGGAGCAGATCTTCACCATTGATAAAGAACGCATACAGCGGTTCCTAGGGCAGACTACGCCGGACGAAATGTACCAGATCAACGAAGCCTTGATGAACAGTCTGGACCTGAACGGAGGTCGATAATATCAACAAGAACGCCTACTCTCCCCTTTCCCCCGCTGTTCCTCCCGATGTTTTCAGCATTGATGCAACTGCACTGAAGCTGATTTCTATTTTATTTGACAACGACCTGATCTCTGCTGAGGTCTATCATCAGGTCCTTAGCAGATATTCTGCGTAATGTCAAGGATGTCGCTGACACCGGCGACATCCTACATATTCTCTTCTCAATCTTCTATACTACGGGCAAAGGAGGTACAGCGATATGAACATCACGCAAAGAATGTACTTTGGGCAATTCCCATTGGACAAGGACCGTGACCGCCGCATTGTCTTTTACGGTCGTGTTTCCACCCAGCATGAAGCGCAGGTCGATGCGCTTGGCAACCAGATGCAATGGTACGATGACCAGCTTCGGTATCATCCCAACTGGCAGGTCGTTGACCGCTATATCGACGAGGGCATCACCGGAACCTCCGCCAAAAAGCGCCCGGCCTTTATGAAAATGCTTTCCGATGCCAAATGCGGAAAATTCGATCTGATCGTTACGCGTGAGGTCTGCCGCTTTGCCCGCAACACCGTCGATACCCTTCAGCTCACCCGTGAACTCCGCAATTTCGGCGTAGAGGTCTTTTTCGTATCCGACAACATCTGGACGATGGACGGCGATGGCGAACTCCGGCTTTCCATCATGGCAACCATGGCACAGGAGGAAAGCCGCAAGATCTCAGAGCGTGTTCTTGCCGGGCAGAAGATAAGCCGGCAGAACGGCGTACTTTACGGCAGCGGCAACATTATCGGCTATGACCGGGACAAGGTCAACCGTACATACGTTATCAACGAGGAACAGGCTGCTACCATACGAATGGTTTTCACGCTCTATTCTCAGGGCTACGGGGAAAAGGCGATCGTCAATGAACTTTCCCGGCTGGGTCGTAAGGATGGGCACGGAAACGTCAGTTGGTCCTGTACAAAAATCAGCCGCATCCTTCGTAACGCAACGTATATGGGCTATGTCTGCTACAACAAGTCCAAGGTCAACAACTATCTTGAAAAGAAACGCATCAACAATCTGGACGAAACTTCCTTCGTCTATGTAAAAGGCAACTTTGAGCCGATCGTATCAGAAAGCCTTTGGCATGAATGTGAGCGCATCCGCAAGTCCCGTATTTCCAGCCTGCGCCTTCCTGATGGAGAAACAAGGCGTAAAGGAGCCAGAACTACCAAGAATCTGTGGGTGTCAAAACTTCGCTGCCGCTGCGGTTCTTCCTACCGCATTTTCAACTGGCGTAAACTGAAGGACGGAACGCCGGTCTTTGGCTACCAGTGCAATATGCGAACCGTCAACCCGACCCGTTCCTTCGTTCTGGAACACAACATGACCCAGCAGCTCAGTTGTGATGCCATTTCCATCCCGGAGTGGAAACTGGAGCTGATGGCGAAGAAGATCTTTGAAAAGGTCTGGGGCAATCAGAATAAAGCCATCCTTCGTGCCTGTAAGATGATCGAAAGCTGTCAGAACGGAAAAGCCGCCGCACAGATGTCCGCTGCACCGATTCAGGGCCAGATCGAAAAAATCAAAAAACGCAAGCTGAACTACGCTGCCATGCGTGCAGACGGCGAACTGCCACGAGAAGAATACCAAGCCCTCTGCAAACAGGCAGATGACGAGATTGCCCACTTAGAGCAGGAGTTGAAAGCCCTCTCCCCTGCGCCCGAACCGCAGACGGTTTCTTCGGACATGAAAGCGATCTACGATTTTCTCTCTCAGAAGGTCGATGTGCACGGTGCCCGTCTTGCTCCCGAATTGATTG
>ULTI01023539.1_pt1 | contig 28908 bp, 26 predicted proteins | sample 1957291 | NCBI WGS metagenome assembly ULTI01 (sample SAMEA4835725, study PRJEB28245) | human gut metagenome | biome: gut microbiome; material: fecal sample | place: Denmark | collected 2008 | reverse complement strand
AACCCGGCGCCGCCAGTCAAAAGAATGGACATATGAAGCCCTCCTGTATCCGAAATTTCAGTGGCAGTATAGCACGCGGCGGAAAAAAGTGCAAGGCAAAAGCGCAGATTCCGTGCAGAAACAGACAATATGATAAATTGTAAGCAAAATATGATAAATGCGCGCGGAGGCCATCCGCAGCGTTTCCGGCGAAAAACGCAAAATGCCCCTTCCAAATGGGGAAAAGTTTTGGTATAATAACTAATACCCCATAAAAGAAGGGATGAGGATATGGCGAAGCTGTACTTTAAATACGGCGCAATGGGCTCGAGCAAAACGGCGACGGCGCTCATTACAAAATATAATTACGAAGAGCGCGGGATGCGCGTCTGGCTCATCAAGCCTGCCGCCGACCGGCGCGACGGAGAATTCACGCTGCGTTCGCGCATCGGCCTGACGGCGCAGTGCGAGGCGATCGGCCCGGAGTGCGACCTGCGCGAACAATACGCCGCGCACGGCAGGGCGGACGTGATCATTGTCGATGAATGTCAGTTCCTGACCGGGCAGCAGATCGATCAGCTGCGGGAGCTTGTCGACCGCGAGAACCTGCCCGTTCTGTGCTTCGGCCTGCGGACGGATTTCCAGACGAAGCTCTTCCCCGGCAGCCGGAGGCTGTTTGAGCTGGCCGACTCCATTACCGAGATCAAAACCATCTGCGACTGCGGCCGCAAGGCGACCACGAACGCCCGCATCAGCCCCGACGGCTATGTCGTCACCGAGGGCGATCAGGTCTTCCTGGGCGGCAACGACAGTTATATCGCCATGTGCCATAAATGCTATCAGGACTATATCAACGAACACAGAAAGGTGGAACTTCTCCATGGAACTGAACGAGATCCTCAGTAAAGTCGATCACACCCTCCTCGCCCAGACGGCGACCTGGGCCGAGATCAAGGCCATCTGCGACGACGGCATGAAGTATCATACCGCGTCCGTCTGCATCCCCGCTTCCTATGTGAAGCAGGCGAAGGACTACGTCGGGGACAAGCTGCCCATCTGCACCGTCATCGGCTTCCCGAACGGCTACGACACGACGAAGGCCAAGTGCCTCGAAGCGCTCGACGCGGTCCAGAACGGCGCGGACGAGGTCGATATGGTCATCAACATCGGCTGGGTCAAGGACCAGCGCTGGGACGATCTGCTCGAAGAGATCAAGGCCGTCAAGCAGCACTGCGAGGGCAAGCTCCTGAAGGTCATCATCGAGACGTGCCTGCTGACGGACGACGAGAAGATCAAGATGTGCGAAATTGTCTCCGATTCCGGCGCGGACTACATCAAGACCTCCACCGGCTTCTCCACCGGCGGCGCGACGTTCCATGACGTGGAGCTGTTCGCGAAGCACGTAAAGCCCGGCGTGAAGATCAAGGCCGCCGGCGGCATTTCGTCGCTGGAGGACGCGGAAAAGTTCATCGAGCTCGGCGCGTCCCGCCTCGGCACCAGCCGCGTGGTCAAGATCGTCAAGAAGCTGGAGGCGGAGAAGCAGTAACGCACCCAAAGGCGCTCCCGCGCCAGCTATGTAGGGGCCGATGCCCATCTTCGGCGCTAAGAGCCGCGCAAAGCGCGGTTGCGCCTCGAAACTAGCCTGCGGGCATCGCATCGGCCCGCGCAGTACAGACCGTTTTTACGAGAATCTTCGGCGAATTCGTGATTGCCCAACGGGCCGATGTGGGCATCGGCCCCTACAAGACTTCGGTGAATTCGTACTGCTCTGCAAGTTTTGAACGCAAAGCTAATTTGCCGCAGTTATTCTAACGCAACAATTCACAAGTTTGGCGTACCGTAACAGGCGCCCCTTTTCTCCCCCTTCTTTTCCGGCAAGGCGGAAAAGAAGGGGCCGTCGGAGACATGACCAGCTCGCAAATTTGAAAAAAACCGCATATTGCGATTTCCCCCATCATACACATAGAAAGGAACCAATTTTATGGCAAATTATCCGACTCCGCATATCAATGCCAAGCCCGGCGACTTTGGTAAGACTGTTCTCATGCCCGGCGACCCGCTGCGCTCGAAGTTCATTGCGGAAAACTTTCTGGAAAACGCAGTTCTCGTCAATAATGTCCGCGGCATCCACGGCTATACCGGCACGTACCACGGCGTAAAAATTTCCGTCATGGCCTCCGGCATGGGTATGCCGTCCATCGGCATCTATTCCTGGGAGCTGTATACCGTGTTCGGCGTGGAAAACATCATGCGTATCGGCTCGACCGGCGCGATGCAGGAGAATATCAACCTGCGCGATATCGTCATCGGGCAGGGTGCCTGCACGGATTCGAACTGGGCGGGCCAGTACCATCTGCCCGGCACGTTCGCGCCCATTGCGGATTACCATATGCTTGAAACCTGCGTCGAGACAGCCAAGGAGCTGGGGCTTCCCTATCACGTCGGCAACATCCTGTCCTCCGACCGCTTCTACGGCGACGACGGCGATATGACTGGCGGCTGGATCGGCAATCAGGCGTGGAAGAAGATGGGTGTCATGGCCGTCGAGATGGAGGCTGCGGCCCTCTATATGAACGCGGCCCGCGCAGGCAAGCGTGCGCTTGCCATCTGCACGGTGTCCGACCATCTGCTGCGAAACGAAAACTGCACCGCCGAGGAGCGGCAGAACGGCTTCACGAACATGATGAAGCTGGCGCTTGAGACGGCTGTGAAACTGGAGAAATAAGCAATGAAACGAGTATTTCTGATCGTTCTTGACTCCTGCGGCGTGGGCTATGAGCCCGACGCGGCGGAGTTCGGCGACGTCGGAGCCAATACGCTGCACACGTGCAGCCAGTCTCCGAAGTTCGCCATGCCGAACCTCATTTCCATGGGCCTCGGCAATCTGGACGGCGTGGACTATCTGCCGAAGACAGACCGTCCGCAGGCCGCGCTTGCGAGGCTGCAGGAGCTTTCGCGCGGCAAGGATACGACCATCGGCCATTGGGAGATCGCGGGCCTCGTCTCGCCGCAGCCGCTGCCGACGTTCCCGCACGGCTTCCCCGAAGAGGTCCTGAAGCCGTTTTCCGAGCAGACAGGCCGGGGTGTGCTGTGCAACCTGCCGTATTCCGGCACCGAGGTCATCAAGGACTATGGCCGCGAGCACGTGCAGACCGGTGATCTGATCGTCTACACGTCGGCGGATTCCGTGTTCCAGATCGCAGCGCATGAATCTGTCGTCCCGCCCGAGCAGCTTTATGAATATTGCCGCATCGCACGAAAGCTTCTTGTCGGCAAATACGGCGTGGGCCGCGTCATCGCCCGCCCGTTCGAGGGCGAATGGCCGTACATGCGCACGTCCCGCCGCCATGATTTCTCGCTTGAGCCGCCCGCAAAGACCATGCTTGATGCGATTGTCGAGGCCGGACAGGATATGATCGCAGTCGGCAAGATCCACGATATTTTCGCCGGACGCGGCATGACGGAGTTCACCTACACCTCCGGCAATACTGACGGCCTTGCAAAGACGCTCGAAATCGCGGACCGGGACTTTACCGGCCTGTGCTTCGTGAATCTCGTTGATTTCGATATGCTCTACGGCCACCGCAGGAATCCGGACGGCTACGCACAGGCGCTGCATGAATTTGACACCTGGCTGCCGGAGCTGCTTGCAAAGCTCGGAGACGACGACTGCGTCATCATCACCGCCGATCACGGCTGCGACCCCGGCTATCTCAAGCATACCGACCACACGCGCGAGTATATCCCCATGATCGCGCTCGGCACAAAAGTAAAGCCCGTCAATCTCGGCACGCGCGCAGGCTTCTGCGACATCGCCGCGACCGTGACGGAGCTGCTTGGCGTCCCGTACCAGACGCCGGGGAGGAGCTTTGCTGCGGAGCTGGTTTAAGAGGAAGGAAGGGAGAACGCCCATGACACCGGAAGAGCTTGTCCGTCAGGCGCTTGCCGCGATGAAATTCGCCTATGTGCCGTACTCCGGCTTTACGGTCGGCGCGGCGCTGCTGACAAAGAGCGGGAAGGTCTATCTCGGCTGCAACATTGAAAACGCGGCCTACGGCCCCAGCAACTGCGCGGAGCGCACCGCATTTTTCAAGGCCGTCTCCGAGGGCGAGCGGGAGTTTGCCGCCATCGCCGTCGTCGGCGGCAAGGACGGCGACGCCGCCGATATTTTCCCGCCCTGCGGCGTCTGCCGTCAGGTCATGCAGGAATTCTGCGCGCCCAGCTTCATGATCTACATGGGCCGCAGCGACGGCACCTATGTCGCCGAATCCCTTGGCGCGATGCTGCCGTACGGCTTCACCGCAGACAAGTATATGAAGTAGCTTCCGAAGCTGAAACCAGCGGGAGCACGCACAGAACTCTGTGTGTGCTCCCGCTGAATCTTGAGCCGCGCTTGCAATGGAATGCCGCGCTGCAGATCTGTATACGCTCTTTGGCGCGCCGGGTACGTGCTGCTGCGCCGGAATGGAACAGAAGTATAGAATTTTCCGGAAGAAAAAATGAAAAATTGCGGTATTTTCTAAAAACCGCTTGACAAATCACGCCTCCTGTGCTACTGTGTTAATCACTTAATACAGCAGTACAGGAGGTGACTTCATGTCCTGGCAATTTCAGGCCGATCAACCCATCTACACGCAGCTCGTTGCGCGCCTTCAGCAGCAGATTGTCTCCGGCGGCTATCCGCCCGGCTGCAAGCTCCCATCGGTGCGTGACCTTGCGTCCGACGCCGGTGTCAATCCGAATACCGTGCAGCGCGCCTTTGCAGATCTTGAACGCGCGGGACTGATCTACACGCAGCGCACCGCCGGCAAGTTCGTCACCGAGGATGCAGCCGCCGTCGCCGCTGCGCGCCGCTCGCTCGCCGAGGCGCAGACCCGGCAGTATCTCGCGGCCATGCGCGCGCTTGGCTGCGGAAAGCAGGAAATTCACAATCTATTCGATCAAATGGAGGAACAGGAACATGCCGATCTTTGAATGCCGCGCGCTGGAAAAGCGCTATGGCGCGGCCATGGCGCTCGACCATATCGATCTCGCGCTCGAACCCGGCCGTATCGTTGGCCTGCTTGGGCCAAACGGCAGCGGAAAATCCACCCTGATCAAGCTTGCCATGGGGCTGCTGCAGCCCACCAGCGGAGAAGTGCTGATCGGCGGCCAAGCACCGTCACCGCAGACCAACGCCGTCGTGTCCTATCTGCCGGACCGCATCACGCTCAGCCCCTGGATGAAGACGCGCCAGCTGCTTGATTTCTATGGCGACTTCTTTGCCGATTTTGACCGCGCAGCCGCCGAACGGATGCTCTCGCAGCTCGGTCTGGATCTCAACCAGTCCGTCCGTCAGATGTCCAAGGGCATGAAGGAAAAGGTCCAGCTCGTGCTCACCATGAGCCGCAGAGCGAAGCTCTATCTGCTCGACGAGCCGATCGGCGGCGTCGATCCCGCCACGCGCGATTATATCCTGCATACCATTATTTCAAACTATAACCCCGAGGCTGCCGTCATCATCAGCACACACCTGATCGCCGATGTCGAGCCGGTGCTTGATGATGTCATTTTCCTCGATCATGGACACGTCGCGCTGCACGAGAGCTGCGAGGAGATCCGCGAGACGCGCGGCCAGTCGGTCGACGCCCTGTTCCGGGAGGTATTCAAATGCTGGGAAAACTGATCAAACACGAGTTCCGCGCCACAGGCCGTCTGATGGCGCCGCTGTTCGGCGCGCTCTTGCTGCTGGCTGTCTTTTCCCGCGTCGCAAATCAGATCCTGCAGCAGGTGCCGAATCCCACGCGCGTCCTCTATATTGTCAGCGTCCTGCTCGCCATTGTCTATGTGCTGGCGGGTCTTGGCGTGATGGTCTTCTCCACCGTTCTGATGATCAAGCGCTTCCACCAGAACTTCCTTACCGACGAGGGCTATCTCATGTTCACGCTTCCCGTCGGTGTCCACAGCCTGCTCTGGTCGAAGCTGCTCACCGCCGCGCTCTTTTTCCTGTTCACGTTTGCGGCGGAGCTGCTGGCCCTCGCCATCGTGATCTGGCAGGGCGGCGTGTCAACAGAGCTATATAACAACTTTATATCCGGACTGCGCGAGCTGGGCAGCTATTACACCGGTAACGGCATCGCCATTGCGCTGGAGACCTTTGCGATGCTGTTCGTCAGCCTGCTTGTCACCTGCCTGCTGTTCTACGCGCCCATGTCCATCGGCTACAGCTTTGCCAACCATAAGGGGCTTCTTTCCGTCGTGTTCTATTTTGTCATTCAGGCCGTGCTGCAGATCTTCGGCGGCTTCACGCTTGCAGGCCTTGCAGATGACAGCTCCCTCCTGAACCACCTGCTGCAAAATGTCTTTTCAGGCGGCCGCATGGTCATCGTCAATGGGGTCGTCAGTGAGGCTCCGCACGCCGTCGCCCAGTTTTTCCACAGTACCATGCTCCTGTCCCTGCTCGCAGATCTTGTCCTCGGCGCGATCCTCTATTTTCTCACCTACTTCATGCTCCGCAAACGCCGGAACCTCCAGTAGGCGGCATAACTGGCCTGCGGCCATCTGGCTGCAGGCCGTTTTTTGCGTTCCGGAAAAAAAATTGAAAATTATCCTTGCATTCTGACACATTCTGTGCTACTATATTCGAGCGTTTGAACCAAGGGAAGGGCAGTCTGCCTTTTTACAGAAATCTGATGAGAGAGGTGAAACTCATGAAGGAAGGTATCCATCCCAAGTACGAACAGACTACTATCAGATGCGCGTGTGGTGCAGTTATTGAGACTGGTTCTACCAAAAAGGACATCAAGGTTGAAATTTGCTCCAAGTGTCACCCGTTCTACACCGGCAAGCAGAAGCTTGTTGACACCGGTGGACGTGTCGACCGTTTCAACAAGAAATACGGCCTGAAGTAAGAAGACAGTCCGCACCGCGTATCGGTGCGGGCTTTTTTCATGCTTGTCGCAATTTGTAAGAAACTGACGGAAATGGATTTATGGAAGAACTGAACCGAAAAACGATCGACCGGGCCGTGCTCGTGGGCCTCAACGCGGACTGCTTCACAAAGGAAGAGACTGCGACCGAGACGACGCTGGACGAGCTGGAGGCCCTTCTCAATACCGCAGGCGGCGAATGCGCCGGAAAGGTCCTGCAGAACAAGCACACCCCCGACCCCCGCTCGTTCATCGGCGAGGGCAAGGCCGAGGAGGTCCGCCAGCTCGTGCTGGAAACGGGCGCGAACATGGTCATTTTCGACAATGACCTGACCCCCTCGCAGACGCGGACGCTGGAAGATATTTTAAAAACGACCGTGCTCGACCGCAGTGCGCTCATTCTTGATATCTTCGCCCAGCGCGCCAAAACGCGTGAAGGCAAGCTTCAGGTCGAGCTGGCACAGTATCAGTATTATCTGCCCCGGCTCACGGTCTGGAACGAGGAAATGGGCCGTCTTGGCGGCGGCATCGGCACGAGAGGCCCCGGCGAAACGCAGCTGGAAACCGATAAGCGCTATATCCGTTCGCGCATCCAGAAGCTGCGCGAAAATCTCGAGCTCGTGCGCAAGACCCGCGCCGAGCAGCGCCGCAGGCGGCAGAAAAACGAGCTGCCCGTCGTGGCGCTCGTCGGCTATACGAACGCAGGCAAATCAACGCTTCTGAACGCACTCACGGGCGCGGACATCCCGGCAAACAACCGACTGTTCGACACGCTCGACACCACGACGCGGCAGCTGACCGTCTCCGATACGTGTCAGGCGCTGCTGTCGGACACGGTCGGCTTTATCGCAAAGCTGCCGCACCATCTGGTCGAAGCGTTCCGCGCTACGCTTGAGGAGCTGGAATATGCGGATCTGCTCGTCCACGTCATCGACAGCGCCGACCCGGAGCGTGAGGATCATATCGCGGTCGTGAACCGCCTGATCGCGGAGCTGGCAAAGCCCGGCACTCCCGTTCTGGAATGCTATAACAAGTGTGATCTTGTCCCGGACGACGAAATTCCGCGCGGGAGCGACAAGGTCGCGATCTCGGCGGCGAGCGGCTATGGGCTGGACGCGCTCAGGGAGGCCATCGAGACGCAGCTCGGACGCGGAAAGCACCGCGTAAAGCTGCTCCTTCCGTATCAGCAGGGCGGCATGGTCGCCGCGCTCCACGATACGGCGCAGGTGCTCTCCAGCGAGTATGCAGACAACGGAATTCAGATCGACGCAGTGCTGGACGAAACCTTATTCGGCAGACTGCGTCAGTATGTAATAGAGGAAGTATAATGGAACAATTCCTGGTCCCCGCCGGGGAAGGCACATCGGAATATATGGAAAAGAAGTCGCGGTTTCTGGGCCTGATCACCCCCGTCACGACGGAGGCCGAAGCCAGAGCGCGGCTGGAGGCCGTCAAAAAGCAGGAATATGACGCCCGGCACAACTGCTGGGCCTACATCCTGCACTCCGGTCAGAAGCGCTACAGCGACGACGGCGAGCCGCAGGGCACGGCCGGTCAGCCGATTCTGAACGTGCTCGAACGCGAGGGCGTACAGGACGTGCTGTGCATCGTGACGCGGTACTTTGGCGGGATTCTTCTGGGTGCGGGCGGCCTTTGCCGCGCGTACACGAAGGCCGCGAAGGACGCGCTGGACGACGCGGGCATTTCCGAGCTTCGCCCGTGGAGCGTACTGCGGCTCGACTGCCCCTATGCGCTCTTTGAGCGCGTGAAGCTGGAGCTGGAAAAGCGCGGCGGGCTGCTCCGGGACACGGACTATGGCGCCGAGATCGCCATGACCGTCCTTCTGCCAGAGCCGGAAGAAGCTGCATTTGCCGCTGCTCTGCGGGAGCTTTCTGCCGGAAGCCTCTGCCCGGAACGGGCAGGGACGGAACTGCACGGCGTTAAAATCCGATAAGTTTTTAAAGAAAATTCACGCAAATTCCACAGGGAATTCAAAACTAACAGGTATTCTGACAAGGTAAGGTGGGGTTTTATGAACGTGCGCGAACGGATGGAGCAGGAGGAATACGAGTTTTTGTCCCCGCAGGCACAGAAGGCCGCCGAAACAAAAGGCCGGCCGGAGCCGGAGGACGACAACGACGTGCGCACCTGCTACCAGCGCGACGCCGACCGCATTCTCCACAGCAAATCCTTCCGCCGTCTGATGCACAAGACGCAGGTGTTTTTATCGCCGGAGGGCGACCATTACCGCACCCGCATGACCCACACGCTGGAGGTCGCGCGCATCGCGCGGACAATCTGCCGCGGACTGCGGCTCAATCAGGATCTGGCGGAGGCCGCAGCCTACGGCCACGATCTGGGCCACACGCCGTTCGGCCACGCGGGAGAAAAGGCGCTGTCCAGTATGCTGGACAAGCCCTTCCGCCACAACGAGCAGTCGCTGCGCGTGGTGGACAAGCTCGAACGCGACGGCGCGGGGCTGAACCTGACCTATGAGGTGCGCATGGGCATTCTCGGCCACACGGGAGACTTTATCCCCGAGACGCTCGAGGGCCAGATCGTGCGCACGTCCGACCGCATTGCGTACATTAACCATGATATCGACGACGCCATGCGCGCCGGGATCCTGACCGAGGCCGATATCCCGGCGCAGATCGCGGAAATTCTTGGCCACTCGCATTCACAGCGGATCAACACGCTGGTCGAGAACATGATCGAAAACACGCTGCTGACCGGCACGCTCGGTATGCAGCCGGACGTGGCGCAGGCCATGGATCAGCTGCGCACGTTCATGTTTGCCCGCGTCTATACGAACCCCGTCGCCAAGGGTGAGGAATCGAAGGCGAAGGATATGCTGTGCAGGCTGTTTGAGTATTACATGAAAAACCCCGAAAGGCTGCCGCCGGATTTTCTCCCGCAGCTGGACTTTGACGGCATGGAGCGCATCGTCTGCGACTACATTGCCGGCATGACCGACCGCTACGCGGTCCATAAGTATTCGGAGCTGTTTATCCCCGCGACGTGGCAGGTGCGCTGAGTCGCTGCTGCGCGCGATTTTTGCAGGGGCAGATGCCCACACATTCTGAAAGGAGGTCGATCCCGTGGCGTTTCCGCAGCCGTTTCTGGACGCGCTCACCGAGCGCAATCCCATCGACGAGGTCGTGGGGCAGTATGTCAGCCTGACGCGCCGTGGCTCGAACCTCTTTGGGCTCTGCCCGTTCCACTCGGAAAAGACCGCGTCGTTCTCCGTCGCGCCGGACAAGGGCATTTATTACTGCTTCGGCTGCCACGCGGGCGGCGGCGTGATCAACTTCATCATGCAGATCGAGGGGCTGGACTATCCTGACGCGGTGCGGTTCCTTGCAAAGCGCGCGGGGCTGGAGGTCCCGGAGGACGAAAATTACCACTCGCAGTACCAGAAGCAGGAGCGCCTCTGGGCGCTGTGCAAGGACGCGGCGCGGTTCTTCCGCCAGCAGCTGTTCTCCCCCGTCGGAACCGAGGCGCAGGCGTACATACAAAAGCGCGCGCTCAGCATGGAGACGGTCAAGCGCTTTGGTCTCGGCTTCAGCCCGAACGCATGGGCCTCGCTTACGGACGCGATGAAGGAAAAGGGCTATAAGCTCGACGAGCTGGTCGACGCAGGGCTTTCCCTGCGGGGCAAAAACGGCGGCGTGTACGACCGGTTTCGCAACCGGCTCATGTTCCCCATCATCGACATCCGGAACAATATCATCGGCTTCGGCGGCCGCGTGATGGACGATTCCACGCCGAAATACCTGAACTCGCCCGAAACGATCATCTTCAACAAGCGCAAGAATTTATTCGCACTCAATATTGCCCGTAAGAGCAAGCAGGGCCGCATCATTCTGACCGAGGGCTATATGGACGCCATCGCGCTGCACCAGTACGGGTTCGACTGCGCCGTCGCGTCGCTCGGCACGTCCTTGACGGAGGAGCACGCGAATATTCTCGCAAAATACACCAATCAGGTCATTTTGACCTACGACGGCGACGAGGCCGGGCAGAACGCCACGCGCCGCGCCATCCCCATGCTCGAAAAGACCGGCATTCAGGTGCGCGTCCTGCGGATGCAGGGCGCGAAGGACCCGGATGAGTTTTTGAAAAAATACGGCGCGCAGCGCTTTGAGGTGCTGCTGGATGCCTGCCAGAATCAGGCCGAATACCGGCTGGACAGCCTCAAGCGCAAATACGACCTGACGCTCGACGATCAGCGCGTGGAATTTTTGAATCAGGCCGCCGCGCTCATCGCCACATTCCCGAACGCGGTACAGCGCGAGGTCTACGGACGGCGCGCGGCAGAGGCCGCCGGCATCACGCCGGAGGCCATGCAGCTGGAAATCAAAAAGGCCTACCGCAAGGCCCGCGCCATCGAGCAGAAAAAGCAGGAGGCGCAGGAGCTGGACATCGCGCGCCAGCGTGCGCCGAAGACCCGCGCCATCCGCTATGACAATCTCCGTTCCGCGACCGCCGAGGAGGGCCTGATCTGCACGCTCCTGCGTGAGCCGGAGCTGATCGCGAACGTGAAGCTCCCGGCGGAGGCGTTTTCGGTCGACCTGTTCGGCCGGGTGCTGGCCGACCTGCGCCAGCGCGTACAGTCCGGGCGGCCCGTTTCGCTTGCCGCGTTGGGGCCGGATCTCACGCCGGAGGAAATGGCGCACCTGTCCTATGTGATGAGCCGGGACACCGCTCCCGTTTCTGATGAAGCGTTCGCGGATTATCTGCGCGTGATCCAGGAAGAATATGAGGGTCGGAGCCTGACGCGCTCGGAGGAAAATCTGCGGCTGCTGGCCGAACAGATGAAATCAACAAAACAGTATGGAGGGTAAGCAATGGGAAAAGAATTGGAACTTCTGCAGAAGATGGATCTCACGGCAGAAAACCGCCAAAAGCTCGAAGCGCTGATTACCGAGGCGAAAAAGACCGGAAAGGTTTCCTCCAAGCATCTGGTTGAAACGCTCGACGACGTGGACGCCACGCAGGACCAGACCGAGCGCTTCTATGACATTCTTGAGCAGGCCGGCATCGAGATCGACGTCTCCGACGTGCTGGACCTCATCGGCACAGCTGATATGGACAACCCCACGCTCAGTGAAATGCAGGCCATCGAGGACGAGGGCCTGCCCGCGGATCTGGACGAGCCGGAGGCGCTGCCCGAGGACGTGGAAAACGCCAAGCTGGACGACCCTGTGCGGATGTACCTCAAGGAGATCGGCCGCATCAAGCTCCTGACGCCTGAGGAGGAGCAGGAGATCGCGAAAAAAATGGCCGAGGGCGACGAGGACGCACGCAAGCGTATGTCTGAGGCCAATCTGCGTCTCGTCGTGTCGATCGCAAAGCGCTACGTGGGCCGGGGCATGCAGCTGCTCGATCTCATCCAGGAGGGCAATCTGGGCCTGATGAAGGCTGTTGAAAAATTTGACTATACGAAGGGCTATAAATTCTCCACCTATGCGACCTGGTGGATCCGGCAGTCCATCACCCGCGCCATCGCCGACCAGGCGCGTACGATCCGCATTCCGGTGCACATGGTCGAGACGATCAACCGTGTGCTGCGCACGTCGCACTCCATGGTGCAGAAGCTGGGCCGTGAGCCGACGACGAAGGAGATCGCGGACGAACTGCATATCGAGGAAAGCAAGGTCGAAGAGGTCTTAAAGATTGCGCAGGAGCCGGTTTCCCTCGAAACGCCGATCGGTGAGGAGGAGGACAGCCATCTGGGCGACTTCATTCAGGACGACGAGGCCTTGCAGCCGTCGGAGGAGGCGTCCTACACGCTGCTGCGTGAGCAGCTTGAGGAGGTCCTGTCCACGCTGACCCCGCGCGAGGAGCAGGTGCTGCGGATGCGCTTCGGTCTGACCGACGGCAAGCCGCACACGCTCGAGGAGGTCGGCAAGGAGTTCGACGTCACGCGCGAACGCATCCGCCAGATCGAGTCCAAGGCCCTGCGCAAGCTGCGCCATCCGTCCAGAAGCAAGAAGCTGCGCGACTTTTTGAACTAAGAAGGCAGCACCTGCCATGAAAGAATTTCGAAAACACAGAATATTTACACTTTTATGCTTGACAACCGGGAAAATATTCGTATCATAGTCTTATGCAATTTGAAACCGTAACAACGGAGGAATTCAAGATGTTTGAGAAGATTCAGGCGTATCTTGCCTCGCAGCTCGATATTCCGGCAGACGAGATCACCCGCGACACCACGTTCGAAAGCCTCGGCGTCGATTCGCTGGATACCGTCGAGATGGTCATGGATCTGGAAGAGCAGCTCGGCGTCGATCTGGAGCTGGAGGAAAAGATCGCGACCGTCGGCGAGCTGGTCGATTTTGTTGAGAGCAAGCTTGACTGAACGCAAAACGGCGAGACGTATGGCAAGGCTGCACTACTTGGGGAGATAGCGGTGCCCTGTTACCCGCAATCCGCTACAGCGGGGAGGAATTCCCGACCGAGGGTGTATGCTGTGTCGTCTGACCCGGATAAGCGGTGTTGAAGATCTGGTCTTGCGCAATAGGGCTCTGTGAACCGTGTCAGGTGGGGAACCAAGCAGCACTAAGCAGTCTACCCTGTGTGCCGCAAGGTTGCCGTTTCGGAGCTGGCTGTCCGGGTAACGGGTGTAGCATCCATTCGGAGAAGGGTGTGCAGTCCTGCCATGCGTCTTACCGTAAAAAACTCCGGGCCTGAAAGGCCCGGAGTTTTTCATGCCCTGCCGCAGCTCTCTGCGGCAGGGCGTTTGTATTTTATTTCGCGCTGATGACCAGCTCGCCGTTCTGCTCGTCGCAGACAAGCGTCTGACCGGGGAGCACGTCGCCGCGCAGGATGCGCTGCGCAAGAAGTGTTTCGACCGTGTGCTGCAGGTAGCGGCGCAGCGGTCTTGCGCCGAACTGCGGGTCATAGGCCGCGTCGATGACAAAGCTCTTTGCCGCCGGGGTCAGCTCGCACTTGAGCTGCTTGTCGGCAAGGCGCTTATTAAGCGCCGCGATCTGCAGATCGATGATGCCAGTGATGTTTTCCTTCGACAGGGGCTTATAGAAGACGATCTCATCCAGCCGGTTCAGGAATTCCGGGCGGAAGCTGCGGCGCAGGAGCGCCTGCACCTCGTTCTTCGCAGCCTCCGAAATTTCACCCTCCGGCGTGATGCCGTCCAGAATAGCCTGCGAACCGAGATTCGAGGTCAGGATGATGATGGTGTTCCTGAAGTCCACGGTTCTGCCCTGCGAGTCGGTGATGCGGCCGTCGTCGAGGACCTGCAGCAGAATGTTGAACACGTCCGGGTGCGCTTTTTCGATCTCGTCAAACAGAATGACGGAATACGGTCTGCGGCGCACGGCTTCGGTCAGCTGGCCGCCCTCCTCGTAGCCCACATATCCGGGAGGCGCACCGATCAGACGCGACACGGAGAACTTCTCCATATACTCCGACATATCGATGCGCACCAGATTCTTTTCATCGTCAAACAGTGCCTCTGCCAGCGTCTTGGCAAGCTCTGTCTTGCCGACGCCCGTGGGGCCAAGGAACAGGAACGAGCCGAGCGGCCGGTTCGGGTCCTGAATGCCTGCTCTGCTTCTCTGGATAGCCTCAGAGACGACGCGCACGGCCTCATCCTGGCCGACAACACGCTTGTGCAGCGTATCTTCGAGATGCAGCAGCTTGTCGCGTTCGCCCTCCATCAGTCTTGCGGTCGGGATACCCGTCCAGCGCTCGATGATCTTGGCGATCTCCTCTTCCGTGACCTTGTTGCGGAGCAAACTCGTCTCCTTGCTGCTTTGCGCCAGTTTTTCCTCCTGCTCCAGCTGCTTTTTCGCTTCGGGCAGATCGCCGTACTTCAGCTTCGCGGCCTTTTCGAGATCGTAACTCTGTTCGGCAGATTCAATATCGCGGTTGATCTGCTCGATGCGTTCGCGCAGCTGCTGCACGCGGCCGATGGCGTTCTTCTCGTTTTCCCATTTGGCTTTCATGGAGTTGAACGTTTCGCGCTGTTCGGCCAGTTCCTTTTGCAGTTCCGTCAGACGCGCCTTGGAAAGTTCATCGTCCTCGTTTTTGAGCGCTGCTTCCTCGATCTGCATCTGGATGATCTTGCGGTTAATCACGTCAAGCTCGGTTGGCATGGAGTCCATCTCCGTGCGGATCATGGCACACGCTTCGTCGATCAGGTCAATGGCCTTGTCCGGCAGGAAGCGGTCGGTGATATAGCGGTTGGAAAGCGTTGCGGCGGCGATGATCGCGTTGTCCGTGATCTTGACGCCGTGGAAGACCTCGTAGCGGGATTCCAGACCACGCAGGATGGCGATGGTATCCTCGACGGTCGGCTCCTGCACCAGAACGGTCTGGAACCGGCGCTCGAGCGCGGGGTCCTTTTCGATATACTGGCGATATTCGTCCAGCGTGGTTGCGCCGATGCAGTGCAGTTCACCGCGCGCGAGCATCGGCTTTAACAGATTGCCTGCGTCCATCGAGCCTTCGGTCTTGCCCGCGCCGACAATGGTGTGCAGCTCGTCGATAAACAGGATGATGCGGCCCTCGGACTTCTTGACCTCGGCCAGCACGGCCTTCAGACGCTCTTCAAATTCACCGCGGTACTTTGCGCCTGCAATCAATGCGCCCATATCGAGCGAGAAGATCGTTTTGTCCTGCAAAGACTTGGGCACCTCGTTCGCGACGATCCGCTGCGCAAGGCCCTCGACGATGGCCGTCTTGCCGACGCCCGGTTCGCCGATGAGAACGGGGTTGTTCTTCGTCTTGCGGGACAGGATGCGGATGACATTCCGGATCTCGTCGTCACGGCCGATGACCGGGTCCATCTTCTGCTCCCGTGCACGCTTGACCAGATCCGTGCCGTATTTGGCAAGCGCCTCATACGTATCCTCCGGCGTGTCGGACGTCACGCGCTGGCTGCCGCGCACCGACTGCAGCGCCTGCAGGCAGGCCTCCTTCGTGATCTGGTACGGACGGAACAGGCTTTTCAGCACCGCGTCCGCGTTTTCGATCAGGGACAAAAACAGATGCTCGACGGAGACATATTCGTCTTTCATCTGCTTCGCGATGTCCTCCGCGCTGTTCAGCGCCGTGTCGACGGCGCGCGCAACATAATATTTATCCGCCTCGCGGCCCGAGCCGGTCACGCGCGGCAGCTTCGCCAGCTCCGCGTCCACCGCAGCCTCAAAGCTTTCAAGCGTCACGCCCATCTTTTTCAGCAGCTGCGGCACAAGGCCGTTTTCCTGCTTCAAAAGCGCGGCCAGCAGATGGATCTGCTCGATCTGCTGGTTCTGGTTTTCAATGGTCAGCTTCTGGGCGGCCTGAATGGCCTCCAGAGATTTCTGCGTATAGTTCTGTGCGTTCATAGTTCACACCTCTTCTTCCAGTATTAGCACTCTATATTCATGAGTGCTAATTCATTTTGGCTTCATCATAGTCCTGTACCCGGAATTTGTCAAGGGGGAGCAGGGCCGAAAATTGTGATATTTTTGTAAACATTTGATCGAAAAAAGAAGTTTCGAATTTAATAGTTATTTAAAAACTTGCCTCTAAGTTTTTTAATAAACCCTTGCTATGATAATCCTGCAAGAAGCGATAAACACTTTTTCATTTTCCCCTCATATTGATAAAGAATCCCCCGCAGACAAGCCGGTCACTTGTTTGCGGGATTTCTTTCGCCAAAACAGGACCCGCGCAGCCTCAAGGTTGAAGCCGCGCGGGTTCTGCTTGTCCACGTGGATGAACCCGGCGGACACGAGCGAGCTCATGTGGTGGGAGATCGTGGCGGGAGACAGGCCGATGCCGTTGAAAAAAAGCGGCGCTGGGGCAGACGACCATCTGGTCGAGCGCAAAATGCTGCATCCCGAACTGCTGCATGAAGTCTGTGGGTTCCCCGGCCAGCGCCGCCCGCGTCTGCGCAGCGGCAGCGTCGAATTCGGCCTGAAGCGCCGCCTCGTGGGCCTGAATGACGGGGTGCAGAGGGCAAGCAGCTGCTGGTATCGCTCGAAATAGACCTCCGACGGAAGCTCCGAGCCGCGGTTGAGCGTGAGCGCGATCAGATGCCGCAGCGTCTCCGGCTGCGAAAGCATCTCGGTCTGCTGCTCGGCGATCAGATGATAAAACGCCCAGATCAGCCGGTGGTCATTCGGCGAGTTGTACTGGAAAAACAGCTTGAGAATCTCCGGGTGCTGCTCCAGCTGCGCCAGAACCGCCTCCTCCATCGCCTGCACAGGTGCAACGAGCGCAGAAAGCGTCTCAAGCGGGATACTGTATTTCGTCGAAAGACTCTGCCGTGCCCGGCACCAACAGCACCGGCGCGGAGTTCTCTCCGCGCGAACAGGGCGCTGGCCTTGTGAACGTAAAGAATGTCGTTACCACCAAGGCATCACCAGCCCCGACGGCAAGAAGGTCTGGGCCATCGGCACGGATTACCTGCGCAAGGCATTCTTCCTCAGCACCTACGGCATCTACCGCACGCAGATCATCAGCGACGGCTGGACCGGCCGCGCATGGAACGAGGAGACCGAAGCCTATGACGGCGACTATCACGCTTCATTGTCTGCGTCAATAGCAAAGCGAAAGGCTTTTTATAGGAATTTATACGGTTGTAATATTTATAGAACTGATTCTTGGTAATGCCTTGACGAAATTCGTTCTCAGCAATACAATGAAAGAGAAATCCAAAACGAGGCATGAGAACCATATCCCCTGAACGACTGAAAGACCTTACTCGACGACTTCGGTCAGAAAACGATAGCTGCCATTCTACGCATGGAAATTTCTCGCTGTCGAAAGCAGGAAAAAGCGTGTCCGTTTCTGTAAAAGTGAGAGATTTGCTGGACGAAGTGCTTACGGCGAATGTAACGGAGGTAAAATAAAGGGAAAAAAAGTTAGTCAAAGCAAAGAACAATTTGACCTTGTAATACATAGTGACCAGGAGGCACATATTGAATTCTGGTATGCACGGGATCTCATGCCGCTTCTCGGCTATGAACGATGGGAAAACTTTGATAAGGCAATCGGGCATGCTATTGATTCTTGCAAAACCAGCGGAATAGAAGTATCGGATTATTTTCGTGAGGTCACGAAAATGATGACCGCCGGTAAAGGTGCGCAGCGGGCAGTCAAGGATTACGTGCTTACTCGTTCTGTTTTGCAGCAAATATTTGTGTAATTATCTTGGCAGCGACATAGATATAGAAAGGGGTTATCGTGATTAAGCGGCAGAAAGCAGCGCTTGCAGAAGAACTGTCATCAGACATGTCGTCGCACCTGTTTCGTGCAACCAACCAGATTCAAATCCATGAGTCCATGATTCGCTTTTTTTCCACAGCGAAAAAAGGGCAGAAGATTCCATCTGAGTTGAAGCTGGCGGAGCACTATCACGTCAGCAGAGCGACAATCAGAGAGGTTCTTCAAAAGCTGGAATTTGAAGGCTATTTAATTCGAAAAAAAGGAAGCGGGACCTATCTTTTGAATCCTCCGGTCAATGAAAAAGAAAACCTCCTGTATTTTTTTGACATTCAGTCAATGATCAGGGCGAAAGGCTTTCTTCCATCCTGCGATCCCGTAACGATCATCCGTCAACCCGCCGGCGGTTATTATGCCCCAATCTTGGAGATCTCGGAACAGGAGGAGATTATCCTGCGGTATCTGCTGTTCCGAGCAGACGGGCACTTTACAGTTTTACTGGAAGATTGTTTTCCATCTAAATTTCTTTCAACGGAGGAAGAATGGAATGTAGCGTATGACCCCGACGCAGATTTGCGAATGGCGTTCTTTCATTCCATGGGAATTCGGTCAAACCGAGACGAGTTGAAGCTTGGGACAGTCGATAAAGATTCCTTAGCGCATATCCGCCGGTTTCATCCACCCGAAGATATTCCACTTTTATATATGCGTAGTCTGTGTTTCGATGCGGAGAATCGCCCAATTATGTGCTCCCAGTTCTTTTCAAATACAACGTTTATTGACTATAAGATTAATCGCCACCTCTTTTTGAAATGAAAGAGGTGGCGATTGATTTAAGAAAAAAGACTCAGATATTCAGATGCTTTCGGGGCCGCAGCGGTGTGCGGCTTATCCGTAAACCTTTCGGCCATTAATAAATTTGGCAACCGTATGCCGCTCGTCTCCTTGGAATACCACTCGTTCGATTCTTTGACGGAGGCTTCTGTTATTGAAATCCCACAAAGGCGCATCGTCAATAACAACGGCATCGAAAAGAGAGCCTTCTTCAAAACTGCCGGCTTTTCCCCAAAATGAGCAACCGCCCTTTGTGGCAAGGTAAAACGCCTCAGAAATGGTCAGGTAAGTCTTCTCGGCGAACGGATCCCCTTTTCTTTCCATGCTGTTCCAATAGATTTTGGAGGCGACAATCGTATCCGAGATTGTGCGGAACATACTCAGCGTATTCGAGCCAGCAATATCCGTACCAAGACCGACATGGATTCCAGCGTCCAGGTACCTGCGGATCGGCGCTGCAACGCCGTTTGCGTTCATGTTGCTTTGTGGGCAATGCGCAACCCAGAGCTTTTTCCTTCTAGACATTAATTCAAATTCCTCCGGTGTTGGGAAGACACAATGCGCCTGTACGCTCTGCACGACCGAACCCAGCATATCGTACATATCATAGGCCTGTCCGTAAAAAGAGATTTCCGGTTTTAACTGCTTGACCCATTCAATTTCGTCCAGGCCTTCGCTTAAATGGGATTGAGTAGGAACACCGAATTCATGAATGAGAGCCTGCAGACCTTCCATGCAGGCATCTGTGCAGGATGGTATATATCGAGGCGTGATCATCGGCTTAACGTATTCGTATTTTTCGCATGTGTTCTCAAGCCATGTTCTAGTTTCCCGCAGAGATTCTTCCGTTGTTTCCTGCAACCCTTCAATGGAATTTCGATCCATATTCAGCTTGCCGACATATGCCGCAAATCCCTTATCAGCAAGCTTCTGCATCAGAAGCTCTGTCGCGGGGCGATGGATCGTTGCAAACGTACACGTTCTGGTCGTAGTAGATCTAAGCAGGTCATTTGTGAATTTTTCATATGCCAGTTCAGCGTAGTTCAGGTCGTTGAAATGGCGTTCCTCCGGCAAAGAGTACTGCATGAACCAAGTGTTCCAATTACTATCCAAATCCAGAGCCATTCCTAACCCGCGAAAGCCATATTGCGGTGCATGCTGATGAATATCTGCCATACCTGGAATGATCAGCTTTCCCGAATAATCAAAAACGGAGATCGCCTGATATTGCTCTGGCAAATCCTTGAATATGCCGATGACGGTATCTTTTTTACAGACAACATAGGAGTTCTCGAAGATCTCAAACCCTTTCGGGGTCGGGGTGTGGATAATGTGCCCCTTCAGTGCAAAAATAGATGTATTCATAAAAACCTCTCTGTGATTTTCTTATCGGGACATGCGATCATACGCAACTCCCAAGGCAGCAGGCGTACCGTCTCTTTTGCTTCGTGCGACAAGCAGCAGTGAGAGCGCAGTCAGAACATATGGCAACCCTGTAAAGACCTGAATCGGGAGCGATATCCCCAAAATCTGCAGTCGGAACTGAAAAGCCTCCGCTGCGCCAAAAAAAAGTGCAGCCAAAAGGATTCCTATGGGATTGCGCCGGCCAAATACTACTACCGCCAGAGCGATATAGCCGCGGCCTGCGGTAATGTTTTCAAAGAAGATACCAAGCTGCCCAAGCAGCAGGTAAGCACCGCCGAGGCCTCCTAGCAACCCATTGACGGCAGCTGCCATGTACTGATTCTTATATACGGAAATACCAACGGCGTCTGCCGCGCGGGGATTTTCGCCGACCGCGCAAAGAGACATTCCCCAGATGGTCTTTTTATAATAAAACACCAGAAAGACGACCAGAAGATATGAAAAATAGACTACAATGTCCTTATTGAACAGCGCATCACCAATCAGAGGAATCTTACTGAGAAGCGGAATAGGAACACTCTTTAATGTTTCAATCTGCGGGATCCCATACCGGTTGACCATCAGTTGGAAAATATAGCTGGTAAGCCCTGTAGCAAGCAGGTTCAGTGCGACGCCCGCGACGTTCTGGTCCTGCTTCAGGTAAACTGATAGGAATGCGTGAAGCAGGCTCAAAAGCATACCTGCGAGCATACCGACGACGAACCCCCAGAACAGGCTGCGCGTCAAATAGGCTGCCGCAAACCCAAAAAAAGCTCCAACCAGCATGACTGCTTCCAAACCAACGTTAATGATGCCGGCTTTCTCTGAAATGTCTTCGCCAATGGAAGCGCACAGAATCGGAATCGCTGTGCGTACTGCGGCAGATAAAAATGTTGCCCAGAATGTAAGTTGCAGGAGTTCACTCATGCTTACTCACCTCCGTTTTTTTCTTCGCGCGAGTGTGCAGTTCCCAAAAGTCCTTGGATAGGATCAGAAAAACAATAAAGCCAATCAAAATACTGACAATAGATGACGGGATACCCATTTGACGTTGCATGGTATTTGCACCGACTTGCAGCGCGGCATACAAAATTGAAACCAAAATGACTCCCAATGGGTGGTTCTTTGCAAGAAGCGCGATCAGGATCGCGGTGAAACCGTTTCCGGCAGAAAGATTCTCCATCAAGCGGTGCTGGACACCCAGCAATTCAACAGAGCCTGCAATGCCAGACAGACCGCCGCTCAGAATAGCTGCCGTTAAAAGGCTTTTTTGGACGGGTATACCAACACAGAATGCGCCTCTCGGGTTGCTGCCGCTGACTTTCAGTTCATAGCCCAGCACTGTTTTATACATAACGAACCAGATTAGGAGAGCTATCACCACGGCGATAAAAAAACCAAGGTGAAAGCGAGTTGGAAGCAGAAGAAGAGGAAGATTACAGTCTGTCTTTGCGCTCTGCGGCAGGTAATCCGCGCTATCCATCAAAACACCGCGGATCGCGATCCCGACAAACATCGTGGCAATATAGTTGAACATGATCGTATTAACGGTTTCACTGATCCCCCACCTGTTTTTTAAGATCGCAGGAATAAATGCCCACACCCCGCCAAATATGAATGCGACAAATATAGCAAGGATGCAGCGAAACCATGGCGGCCCTGGAAGCTTGATAGCAACAAACGTTGCCATCAGTGCGCCCATGTAAAACTGCCCCTCTGCACCGATATTGAAAAAGCCGGTTTGAAATGAAATGGAAACGCCTAATCCCATCAGGATTAGCGGAGTTGCCTTTACGAATATCTCGGCGAACCCGTTAAGCGAACCGAACAGCCCATAACAAAAATATCCGAACGCCTCAATCGGATCGGCATGGCAGAGCCATATCAATCCAACAGCAAGCAGCAGTACTGCGGCGACGGAGGACGCAATTCTAATAAACCTTTGCTTCATTCCGCAATAACCTCCTCCACAGGGCGGCCGCCCATCATAAGGCCCAGTGTTTCGGCTTTTAATTCGGCGGAGTTTTCTACAATGCCCATAATTTTCCCTTCATACATTACGGCGATCCGGTCGGAGACCTGCATGATCTCATCAAGATCCGTCGAAATCAGGAGCACACCTTTGCCGTGGTCTCGGAGGTTCTGCATACACGTCCGTACATAACTTGATGCGCCGATATCAAGTCCACGTGTGGGTTGCATAGCGATCAGCAGATCGGGCGAATCGCCAATTTCCCGAGCTAGGATGATTTTCTGCTGGTTGCCGCCTGATAAATTTCCAGCACGTTCGCCCGGTCCGTGTACGCGAATGTCAAACTTTTCAATTGCAGCCCGTGCAAAGTCGAGTACGTTCTTTTCGTTGACGACGCCGAATTTTGAGATTTTTGGAGTCCGATAATCACGCAGGATCAAATTATCCGAGATACTCTTATCCAGAATCAATCCATCACGATGACGGTCATCCGGGATGTAGGAAATTCCAAGCTCAAAGTGCTGCCGCACGTTCAGTCTGTCAATATACTGATTTTTGAAAGAAACGCATTGCGAATCCTGTCTGCGAATCCCGCAAAGAAATTCAGCGAGATAGTTTTGACCGTTCCCATCCACTCCAGCCACACCAAGAATTTCTCCGCAATGGAGGCAGAACGAAACCTGATCCAGAAGATTCTTGCTGCCGTTGGGGTTTTTAAGCGTAAGCCCCCGCACATCCAATACACGCTCCGGACGCGGCTTTTCGGCATACTCAATTTTGTCTGTACGAATCTGTCGGCCGATCATAAGCTGGGACAGAAGCGCTTCCGTACATTTTGCGGTTGTAAGCGTGTCAATTTTTTTTCCGCTGCGCAGAACCGTGATCTTATCCGTAATTTCCATGATCTCAGCAAGCCGGTGAGAAATCAGAATGATACTGTGCCCGTCTTCTTTGAGTGATCTCAAAACAGAGAACAGAACTTCTGTTTCCTGTGGCGTCAAGACGGCAGTGGGTTCGTCCAGAACAAGAAGCTTTGCGTTTCTGTAGAGCGCCTTTAGGATCTCGACACGCTGCTGTTCGCCAACAGAGAGCTCATCGATCCGTTTATCAACATCCACGGCCAAGCCGTATTTCTGTGACAGCGCTTTGATTTTCTTCGCAATGTCTTTTTTCTTTATAAACGGGTAACTTTCGACTTTCATTCCCAGAATGATATTTTGTAAGACAGTCATCGGTCGAACCAACATAAAATGCTGATGCACCATGCCGATGCCGCAGGCGATAGCATCCAGCGGCTTCTGAAAGTCCTGTTTGACACCATTCCACCAGATCTCGCCTTCGTCGCAGTGATACAAGCCGTATAGAATATTCATAAGGGTTGTTTTTCCTGCGCCGTTTTCACCGAGAAGCGCGTGAATTTCGCTCTCCTCTACAGACAGATCAATGTGATCGTTGGCAGGGATACCGTAAAAAAGCTTGGTGATCCCTTTCATTTCCAATAATTCCATGTTTTTATGTCTCCTGTTAGGTAGTAGTGGAAATGCGGCAGAATGCATCCCAGATGATTCTGCCGCACGCCACGGAGATCTTAAGTGAAAGAACCACTGCAGTATGAAACGGACGTCATATCGGATTGCACCCGCTCATTTTGCCAGATTCTTCCTTGCGCTGCGTAGGACCCAATCAGTCAATGGATAATATCGTCCGAGATCTCTGTGATCATCGGAATATCAAGTTCACCGGAGCGCATTTGATCCATGCATTCCGCCAGCTTATCCTTTACCTCCTGCGGAACATGCGAGTTATATTCGGTCAGCTGCGCAACATCTGCAGAAATGCCATATTCCCGAATGCAGCCCTGGAAATCCCCGTCAATCGTATCCTTGACCGCCTGAAGAACAAGGTTTTCAATGTTGTTCATGTTACAGAAAATAACTGTTTCTGGAGCTAGATTCTGCTGCTCAAGCTCACCGAAAGCATAAACGCCCGCTTCCTCACATGCCTTTATCATGCCTGCATTGGACGCATTCCCGCCGCCGCCGATCAGATCCACACCCTTGTCGATCATAGCCTGCGCGGCCTCCTTGGACTTTTGCACATCTTCCGTTGAGCCGGTATATGCAGTATAGACATCACAATTCGGATTCACAGCCTGAACGCCTAATTTGTACCCCTCAGCAACCTTGATGATAGCCGGACCGACCAGACCCGCGACAAAGCCGACTTTATTTGTTTTTGTCATCATTCCAGCCGCAATGCCCTCCAGATATCCGACCTCCTGCATCTTGAGCGTGTAGGATGCGACGTTCTCGGAGCTGACCGTTCCGTCGATAACGATGAATTTTGTATCAGGATAGCGTTCTGCAACGGCCAGAGCCGCATCGCCGAAAGAAAAACTATGCCCAATGATCAGGTCATATCCCTGAGATGCGTAGTCCGTGAAAACTGCTTCCATCTCGGTAGGCTTGATGTTTTCCGTATATTTTACGGAGATGTTGTAGGTATCCTTTGCTTTCATAACAGCGTCATAAGCGAGTTGACTCCATGCTCCATCATTCACAGGAGTGACCAGGCAAAGTGCGACTTTCGCCTGATAGGCATCCTCTGTAGAAGCAGGAGACGCGCAGGCACACATACTGACCAACATCAGCAGGGCAAGAAATAAAGCGGTAAGTTTTTTCAAAGTAAATTCCTCCATCCTCACATCACATATAACTGATTTTTTCGCGCTAAGAAAACGCTTAGCTGGGATGTCGTCTGTAGGCTGCAGCGCTACAGGGGGAACATCTTGCATTCAAAAATAGCAGTATTATTTGAAGATGTCAATAAAAACAGAATTATTTGTTGAATTTTGGAGATGTGCAATATTTTGCAGTTTGATGTTTTTATAAAAAGACAAGTTGTCAGACAACTTTCATCCCTAGTGCAGGAGCAACCGTAAGGGCGAAATACGGGCAGGATGCGAATTTCCAATTGCGGCTGAAAGATGCCTCACTGTCGGTGCGCAAAACACATCATAATACTGTAAAACCTGCACAAAGAGCGGCGGCATAAAAATTGGTTTATTTTTTTAATCTTACTGCTTCAAAACGGAAGGATAATGGAGTAAAATTAAGTTGAATGCAAGAAAAAGTTTATTATTGTTCGAAATGCTTAAAAATGCTTGAAAAATCAAAGAATTCTACGTAGAATGGTTAAAAAATGTTTTGAGTTCGCGTTGAGGCTTTGACACAGTGCTTTCTGCTTTAAGAACATAATAGACCTTCTGACTACTAAAGGAGGATTTTTATGGACAGCATCGATGCTCAATTGCTTCGGATTTTGGCAGAGGACGCACGCTGCTCTGCGACTGACATCTCAAAAAAGGTCAATCTATCCATACCGGCAGTCAACAAACGGATTTCCAGGTTGCGCGAAAACGGCATAATCGAGCGATTCACGATTCAATTGAATCCACAAAAGATTAACAGTTCTGTCCAGGCATTTGTACTGCTTGTTGTTGATCAGTATTCAAGGGTAAACGAACTACTTGAGTTTGTAAATGCAAAAGAGAACATCGTTGACTGTTATGCGATTACAGGAGAGTATGACTATCAGTTGAGACTGTACGCAAGGGATATTACAGAACTGGAAAGCATCTTACTCGAACTCAAAGGAAAAAAGTGTGTTTCCAAGAGCCATACGATCTTTGTGCTGATGGAACACAAACACATGCTGGGACCCTTCACCACCTAGCCTGTCAGATTCCGAGCACAATCAGAACTGTCGCCGGACCGGTCTTTCGCCCCCACCTTTATCACCTGTACGCCAATTGAGAAATCAAGAACAAACGAGAGAAAAGGAGATGTGAAATGTCCTGTTACGTCAATACCGTCAAAGGCCCTGTAAGCCCTGGGGAGTTGGGAATAACCCTGATGCATGAACACCTTGCAGAACTGAATAACTCAATGAAGCGGTGTTATGCAGATTGGTTTCATGCTGATATCTTCCTGGAGAAAATCAAGCCTGTCTTTCAAAAAGCAAAAAAATACGGGTTGAGTACATATGTCGATCAGACAGCCGTGAATATGGGACGGGATATTCGCTTTATAAAGCGGGTTTCGGAATCGTGCGATGTCAACATTGTGGCGGCTACCGGTTTGTTCTTCTATGAAGAGAGCTGGCAAATCGATAAACCGTATGAGGAAATATCGGAGTTGTTTATTCGGGACATTGAAGAGGGCTGCGAGAGCACCGATATTAAGGCGGGAATGCTGAAAGCTGCGACGGACAGATTCGGGATCACCCCTGTAAATGTATTTCAGTTAAAGGCAGTAGCTCGTGCAGCGGCAATTACCGGCATACCAGTAACAACGCATACCATAGCGGCTGACCGGCTTGGTCTCGAACAGGCGCTGATTCTTGAAAAGGCAGGCGTGGATCTGTCCAAAGTTGTGATCGGTCACGTCGGCGACACGAATGATCTGGATTATTTGGAAGAGCTGCTGCGCATGGGTGTTTATCTCGGTTTGGACAGATTTGGGCAGGAAGTGCTATGGCCGGAGGAGGATCGCGTAAGGAATCTGCTGGAGCTTATGGATCGCGGCTGGATCAACAGGCTCATCATCTCGCAGGACATCCCCTTTTATTCCGACTGGGGGAAAAACAGCTTCAAAAAGTTCGAAGCGATCCGTTCTTTTGATAACATAACAGGCTTTACGCATATTTTTGAGAGCGTGCTTCCGAAGCTGAAAGCACGCGGTGTCAGCGAGGATGAAATCCATACGCTGCTTGTAAAAAATCCGGCTCGTGTTTTTCACGGAGGATACACATATTAGCTTGCCGAAGGCTGGAGCTGATTCAGGCCCTGTACCCAGTTCCTATGTTCTGGCGTTTTGGCTGTGTAATAAGGAGGAAGAAATGGATAGTTTAAAAAGGCTGGCCGCATCGGCTGTTGTGCCGGTTGTGGTATTGGATGACGCGAAGGACGCGGTCGCGACGGCGAAGGCTTTGCTGACCGGCGGCGTGGACGTGATGGAAATCACGTTCCGCACGGCAGCTGCGGCGGATTCGATCAAGGCGGTCGCGGAAAGCTGCCCCGATATGCTCGTCGGTGCGGGCACGGTCATCACGCTCGACCAGTGCCGCAAGGCCGTCGAGTGCGGCGCGAAGTTCATCGTTGCCCCCGGCTTTGACGAGGAAGTCGTCCGCTGGTGCGTGGAAAACGGCGTTGCCGTGACGCCCGGCTGCGTGACGCCGACGGAAATCATGGCAGCCATGAAGCTGGGTTTAAACGTTGTGAAGTTCTTCCCGGCTGGCGTTTATGGCGGACTTTCTGCCATGAAGGCGCTCTCGGGTCCCTTCGGCGGGATCAAGTTCATTCCGACCGGCGGCGTCAACACGCAGAACATCGGCGAGTTTATCGCCGCACCGTTCATCCACGCGGTCGGCGGCAGCTGGGTCTGCCCGAAGGCGGACATTGCAGCCGGTAATTTTGAGAAGATCACGGAGCTTTGCAAGCAGGCGAGATCTGCCGCGCTCGGCTTTGAGGTTGCGCACATCGGCGTCAACTGCGAGAATGCCGACGCGGCATCCGCGGTCTGCGAGAAGCTGAACGAAGCGTTTGATCTGCCGGTCAAAGACGGCAGCTCTTCGATGTTTGCATCCAGCGGCATCGAGGTCATGAAGACCATGTTCAAGGGCAAAAACGGTCATATTGCGATCCGCACCAACTCTGTGGAGCTGGCGGCGGCAGAGCTTGCAAAGAAGGGCTTTGCATATGACGAAAGCTCAGCAAAGTATAAGAACGGTCGTATGACAGTTGCATACCTCAAAGATGAGTTCGGCGGTTTCGCCGTGCATCTGCTGCAGAAGTAAGGAGGGGCGAAGATGAAAGTTCTGACATTCGGTGAAATTATGCTCCGCCTGAAAGCGCCGGGACACGAGCGCTTCTTCCAAAGCCCGATGTTGGAAGCTACCTTCGGCGGTGGCGAGGCGAACGTGGCAGTCTCCCTTGCAAATTACGGCATGGACGCGGAATTTCTGACTATTCTGCCGCAGAACGATATTGCAGACGCCTGCATCCGCGAGCTGCGCTATTTTGGCGTGGGCACAAAGAAGATCGTCCGCGGCGATGGGCGCATGGGCATTTACTACTTAGAGGGCGGCGCGAACCAGCTGCCGAGCAAGGTCGTCTATGACCGCGCGTATTCCTCGATCGCGCTGGCAAAGCCGGGCGATATCGACTGGGACAAAGCCTTCGAGGGTGTGGACTGGTTCCACATCACGGGTATTACGCCTGCGATTTCTGAAAGCGCGATGGAGCTGTCTCTTGAGTCTGTCAAGGAAGCGAAGAAGCGGAACATCACCGTTTCCTGCGACCTCAATTACCGCAAGAACCTCTGGAAATATGGCAAAAAGGCCAGCGAGGTCATGCGCGAGCTTGCCAAGTACGTCGATGTGGCGATTGCCAACGAAGAAGACGTGCAGAAATCGCTCGAAATTACCGTCGATGTGAACGTCGAATCCGGCGAGCTGGACCGCGAAAAGTACCGCGCGCTTGGCAACAAAGTTTTGGAAGCCTACCCGAACATGAAGTGCATCGCGATCACACTGCGCGAGAGCCACAGCGCGGACTGGAACGGCTGGGCG
>ULTI01073258.1_pt1 | contig 29152 bp, 27 predicted proteins | sample 1957291 | NCBI WGS metagenome assembly ULTI01 (sample SAMEA4835725, study PRJEB28245) | human gut metagenome | biome: gut microbiome; material: fecal sample | place: Denmark | collected 2008 | reverse complement strand
TGCACCTCCGAAAGTGTCTAACTTTCGGGGTGCATATCACACCAGCCGCTCTTTTATTATTTGCGCTTTTACTTATCCTCAACTTCTACTATCTGGGCTTCGGGGGCGTTCTTCTTTACGCTCTCTATACCGTTCATGCAGGAAGCTTTTGCTTTGTAGCCCTCGGATACGGCTATTATCTCGCCGTTTCTCGCCTTGAGGCGGAAACGGAACTCGCCGGCCTTGTCGGCATATACTTCAAACTTGGGATGGGTAAGCTTCTCAAAGCCTTCCACCGTCTGGTCCTCTATGCCGCCTTCACAGCACTTGCGTACGCTTTCTATGCCGTTGAGGCATGTGTCCTTGTTTTTGTAACTCTCGGAAGTGGCTATCACCTCGCCGTTTCCCGCCTTAAGATTGAATACAAAACCCGTCTTGGTGGCCTTTACTGCAAACTTGCCCATTTATAACTGCTTCCTTTCTAATAATGCCGCATAAACGGCCTATTTACTATACAGAACAAGGATATATTATCCGTGCGGCCGTGTCAATATAAATGCCCATAGTGCTTTATTTTTTTAGGCGCGCCTCAAAATTTTTGGCGTTATTTAAGTTGCTTTAGGTTTGCCGCCGGTGTATAATTTAATGGAGTGAAAATAGCCGGAAAACAGCAGAAATTTCACCCTTACACAATTTTTTATCTTATAAACCAAAACAATATAAACAAACAAGGAGATGCCTAATGAAGTACGATCGTATCTACAATTTCTCTGCCGGTCCCTCCATTCTTCCCGAAGAAGTGCTGGAAAGCGTCCGCGATAACCTCATGAACTATGAGGGCTCCGGTATGTGCGTAATGGAGATGAGCCATCGCTCAAAGGTTTTCCAGAAAATAATCGACGAAGCCGAGCAGGATCTCCGTGACCTGATGAACATTCCCGACAACTACAAGGTGATGTTCATACAGGGCGGCGCTACGCTCCAGTTTGCTATGATCCCCATGAACCTGATGAAGAACGGCGTAGCCTGCTATGTCGAGACCGGTGCATGGAGCAAAAAAGCCATCAACGAAGCCAAAAAGTACGGCGATGTGCATGTAGTGGCCTCCAGCAAGGACAGGAACTACGCCTATGTACCCGATTGCAGCAATCTGGATATCCCCGATAACGCCGATTACGTCTATATCTGCGAAAACGAGACCATCCACGGCGTGACCTGGCAGAAGCTGCCCAACACCAAGGGCAAGATTCTGGTATCCGACCAGTCCTCCATGTTCCTCTCCAAGCCCTGCAACGTGTCCGATTACGGCATGATCTACGGCGGCGTACAGAAGAACATCGGCCCCGCCGGTATGGTGATCTGCATCGTGCGCGAGGATCTTATCCGCGATGCCTCCGAGCTGCCCGTATGGGTACCCACCTACTGTGCATATTCCACCCATGCCAACAACGGCTCCATGTACAATACCCCCAACTGCTGGAGCATCTACGTATGCGGTCAGGTCTTTAAGTATCTTAAGAGGATAGGCGGCCTTGAGGTCATGAACCAGCGCAATATCGACAAGGCGAAGGTCATGTACGACTTCCTCGACCAGTCCAAAATGTTCAACGGCACCGTTGACAAGGAGTTCCGCTCCCTGATGAACATACCCTTCGTGACCGAGAGCGCAGAGCTTGACGCCGAAGTTGTGGCCGCCACCAAGGCAGCCGGCTTTGACAACCTGAAGGGCCACAAGAGCGTCGGCGGTCTCCGTGCCTCCATCTACAACGCAATGCCCAAGGAGGGAGTCGAGGCTCTGGTCAGGTTCCTGTCCGAGTTCGAAGCTAACTACAAGAAGTAATTTTATAAAGGAGAGAATATCATGCGCATATTGGTAACTGACGGAATGGATAAGGACGCCCTCCAGACCCTCAAGGATAACGGTCACGAGGTCGTTGAACAGTTCTATGCCCCCGAGGAGCTTGGTGCAGCACTGAAGGAGTTTGACGCCGTAGTAGTCCGCAGCGCTACTAAGGTACGCGCCAACCACATCGACGAAGCCAAGGGCGGCAGGCTGAAGCTGATCATCCGCGGCGGCGTTGGCGTTGACAATATCGACGTCAAGTACGCGGAAGCAGCCGGCATCACCGTAAAGAACACCCCCCGCGCATCCTCCCAGTCCGTTGCGGAGCTGGCTATGGCCCATATGTTCGCCTGCGCCCGCTTTGTCTCCATCGCCGGTCACACCATGCGTGAGGATAAGTGGGAAAAGAAGGCCTACGGCAAGGGCATCGAGCTTCAGGGCAAGACCCTCGGCATCGTAGGCTTCGGCCGCATCGGCCAGCATCTCGGCGTAATGGCCAAGGCCATCGGCATGAACGTAATCGCTGAGGATATATTCCATATTCCCGGAATCGAAGAGAAGCTGGGGATTCCCTACGTAGAGCTTGACGAGCTGCTTGCCAAATCCGACTTCATCTCCGTACATGCCCCCGCCGTAGACGGCGGCGCCCTCATCAATGCCGAGACCATCGCCAAGATGAAGGACGGCGTAACCATTATCAACACCAGCCGCGGCACCAACGTTGATGAGGCTGCTCTGCTTGCAGGCCTTGAGAGCGGCAAGGTACGCAGCGCCGGTCTGGATGTTTACGCAAACGAGCCCGCTACCAACAAGGCCCTGTACAGCCATCCCATGGTATCCTGCACCCCCCATATCGGTGCAGCTACCAAGGAAGCCCAGAAGCGCATCGGCGCCGAGATCGTAGAGATTATCGAGAGCTTCGGCAAATAATCGCGCATTAAAAGATGTCAGTTGAGATAGCTGTCCATAAAACGGGTTGTGTATGGCAGCTTCCTGACAAGGATTGCTAACAAAGGGGTATGCACTTTCGTTGTGCATACCCCTTTATTGTAGCATATTTGTTGCAAGTTCCGGAAACGCTAAAGAAGGCTTCTATTATAATATAACTAAATAACGCAGCAGGCTGTTTCCAAAGCTGTTCCCACAGACGGCTCCCCCTATGTTCCCAAGGTGGGCGATGTGATCCGCTGCCACGATAGTATGGACTACCCCATGTTGGATATTTGGCACTCGACATATAGTATGATGTGGTTTAGGTATACACATCCGCACCAGAAGATTCCTCAAAACTTATTAACTACCGAACGATAGGTAGTTATAATAAGGATATACGATATGAAAAGCACAGTGGATAGAAAATTCTGTTTGCAGCGAAGGAGGTTTCGTTATGGATCGAGGCAACACAAAACAGGAGATTCTGGAAGCATCGCTGGATCTGTTCTCCGTGCAGGGCTTTGAAGCCACATCTATCTCTCAGATTGCAGGCGCCGGCGGCATTCGCAAGGCATCGCTTTACAGCCATTTTGAGAGCAAGCAGGCGATTCTGGACGCGCTTGTGAAGGATGTTTTGGATCAGTATGAGGAACATTCCATTTTTGCAAGGGCGAATTGGGATAAATTCGCCGATACAGATGATAAACAGGCGCTGACGCCTGATGCGGCAGCGCAAGTGATTCAGGGACAGATCCGTTACATCCTCCATGATCCCCATATCAGCAAGGCGCGTAAAATGCTGGTGATAGAGCAGTTTCAAAATCCGGAACTGGCGAAGCTGCAAACCAGACAGAATTATTCGGACGTGATGCAATACTTCACCGGGCTTATTAAGTATCTGATTCGGCAGGGAGTTCTGAGGGAAGATGATTCCGAGATCATGGCAGCCCAGCTGTGTCTGCCCATTTCCACATTTAGTGTAATAATTGACATGAAATTCGGTATTGAGATTTTTATCAATGCGTGTTTCTCTATAATTGCTCTTACAAACATGCGTGTTTCGGCGTCGTTTTGTTTGACAATCGTATGTTTATGTGTTATTTTTTATTTAATCCGTCTTTGTTGAATTATCTCGTTTTTACAGGAGTGCAGGCTGCATGAACTCAGCTATCGTATATGCTTCCAACTGTATACTCGGTATCATAATGGCACTATTCTGTATGCTTACCCTGAAGATGAGGTGGGGGCGCGCAGTCACGTTCATCGGCGCTTACGCAGTGGTACTTTTCAGCTTCTTCGGTCTGCTCCTGCTGCCTGATCAAAACATAGCGGCAAAGCAGACAGTCGGTTTTTTAATAGATCTCATCGGATTCCGAATATTATTCACGGACAAAATGCCCAGGCTGGCCATATGCACCTTCACCATATTCATGAACGAATGGATATGCGAGTTCATCAGCTTTTCATTTTTCTCAAATGTATATCCCCAGACCACTCAGGGGATGTTCCTTATACCTCCGCTGACCCAGGTCAGTATGTATGCAATATATATTTGCGTTTACGCCTTCCTCATGTGGATATTCTCGCTGCTGCTCAACCGCATACTCAGAAGCTTTTCCTGGCAGGATATCCTTTCATATATCTTTTTCCCTTTCATGCAGCTTGCCATGGTGACATGGGGTTCTCTGCCCAACTTTTACAATCATGCTGAAGCAGTGCGGCTCTGTATAATATTATTCTGCATAATTTCAGACGTGGGACTGTACTACTCCATGCGGGGCATAACCCAGCGGGCGGAGCTCAGGGCCTCCAATGCCCTGCTGTTGAAGCAGGTAGATGCGGAAAAGGAGCATTACGCCGCCCTTACGGAGCAATATGAAGCGATGCGCCGCATGCGGCACGATATAGCAAACCATCTCTATACCATACAGGCGCTGCTAGACAACGGCGACACAAAGCATGCGGCGGAATACGCCAAGGAAATACTGCCCCGGCACACCTTTCACTCCAGCTTGGGCAGCTGTGAAAATCCCGTAGTGGACGCTTTCCTTTATTCCCGCATGAGCAAGCTCAAGGCCGCCGGAATAAGCGCGGAAGCAGACGTGCGGCTGCCCGCTGAAACAAGCATATCCAATGCGGACATGATAATCGCCTTCGGCAATATGCTGGATAATGCGGAAGACGCATGCCGTGCCCTGCCCGAGGGTAAGCGTTATATACGCATACAGGCCGATATCAAAAACGGCTGCTGTACGCTGCGCATGGAAAACTCCGTTGCAGAGCAGCCCGTCTCAAAAAAGGAGCGCATACCCGGTCTGAACCGCGGCGTAGGCCTGAGCATACTGGAGCGGCTCGCGGAGCAATACCGGGGAACCTTTACCTATGGGCTGAAGAATAGCCGTTTTTGTGCTGTATTGACTATGCAGACAAGCGAGGTGAGGTAAGAAATGCTTAGTATAGCTGTATGTGATGATGATGAGCTGCACCGTAAAAGGACGGTTGCGCTCATACGAAATACGCCGGGATTTGAGAATTCCCTTATACGGGAATTCAGCAGGGCGGAAAACCTTCTGGACTCCATAAGTGAGGATCATTATTTGCCGGATGTAGCTGTGCTGGATATTCAAATGGATGAAATGGACGGCATAGAGCTCGCCATGAGGCTGAACCGCTCGGTGCCCGAGTGTCAGATAATATTTCTCACGGGATATATTTCATATGCAACCCGCGCCTATGATGCGGAGCATGTGTTTTATGTGCTCAAGACCGAGACGGACAGCCGCCTCGGCACCGCCCTGAACAAAGCGGCGGAAAAAAGGCGCGCCTGCTCATGCCAGCAGATAATAATCAACGCCGACGGCGCATCCCGGCGGCTGCTTTGGGATCAGGTCCAGTATCTCGAGCGCGTGCTGCGGCGCATGAGAATAGTGACTTTGGACGGCGAGCTTTGGACGAACACCCCTCCATCCGACATAGTTTCTCAGCTCGACAGCCGGTGCTATTGTCAATGCCACAAGAGCTTTTATGTAAACACTGCCTGCCTTGCGGCGATGCTGCCCACGGAATTCATACTGCAAAGCGGCCTTCGTGTTCCGATAAGCCGCAGCTATAAAAAGGCCGCCAAGGAAAGCTTTTTGTTTGGTTTCGGTTCAATATTAGGTAAAATATAGAATAATACAGGGGAAGCAAAACAATGATAGGCGCAATTGCAGGAGATATCATAGGCTCGATCTATGAATGGCACAATATAAAAACAAAGTCTTTTCCACTGTTTCAGCCGGAAAGCCGGTTTACAGATGATTCAGTCCTGACCTGCGCGGTCGCAAGAGCCATAATGAACGGCGGCATCCACGAGGACTATCTGACCTCTATCCGAACGATAGGCCGTATGTATCCCAACTGCGGCTACGGTGGGCATTTTATCGACTGGCTGAAGAGCGATTCCGCCGAGCCCTACAACAGCTGGGGCAATGGCTCCGCCATGCGCGTATCGCCTGTGATATGGGCATACGATTCGCTCGAGGAGGTTTTGCGGGCGGCAAAAGTCAGCTCGGAGGTAACGCATAACCACCCTGACGGCATAAAGGGCGCGCAGGCCATCGCGTCGGCGGGCTTCCTCGCCCGCACAGGGTATGCCAAGAGCGAAATAAAGAATTATATAAGCTCGCAGTTCGGCTATGACCTCGACCGCACACTTGATGAGATACGCCCCGTTTATGGCTTTGAGGTGAGCTGCCCCGGCAGCGTGCCGGAGGCCATTATCGCATTCCTCGAAAGCGGCGACTTTGAAAGCGCCATACGCGGCGCAATCTCAATAGGCGGCGACAGCGACACGATAGCCGCCATGACCGGCGCGTTGGCAGAGGCGGCATATGGTGTGCCCTACATTATCCGCCGTGAAGCGTTTAGCAGGCTGCCCCTCATATTAAAAGGCATAGTCGAGGAATTCGAAAGCAAGTATCAGGGCCATGCGTGAAATATATGCCGATACTCCGGCGCTCACTTTTTCAAAAACGAGAAACGCCCCTTCTTCTCATAAGGAGCAGTGCTCATCTCCCCCGCCGTGTAGCCGGTTGCGTCGATTGCGGCACGGAGGGCGTTTTCGTCCAGCGGTATCTTGGAGAGGATCACCGTCTATCCCCTGGAATGGGACGATCTGACCTTTACAACGGGGAAATTCTCCCGAACTGCTCATATAAACGCTTACTCCGAATAACTCCGCCTGCGGCGCACAGGCGGAGTTGCTTTGGCGCTTAAGCGGCAAACAACCACCAGCTATGCTGGTGAGAATTGAAAGCTTCAAATGGAGACGCCAATACCATATTGTGTTTGCGCCAAAGTATCGACGGCAGGAAATATACGGTAAGCTAAAATCGGATATAGGAACAATCCTGTGAAAGCTATGTGAACAAAAAGGTAGGGAAAAAGCTCACTAATGATATTTGACCGGCACGTAAATCTCAAGTATGAGTACGGTAACCGTCACTTTTGGTGCCGCGGATATTATGTGGATACGGTTGGACGAAATGCCAGGGTAATTGATGAATACATAAGTCTGGCAGTCAAGAGCCGGAAAATGCAAACTACCGCCGGCAAGTATCATTTTGAACGGTTTGTCGTGAAACGTTTCTTTGCCGCAGCGGTTGGGAAGCAGCCCCGCAGCCGCATCGCATCATCCGTTCCAGTCACCACAGGTGTACCGGCTTCAAGCCCGTTTTCCCGGGCAGCTTTAATGGTAACACATCCGGCAATTTCCGTGTACCAACTTGCCCTTTCCTATTAGTTCCTCAATTTTTTCGAGTTCTTTTGACGCTCTGGAGTCGATGCCATATAAAACCCCATTACCACTGCTCTTTCAATAATTATAGAAGCATTCTCTCCGGAATTCTTTCACTATGTCCATGAAGTCCTTCACTCTATAATAATCGGTGAGGTTTTCGAGCTTCCCCTCCACCTTAAATGTCGTACCCATAAACGAGCCATCGGCAACCGTCAGCTTATCGCATATATTTTCCTTTAGATACCTGTGATGACGTCCATAGCAGACACAACCAAGTTGAGTTAACAATAGAGCGGCCTGTGCAGGCAAGCCGCTCTATCTAGCACAGCAAGTACTATTCTTTTGTCGCTTCGGATTTGAAGCGCCGCAAGTATTCTTGGTATTCTTCTTTTCCTTTATTCGATGACAGGCTTATGACCACAAGAAGAGTCAGGCCAACTCCCAAGGAAACCCACAGTGGAGCTATGCCAAACGGGCTACCTGCAAAATGCCATATTGCGGCTATAACCCCCCCCGCAACGATAGACCAGAAGGCTGCATCGTTCGTTACCTTATCCCAGTGAAGCGATATGACCAGAACAATTCCTGATATTGCCCTTATTTGAAAAGATGCCAGCAGATCATTGAGGATCGATTTCATATTTGAGGCTATAAACACCGAAAGCACAGCTATGGCCACGACAGACGCCCTGAAGCATATCATCTGCTTTTTCTCGCTCGCCTTTGGCTTAATATTTAAATAAATATCGCGCACAACAGTAGTGGCCAGCATAAGCAGTATTGCGGGGCCCGTAGAGAGAACCGCGCCGAGTATTGCAATGCTCGCGAGGCCGCCCCAGCCTGGTGACAAACGGTTTGCCATTTCGTACAGTATGCCTTTTCCGTTGCTTTCCGGCAGCAGAATACGCCCCGACAGCCCTATCGCGGCAGGCAGCAGAGCAAAAATCGTTACAAGCACAGCCACTACGATGATACCCTTGCGGGCCTCATGAAGGCTCCGGCAGCAGTAGCATGAATTTACCACCGTCATAGCAGAAATCATTGCAAAAGCCGCCCCAATCACCTGTGCGATAACGGTCGGCACATCTGGATACATGAGGTTGAAGTGGGTGTCGAGCAGTTGTTGGTATATATTCTCAACGCCGCCCGCATCCCTGACGTTGGCCCAGGCTATTACGCTGAGGAACACCACTATCACCGCCATATGAAGTACATTTGCCCCCGCAACGGACTTTATGCCGTTTAAGGATATGATTGCAAAAAGCACGGCACATCCAATGAGTATGGTAATATCATTTATATCCGCCACGGAACGTATTATCGGCCCCACTATCGACACGACCGCAACAGACTGCATCGAGTATATCACTAGGAATGCCAGCAGGACGACCATAGTAACAGCCCAGCGCACTTTGTTGTTAAAACGCATTTCAAAGGCCTCCGCAACGGACATAGCGCCTTTTCGACCCGCTTCATAAAAGAACCGTGAAGCGAAAACAACAAATACCACACAGCCTATTGCTTGACCCCAGTTGCCCCATACTGCATTTATACCATGCGTAAAAGCCTCGCTGGCATTGCCGACAGTACCGGCGCCTGCTATCAGTTCACCGAAGAGCAGCGGGATAAGCGTACAGGCAGGCATACCGTTCTTCGCCACGAAAGTATTCCTTGTGCTGCTCTGTCTATTTTTATTTATCAGGCTTATTATGCAGGTCAGCCCCAAATATACTGCGACCATTATGAAAGCCGTCATTCTTTTTCCTCCGAATCTTCCCTTCTTTCGGTATACCTGTCAGCCATCCTTTTTGCTGCGGCAAAACAAATCGCCGATAAAGCACCTATCACAATACACATTCCCCAGCCCAGCTTATATGATCCTGTCCTGTCAAAAACCGCCGCCAGCAATAATCCTCCAAGCGACATTCCGAGCTGCATCGGGCTTTGTGTTAGGCCGCGCATTATATTGAAGTTCTTTGTGCCAAATGTTGCGCTTATAAGAAGCGGGGCAGATACCGTGCCGACCCCATTGCCTATGCCGTACAGTATAGCCATAAGGTACATTATCTGCATACTGCGGCCAAGCATCAGGCACAGAAAGCCTCCGCCCATTAGGCCAAACGCCGCCATAGCGCCTTTTATGGTGCCGAACCTGTCGTTTATCCACCCTAATATGAGCTTACCGAATATGCCGACAAAGGAGTACATGGATACGATCAGCGCGGCTGCCTGCGGTCCATACGAATCAGATATGCAGGGGCTGATCTGCCTGAGCGGTGCAGAGCAGATTATACCAAGCAAGAGCATTCCGAGCATATGTACATAGAAGAAACAATGCGTTTTCGCTTCTCCAAGGCTGATATTTGGAACGCCATCATCTCTATTTGTCTTATTGTTCGGCTCGTTTTCGTTTCCGTAAGGGCTAAGCCCTTTATCCTTCGGCCTTGTCCTTATCAACAGCAAAGCAATAGGCGCTGCGACCGCAAGAACCAGCAATCCTATCATTCGGTAGGAAGTACGCCACCCATAACTGGTTATCATCGTCGTTATAAGCGGGCTCAAAAAAGTCCCACCGATGCCGATACCTCCTAAAGCAATACTCATTGCCAGACCTCGGCTTCTATTGAACCATGCAGTTATGAACATCGATACCGGCATGAAGGCACAACCAGAATAAAACACACCTACCAGCACAGAAGATACATAGAACTGCCAGACGCTGTTTGCCAATGAATAAGACATATACGACAATGCGAAGCATATAAGGGAGCCAGAAAATATCCAACGCATATTGTACTTAGAATATACCTTCCCCCATATCGGAGAAAGTAGTAATCCGCACATGGCGACTAAAGTGCTGGTTACCGTAAAAGCACTGCGCGAAATTTCAAATTCTTCCGTAACTGCCGGTAGGTAAAGGCTTGCGCAAGCATTTACAAGCGGTGCTGTAAAAGCCATCACCACAAAGCAGGCACAGCAGATTACCCATCCGTAGTGAACTTTTGCCAATTTCATTATGCGACCTCTATCCTTGTGTACAGATGATTTTCATCCTTGCCTTAATTGTTTTTAAGATATTCGAAAGCACACTGAGCATGTATGGCGGCTCCGTATGGCAATGCATCCTCATTGAATACGATTTTAGGATTGTGTGCCGGATAGGTAGGGCCGTCTCCATCCGGTTTGCAGCCGATGCTGAAAAACACACTTGGGACCAGTTCAGTTATGCGCGCATAATCATCCGAGGCACTAGACGGCGGATATGGAATGTATTTTATATCCAAATCTTCGCAATAACGCATCATTTCGTCAAGCAGCTCAGGATTCGTATACATTGCAGGAACATCGGACAGTACTTCGTATTCGGTTTTTGCGCCGAAAGCCAGCGCTGTATAATCAACGATTTCATGGACTCGTTTTCTGAGCTTTTCACGAAGCTCGGGATCAAACATTCGCATGGTTCCCTGCATGACCACTTCCTCAGGGATAATATTTGCCGCATTACCTCCGGCAAACTGCCCAAATGTCAGCGTCACGGTTTTATCGGCAGGAGCTTCACGGGCAATCAATTCCTGCAGCGCAAGATAGGTATGAGCGGCAACATTGATGGGATCTATGCCGGTATGCGGCCACGCACCGTGGCATCCTTTGCCTTTTACGGTAAGCTTCATCCCGTCACAGGAAGCGCAGGTATAGCCATGGCATACGGCAACCGTACCCACGGGATTACGGGCGTTCATATGCATATCCACAGCTATATCTACCTCCGGGTCGTGCAAAACCCCGGCGTCTATCATCGCCCTTGAACCTATAAACACCTCTTCACCCGGCTGAAACATGAGCTTTACGGTTCCGCAAAGCTCATCCTCGCAGCTCTTGAGAATTTTCGCCGCTTCAAGGAGCATAGTCGTATGGAGGTCGTGCCCGCAACAATGACCGTACCCGTTATCTGCGGAAAAAGGCAGCCCGCTGTTTTCTTTTATTGGCAGAGCGTCCATATCAGTGCGGAGCATGACCGTTTTCCCCGGCTTTTTCCCTCCAATTATGCCAACAATACCGCATTTGCATATTTCCTTGTTCGGTATGCCGTACTCAGTAAGCTTCTCCGATACAAATTTCGCCGTAATCGGAAGATCATCCCCTATTTCGGGGTTGCGATGGAGGAACCTTCTGTTCCCTATCATTTCTTCTTTGTCATCAATCGCCTGCTTTAAAAACCGGTTCATTTGCCTACCTCCTTTTTCAGACCAATGGATACAGCGCTCACGCTGCCGCATGATTTGCATTTCATTCTATCATATAACCAATAAAAAAAGTGTTACATAGGCTACATAACACTTTTTATGATTTTTGTATTATTTTGAAAAATCACCATTCGCCCATGTTGACATCGCCATTACAATGTTCCATTATCCTTTCCACGTCCAGTATTTTTATTCGTTTTCTCTGTATATCTATGGCCTCTTCTTTTTTTAGCTGTTGAAGCACCTTATTCGCGTTTACTCTGTTGAGTCCGGTGAGCATAGCGATATCCTGCTGCGATATTTTCACGCATTCAACAGGATGCGTATGTTTTATATGTCGGTTTGCGATATGAAAATACAGCAGCTGGCATACTCGAACCATGCCGTCATCGTACATCTGTGAAAGCATTTGGGCAGTAAGGGAATGCTGAAGGCAGACGGCAACATCCAGCATTTTTTCCATGAGCGGGTAATTGCGGCCTGCAAGCTCCTCAAGCTCGCTGCGGGTCAGCAATATTGCCTCCACATCGGTATACGCCTCCATAAGAAGATTTTCCTCCCATTTAGGCATACCATGCGGGGAAAACTGCGGAAGTAAACATCCGCTGCCTGCAACATACAATGCTTTCTCGTTCCCATCGCTATGCAGCACCACAGCACGCACAAGCCCGCTCCGCACATAGTAGAATTTGTCTGCGGGCTCATTGAACTGTTTAATAGGCGAATGCTTTTCCAGCGTGACTCTTTTCCCAGTCTTAAATATCAAGCCTTCAAAATCGAAGAAATCTCCATACATATAATAGTTTGGTATCATGCTGCCCGCATTCCTTTCTTATGTTTATTAACGCACAGAGATTATAGCATAATATGCGAGTATATAAAAGATGGCTGTTCATGCTACCTGTCATCCAATCATCCATGTGTATTCGACCCATAAAAATTTTTTCGAAAACTGTAATGCAAATCACTTATTTAAATAGGCAAACTTGATAGAATTTCTTTAACCAGTCGACAGGGAAAACACAAACTGCTCATGAAATGGAGGATTTATGAAAAAATATCTGCATTATGCGTGGGTGATATGCTTTGGCTGTGCATTTATATGTGCCCTCACCTCTCCGATCATCAACGCAACGGCAACACAGTATCTTATCTCTGTAACAGAGGAATTTGGAGTATCCAGGAGTGCTTTTACCCTCAGCTCCACCATAGTTGCGCTGGTAGGCATGGTGATTTCCCCGCTGTGGGGTAAAATTTACTCCGACCGCAAGCGTATGCGCGGCGTGTTGACTATTACAACGTTAGGCTTTGGCCTGGCCTATATGTCCTATTCGTTAGCACAAAATATCGGTCAGTTCTATATTTCTGCCGTAATACTGGGGTTCTTCTGGGCAGGCGCCTGTTTCATGCCCGTATCCATGATGATAACTGCCTGGTTCAACAAAATGCGCGGGTTGGCAATGAGCATCACCCTGGCGGGCATAGGCTTTGGCGGATCAGTCCTCGCCCCCATAATAAACAGCTTCATAACAAATTACGGTTGGAGGATAGCCTACCGCTACGTTGGTATAATAATCATAGCCATTGCTTGCCCGGTAGTATTTTTCCTTCTCCGGGCTACTCCTGAAGAAATGGGTAAGAAGCCTTTCGGAGCGGATTGGGAAGAAAACGAGAAAGATAAGAAAAAAGCTCTCATCTCCAATGAGGGAAATGTTGAAATATCTCCTAACGATGTCAAAAACAAGGCTTTCTTCTGGATATTCATGATAGGCTTCTTCGGGATGGGCCTTGTGTGCTCTGCGCCCATGCGTCAGATGAATCCCTATATTTCAGACATATACGGATCAGAATTTGCGGCAAGCGTTATAGGTCTTTCATCGTTGATGGGCATATTTGGCAAAATACTTCTCGGCGCCCTGCACGACAAATTCGGCAGTATCAAGTCCTCCTCCATCGCTTTTGTAGCCTTTGCGTTGGCCTTTATTGCTGCCATTGCCGGCGCCCACGGTGAAAAGAATCTATTTTATGTGTATATAATTCTTTATTCCTTTGCTGCCGGCGTTGGCACAGTCTCCGCGCCCCTCATCATAAGCGCCACATTCGGTACGAAAAGCTTTAATATGATGCGCGGCTTGACTCAGAGCCCCCTGCAGGCAGGTATGTCATTGGGCGGCCTTATGGTCGCAGGCGTATTCGATATTACAGGTGCGTATACCCTTGGCTGGGCAGCATGTATTGCAATATCTGTAATATCCATAATATGCTTCTATGCGGCTCACAAGATGTCCCGCAAATATGCCGCCGAAATCGATATGGCAAAATAGTGCGGCATAAAAGCAAAGTAATATTGTGAATTTCGGCTGATAGTATAAAATGAGAGATTTGTTTCCATTATGCACTATGGAACAAATCTCTCAAATTCATTATGCAGAGCCTTTCCCGTTCTCATTTCATTCAAGCGTCAACGGAGTTATTTTTGATAAGATCTACCGAAAACTGATCGGCAAGAACACACCCGATCGTTTCTTTATCCGTATTTTCGCCCTATTCGGTTACAAGTATCTTGTATGCGCAATAGTCATATCGATGCAGGACAGCTACCTTTTGAACGGCGTCACCACCAAGCTTTGCCCCGAGATAGCGCGGCGCTACGGCGTAAACCCCGACAGCATAGAGCGGAGCATACGCACCGTTATATCCGCAATATGGTGCGACAGAGACCCAGCGCTCCTGCGCGATCTTATGGGGCGCAGCTATCAGTTTCAGCCGGGCAACGCCAAGTTTATAGGCATAGCAAGCCGCCGTTTTTCCCTGTACCTCCGCGCCGCGATGCGCAGTAGAAAGTAAAAGCCCGAAAAAGTTAGACTTTATCGGGCTTTTTGGCCTCCCCGGCGCGATTCGAACGCGCGGCCTTTCGCTTAGGAGGCGGTCGCTCTGTCCGACTGAGCTACGGGAACACGGACTTTGGGGAGTGGCTCTTGGCGAGTGTACGTCCTCCGCCTTAGGAGGCGAACGCTCTATCCTACTGAGCTACGGAGACATGTATTGATTTTCCAAAGTTTCAGCCCGTTTGGTTTCCGGTCACCTCACACTTAGGAGGCTGAATATGAGATTTTCTAATAAAGTCCGGAACTGTCGTTATTATCCCGTTTTTGCCTATTTTACTGGGATTTCCATTATGTCTATTATGTCTGCTAATGTACCTTTTAATGCACTTTTTCCACCTAAATGTTAGTAAAAAGTTAGTAAATTGTAGCGGTTGTTCGAGTTCGTCCAAGAGGAAATTGTGCATCCTTGATTTAAATAATGCTATCTATTCATGAAAAGGACAGGGAACCAATATTTCCCATAAAGTTTTTGTAGCAACAATCCTTAAATCTGCATTGATAATTCTGCTTCTATATACGTCACGCTACGCTCTTTCTCCAAAGATATATGCGTTTACAGTCCTAGCTCTTTATCGACAAAAACAACGACAAAGCTCTTAAAACCGTTTGGCTTCCGCTCGAAGATGGAGATAATATTGCACATACGGTCTGGCGCGGTACAATCAGTACACTTGCCGGTTATGGCACATGGAGTCTTTAGATTCATCCGACGTGCATTCTGTGGGCAGCATTCTTTACGCGTCCGTTCAATACCCTCGTCGACAGAATTCACTAACTTATTCTTTCCAATAATCATAATTACACGTGCAGGTCCAAAGGTAGTCGCCGCAACACGATTGCCAGTACCATCTATGTTCATGACTCGCCCATCGACAAGTAGGGCATTCGCAGAGCACAAATATACTTGTGCCCGCATGGCTTCACGGCGCATCGCGTCTTTTTGTGAGTCATCTACCTTCCAATTCCAGAAAACACTGTTACCGCGTTCAATTAGACGCTCATATAAACCTAAATCGCGCACTGTGATACTACCGCCAATTCCGACAGAATCGTTCCCAATCAAATCCAATGTTTTTTGTATCGCTTCTTCGTCATTCGTACAGTAATATGCATCGAATCCACGGTTTTTCAAGTTTTTCAATAACTTTTCATATTCCATATGTTATTCCTTTCTATCCCTTCTATATAAGGTAAGTATTTTTTCTGCCATATGCTCTAGGTCTTGGACAAAATTATTAGTTTTTTTGTTTTGTTTTCTTTTCTCTTTTTTGCAGTTTGATTTCGCCATCTATTAATTCCTCGAATTTATAAATATCTTCATAGAATTCATTTTTTATATTGAGTAACTTTTATGTTTACTATTCACCGTAATCCATTGTGAAATCATAGATTTCTTCTTCATATAGACAAGGGCAACCTTAAGAGGTCACCCTTATCTTTTAATATTTTCACTCATCTAACACATATTAATTTCTATTTGTCAATACCGTGCGAATCAAGGTGTTGAACTTATCCGCATCCCATGCGCTACGACCAATAAACAGACCATTGATCTCCTTGCATTTCGAAAGAGGCACAGCATTGCCCGGATTGACGGAACCGCCATAGAAGATTGGTATGTTATATCCTTTTTCGCCGAATAGAGACTCCAAAACATCGCGAATGCCTGTGATCATCTCGTCGGCATATTCGTTCGTAATGGGTTTTCCATTGACACCAATTGCCCACACAGGCTCATAAGCGACCCATATTTTATCCAGATCTTCCTCCGTGATATCGGCAAAACCGACGGCCAACTGACGATACATGACCTCCATAGACTTACCGGTTTCCTTTTCCTCCTCAGTCTCACCGATACAAAGAAGTGCTTTGAAACCGTGATCAAGCGCACAGCGAACTTTTTTGCGTTCCTGTTCGTCCGTCTCCATAAAGATGTGACGGCGCTCCGAATGGCCAATCATCACCAGATCACAGCCGACATCTTGAAGCATAAGGGGACTGATCTCACCGGTAAACTGACCACGCTCCTCCCAACACATATTCTGTGCACCAAGCTTGAGAAGCTCCGGATCGCGGTTTCTGTTCGCTTGATCGAGTGTTGTATAACTCGGAATAACGAACAGCTCGAAATCCTCCCGTCCGATATCTCCTGTCAGTTCGCAAAGACGCGAAACAAATTCATTTGTCTCGGCGATAGTCTTGTACATTTTGGTATTGGTACCCATGTACCATTTCTTGCATGCCATAGTAGAGACTCCTTTCTGCCTCGAGCCCGCTCAGTGACCCTCCTCATACTCTTTGATGGCAGCAACCTTCGGAGCGCTACGGCTGTTGGGATCAAACGTGCAGGAGAGGTACTCTTTGACAAAGCACTTCGCAGACTCGATACCAAGTACTTGCGCGCCCATCGTGATAACATTTGCACAGTTACTCAGCTGAGAGCGCTGTGCCTGATAAATGTCATTAACGGTGGCGGCATAAACACCCTTTACCTTGTTGGCGGCAATGCATACACCGATACCGGTGCCACACACGAGGATACCACGGTCACATTCCTTGGCGGCTACTGCCTCGCCGAGTTTGGTGGCAGTATGTGCATAGATGGGATCATCACTGCCAAAGTCGATGACTTCATGTCCAAGTCCTTCGATAACGGGGACCAACTTATGCGCGAAATCAATTGCGTTCGGATCATAACCAAGAGCGATTTTCATTATTTTTACCTCCAAATAGTCGTCTGTCAAAGTTTTGTATAGTACGGGCTGGAGCAAGGCTTGTCATACAGTCTGATAAGCTCTTCGTCCATTTTCATTAAGGAAATCGATGCGCCGGCCATTTCCATAGTCGTCACCAGTGAATTCACATCCATATCATGAACGAGAATGCCCTTCTCCTTCAGAATCAGCGCAAGTTTCCTGTTCATGATCATTAGTTCCATCATCGTCGTACTCCCAAGGCCATTGACATAGGTGCAGACCGTGTCTCCCGCGCCTATCCCGCTATCGGCAAGTATGACGTCTACAAGCTTTTCAACGATCTCATCCGCGCTCTGCATCTTGATCCGCTCAATGCCCGGTTCTCCGTGGATACCGAGGCCGTACTCCATCTCATCCGCCGGGAGCGTAAAGATCGGTTCTTTCTGGCCGGGGATCGTTGCGCCCTCGAGACCGACACCGACAGTAAACAAATTATTGCGTGCTTTCGTTGCGACACGGTAAGCTTCTTCAAGCGGCATCTCAGCACAGGCGGCACCCGCGATCTTGAGCATCAGCACATCACCGGCTATACCCCGTCTGTCGGTATAACGTTCCTTCGGAGCGGACGCTACATCATCCATTACACGGACGGTCCTGGAATGGATGCCTTCCTTTTCCAGATTTTCCGCAGCTTTATCGAAGTTCAGATTATCTCCGGCATAATTGCCATAGAGGAACATAACACCTGCTCCGCGGTCAGCCGTTTCCGCTGTCTTCGTAATAGTTACAGGATCGGGGGACGCAAAAACATTCCCGTTAGCCGCAGCGTCCGCAAGATTTTCGCCCAAGAAGAAGCCGAACATCGGCTCGTGGCCTGAACCGCCGCCGATGACCAGTGCGGTCTTTCCTTCCGGGATCTCCTTCTTGACCAAACCGTTGACACCCGGAACCGCAGCGATCTTATCGCCGAACGCAAAGAGGAACCCCTCGCCCTCTTCTTTGACGACATCCGCCGGATCGTTGATGATCTTCTTTTTCCATTTGATATCCGCCTCTCCCGCTTTGTCATCCGTCTTTTTCTCGATGACGGGATCCGGTGTTTTATTGCCGGTAACAAAATCGAACATCTCAACAAAGATGAGCCACGTGCTGGTCGCACCTGCATCTTGATGCCCGATGGCACGTTTACCGAGGCTCTTCGCACGACCAAACCGTGCGATATAATCCTTAGTCTTCTCCATACCCGCTTTTGCTCCCGCTTCACCGGCTTTGAACATCTCCTCAAAAGAAGAGGTGTTACCAAGCATAGCTTCCACTGCAGGTGCAAGAGCATCAACCATAGTCTTATCGCCGACTTCCGCGTGACCGAGCTCCTGAATAGCCTGTAGACCTTCCTTCATCTGGTTGGCCAGATCCGAGGGAGTGATCTCCTCGGCAGGAGCTTTCTCAGCAGCTCTTCCCGCAAACAGCGTCGAGAATATCATACCGGACGCACCACCCATAGCCTGCTGCATCGCTTCAGCCATGTTCGCGTACAGGGCATACACATTCGTTTCGCCTTCTGCCGTTTCCAGATACTTTCTGGCGGCGGTCATGCCGTTCTTCATGCCGATGCCATGATCACCATCACCAATGGCACTGTCTACGGTGGTCAGATACGGTTCATTGCGGATGATCCTGTCCGCACAGGATAAAAGCATGCGCCTAATTTGTTCACAGTTTATTATTTTCATACTTAATTCTCCTTTTTATGATTACGGGAGGGTTGTGAAAACAAATTCAAGCCCTCCCGATATCCTGGTTTATATAAAGGTGTTATTGAATTGATTATGCGAACGGATTCTCGTCTTTATACAACGGACGTTCCATCCGGTTATGGAAAAGGCTGTCAATGCCAAGCAGTCGCATGACTTCAAAGGTCTCAAAACCGATGTTTCCATACGCAATGACCGTATGATGCGGGAAACGATTTGCAAGTAATACGTTACGGTAGAAACGAGGCAGTCCCTTCACGCCCATAACACCGATAGTACCAAAGGAATGCGGGCATACGGGAAATACACTGCCTTCCGCTACATAAGCCTGCAGATCTGCATCTGCTGTGGATTGAATGCGCAACATCGTCATGTTGCCTGGTTTTGCCGTTCCTTCCAACGTTCCCCTACACAGACACGGTTTCCCGTTTTTTGCATCCTCTCGATGCATGATAAGTTGGTACTTCATTTCGGGATTAATTAGCCTGTCCGGTGCGCCATTGCCGCAATGGAACCCCATGAACAGTTCCTTTTGATCCAAACCATATTTCGTGTTCACTTCTTCCGTTTCGTAAATATCATCCGGAACAGTATTGTTAATGTCCAAAAGAAGCGAACTTTCCCCTGTAATACATGTCGCAATATATTGGGAAACTGCTCCGTATATATCCACCTCACACGCGACAGGAATTCCCCGCATAGCAAGTCTGCCATTCACATAGCAAGGGACAAACTTAAACTTTGTCTGAAAACCGGGCCAGCATTTATTGGCAAAAGCAACGTATTTGCTTGCGCCCTTATGTTCTTCCATCCAATCCAATAGAGTTAATTCTAATTGAGCAAGTTTTCCCAACAGATCCGGCATTTTGTTTCCCTTGCCGAGTTGATCTCCCATATCTGCAATAATATCGGGAATACGAGGATCATTTTCATGCTTTTCATATGCTATGAGCAGATCCATCTCGGAATTCTCTTCCACGCTGATACCCAATTTATATAATGGGGCAATAGGTGCATTACAGGCAAAAAAATCCTGAGGTCTCGGCCCAAAGGTGATTACCTTCAGTTCCTTTAACCCAATAACTGCTCTTGCTATTGGAATGAACCGCCTAACTTCAGCTGCAACCTCCTGCGCGGTTCCGACCGGTTCAGGGGGCAAATATACTCTAATCCCTCGCAAACCCAAGTTATAGCATGCGTTCAACATACCACAATACGCATCACCTCGGTCCGTTGCGAGCACCCCAATGTTTTCTTCTGCCGCAGCAGCAAACATAACTGGACCATCGAATTTTTCTGCTAACAGTGTTTCAGGCGATTCCGGACCGAAATTTCCCAAGAAGATGACAAGAGCATTGACTTCATTCGATTTGAGTTCCGAAAGCACCTTCATCACATCACACTCATTCTCTACAATGCTTTCCGATGCGTAAATATTTTCATCTTTCAATTCGGTCATGATATTGTCTAATCTGCTCTTGGATAGCGTCTTCGGGAAACAATCCCTAGATACTGCGACTATCCCTACCTTAACCTCTGGTATGTTACTCAGCATTTGGCTTTCCTCCGTTTGTGGTAATAGTGATGATATTAGCGAAAAATGTCTAATTTATTAACTTCGTTAATATTTTATTCGAACAGGTTTTCTGCTGTCCCTTGGGTATATAAGTCTTTTTCCTCTTTATTACTTGCCACCAAGATATGCTTCCTGTACTTCTGGCATATTGACAACATCCTTCGAATTACCAGAGATTACTACCTCGCCAGTCTGCATAACATATGCCCTGTCAGAAACGCCGAGAGCCATGCGCACATTTTGTTCAATGAGTAGGATTGTACAACCCATTTCACGAATCCTTTTGATAAGCTCAAAAATCTCCTTAACAATCAATGGCGCAAGACCTAATGACGGTTCATCCAACATAAGCAGTTTGGGTTTGCTCATCATTGCTCTTCCAATGCAAAGCATCTGTTGTTCTCCACCAGAAAGTGTACCAGCTGGTTGTTTCAACCTCGATTTTAATATTGGAAACAAATCGAAGATGGTATCGAACATTTGATTAGCTGATGCGCTGTCCTGCAAATAAGCACCCATAAGAAGATTCTCTTTTACGGACATCTCATTAAACATCTGTCTTCCTTCCGGTGCAAGGATAATACCCTGTTTGACTCTCTCCTGCGGCGTGGTTTTAGATATATCGATGCCGTTATAGATGATCTTACCGGAAGTCATTTTAACAATGCCGGCTATAGTGTTAACCGTTGTACTCTTACCAGCGCCATTTGCACCAACGACGGATATAATCTCCCCTTCAGCTACATCCAGTGAGATACCTTTTACCGCCGCAATATTTCCGTATTTCACAACAAGATTTTCTACTTGCAGCATACAATCATTCCTTCCCTAAATATGCTTCGATAACCAAAGGATTCGCTTTGACCTCTGCGGGGGTTCCCTCCGCAATCTGTCTCCCAAAGTTCAGCACATATTCCCTATCACACAGACCCATGACAAAGTTCATATCATGTTCAATAAGAAGAATCGAATAACCCCTCTCCTTCAAACGAACTAAAATAGAGCGAATTTCTTCAGTCTCTTGTTCGTTCATACCAGCTACAGGCTCATCTAAGAGCAGAAGTTTTGGCTCAGTCGCAAGGGCTCTCGCAATTTCAACCCTACGTTGATATCCATAAGATAAACCTGATGCCAAATAGTATTTAAACTGCTCAATTTCCAAAAGTCTCATGATATCTTCAATGACATCAATTTGCTTCTTTTCATTTGTTCGAAATGTTCTAGGTAAAAAAACTGATGAAAAAATATTTTCCTTTCTTCTTGTATGCCGTCCGATCATAATATTGTCTAACACAGTTAGCTTTTTAAACAGACGAGGATTCTGAAAAGTTCTTGCAATACCATACTTAGTAATAATATAGTCGTGTTTTCCTGTTATCTCTTTACCATCCAAGTATACGTGGCCTTCTGTTGGCTTGTAAAAACCAGTAATTATATTGAACAGTGTCGTTTTTCCTGCGCCGTTTGGACCAATGATACCGACTATTTCGCCCTTGTTAACAGTAATGTTAATCCCTTGCAGCGCAGTAAGTCCTCCGAATACCTGCTTAACATCGATAATCTTCAACAGTTCTTCCATAAGCTTTACTTCTCCTGTTTCAAATCAGAGGTTAACCGTTGACGAATGTATTCAAAATTAACCTTGCCCATAATACCGGTAGGCTGAACGAGCATCAGTACCACAAGAAGCAAACCATAAATCAGCATACGATAGTCAGACAAGCTTCTCATTAGTTCTGGTAATAACGTCAAAATACCCGCTCCTATAAATGGACCAACCATACTTCCAAGTCCTCCGAAAATGACCATAACCAATATCTCCGTTGAAGCCGCAGTTGTAAAGGCATTCGAATCGATATACGACATATATTGTGCATAGAATGTCCCAACAAGCCCCGCCACCATAGCAGAAATAGCGAATGCAACTATCTTAACAAGAAAAACGTTGACACCCATTGCTGATGCAGCTATTTCATCCTCTCGAACTGCAACAATAGCTCTTCCAAACCGTGATTTCAAAATGCGAGAAAGGATAAATGTTACTAAAATTAGCAATATAAGAATATAATAATAAAATGCTAAAGGAGTCTTAATCTTTAAACCGAAGAACATTGGCTTTGGTATTGCCTTAATACCCAAAGGGCCGTTAGTTACTGCCATCCAGTTGAGCTCAACAAGTCTCATAATCTCACAAAAGCCAACGGTCACAATAACAATGTAAACACCTCTCATCTTCATCGAAGGAACACCCAAAAGAAGTCCGAGAATTCCCGTCAATAAAAGTGTACATATTATGCAAGGCAATGTTTGAAAACCAAATTTGGTTGAAAGAACAGCCGTTGTATATGCCCCAATTCCCCAGAAAGCCGAGTGTCCAAACGAGTTTTGACCAAGAAACCCAACAAGAAAATTCAATCCATGTACCAATAACATATACATCATGGAAACCGTTGCCATGCGAAATGCATATTTAGTTTTCAGTACAAGGGGAAGTAAGAGCGCCGCTATCAAAAATCCAATTGTGAACGCTTTTTCATTTTTTGCAATAAAGCCTAAACTCTTTTTTAACATATTCGTTCTCCTTTCTTCAGATTTTCTCCAGATCTTTCTTCCCAAGAATACCAGTCGGTCTTACAATCAGAACAATTATCATGATTGCAAACGCAATGGCATCACGATAACCCGAACTGATGTAGCTAGCACCAATTGATTCGGCAACACCAATAATTAGACCGCCAATCATTGCACCGGGAAGAACACCAACACCCCCGAGAACGGCTGCTGCAAATGTCTTCATTCCGACCGAAAGACTCATGTTTACGTCGATAGCCTGATAGTACATGCCTACCAAGATTCCAGATACGGCTGCAAGAGCAGCACTCATAATAAATGTTGTAGAGATAACCTGATTTACATTTACACCCATTAGATATGCTGCCGTTACATTCTGGGATATACTCCTCATCGCACGGCCCATCTTAGTTATGTTCACAATCAGTGAAACTGCTACCATCAACACCAGCGCTGTTAAAAAGATGATAATTTGTGTAGAGCCAATGACCGCTTTACCAATATGTAAATTACCAAAGTTTATAACATTGGGGAATGGCTCCGTCTTGTTGCTGATGAACACAAGAACAACATTTTCAAGGATGATCGATACACCCATCGTACTGATAATACTCGCCATTGGTGGGGCATTGGTCGTTCTTAAGCGTCTTAGAGCGAACTTATCCATACAGAGCCCTAAAATGCCATTGATAATTATTGCAAGTATTATTGCCAGGAGAAAATGACCTGAGAAAGCTAAAAAGAACACGAGTGCGATAAAACTACCCAGCATATAGAACGAACCGTTTGAAAGGTTTACAATCTTTATAACCCCAAAGACTAGTGAGTATCCGATTGCAACAAGCGAATACGTGCTGCCGAGCATTATCCCGTTGATGACTTGTTGTAAAAACATTGATGATTCCCTCCTAAACCGATTAACGTTTAAGCATTCTTTCGAGACTCTCTATCATTAGAATCAAACTTCTAGAAACATGAAACGGATCTTTTACAGGGACAGCAGTCACTTTATCTTGGGGTTCGCCATTACGTTTCAAAATCTGTACCCATTCTCGAATCTCTCGATTTGGGTTTGGAAATTTCTCAAAAACATATTGGAAAAGCCGATCATGTAATTCTAATAATCTCTGATTACCAAGAATCTCATAACCACGAATAGAACCGCAAAGACTTTCTATTTCAACCCACCAAAGTTTATCCGACCAATCAGCCGGAATCATTTTCGAAAAGAATTCATCCTCATATCCTTCAATGTAACCTTTCGGGGCACCGCCATCCACACTGCAAAAATGCGGATAACCTCCGAACTCATCGTCCCAGCCTATCTCCATCGTTCGTTCGATAACTTTGGCCGCCGTTTCAAGATAATTTTGATCCTCAAGAATATGCCCTGCATTAATCAAGTATTCCATATTGACCATTGCGTGACCAGGATTGATATGGCTTGTCAGCATACTGTCATCATAGGATCGGTCCGCATAAACCATCTCACGAAAATTATATTTATCATCAACCAATGACCGGATCATTTCATCACAGTATTGTTTCAACAATACTTTCAGTTCGTCACAGAAATCGGGATCCAACATCTCAGCCGCAGGGTATAGTTCACTCGCCAACCAGTTTACACTTTGATATCTTCCTTGGAAGATAAACCTATTAGACCACTGATATGGCACTGTTGGTTTTTCGTGCAGATTTCGATCCAGATAGGAAAGAAATAATTTTTTGGCAAATATATAACTATTTACATCTTGAGCGGCCAAGGCATATTTTGCCAGCCCCATCACGATAAAAGTATCAGCAGTGTAGCTAATATCTGGCTTATCATAACCGTCCATTATTATCGGGGAGCCATCTCTATCCATCAAAAATACACACCGCCAAACGTTTGGCGCTACAAGGCAGTACTTCATAACAAAATCGGCACCATGTTTTGAGAGTGCCAAAAATTTCCTGCGCTGTTCCCCTGTAAATACTTCATTCATCATGGACATCTTCGCAAATATCCAAATAAATCTTCCCTGAGACCAACAATATTTATTTTTACTAATCAGTTCTTTACCATAGTTATCGAAGCAACTAAAAAATCCACCGCACTCCTCATCAATGGAACGATTAAGCCAAAACGGAAGGATATTATTAATCAGCTCATTTTCGTAAAACCCCTTCATTAGGGTCAGTTTCGTTCTATCCATAATCTCTCCACCTAAACCTTATGTATAGTTTGTTTGGGGAGCAACGGCCCCCAAACAAACTATTAATGACTAGTTTTCTTTTACATCCATTAGATATAGTAGTTCCACTTCACAGTATCAACCACAGTTCCAGACCATCCAACATTAGGAATATGATCCAAAATGTTCATATCCTCATCCGAAATTTCAAAATCGAATACTTTTGTATTCTCCGCAATACGTTCGGGATTAATTGATTTGGGAAGTGGGACAACACCTTTCTGCAGGCACCAACGAATACACAACTGTGCGACAGATTTACCATATTTCTCTGCCATAGCAATCAAACCCGGATCCTTCAAAAGTTTACCGGTTCCAATAGGACTGTATGCCTCCATAATCATGTGATATTCTCGACAATACTGAACAATTTCGTTTTGCGGCATACCAGGATGCATCTCAATCTGATTAACCATCGGTTTTATGCTTGCGTTTGCAATCAGAGAAATAAAATGATGAGGCATGAAGTTTGAAACGCCAATAGCACGAACTAATCCCTCTTCATATGCCTTTTCCATCGCTCTCCAAGTTTCCGAGTTGATCTCCCTCCAATTCGGGAAAACAGGATACTTGTCAAGATCCGCATCAGTAAGTCCATATGCCTCACCACTCGGAGCGGGTAAGTGCATCAAGAAAAGATCCAGATAATCTAATTGGAGATCCTTCAATGTCTTCTTTAGAGACGCAAGAGTTTTTGCGTATCCTCTGTTCTTTACCCATACCTTACTCGTCACGAAAAGATCTTCGCGGGAAATGCCGCTATCTTTTATACCCTTACCGACAGCTTCCTCGTTTTTATAGTTAGCAGCCGCGTCAATATGACGATATCCCGCTTCAATAGCGGCTTTTACCGCATTTGTGGCAACTTCGCCGTTGGGAGTCTGCCAGGTCCCGAAACCAATGCAGGGGATACGGGAGTAACTATTGAGAACATATCCGTCGGTCATGTCTTGCAGAAAAATGCGTCCGTTCTTAATTCTTTCCATTTACGTTTCTCCAAATCTCTGTTAGGTTTTAAATTCTCCGCTTACCAATTAACCATTGTAGGGAACAAACTCGCCCTTCTCGATAATCTGCGGGAAGAGCTCACGGTTTGGCTCTCTAGTTTCCGGATCAAATGAGAAGGTACCCATCAGACCAGAAAAGTCCTTCGTTGCAGCAATCTCATCACGAATCTTTGCGCGATCAGCTCCGACCTTCTCCACTGCATTGAGGAACAGTTTCATAGCATCATGGGATTGAGCAATATACTGGTTAATGCTCATATTATGCTCTTTTTGCAATCTCTCATTGAACGCCACAAAATACGGATCGGAACTTCTAGAATCGAAGTTCGCACAGAAGACAAGACCTTCCGCATTATCACCAACAATATCAAGCAACTGCTGATCAAACCACATAGCATTACCGTAGATCAAAGAGGGTTGATACTCAAGATTTTTGCACTGTTGAAGGATCTGAGCCGTCTCAGCATATCCCGCCGCCAAGAAGAGGCACTCTGCGCCGCTCTCTTTACACTTTGAAATCAAAGAAGAGAAGTCTTTAGTCTGATTTACAACAAAGGTCTCTGCAACTTTAACTTCTGCACCAAGCTCATTAGCCCGCTCTGTAAAGATTGTATTGAGCGCTACACCCCAATCATCATTGCTGTAAATAATTGCAAAAGATTTTTTTCCGAGCTTGTTGATAACAAAATTGGCATATTCCTTAGTCTCGAGATCCTGAGTTAAAGTAATACGGAAGATATAATCACCAATACCAACGAGATCAGGATGAGAAGCAGAGGGAGAAATCATTGTAATTCCCTCATCCTCAAAGATAGGCGCAATGGCCATACTGCAAGAAGAAGTTTGGCTACCGATAACACCAAGGAAAGCCGGATCAGAAATAATCATATTTGCAACATTGACGGATTCCTTAGGATCATTTTTGTCATCAAATACTTCTAATTCGACCGGATGTCCGTTAATACCACCATTATTGTTCACATCATCAATCAACATCTGACAAGCATATTTATATGCCTGTCCAAACTGGGCATTATTGCCAGTCATGGGAGCAACGATAGCGAACTTATAGGGAGTGGTATCCGCAGGTTCTTCCTTGGCCTCTGCCTTAGGAGCGGCTTCCTTCTTGACTTCTTCAGTCTTGGCTACAGAAGTAGCAGTCGTTGCCGGTGCTGCCGTACAGCCAAAGCAGGCTACCAACATCAATACGGCAATGGTTAACGCTAACAGTTTCTTCATCATGATTTTCTCCTTTCTTTTTTTGGGAACACCTAGTACAAAATATTCTCCAAATATTTATATGCCGCGGTAACATTACCGCAGTTTATAAACACGCTCCGCATTTTCAGAAAGAATCATCCGCGTCATTTCCGTAGCTTCATCTTCCCCAATATATCCTCCGTCCACCAATGTATTAATGGCTTTTTCCATAGATCTGCGCACATAAATGGCACCAAGCCACATATGCTCCGGAATGGAACCGCCGTCCGATCCATACATGATGCGTGTCCATGGACACATCTCCAAAAGTTCGAGTATCTTTGTATCCGCAGCATGCGCTGCATGCGGAATCATCGAAGACAAATCAATATACAAATTTTCAAAGTGACTAACAAAGAAACCCGCTTCACCAACAAATGGGTATCCCGTGTGATCAAGCACAATCGTCGCCTTCTGTGCAACTGGCTCACCAAACGCATCATGTAGCAACAAAGGATTTGTTTTTCTCAAATCACATAACGGTGCATCGCCCATACCTGTATGTACCTGCATCGGGATCTCTTTTTCGACGCATATTGCAAGACCTACGAAAAATACATAATCGCGAATTACTTTTTCGGCTACTTTATCCTTCCGATTCTTGAGTAATACGCCATATGCCTTTTCAACCTCAGCAAGATCGTGTTTCTGAATACTTAACCCAGTAAAATAAGCAATAACCGATTTCAAGGAGACCAAATGCTCCGTTTCAATCATATAAACAATGTCATCTTTTAGACGTAATCTAAACTCATCGAATCCAAGTTCTTCCGCAAGCAAACGGTTTGTTACAAGCTCAATACGGTTGATTCTCCAAACATCAACACTCGCGACCTCATCGTAAAATTCCTGCTCTTCTTCCTTTGTCAAACGATTCGCCGCTATCGGAAAACCAAAATCGACCATAACACCGGTTACATTGGCTTCTCTCAGCAGATTCTGCACATAGGTGTTAGGATCACTCTTATACCTTCTATTGCGTTCCGCCAATATCTCATCCTTAGAAGCAGAAACTGGCATGCAGAACAATTTCGCCAGTTCTCGCGATGCCATCTCATATCCAACAGTCCTTCTAGAATGAAAAATAGGCTGAGCAGAGAGAGACATCATCCAATACTGTTCAAAAGACGCTTCCCTTTTGAGAGGAAATGGATGACAATGAGAATCAATGACTGGATAATCCTCGCGATTAACAGTAATCACTTTAATTTGCTCCTCGCTTGAATTGATTTTTTTCGAAACTAATACGAGTAACACGTGTAAACTTGTGAAATCGTTTACATTTATGAGTGTATCAAGAACATTTCTTTTTGTCAATAGGATAGTTATTCTTTTTTATATTAAATATCTACATCGTCAACTGATATGAACCATTAAGATTCAA
>ULTI01055297.1_pt1 | contig 29236 bp, 29 predicted proteins | sample 1957291 | NCBI WGS metagenome assembly ULTI01 (sample SAMEA4835725, study PRJEB28245) | human gut metagenome | biome: gut microbiome; material: fecal sample | place: Denmark | collected 2008 | reverse complement strand
TGCTTTGTTTCCTTTTGCCGCGCTCCGCCGCTAAGCTTCCAGAAAAAATATCGGCCGCCAATATATTTGGCAGAATTTTGCTTTTCCCGCGCGGCGGAAAAAATTTCCCCCCCCATACTTCAATTCCAATTTTTCGTTTTATTTGACAACCGACTTAAATTGTATTGGATAAACCATAACTTTAACACAATCCAAACTTATAATAATGAGCGTATCAGGCGAAAAAATAACAATCCGCGACGGAAAGCTTGCGGTACCATCAAACCCTGTCATTCCCTTCATCGAAGGCGACGGCATAGGCCCCGATATTTGGAGAGCCGCCGTGCGCGTATTCGACGCGGCCGTCGAGAAGGCCTATAAAGGCTCGCGCAAAATCCAGTGGCTGGAAGTCCTCGCGGGCGAAAAGGCATTCAATAAAACGGGCAGCTGGCTGCCTTCGGAAACGCTCGACGCCTTCAAAGAGTATCTCGTAGGAATCAAAGGGCCTCTCACTACCCCCATCGGCGGCGGAATACGCTCGCTGAATGTAGCCCTGCGCCAAGAGCTCGACCTCTATGTGTGTCAGCGCCCTGTCCGCTATTTTAGCGGCGTCGACAGCCCTGTAAAACGCCCGGATCTCGTCGATATGGTCATATTCCGCGAAAATACGGAGGATATTTATGCGGGTATTGAATTCGAAAACGGCACGGAGGAAGTCGAAGAGCTAAAAGCTTTCTTAAAAGACCGCTTCCCCAAAAAATTCGCGAAAATCCGCTTCCCGCAGTCGTGCGGAATCGGCATAAAGCCCGTCTCGCGCGAGGGAACTTCAAGGCTTGTAAAATCCGCCATCGAATATGCGATTTCACAGGGCCGAAAGAGCGTCACACTCGTCCACAAGGGCAATATTATGAAATTTACCGAAGGCGCCTTCCGCGACTGGGGATACAAAGTCGCGAAAGAGGAGTTCGGCGCGGTAGAAATCGACGGCGGCCCGTGGTGCAAGCTCCCATGCGGCATCATAGTTAAAGATGTTATCGCCGACGCATTCTTGCAGCAAATTCTTACCCGCCCGGCGGAATACGACATCGTTGCCACTCTAAACCTCAATGGCGACTATATCTCCGACGCTCTCGCCGCGCAGGTCGGCGGCATCGGCATCGCCCCCGGCGGCAATATAAACTACACTACCGGACACGCAATTTTCGAGGCAACCCACGGAACAGCCCCCAAATACGCAAACCTCGACAAGGTAAACCCGGGCTCCGTAATCCTCTCCGGCGAAATGATGTTTAGATACCTCGGCTGGAACGAAGCCGCCGACCTCATCATAACAGGCCTCGAAAATTCGATAAAGGCAAAGACCGTCACTTACGACCTCGCTCGCCTCATAGAAGGCGCGAAAGAAGTCAAGTGCTCGGAATTCGGCTCGGCAATCATCGCCAATATGTAGTTTATGAGCGGCGGAAAACTTCTCGTAGTGGGCTCAATCGCCTACGACAACATTAAAACACCCTTGGACTCGGTCCAATGGGCGCTCGGCGGGTCGGCGTCGTACGCGGCGCTGGCGTCGTCGTTCTTCGCGCCGACAATGCTCTGCGGCATCGTCGGAAAGGATTTTAAGGAATCCGATTTGGCGCGTCTTTCGAGGCGCGGCATCGACACTTCAAATGTGGAAATCGACCCCAACGGCGAAACTTTCTTTTGGAGCGGTGAATATCACGACAACTTCAACAGCCGCGAAACTCTCGAAACGCGCGTAAACGTCTACGAAAACTACGCTCCGAAGCTAAACGACGCCGCGAAAAACGCCGACTTCGTCCTGCTAGGAAACATTGGCCCGGACGTCCAAAAATGCGCGCTCGACGCAATGCTCTCTTCGCCGTTTGTGATTCTCGATACAATGAACCTTTGGATTGACATCGCAAACCACGCGCTGAAAGAGCTAATCAAAAGGGTAGACATATTCATCGTAAACGACTCCGAGGCAAAACTCATATCCGGCGAGCGCAATATCATACTTGCGGGCGAAAGCCTCTTGAAGCTCGGCGCAAAGTCAGCAGTCGTCAAAACCGGCGAATATGGCGCGATGCTATTCCACAAAGACGGTTTCTTTGTAATCCCCGCGTACCCCGTAAGGGACTTGCGCGACCCAACTGGCGCGGGCGACACTTTTGCCGGCGCGCTCGCGGGAACGCTTGCAGGAAGCGGAAAAACCGATTTCGCCGCAATTAAAAATGCAATGCTCGCAGGTGCCGCCGCTGCGTCAATGACTGTCGAATCATTCTCGTCCGACAAATTGGAGGAAGCCGGATTAAATGAAATAAAGCGCCGCCAAGATTTTATCAGGCGCATATCGGAGATATAAATTATGGCAAATGTCCTCGAAATAACCAAGCGCGCGCGGGCTGCCGCACTCGAATTGTCGGGAGTCTCGGAAGAGCGCAAAAACGCGGCTCTCGCGCGGATTGCCGAACTGCTCGAACAAGATGCCGAAAACATTATTGCGGCAAACTCGCGCGACCTTGAAAAGGCCGCCGCCGCAGGGCTTTCCAAGCCAATGCTCGAACGCCTGTCGCTCGACCGGAAAAAAATCGCCGGCATTGCGGATGGTGTGCGGCAAGTCGCGGCGCTGCCTGACCCTGTCGGCGAAATAATCGAAACTGTTGTCCGCCCAAACGGCCTCGAAATACAAAAGGTAAGAACGCCGATAGGGGTCATCGGAATTATTTACGAGAGCAGGCCGAATGTCACTGTCGATTGCGCGGTATTGTGCCTCAAAAGCGGAAACGCGGCAATACTTCGCGGCGGAAGCGAGGCGTTTGAATCAAACGCGGCACTTGCAGCGATAATCTCCCGCGCGCTCTCCGATGCAGGCATAAATCCGGATTGCGTCCAGATTATTCCCACGACTGACAGGGCGGCTTTCGGCGAACTCTTGAAGCTCGACAAATACGTAAACTGCATTATTCCAAGAGGCGGCGAGGGGCTTATCAGGTTTGTCGTCCAAAACTCGACTATCCCTGTAATCAAGCACTACAAGGGTGTCTGCACTGTATATATAGACAAGGACGCCGACGCAGAAATCGCGCGGGTTCTCGCAGTCGATTCAAAATGCCAGCGCCCGAGCGTATGCAACGCAGCAGAAAACTTGATTGTCCACGCGGCCGTCGCCGACAAATTGCTGCCGATTGTTGCAGGGCGCTTAAGCGAGCTTGGTGTGGAGATACGCGCCTCCGACAGAGCAGCTAAAATACTCGACAACGCCGGAATCCCCCACAAGACCGCTACTGACGACGACTTCTATACCGAATATATCGATATGATTATTTCAGTTGATATAGTCGATTCGGTGGAGGAAGCCGCCGCATTTATAAACAAATATGGCTCCGGACATTCCGATTTAATCGTAACGCAAAACCAGCAGACTGCTGAAAAATTTATGAATTTGGTAGATTCCGCTGCCGTCTATTGGAACGCCTCGACCAGATTTACCGACGGGTACGAATTCGGACTCGGAGCTGAGATTGGAATATCGACTGACAAGCTCCACGCCCGCGGTCCGATGGGACTCAAAGAGCTTTGCTCTTACAAATATAAAATCCGCGGAGCGGGGCAGACCCGAGGAAAACCCGACTCTGCAAAATAATCAGTGCCCGCGCGCACAACAAAAAAACTAAACCAAAATGGACAGACTCGAAGAAATATTTAAAATGCAGTATGAACTCAACAAGCGCATAGGCGTTGACACCGCAAATATGTCGGAAGACGACCGCGTAAAGTGGGTTCTAAATTATAGCCGCGCCCTCGCGCAGGAAAATGCGGAGCTCGTGGATTCCGTTCCGTGGAAATGGTGGGCTAAATACCAGAAATTCGATCCCCAAAACGCGCGCGTCGAGGTGGTGGATATGCTGCACTTCTTGGTCTCTATAGCCCAGACCCTAGGCATGACTGCCGACGACTTTTATCAGGCGTACGCCAAGAAAAACCATATAAACCACGACCGCCAAGATTCGGGTTACACTACAAAAGACGAAAACGACTGCCGCTCGATTTAATCTGCGGAAATTTCGGCGACGGTTTTAGTCTTTGGCTTTTTCTCGCGTTGGAAAATTTTTGGGACGCGCTTTTGCGGCGAATTGTGCCGCTTTTGGCGCGCCCGCGTTTTTTTTCAGGCGGCTGTACGGTTTGCCTTTTTATCTTTTTTTCCTCGCATAGCGGGCTAAATCGGCTCGATTTTTTTATTTTTTCTTTTCGCCGAGCAGATGGGTTCTCGCGTCCTGCAGTTTTTATATTTCCGCAAAGGCTGCCTAAACGGCGCGTCTTATTTCCGCTTTGCCTTCAAAAGTTTTCCACTATCTTAGAAAAGTTTTTGATGGCGCGGAGTATTTTGTTTTTAGCATATAAAAAAATGCCTTTATCGGCAGTCGCGTGCCGAAAAGTTCTTTTGTTTTGCGTTGCCTTTATTATTCCGCAAATGCCCCGATGCTTGCAGCCGTCCAAAACTCTTTCTGGATTTTGGAACTCTTGCCCATATTGTGGAATTTTTTTTCAAAAATAAGAAAGCGGCGCAAAAAAAAGACCGCCATTTGGCTGGCGGTCTTTTTGGGAAAATCTAATGTTATTGCTGTTCTTTTACATCGTTCTTAAAGAACAGGTAGAAGAATATGAGCAGGGCGCCGGAAATTGCGGATTCAATCCAGAAAACTGTCGCCCAATTTGTGACTGCTTCTGCGCCAGCTTGCGCGGGAAGGGCAGTGTAGCTGTCGATTAGCCACTTCGAGAAGAACGTTCCTATAACTTGAGCTACGCCGTAGAAGAAGAAGTACAAGCCCTGCGCCTGCGCCTTGATGTCGGCAGGAGCTTTTTTATCGATGTACATCTGGGCGGCGACAAAGAAGAAGCCGAATATCGCCCCGTGCACTGCTATCGCGCCAAAATACAGGCCCCCGACTTCGGGTGCAAGCGCGCTCATCACATAGCGCAAGAACATGGCAAGTATGCCTATTGCCATAGTATTCTTAAAGCCGAGGAATTTTATGGAGACGGGAATCGCAACCATAAACGCCAACTCGGAAATCTGCCCTATGTTCAATACGGGTGTTATTTCCTTCACTCCAAGAGAAGCGAGGAACGAACCATACATCCAATAAATTGTGAATGCGATAGTCCATACCACTACGCATATCATAAATATTGAAATGTTCGCGTCTTTAAGCATTCCGAACGCGCGCAAACCGAGAGCGTCGGTAATCGACATAGGCTCTCCTTTCGCTTTCGGGGGAGTCGCGGGCAAAAAGAGCGAGAACACTGCAGCTACTATCGCAACCCCAGCCGCGCATGCGAGCGGAATGTTTGTGCCGTCTATCGAAATGTCGAATATCGCCTTGGCGCCGAGCGCGAATACCGCCGCGCAGACCCAGCCGAGAGATCCGAATACCCTAATGTAGGGGAAGGCTTCGGGCGTGCTGTTTGTCATCGCTATCGACGAAGTAAGCCCCCATGTGGGCATGTAGGCGCACATCGCAAGCATCAAGAATATGAATATCAATAAGGGGTTGCTCGTAAAGAAAGTCGCCAAGAGCAGTATCGCCACAAAAAAGTTGAGAATCGCCAAGACCTTTTCGCTGTTTGCAACCCTGTCGGCAAACATTCCGACGAGCGGCGAGAATATCGAGCCTATCGCCATTGTTGACATTATCAGCGAGAACATTAGCCCCGACACTTTCATATTGTCGAGGTAGCTCGAGAGCTGTACCCAGAAAGCCGCCACGAGCATAAACTGCAAGAACATCATGGCGCTTAATTTGAATCTTGATGCGAACGACATATTTATTAACTCCTAATTTGTTTTTAAAGTAGGTCAAACATAGGCTGTTTTAACGCTAAAATCAAGCCTTTTGCGGCATAGACCGCGAAGTTTGAAATTTTTTATTGCACATTTTTAGCGGCAAACTTGCGGCAAGACATGCAAAGAACGCGCCGCTACAACGCGGAAATATGGGAAACGCCGCTTATTAGGGGCGATTTTTGCTTGAAGGCTATATCCCCGGCTGGCAATATGGGTTTTTAAGAAAATAAAAAAGGGGCGCCCGAGGCGCTTCGGCGTTGTTTATGAGAATACAAAAATATATTTCCCAATGCGGCGTATGCTCGCGCCGCGCGGCGGAGGAAAAAATCCTAGAAGGCGCAGTCACCGTCAACGGAGAAATCGCCCAGATCGGCCAGGACGTGGATCCTGAAAAGGACAAGGTCGCGGTGGACGGCGTTACGCTAAAAGGCATCGTCGCCGAAAAAGTGGTTCTTGCAATGAACAAGCCAAAGGGCTATCTGTGTTCCAACGACGACCCGTTCGAGGCTAAAAAAGTATTCGATCTATTGCCGCCGCCATACGACAAGATGAAGCTATTCTGCTGCGGCAGGCTCGACAAAAATTCGCAAGGCCTCTTGATTCTCACTAACGACGGCGAGCTCGCAAACAAGATTACACACCCGTCTTCTGGAATCATTAAACGCTACCGCGTGACTCTAAACCGCCCTCTCGACCCCGCCGTAATACCAATCCTTACGCGCGGTGTCGTATCCGAGGGCGAAAAGCTGCGCGCCCTAAAAATAATACAGCACCCCTCGGACACTTCCGAGCGCGACGCGAAAAAAGTGGAAGTCTGGCTATCGCAGGGGCGCAAGCGCGAAATCCGCAGAATGTTTGAAGTTATGGGATACTTCGTAAAAGAGCTCAAACGCTTTCAGATAGGGGCTTTCGTGCTCAGAAGAATCCCTGAGGGCTCATGCAAGCTGCTCTCTCGCCAAGATATTGAAAAAATTTTGAGAAACCCCGTATTTTAAATTATGCAAAAAAGCGAAATTTTCGACAAAGTGGAAGATTGCATCGCCGATTTCGCGGCGGGAAAAATCGTAATCGTCGCCGACGACGAATCGCGCGAAAACGAGGGCGATATGATTGTCGCCGCGGAAAAGATAACGCCGGAGTCGGTGAACACGATGATAAAGCTCGCGCGCGGGCTCGTCTGCGTGCCAACGACGAGCGAGCGGCTTACGGCGCTTGGAATCGACGATATGGTCAGGCTGAACCGCGACGCAAAAGGCACCGCATTCACCGTCACTGTCGACGCGGCAAAAGGTATTACTACGGGCATTAGCGCAGCCGACAGGGCAAGAACCATAAAGCTTATGGCAACCCCTTCCGCGGGGCCTTCCGACTTTGTCACCCCAGGACATGTCAACCCGCTGAGAGCCCGCCCCGGCGGTGTCCTCGAACGCGCGGGGCACACAGAGGCGGCTGTCGATCTTGCAAAGCTCGCAGGTTTATTTCCATGCGCCGCTATTTGCGAAATTACGAACGACGACGGCACTATGGCGCGCATCCCCGACCTCGTTAAATTTAAAAAAGAGCACAATATGAAGCTCATGAGCGTTGCGGATCTCATCGAATACAGAATGCGCCGCGACACCCTCGTTAAAATAATATTTGAAAGGCCGTTCCCGACGCGCTTTGGCGACTTCAAACTCGTCGGGCTGCGTTCCGCGACCGGTCCGGACACCCACTTCGCCCTCGTAAAAGGGAAAATCACCGAGGAGCCGACCCTCGCAAGAGTCCACTCCGAAAATGTCTTTGCCGACATGTTTGCCGATTCCTCTTTCTCGTCGGGCTCAAACTCCTTCGCGCGGGCAATGGCGGAAGTCGAAAAGGCGGGCTCGGGTGCTGTCATATACATAAGCCGCGCAGACTCGGGAATTGTAACTCCCGACGGCGTCCCGGAATTGCCGAGCCGCCGCGATTACGGTCTTGGCGCGCAAATTCTGCGGGCTCTCGGATTTAAAAAAATAAGGCTTCTTACGACACACCCAGGCAGCCATGCGCTGTCCGACGGGTATGGCCTCGAAATAACCGAACAAATACAATTCTAAAATGAGTCTCGACAAAGGTAAAATGCCAAAAATCGACGCGAGCGGATACAGGTACGCAATAGCCGCTTCGCGCTTCAACAAGGAACTCGTGGACGCGCTCGTGCGCGACGCGGTGGAGACTCTCCACGGCTGCGGCGTCGACGCCGAGAACGTAAGGCTTGTCAGGGTTCCGGGCGCGGCGGAGCTGCCGCATGTTTGCAATATGCTCGCGCAAACGGAACAGTACGACGCAATTATCGCGCTCGGCGTTGTAATAAAGGGCGAAACACCCCACCACGAAATTATCGCCCACAGCACCGCAGCCGCCCTCCAAAACGTGGCACTCTCGACAACCGTTCCGATGATTAACGGAATAATAGTAGCAAACACCCGCGAACAGGCTGTCGCACGCACAAAGGGGGAAATCGCGCGCGGCAGGGAATTCGCGGAGGCCGCGATGGAAATGGCTTGGCAAACCGACCTGCTTCTCGACGAGCTCGAAGAAGTCGAGGCTGAATTTGAAAATAACTCCGAAGAAAACGGAAAGGGCTTCGCATCATGAACCCGTCTGAAAACAAAATGCGCGGCCGACGCGAAAACCGCGCCGCCGCAATGCAGTTCGCATACATGCGCGCCGCAAATAAAGACGTGCCTCTAAACCAGCTTCTTGACTCGTTCTTTGAAACGAAAGAGGAGCCGCGCGAATTTTACGGATTCGCCTCCGAGCTAATCGCTGGAATGGAGGAGCACTCCGCTGAAATCGACGCCGCAATATCAAAAAGCGCAAAAAATTGGAGCATGGACAGAATCGCGCGTGTCGACTTGGCTATACTGAGGCTCGCCGTCTTCGAGCTACTGTTTCGCGATGATATCCCTCCGATAGTCTCTATCAACGAGGCTGTCGACCTCGCAAAAACATACTCAACTGCCGAGTCCAAAAGATTTATAAACGGCGTCCTCGACAACGTTAAGAACGGCCTCAGCCGCCCTCTAAGAACCCCCCTTAAACACTGATGTTTTCCCTTTTTAAACGCTTCAAGGAAGGGCTGAAACGCACGGCTAACGGCGCTCTCGGAAAGCTCGCCGGCCTGTTCTCCAAAAAAATCGACCCGTCCGACATCGCCCTCATTGAAGAAACTCTCATCGAGGCCGACTTCGGCTACGAGACTGTCTGCGAAATAATTGACGCCATCAAATCCGAATACAAGCGCGACAGCCAGCTACAGGGGCGCCGCGCCGCGGAAATCGGGGCGGAAGTCCTTGCTCGCATACTCGAAGGCTCGGACGGCGCGCTCGCAAAGAGCGCCGACTCAAACCCGTCTGTCGTTTGCCTCGTCGGGGTCAACGGCGCGGGGAAAACCACGACTGCCGCCAAACTCGCAAAAATCCTCGAGGCCGACGGCGGCGTCGTGCTTGGCGCGTGCGATACTTTCAGGGCTGCCGCAAACGAACAAATCCGCGTATGGGCCGACAGGCTCGGTGTCAGGCTCGTAGAAAGCGCGCACGGCGCAGACGCCGCAGCAACCGCCTGGGACTGCTGGCAGGCCGCAAAATCCGACGGCGCAAAGTGGCTCGTGCTCGACACCGCGGGCAGGCTCCACACAAAGGAAAACTTGATGGGCGAACTCGCAAAAATACGCAGGGTTCTCGCAAAAAACGATCCCAACGCACCCCAAAACTCCATTCTCGTTATTGACGCAAGCTTAGGCTCAAACAGCATTTCCCAGGCGCGAGCATTCCACAAGTCTTTCGGTCTCACGGGAATAATCGTCACAAAGCTCGACGGCACGGGCAAGGGCGGGGCGCTCGCGGGCATTTACCGCGAGCTAAAACTTCCGATACTTTATGTCGGACTCGGCGAAAAAGTCGACGACCTCCAAAAATTCAACATTCGCGCCTACGTCAACGGCGTTTTCGGACTCGAATAATATGACGGAATTGAAAGTTAGTCTCAGCGAAAGATCGTATCCGATTCATATCGGAAACGGCGCTTTCGGCCTCGCGCTCGAAAACTTTTCGCAAATTGTCCGCAACGGCGGAAAAATCGCGTGCGTGGCGGACGAGTCGCTATTGAGCCTCTTTCCGCAATCCGCGGAAAAGCTTAAAAGCCTAGGTATCCACATGTTTCCAGTGCACGGCGGCGAGCCTTCCAAGTCTTTTGAAATGCTCGAAAAGCTATGCGAGTCTTTCGCGGCTGCGGGGCTCGACAGAAAATCGACCGTCGCGGCGTGGGGAGGGGGCGTCATAGGCGACCTTGCTGGCTTCGCGGCGGCAACGTATATGAGAGGCATTGCCCTTGTTCAAATTCCCACAACTTTGCTATCGATGGTCGATTCCTCCGTCGGCGGAAAGACTGGCATAAATATCCGCGCAGGAAAAAATCTCGTAGGCGCATTCCACCAGCCTGGTGCCGTATATATCGACACTTCCTTCCTTTCGACCCTCCCAATGCGCGAATTCTCTGCTGGCATGGCAGAAGTCATAAAATGCGGAGCCCTCGGCGACGCCGAACTGTTCTCGGCTCTCGAAAAAACTCAGGAGTCCCTATCGCACGACTCAAAGTACCTTCCGGAGGCAATACGCCGCTCGTGCGCGCTAAAAGCAAAAATTGTATCCGAGGACGAGCGCGAAACTTCAAAAGAGGGGGGAAGAGCCCTGTTGAATTTTGGGCATACACTCGGGCATGCCGTCGAAAAATGCGCGGGATACGGCGTGTTTGTGCACGGAGAGGCCGTGGCAATAGGAATGGCGTTTGCGGCGAAACTTTCCGTCGCGCAATCAACGCTTTCGGAAATCGACGCTAACAGGCTTGTAAAGCTCATTCAAAAATTCGGGCTGCCGACCAGCGTCCCTGACCGCATAAAAACCGCCGATCTCATAGAATCCATGCGCCACGACAAAAAATCCGTCGGAGGAAGCCTGCGGTTTGTCCTGCTCGACGGAATCGGCGCGTCGTACACAAAAACTTTGGAGGAGGCTGACGTCCTTAAAGCCCTCGAATCGTAATGCTCGAAAAACTCTCAGACGCCCATTGCCACCTTGAAGGCGAAAGTCTGGACTCCTACCCGCCAAAAGGAGTGGAGGCATGCGCCATTTGCGCAAGCTTCGCAAACGAATGGTCAAAACTTGAAGGAATTTCGCGCGCGTCAGTAAAAAAAATCTTCGGAATACACCCTGACATAGAAATATCAAAATTCGACGATATTGAAATTGTAGAAAGGCAAATGCGCCTAACTATCCTGCCGGAACTCGAAAAATATATGGATTTTGCGGACGCAATAGGCGAGATAGGCCTCGATTCGCGCATTGCAGACAGAGTTCCAATCGAAATCCAAAAAACGCTCTTTGAGACGCAGCTCGATATGGCCGCAAAGCGCGGCCTTCCCGCCGTAATACACTGCGTGGGCGAATGGGGAGTGCTCTATGACATTTTGCGCGACTTCTCAAAAAATAAGGGCCTGAAAAAATTTCTTATCCACGCGGCGTCGTGTTCGGCGCAAATGGCTGTGCAGTTCGAGAAAATCGGCGCGCGATTCTCATTCGGAATACGCGAACTCTCGAGCAAGAGAGGCGCGGAATGCGCAAAGGCGGCGTCGCCGGAAAGAATTTTGACTGAGACTGACGGAGAATGTTCGGCGGAGTCGCTCGAAAACGCCGCAACGGCTCTCGCCGCGCTCAGGGGCGTGCCGGCTACTGAAATCGCAGACGCCGCTTTTGAAAACTTCCACTCGTTCTATTCAAAATGATACGGGATAGGTTTTCAAGAACGGCCGTTTTGTTCGGCGATGCAGCATGTGAAAAAATCTTTGCGGCGCATGCCGTAATCTGCGGAGTGGGGGCGGTAGGCTCCTTCGCTGCCGAGGCTCTCGCCCGCTCGGGCGTCGGGCGCTTCGACCTCTGGGACTTCGACTCCGTCGAGGAAAGCAATGTAAACCGCCAGCTTTGCGCGCTCTCCTCCACAATCGGAAGGCTGAAAATCGACGTCGTGAAGGAGAGAATACTAGATATTAACCCAAACGCTAAAGTCGATTTGCACCCGGCCTTTATAGACTCCGAAAACGCCGACCAAGTTGTGGGAACGCCGGAGAACGGCAAAGTTGTGGTCGACGCGATCGATTCAATCCCGTCGAAAGCGGCGCTGATATTCAGAGCCGCAGAAGCGGGGGTAGCAATAGTATCCAGCATGGGGGCTGCAAGGCGCTCTGACCCATCGCGCATTAAACAGGCGGACATCATGAAAACTTACGGCTGCCCGGTCGCCGCGCGAGTCCGGAAATTGCTGCGATCCCTCGGATACTCTGGAAACTGCGAGTGCGTGTTTTCCGACGAAAGCGTATCGGAATCCACCCATATCCCAAGCCAAAACGAAAAGATAATAGGCAGCTGCGCGGTTGTCGCGGGCATTTTCGGATTGCGCCTCGCAAACCTCGCCATCGCGGAAATTTTGCCTAAAAAATGAACATAACCCGTTTTTTCAACATCAATATATAAAATGTCCATCTACGATAGAGAATATATGCGCGGGCAGGGCGAAAAAAAGAGCGCCCTCTCGGACTTCTTTGGGCGAATTTCGGCGGTAAAAGCACTGATAATCATCAACGTCGCAATATTTGTCATAGGAGCGTTTGTTGACAGATTCTTCGGATACGGCACGTTTTTTTCGATGTTCGACTTGTCGCTTCCGGGGTTGGCTTCCGGCAAAATATGGACGGTTATAACATATTCTTTCCTGCACGCGGGGCTCGCGCACATAGCATTCAACATGATTGCCCTGTATTTCATGGGAACTCCGCTCGAATCGTGGATTGGATCGCGGAAATTCTTATTTGTATATTTCGCGGGGGCCTTGGCGGGCGCGGCTCTATGGCTGCTGTTCTCGTTTGGCTCGCCCGTCGGGCTCGTGGGAGCGTCGGCGTCGGTAATGGCGGTTTTCGCATGCTTTTGCGCTCTATACCCTCCAATGCCTGTCACTTTCCTGCTGTTTTTTGTCCTGCCAATTTCCATAAAACCTATAAATATGCTTAAAATCGCCGCTGCGCTTGAGGCGCTCGGCCTTCTCTACACATTGTCGGGAGGTTTATCGGAGATCGCCTATGCGGGGCACCTCGGCGGAATCGCGGCGGGATTTTTTGCCGCGCGCGCAATTAAGTCCGGCAAGCTCGCGTTCTTAGACAAACTTTCCTTTAAGCTTCCGCGCAGAAAATCCGAAAAATATACGAAGAGCGCGTCCGAATATTCGTACCGCGTAAACATTTCAAATCCCAAAGACTTAAAAAATGAAGTCGACAGAATACTCGATAAAATCAGCGAAAAAGGCTTTGCGTCTCTCACGGAAAGCGAGCGCCAAACCCTCGTGGACGCGCGCCGCCGCATGAAATAACCCCGATTTTTAATTTGAAACATTCACAATTCTTAACGATTATTGACATATGATGAATTTCTTAAAGTTGCTGCCGGTAGCCGTAGCGATATTCGCTTCGGCGCTATTCTGCATTCCCGCAACCGCATCGGACGCAAAACCACAACAGGTTCAGCGCAAGCCGATTTCATTGCAGACCTCCCCAAAAATGCGCAACGAGACCAAATGGCTCGTATATTGCATGGAGCGCGGCCACTACCTTAAAATGCCGATTACCGACCTTGACGTCCGCGAATTTATCCGCGAATACATGCAGAACATCGACTTCTTCAAGCTGTTTTTTACCGCCGAGGACGTTCAGCATTTCCAAGACTTCTTTTCCCCGTCGATAGACGTAATGCTCCACCAGGGAACTCTGCTTCCGGCTTTCTCCATATACGACAAATTTCTCGACAGGGCCGACGCGAGGCTCGAATGGATACGCGAAAGAATGAAAAAACCATTCGACTTCTCAAAGGAGGAAACTTTCAGGCCGGATAGAAGCAAAGAGGAATGGCCCAAAAATTGGGAGGCCGCAAACGCCCTCTGGGAAAACAGGCTCAAATACGACATCGTAAACGAAATACTCTCGTATTCCGTCAAGAAAAACGACGAAGAAAAGCAGAAGGAGTCCGCAGATAAAACAGGGCAAGATAAATCTGCGGAAAAGTCCGCCGCGGCGCCAAAACAGACTGAAAAGGAAAAATTCGCGGAAGTTGTGGAAGAGGAGGTTGAAGCTCCAAAAACTTTTGAAGAAAAGCTCGCAAAGGCGGAAAAAGAAGTTCTGCGCCGCTACGAAAGACTAATCGAAAACTACCGCAAGGCGGACGCCATGGAGATTCAGGAAATATACCTAAATACGCTATCGCACCTCTACGACCCGCACTCATCTTTCCTCTCCGAATACTACCTTGAAGAATTTGACATCTCCGTGCGCAACGCACTTGTCGGAATCGGCGCGCTGCTTCAAGACAAGGACGGATATTGCACAATATCCGAGCTAATGCCAGGCGGCCCTGCCGAAGAATGCAAACTGCTAAGCCCCGGCGACAAAATTTTGGGTGTCGGCCAGGAAACAGGCGAGATTGTCGACGTAATCGGAATGAAGCTCCGCAACACTGTAAGAATGATTCGCGGCAAAAGCGGGACAAAAGTGAGGCTGCTGATTGAACCGGCTTCAAATCCGTCGGCGCGCAAAACGATAACACTCGTCCGCCGCGAAATAAAACTCACGACAAAACTCGCAAAAGCCGAAATTTACACAATCCCCGTTGGAGACAAAACGCTGCCCATAGGCGTAATCGACCTGCCCGCATTCTACGGTGAAGGCGGTTTCAACGGCGAGTCGAAAGGCTTTAGCACTACAAAGGACGTCGAGGAGCTCCTCCTAAAACTAAAAAAAGCGGGAGTGCAGGGCATAATACTCGACTTGCGCCGCAACGGAGGAGGTTTCCTAACCGAGGCTGTCGACTTGGCCGGCCTATTCATAAAGCGCGGCCCGGTGGTACAGGTTAAAAACGCAGCCGGCAAAACCGAAAAATTGTGGGACGAAGACCCGAAAGTTGTGTGGGACGGCCCCCTAATCATAATGGTAAGCCGCCTATCCGCCTCTGCGACTGAAATTGTCGCCGGAGCCCTGCAAAACCACAAGCGCGCGATTATAGTCGGCGACAAAAGCACCCACGGCAAGGGAACGGTGCAAGCCGTCCTAAATATCGGCAATTTCGACCCCGAACAAAAGAGCGCGGCGAAAGTCACCGTACAAAAATGGTACGCGCCAAACGGAGATTCCATACAGGTCAAGGGCGTCCATTCAGATATAGTCCTGCCGTCGCCGTACGACTATATGGAAATTGGCGAACAGTACAAAGACTACGCGATGAAGTGGGACTCAATCGCCCCGGATACGATAGAGGAAGTTTGGGGATACGGCGTTCCGGAGGGCGAGGCAAAAGCTCTTATGGACAAGCTTACAAAGCAGTCCGAAGAACGCCAAAAGAAGCTCGACGAATTCGCATTCTGGAATTCCCAGATAAACCGCGTGAAGGATAGATGGCAGACGAAGGACTGGAGCGTAAATCTCGCCACTCGCGAGAAAAAGCTTGCCGAAGACGAGGCTTTCGCCGATGCTTCTGAAAAGAAGGAAAAGGAACTGTCCAAATTGAACTTCAAAAAAGAGGAGGTTCTCCTCGAGAGCGCCAAGGAAAACGCCCATGCGGATAAGGATGAAAATCCCGAAGCCAAAAAGGACGATAACGGCGCGTCCCCGCAAGATAAGCTCGACGCCGAGCTTGCTTCCGACGAGCCGCCCGCGTTCGATGTCCAGTTGCGCGAAGCGCTCCGCATAATGGCGGATTGGATAGAAATTCTCGATAAAAACAAGGAGTCAAAATGAAGCTTGCAATAGGAGCAGACCCGTTTGCGTACGGCTTGAAAAAAGCCGTGGCGCAACATTTGAAAAACCGCGGAGTTGAAGTTATGGATATGGATTCCTATGCGGAAACTCCATATTACGAGGTTGCAGAAAAGGCGGCGCGGGAAATCTCCGCTGGAAATGCGGACGGAGCCGTTTTGTTTTGCGGAACGGGAGCGGGAATGGCGATTGTGGCAAACAAAATATGCGGAGTCAGGGCCGTCTGTGTGGAATCCGTTTTTGCGGCGAAAAAAGCTAAAGCTATAAACGACGCAAACGCGATAACTATGGGCGCGATGATTGTCGGAGAGGCAATGGCTTGCGAAATGGTCGATGCCTGGCTCGATACAAAGTTTGCGGAGGGCTTTGAGCAGCTGCGCGAATTTCTTGAATCGGCGCGCGGGCAGGTCGGGAAAATCGACGCTGCCAACAGGGCGGATTCGTAAAAAATAAAATAAATCTTGCCAGCCAACGTTGTTATTTCGCGTTTAGTTGTTACTGAAAAAGTGGTTACTGCAAATTTATTTTCATCTGGACATGAATATATAGCATAGTTGCAGCAAATGCGTATGCAAGTTGTGGTATTAGAATTACCTGTTGGTTGCAACATGTAAATTGTAGGTTGGAATTGCTCTGGTGATGAGTAGACTGTTTTTGTTAGTGGTAAAATAATTTGTAAAGATGAGTACGGATTTAAAATTTCCAATTAGATTTTATTGAAAAAACAACTTTGCATCGTAGAGGGTAATTCCTATCATATTTACATACCTGGAACGCAAGAGCGATATGTCGCGATGGCCCATATTGATTTGTAAACGCGGAAGGTCATGGAAACGCTTTACATGGTAACTCGCATAAGTGTGTCGTAGAACGTCTTGAACCCATGTATTTTTAAATCCAGCAAAGTCTCGGATTTTCTTCCATCGCCTTGACCAGTTTTTAGGACAAACGGAAGATTCCGGAGGAAAAATATGGCCACTCAAAAAAGTTTTTAAGGAATTGCATATTTCGACTTGCCTGCTTCCTCCTGTTTTAGAGCATTCCGGACGAATTGTAATAGTGTTTTCTTCAATGTCTATGTCGCGCCATTTTAGTCGCCTGATTTCTCTCGGACGGATTCCTGCATAAATTAAAATTGCAGCGGCAGCAATGCAGTTTGAGTTTCCGTGTTTCTTTGCGGAATCTATGAGTCTCTTAGTATCTAGAAGAGATAATGGTTTTATTTCCCTTTCGATTACTTTGCGCTTTTCTATAAGTTTTAATGGATTTGTGGAAACCCATTCGCGTTTTACGGCAAATTCAAATATTGCGTGAAGAAAGCTTCTGCCCTTATTAAATTGCGGCGGGGTGGCGAATGTTTCGTTTAGCCATTCTTCGCAGTCCGAGCGCGATATTTCGGAAAAATTGCGTTTTGCGATTTCCGGATTGAACTTTATAAGACGCTTCCCCAAATATCTTATATCCCTGAGGGAATCGGGGCGCAAATGCGCCTTTGATTTGAGGTAAATTTCAAAGCCGTCGGAAAACTTCATTTCCGCCGAGCGGACGTGCCGCCTGCCGGTTTCGACGACTTTTGAGCAAAACAAAATGTCCGGTTCCCTGCTTCCTGCGGGCTTTGAGTCCAAAATATTCCTGACAAACCTCGCGGCGTCCAGAAGGGAGATGCCGGTACCCCTCAACAATTCCTTGGCGGATGTAATTTCGTTGTCCATGGTATTGATAATACCCATGTCAACCCCAAACTTCAAAAAAACTTTTGAAGTGTTTGATTTTTAAGCAATCAATATCCCGAAGGGCGTATCATTTTCGCCGCCCTCTACCGCCTCCCGAAAGAAAAGACTTTATAATCCTTATTGCCTATCAATCTCTTATGTATGTTTAGGCGCATACAGTATTATCAATACTGTATCCATCTGCCAAAATAAAAAGGGAAAGGGATTAGGATGGCAAATATAATACTTCTGAACGAACAGACGAAATCGGTAAAGAAATTATTCTTATATACTATAATATTTTCTTCTGCGCTTACTATATATGCAGATGACGAAAATTATAATGGACAAGATGTGAGCGGAAGAAATTTTGCCGGAAGCGATCGTCAATATTCAACTTGGGTGGGTACAACTGCTATCGGCACAATATTTTCATCATCCTCTAACAAAGGGGTAAGCTACAAATATGCCAACTTCACAAACGCAATTCTAGTGAACGCAAGTTTTGAAATGGCTGACGATTTTGCAAGCGCGAATTTTACGAACGCCGTAATAAATGGTGCAAATTTTTCTTATAGCGGATTTACAAAAGAACAGTTGTATTCTACAAAAAGCTATAAGAATAAGGACATCTCGGGAATTGATTTTTCCGGTTGTTCTTTTAGGAATTGCGATTTTTCCGGTCAAGACCTTACTAACGCTAAGTTTAGTTTTTCTGAATTGGATAATGCAAATTTTACAAATGCTGTAATAACTGGAGCAGATTTCAGCTTAACTGCCGGAAGATTTACCAAAGATATGCTATATTCCACGAAAAGTTATAAAGATAAAGATCTTTCGGGAATTAACCTTGAATATCTTGCTTTAACCAACCTAGATTTTTCTGGGCAAAATCTTACAAATGCCAATATTAACTTTGCTCACGATATTTCATCTATAAATTTCACAGATGCGATAATAAATGGTGCAACAATTGGTTCAAATACTCCCAGTGTTCTTACAAAAGAACAGTTGTATTCTACAAAAAGTTATAAAGATAAAAATCTTTCGGGTGTTGTTTTAACCAATACTCGAAAAAATAACGATATGCGTGCTTGGGATTTCTCTGGACAAAATCTTGTAAATTCAGGTTTTATTTCCCTATATCCCACTCAAGGATCGACTAATATAGATTTGACTAATGCTAATTTTTCAAATGCCAATCTGGCAAATGGAAATTTTACAGGAGTTACTTTAGAAAATGCAGATTTTACAGGAAGCGATTTAAGGGGAATTAATATGAATCGCGTTACTGGAACATATAAAACGAAAAATACAATTATGGCGGACGGGCGGATTGAAAATTTTTCCATGGTTTCTTCCGACGACAATTTTTCAATACGCAAGTATGCGCCCGTTTCCGAGGGCGGAGAAATGATAAGCGCAAAAATAAGCGAAGCGGCGGCAATTTCGGGCGGTGCGGCATTAACTCTTGAAAACGGCGCGGAATTGGAGGTTTTGAACGCGGCTGACCTCACCGTAGAGAACGGCTCTTCAATTATCATAAATACCGACGCCGATTCATCCACAAGTTTTAAGGTAAATTCGGGCGGAGGGCTGGCGTTTGAAAACGGCGCGATTTTGGAAATTAACGTGGTTTCCGACTTGTCCGCGCAGGACATATTGCAGATTGAAATAATGGAATTTGCGGAAAATGCCAGCATTGCCGGTTTGGACGCACTCGTAAAGGGAGAAACGATATTGCTTAACGTAAACGGTTCAGAATGGCTCGGGGAATGGGATTACGCGCTTGAAAACAATCAAATGCTAATAACCGTGTCGGTTCCCGAACCCGCCGTTTGCGCGGCGGCCATTGGCGTGCTCGCCTTGGGATTGGCGTTAAGGTATAGAAATTATAAAAATTAAAAATGTAAACGGAGACTCACGCTTTGATGGATGATATTAAAAAGTCCGTCAGATATATTTGCTGTTTCCCAAAAGGTGAAAAAATTGCGAAAATGGCAGGATATGCGCCAAGAAAGCAAATGGTTTTTATTTGAGAAAAATGGGATGTCTTTTCCTTTGAGGAATATTATGGAACGGTCTAACCGATATTAGCTTGTTGCCTGTCCGGACTTCGCATTTACGATAATTTTTTCGGCATTATTAACAGCAAAAAGCGCGCCGCATTTGGCGCGCTTTTTTGTGGAGCGAAGCTCTGTTTTGCCTTTTTGCCGCCGCCCGAGCCGTTTTTCTCGAGGCCGCGGGCGGGCGCGGGCTCATTTATACGGCATAAACTTTACCGCAAAACCTCCGCCGCTTCTCATCGACAGCTTTAACTTTGTGTCAGATGTCACTTTCTTGGTCTCGATCTTATAGTCCTCGGGAATGTCGTCGGAATTTATCGTGTCGCGGACAATTTTTGCAAGGTATTTGCCTTCGGGCAGGAATTTCGACAAGTCTATCTCGACGTCCTTTCCGCCCCAGCCGCACATTCCGCCAAGATACCATTTATCGCCCTTGCGGCGCGCTATCACAACATACTCGCCCATCTTGCCTTCTATTGCCTTGGTATCGTCCCACGTCGTCGGTACTGCCGCTATAAAATCAAGCAGCTTCTGCTCTTTCATGTATTCGCTCGGCATGTCCGATATCATTTGCAGCGTGCTCAAAAACAAAACATATTGAGCCGCCATGTGCGCGCGCGTCCCCTGGACTCTCGGTATGTCGCGTATTGCCTTGAACGAGCGTTCGTTGGAATTCCTCATTCCGCCAGGCGTGTAGTCCATGGGCCCGAGCAGCATTCGCGTAAACACCAAATCAACATTGTGCGAAGGCGTCACGGTCTTTGCCCATTTATTCACTTCCGCACCGTGTACGGCTTCAAATGTTATCGCATTCGGATATGTGCGCTGCAACCCGGACGGCGCGGGGCATCCGTGCCACTCTATCACCATCTGGCGGTCGGCCGCCAACTTTGTGATGTTTTCTATATGGCGTATCATCAGCTGGTCGTCGCGGTCGTTGAAGTCTATCTTTAGCCCGTCAACTCCCCAGCTCTTAAACAAATCCAACGCCTTCTCCGGATACGCATACAGCACCTTGCTGAGGCACCATATCACAACCTTCACTCCCTTCGAGTGCGCGTATTCGACAACCGAAGGAATATCCACATGCGGCTTGCCGTTTATGTAGTTCTCGTCCGTATTGTATATGTCTATAAATTTTGTGCGGGCATCGGTTGCCAAATATGTCTTCCCGAGCCCCTCTCTCCCAACATGCCAACCGGCGTCGAGCGTTATGTATGGTATGTCGTTATCGGCGGCAAAATCGGCGTAATATTTGCACATCTGCTCGTTAAATCCGCATTTGAAATCCACGCCTTCCGTATTCCAGTTTACCCACCAGTCCCATACCGAGGGGCCGGGCGTTATCCACGAGGCGTCTCCTATCTTGGATTCCGAAGCCAATTTATATACTGTGTCGTTGTCGGCAAGAACCTTGTCGTCTCGCGCCACTATAAAGGCTCTCCACGGAAATTCGCGCGTGCCGGAGGTCTTTGCTATGTAATTCTCAACTTCCGACGGCTGGAGCTGGTTGCCTTTTTGCACAAGCTTTTTGGGCACAGGCGCAAAAAGCGCGCGCGGGGAATCGGCGTCTTTCGGGTAGTGTATCCTAAGCCCCGGGTATTCCGTCCAATCCGACTCGACAAGCGCAATTTTCATTCCCTCCTTCTCAAATATAAAAGGCATCGAGGCGTTCGCGCCCTTTTTCAGCCCTTTGAGTCCGCCGGCCGTTGTGCGCGTAAACACTGATTCAAACGAAGTCCTTATGCCGTTTACTATGTGGGCGATTACTTTGTCGGCGTCTTTTAGCGGCAGTTTGAGCGTCTCCGCCTTCACTATCATTTCGCCGCCATTCTTTGACACAAACCTGTATGCGGCGGCGTCGTCGTACACTCTTATTATAACGTCGTAATTGCCCAAGTCGGCGCGGCTTTCGTTGTAATTGTCGGTTATCGTTTTCCGCGCGCCAAACAGGGGCTTAATCTCGGTATTCACCATCCTTGATTTCGAGCCCTTGATTGCGGCGTCCGCCCCAAATTCTCCCTTGTCTGTCGACATGCCTATCGCGGCTTTGTCCAAGACTTTTTTGCCGTCGGCTGTTATTGAAAAAGAAAGCTGTTTGCCGTCTTCGAGTTTGGCCTCAATCCTGCCGTCGGGAGATTTTACGGCCACTTCCGCCGAATATCCCACTCCGGCGGCGGCAAATGCCGCGCACAATATGTATAATATTCCGTGTTTCATACATGTGTATTTTGTGGAAAACTCCCGAGCTTTGCAATTAGCTCTATCCTTTTTTTTATTTAACAGTTAAATCTTTATGCCCTCATACTACCGCCGTAAAAATTCTGTAATATCTTCTCATATATTGCGCCTTGGGGCGACGGGAATTCTCTATTTTGCACAAGGCAAACATTTCTCTGATAAAATTTTTAGCTCGAATTTTAAATCAGATTTTCTAAGATGATTTCTAAACCGAAAGGATTTTATGATTTATAGATGCACGGTATGCGGATATGAATACGACGAGGCTGCAGAAGGCAAGTCGTGGAATTCGTTGCCCGACGACTGGATTTGCCCCGTATGCGGCGTAGGCAAGGAATTATTTGAAAAAACCCAGACCGAAGAGTCTTTAATAAAGCCGGAAGCAGCGCGCGAACAGCAGCCTGCCGATACTTCTGAGTCTTCCTGCATTGCATCTGAATCGGCTCCGGAAACCGCGCCGCTCAATGCGACATCTTCCGACATATGCGCCGAGACTATGGCTAATTGGGGCGTTAAGTGGGTTCTCGGCATGGTTGGCCACTCAAATCTCGGAATGGCGGACGCAATCCGCAGACAGGTTGAAAACGGAAAAATGCGTTATATCGGAATCCGCCACGAAGGCGCCGCAGCCTTCGCGTGTTCAGCTTATGGAAAACTCTCCGGAAACCCCGCGGCGTGCATATCGATAGCTGGCCCGGGCTCGACAAACCTCCTGACGGGTCTTTGCGACGCCGCTCTTGACTCTGCTCCGGCAATCGCGCTTACAGGACAAGTTCCGTCTTCCATTGAGGGATTAAAAATATTTCAGGATATCAACCTTCGCGATGCCCTACATGCGGCGACCCCTGCACAGTTCGAAATGTACAAGGGCAGCAAATTTGGAAGACTCGCCGCAAGAGTCTGCTCGGAAGCAATCGATAGAAAATGTGCCGCCCAGCTGATTATGCCGGACGACGTTCAAGTACTGCCGGCATCTCCCGACGATGTCGCTACTCGCCCGCTAAAATCGGTTGCGAGAGCTGCGGAAACATTCTCCGAAAACTCACTCAGAGAGGCTGCAGATATTATCGCAAATGCCCAATTTCCGGTAATCTTAATGGGAAGAGGCTGCCGCGGCTCCGCCCACAAGGTAGAGGAGCTTGCGGAAATGCTCGGCTGCCCGATTATGACAACTTATCCGGCAAAGGGAATAATCCCCGACAGCCACCCGCTTTCCTGCGGTGTACAGGGCTTGAGCGGAACGGCTGTGGCGGCAAAATTTATGGCGCGCGCCGATTGCGTGGTTGCTTTTGGAACGGGACTTAGCAGGCATACCTCCGTGCCCGCCGGGAAAAAAGTCGTTCAAATAGACTCGGACTCAAACGCAATCGGGCGGAGATATCCTGCAGAAGCCGCAATCATCGGAGACGTTTCGGAGGTTGCTCCGGCGCTATTCGATTACTTAAAAGATTCTTTCAAATCAAAAGATTCGCGCAAAGATATAGAGCTTGAATGGGCTAAATGGCGCGCCGAAAAAGCAGCGCGCGCTTCCAAGAGCGCAAAGGGCGCGATTGATCCGGCTGCCGTAGCCGCGGCGCTGTCTAAATACGCCCCTGCGGACGCAATAATTTCCGTAGATGTCGGGAATGTAGCGTATTCTTTCGGAAGATATTTTGAGTCGAAAGAGCAGTCTTTCATCGGCTCTTGGTATCTCGGCTCAATAGGTTTTGGGCTGCCGGGCGCAATAGGCGCGTGGTGCGCATCGCAAGAGCCGGACGGACAATTCTTCGGACGCCCGATAGTTGCGGTCGTAGGCGACGGCGGCTTGGGACAATACCTGTGCGAATGGACAACTGTCGCGAAATATTCCATGAATATAAAGTGCGTCGTTTACAACAACTCGGAGCTCGGGAAAATTTCCGCGGAGCAAAAGCTCGCGCACATGAGTGTCTGGGAGACGGATCTTCACAATCCACCGTTTGCCGAGTTTGCGCGGTTATGCTCTACAACTGGAATACTCGCCGACAATCCCGACACTTTGGATTCAAAGGTTGAGGAATTCTTCCGCGCAGACGGCCCTGCGATTCTTGAAGTTAAAACTACTTCTTAAACAATGCCGCCCACCCCCTGTTTTTTGGGGCGGCGGGCAAACCCTATCCCGAACGGCTTATGTGCATTGTGGCGAGATTGTAAGTCCTATTCACCCAGCTAAAAAATTTTTGCCCGAACACGCATTTGCGCGCACGGGCATTTTTTTTTGTCTTTTTTAAGCCTCGCAGTATCTGAAAACTTTTGGGCCTTTAACGCTTCCTAAAAGTAAGCCAAGGCTCAATCATTTCTATAAAAAACGTCACAGGACGCTGCCGAGCGCCGAAATAATATCGTCCTTATTTTCAATGCCTATCGACAGGCGTATCAAATCGGAAGATACTCCCGCAGACAGGCGCTCGCGCTCGCCAAGCTGCGAGTGCGAAGTGCTCGCGGGGTGCAGTATTAGGCTCTTGGCGTCGCCTACATTGGCGAGATTGCTAAACAGCGGTATATTGTCAACTATCTCAACCGCCTTGTCGTATCCGCCTTTCGGCCCGAATACGACTACGCCGCCGCAACCTATGCCCAAATATTTCTCAGCTTCCCTTCTGGACGGGTCGCCCTCCAATCCGGGGTATCTTACCCACTCGACTCCAGGGTGCGATTTTAGAAACTCGGCGACTGCCTTGGCGTTTGAACAATGGCGTTCCATTCTTAGCGGCAATGTCTCCAAGCCCTGCAAAAATATCCATGCGGAATCCGGAGACAGGGTAGGCCCCATGTTCCTTAGCCCAACTGTGCGCAGCCTCGTTATAAACGCCGGATTGCCTGTCCCTGACAGGTCGCGACCGAACCTCAGACCGTGGTACCCTTTGTCGGGTTCGCTGTACAGAGCAAATTTTGGGTCGCTCCAATCAAATTTCCCCGCGTCTATGACTGCGCCGCCTATTGCTGTTCCGTGCCCGCATATCCATTTTGAAAGCGAATGGATTACTATGTCGGCCCCATAGTCTATCGGCCTTAAAAGCGGCGGCGGAGTGAAAGTTGAGTCCACTATCAGTGGAATATGGTGGCTGCGCGCTATTTTGGCATAGCCTTCTATGTCGGCAACATCCAGCGAAGGGTTCCCTACCGTCTCTATGTACAATGCCCGCGTGCGCTCGTTTATGGATTTCTCCACCGCGGAGAAATCGTTTACATCGGTAAAACGCGCCGTGATTGAGTATTGCGGCAAAATGGCGTCAAAGAGAGTGTATGTGCCGCCGTATAGATTGCGCGCGCTTACAAGCTCGTCGCCGGCTTTCAGTATGTTTAAAATGCTGAATGCTATGGCGGCGGTGCCTGAGGAAAGCGCGAGCGCGCCCGCTCCGCCTTCAAGCGCGCAAAGCCGCTTCTCGAGAATATCATTGGTCGGATTCATTATCCTCGAATAAATGTTTCCGCTTTCTTTTAGTGCAAATAAATCCGCCGCGTGTTTTGTGTTCTTAAAATTATAGGCGGTTGTGCGATACACGGGAACTGCGCGCGAAAGAGTGGAAGAATCCGGAATCTGCCCGGCATGGACTGCGAGTGTTTCTATTTTGTAATCCATTTTATTTGGCGTTTTTTTCTCTTATCGGATTTTCCTTTGCGGCAATGAACATAAAACCGAAAAAATTTTTCGCGCTGATTGCGAAAGAAAAAAAGCGCGGCAGATTAAAGCTACGCTTCCCCGCCGCCCCGTAAAATAAAGTTTTTTAATTTCGTAAAATGGACTCTATTCGTAAAGCCAAGTTGACAGATAGCGCGAGCCCGAATCCGGGATCAACACTACTATCTTCTTTCCGGCGTTCTCCGGCCGCCTGCCGACTTCCATTGCGGCGTACAATGCGGCACCTGATGATATTCCCGAAAGTATGCCCTCCTTTTTTGCGAGCATCCGCGCCGTGTCCCCCGCCTGCTCGGTAGTGACCCTGAATACCTCGTCCACAACTTCCGGAAGATATATCCCGGGGACAAACCCCGCGCCTATCCCTTGCAATGCGTGCGGCCCCGGCTTGCCGCCGGAAAGCACGGGCGAATCTGCCGGCTCAACAGCGACGATTTTTACTTTCGGATTTAACGCCTTCAACGCTTTGCCGACCCCGCATACCGTCCCTCCGGTTCCAACTCCGGCCACAAATATGTCGACTTCGCCGTCTGTGTCTTTCCAAATTTCCACGCCTGTCGTGCGCTCGTGGGCGTCGCGGTTTGCGGGATTCTCAAATTGCTGCGGTATGAAAGAGCCCGGTATTTCGTCGCGCATCTGTTCGGCGCGCTCTATCGCACCCTTCATTCCCTTGGCGCCGTCGGTCAGTTCAAGCTCGGCTCCGTACGCCTTTAAAAACTTGCGCCGTTCTACGCTCATGGTGTCGGGCATTACGAGAATTACTCTGTATCCCTCGGCGGCGCCGACCATTGCCAAGCCTATGCCTGTGTTGCCGCTTGTGGGTTCGATTATTGTAGACCCCGCTTTTATCAGTCCACGCTTCTTGGCGTCTTCAAGCATGGCAAGCGCTGCGCGGTCTTTTACGGAGCCGGACGGATTGAAAAATTCAAGCTTCAAAATTATATCGGCTCCGGTGTCGTTCATTCTTGGAATGCGCACGAGCGGCGTGCCGCCTATGAGTTCGTTTATCGACGATTTTATGTTCATTGCCTTTTCTATCCTTTCGCTTCGCCTTTATTTTTTCTTACGGAAGAAACGCCCTGTCAATAATCAAAAAAAACAGGGTTGTGCAAAAAAATAGGTTGGGCAGGGGGCGGAACCTTTGCAAAAAGTTAAATATTCCTAAGGTTCGGCTAAATTATGGCGATTTATTATTTATACAAGGCTATCTAGAAGCCTGCCAAATTATTTATCTCCCGCGGGAGGCGTAGATTTAGTCGCCTGCGGATTTTTTTTATTTTTCAAATTATAGGCAATCCGCCGCAAAAATACATTTTACCATGAACGATATAGTTATACGCCCAGGCTCGGACGCGGAGTTCGACTCCGTATACGAGGATATGAAACTCCAGTTCCCATCGGAGGAATTGAAGCCAAAATGCGCATTCAAAAAAATGTTTTCAACGGGCGCTACAAAACTGATGCTCGCCGAGCGCGGCGGAAATATCGTCGGATACTTCATTTTCCATTGTATCGGAGATATCGCAATGCTCGACCATATCGCCGTATTAAAACAGTTCCATTCCGGCGGAATCGGGACTGCCATTATAGACGCCATACGATGCCGCTACCCGGAGTTAAAGGGAATGTTCTTGGAGGTCGAGCCCGTTAATCCGTTGGATCCACAGACGGTAAGGCGCGCAGCTTTCTATAAAAAATGCGGACTATATCAAGTCGACGTAAATTATCTTATGCCGGCTCCCGATAAAAAAACGGTCCCGATGGACGTCTGGTTTTTAAACAGCTCGTCTTTTAATGGAACAATTTCACCGGACGAAATTAAGGGGGCCATAAGAAAAATGTTCCCGTATGCTTACGAAGTTTTTGAGGAAAGCATGCGGAAGTCCCTCGATAGCCTCGACTCTGCGCACTCGTAAAAGCGGGGCGGCAAATGCATAAAATTCTTGCAACTTCCGCGCGCGGCAGCCACTATTGGGACATGCAAAATTTTTCAGGAGTATGGACTGCTCTCGTCACGCCCATGACGCCCGACGGCGTCGATTATGACGGACTTGAGCGGCTTGTCGAATCGCAAATCGCGGGCGGAGTCAGCGGGCTTGTCGCTGTCGGAACTACGGGCGAATGCCCGACGCTCGACGCAAAAGAGCATATCGACGTCATAAAATACGTCATAAAGGCGGCGGCGGGAAGGGTGCCGGTTTTTGCGGGTACAGGCTCAAATTGCACGCGCGAGGCTGTCGAGCTTACCGAAGAGTCGGACAAGGCGGGCGCCGACGGATTCCTCGTTGTCGCGCCCTACTACAACAAACCATCGCAGGAAGGCGTATTCCTTCACATGAGCGAGCTTGCAAAGCGCACTTCTAAACCAATCATGCTCTATTCAATCCCCGGCAGGTGCGGTATCGAAATTTCCAACGACACCGTCCTCCGCCTTAGAGACAAATACGACAACTTTTGCGTCCTGAAAGAGGCCGGCGGAAAAGTCGAAAAAGTCGCAGATTTGCGCAGCCGCGCCGACGGAAAAATCGACATTCTAAGCGGCGACGACGGCTTGACCGTAGACTTTATAAAGGCAGGGGCAAAGGGAGTAGTGAGCGTGGCTTCAAACCTCGTTCCCGCAATAATGGTGGAGCTTGTAAACGCAGCACTCGCGGGAGATTGGGCAAAGGCCGAGGCGATAAACGCCAAAATGCACGGATTTTTCAAAGCTCTGTTTATCGAGCCTAATCCCGTTCCGGCAAAGACCGCAATGAAAATGGCGGGGCTAATAAAAGACGACTTCGTGCGCCTGCCGCTATGCCACATGCGCGCGGAAAATGTCGAAATACTCAAACGCGAAATGATTAACGCAGGAATTTTATAATTATGCCCGTAAAGATATTGTTAAACGGCTCAAACGGCAGAATGGGCCGCGCCATAAGCGATTCCGCCGCCGAGTGCGGCTGCGAAATAGCCGCCGCGTGCGACATAGGCTCGCGCCCGGAGGATTTTATTGAAAACTGCGACGTCGCAGTGGATTTCTCTTTCCGCGAGGCTACCGCAGCCCTTGCAGAACTTTGCGCAAAATATGGGAAACCTCTCGTAATCGGCACAACAGGCCATACCCCGGAACAGCGCGCTCAAATTGAAAATTTTTCCAAAATTATACCGATAGTTTGGGCCGGCAACTATTCGCTCGGGGTAAACCTTCTAAACCACCTCGCAAAAATCGCGGCGACAACCCTTGATGAGTCGTACGATATCGAGATTGTTGAAATGCACCACCGCCATAAAAAAGACGCTCCGAGCGGCACTGCCGAAAAATTGAAGGAGATTGTATGCGCATGCCGCAATGTCGGCGAAGATAAAGTTTGCTACGGCAGGCACGGACAGGTCGGCGAAAGGCCTGTCGGGGAAATCGGGGTTCACGCCCTGCGCGGCGGCAGCGTTGTTGGCGACCATACTGTGATTTTTGCGGCGGACGGTGAAAGGCTCGAGCTCGCCCACAAGGCTGCCGACAGAAAAGTATTCGCAAAGGGCGCACTGCGCGCGGCAAAATGGCTTGCGGAAGCTAAGCGCGCACCGAAAATTTACGGTATGGGAACTGTCCTCTTCGGAGAATAGCCCGAATATTTTATGCTCGAAAAAAAACCGGATAGAATCCGGTTTTTTTGTGCTATTTTTTATCTCGTTTTTCTTCTAAAAAATCTGCTTTGTTTTTTTAACTTCATGTGCGGCTTTCTCACGTGCTTTTTATTAGTGTTAAAAAAACGGAAAATTTTTAATATATTGCAAAATGCGCGCCCGATAAAAAAACTGCTATCAGCTAGAATTTTAAGCTTTTGATCCTTAATAAAAAAAATCTGCCGACTGACTTGGCGCGCC
>ULTI01065916.1_pt1 | contig 31139 bp, 32 predicted proteins | sample 1957291 | NCBI WGS metagenome assembly ULTI01 (sample SAMEA4835725, study PRJEB28245) | human gut metagenome | biome: gut microbiome; material: fecal sample | place: Denmark | collected 2008 | reverse complement strand
CCTCTGCTGGGCTATCTGCCCGCCGGCAGCACCAATGATTTTGCTGCCACGCTGCACATCCCCGCCGTGCCCTATATGGCCGCAGAAATCATCACCCAGGGCACGCCCATGGCCCTGGACGTGGGCCGGCATAACAACCGGTATTTTTCCTATGTCGCGTCCTTCGGTGCCTTTACCAAGGCCAGCTATTCCGCTCCCCAGGAGGTCAAAAACGCCCTGGGCCATTTCGCCTATATTCTGGAGGGAATCAAGAGCCTGGACTCCCTGCGTCCTTACCACTGCCGCATCACTGCGGACGAGGAGACCATCGAGGGGGATTTCATCTTCGGCAGCGTCTGTAACTCCACCTCCCTGGCCGGCCTGGTGAAGTTGGATCCTAACCGGGTGCGGATGGATGACGGCGTGTTTGAGCTGGTGCTGCTGCGGATGCCCCGGACCCTGCTGGACCTGACAAACCTGCTGGTGGCGCTGAACCAAATGCAGTACGATGACCCGGGCATCTTCTTTCGTCATGCCTCCCGGGTCACCGTGGAGACGGCAGACGATATCCCTTGGTCCCTGGATGGGGAATATGCTCCCAGCAGCCCGGTGGTGAACATCGAGAATTGTCACGGAGCCGTCCGGCTCCTGGTAAAGAAGCCGGAGGGAAACGAGTAAGATAAGGGAAAGCTAATCAGGCCGATCCGGCATACCGGGCGGCCTGATTTTTACGCCGGAAAAAGGTGCGCGGCAGGTTTAGGATGGGCGGACAGGGGCATCCGCCCCACCAGGGGGACGGGGGTACGGATTGCCACGACCAGCGTGTGCGCTTGTCTCGCAGTGACAGCTTCGCACGAGCTGCGGTGCAGGCCCGGTTTGCCGACAGACCTTCGTAGGGGGCGATGCCCACATCGCCCCCTACGGCAGACACAGAGGGCATCTCTGCTGCGCCAGGGCCGCGCGGGCCCTGCCGGGAAGGTGCAGCGGTTGACGGGGGCGGGGTGGCGGCACCCCGCCCTACAGGGATCAGGCGCCTGTAAAACGCACAACGAAAAAAACCGGAGCTTTCGCTCCGGTTTTTTAGCTGTAGCTTCGCTGCGTTCTATTAGGAGAACCAGCCCAGGCTGAAGAACTGGTCGATCTGGCCCAGCAGGATGAACACCATCAGGATGGGGGTGATGGTCTTGACGCAGATGTTGAAGAAGATCTTGGACTTGAAGGCATTGCCCTCCAGGCAGCACTCATCGTCCACGAACTGAGGCTTCAGCTCATAGCCGATGCAGATGCACATGAGCAGGGCGCCCAAAGGCATCAGGATGCCCTCGGAGATCATATCAAAGAAGTCCAGCCAGCAATCACTCCAGGCGGAGGACTCCACACCGAACAGGTTCCACGGGGCAATGCCGTTGGAGCCCAGGCCGTCCAGGCACACCAGGACGCACAGAACGCCGGTGGCGATGGCGGCGATGACGGAGTAAGCCTTGCGCTTGTCGCCCTTGCCCTTGTCGCGGGCCTTGTCCACAAAGTGGGCCACGATGACCTCCAGCAGGGAGATGGAGGAGGAAACTGCGGCCAGGATGACCAGCAGGTAGAAGATAATGCCGAAGACGTAACCCACGGTACCCATGGAGTTAAACACGTTCTGCATGGTGATGAACAGCAGCTTGGGGCCGCCGATGGGGCCCTCGGGATCCAGGGCGAAACGGGCGGGCATGACAGCCAGGCCGGCCATCAGGGCAATGAGGGTATCGCAGATGACGATGACCAGAGCGTTCTTTTCAATGTTCTGCTTCTTATCCAGGTAGGAGCCGTAGGTGATCATGATGCCCATGCCCAGGGACAGGGAGAAGAACATCTGACCGCCTGCGTTGGACAGGACCTTGATGACACTGGGTGCCTTTTCGATAACGCCGTGCTCCACAGCCCAGCCGGGAACGAACATGTACTTCAGGCCATCCACAGCGCCGGGCAGGGTGCAGGCGCGGATGATGACGATGACCAGCATGAAGAACAGGCAGGGCATACCGATGGAGCAGAACTTCTCGATACCGCTGGACACGCCGCCCATAACGATGATGAGGGTCAGCAGCACGAAGATGAGGCCGTAGATCACGGACTCCAGCTGATTGGTCAGCATGTTGCCGAACACCTCGCCGCTGGCCAGGCCGTTGTTGCCGAAGCCGGCGCCGAAGATGTTGCCCACGTTCAGAACCACGTACTTGATGCAGTAGCCGCCCAGGGCGCAGTAGAAGCTCAGGATCAGGAACGGAGCGATGATGCCCAGCCAGCCCAGCCACTTGAATCTCTTGCTCAGGACCTGGTACGCGCTGACAACGCCGCGGCCGGTCTTGCGGCCCAAAGCCAGCTCGCCCACCATGACCACGAAGCCGCACAGAGCCGCCAGGATCAGGTAAATGATGAGGAATGTAAATCCGCCGTTGGCACCCATCTTATTGGGGAAGCCCCAGATGTTGCCAAGGCCCACCGCCGAGCCAACGGCTGCCATGAGGAATCCAAATGTGGATCCAAAGCCTTTTCTTTCTTCCATGTTTTCTCTCCTTAAACATAAGTTTTGTTTCCGAAAATTTTTACTCTCAAGAAACGCGCCCGGAAAAGGGGCAAAAATTTACCTGTGTAAGCCGAAAAAACCGCCACAGGCTTATGTTCAAAGTATACAGGATTCCTTTCTTGTCTACAATTGACATTTTTAATAAAATTTTGTCACTCGATTCGGCTTTTTTAACATTCTGTTAACAGTAATATAATGTTCCTGTTAAGAAACAAACAATCCTGTCAGTTTCTTAACAATGAACGGGCGGACAGGTCTTGCCCCCGTGTTTTGGAGGAAATGTTTCTTTATAGGAAAACAATTATGTCAAATCACGATGCCGCCGAGGAGCCGGGAGGGTGCGGTAGTTGACGGCCGGCGGGGTGAGGGGGCCACCCCGTCCCACGGTTTTATGGAGTTGGTGCGGACGGGCCGATGTGGGCATCGGCCCCTACGAAAAGGATGAGGCCATTGCGTGGGGCGGCGATGCCCAACTTTGCCCCGCCGGCGGCGCTGTAATATGGCGGGGCAATATGCGCTTCCTCCCGGGCAGAAAAAGAGAACGGACCAGCCGTCCGTTCTCTTTCATCTCTTGTGCATCAGCAGGCGCAGCCCCACCGGGGCGTTACCACTTATTTTCCACCTTTTCCGCAAAGCCCGGGAAATCCTCCACCCGGAGCACCGTTCCGTCATCCAGGGTGGCGGTGCCGGTAAAGCGGCCAAAGACCTGGTGCTGGTCGCTTTTCAGCAGCTTGAAGTCCGTGCAGGCCGCCCGGTCCAGCACCGGGGTGAAGGCCATCTCAAAGCGGCCATCGTCGGAGGTGAAGGTCCAGGGGGCGAGAAAATCGTCCCGGCCGTCCCTTTGGGGGATGTGGAAGGTCACCTGGCTCAGCTTGTGGGCCTTGCCTCCGTAAAAGAGCATATTTTCACTGGCAGCGGAGGTATCGCCGAAGCCGTAGCCGATGTTCCAGCCGAAGGGCACCCCGTCCACCTGGCCGCTGGCGCTGCCCCAATACCAGGTGTTGTGATAGGTCCACACGCCCCGGCCCCAATCCAGCACCGCAAAGGAATCCGCCGGGTCAAAGGTGTAGGTGCGTCCGGCGGCGGTGACGGTGCCCCTGGCCCGGAGACAGTTGATTTTTTGGTTATAATAGAAATGTCCGGCCTTGGAGAAGGGCGTGCAGATGACCATGCTCTCCTCCGGCTCGTCCGTGAGGCGGAGGCGGCCGTCAATGGCCGCACCGTCTAGAAAATCCTCCATATGGAAGTCCAGCACCCGGTCCGGGCCATCGTGGCGGAAGGACAGGTGATAGCCCTTGCCGGAGATGGACACATCCCCGGTTTCGGACGACTCCGGCAGGCCGGTCTTGCCCAGGGGAAAGGCGCGCATGGGGCTCTTGGTCTTCTCCCAGCCCTCGTCAAGGTTCAGCAGGGAGATGGAGTCCAGGCCCATGTAGCCGTTGTCGGCAATGGTCAGGGCCACGGCGAAATGGCCGTTATTAACAAGGTAATAGTCCCACTCCTTGATGCGCAGCGCCCCGGCCTTGATATCCCGGCGGCGATAGATAGGCAGGAGCTTTTTGCAGTAACCGGCCTCGCGCAGATTGCCCTTTTCGTCCAGCAGGGGCTGGGCGGCGGTGATCTCGTGCTGCATGATGGATCCCCCTTTTCGCTTTTTTGTCAGTATATCATATTTATTGGGGAGCGTCAACGCGGGCGGGGATGCGGACTACTGCGACCAGCTTGCCCACCGGCTCGCAATGACGGGCTTGCAAGAGCAGCGTTGCAGGCCCGGTTCGGGTCGTCCGGGAGGCCGACCCTTACGCACATCTACCGTTAAATGCTCCGTAGGGGCCGCTGCCCACATCGGCCCGGCGGCACCAGCCCTCAAAATATCCGTAGGGCGCGATGCCCACATCGCGCCGCACGGTAGACGCAGAGGTCTTCTCCCGTCCCGCCAGGGCAGCACAAGCGCAGAGCGCATCGCGGATGGGGACGCAGAGACGATGCGAAAGCAAGGCACAAAATTTGCACATCCCGACACGCGGGGTAGGGAGGACCGATGCAGACGGCACCTCAGCCGCGGAAAGGATTCCAAAACCTTGGTTTTGGCGGCGTTCTTTCCTCCCTTTCTTTCGCCGAAGAAAGAAAGGGAGCCGCCGGAGGCACAGCGCAGGGGATGCGGATTGCCGCACCGGTGCCGCCGGTCACCGGCTCGCAATGACGGGCTTCGGGAAATACAGGCTAAAAACTCCCGCCGAGTTTTCCACATTCTCTTGACAACGGCGAAAAAATTGCTATAATTTGAAAACGATAATCATTTTCAAATTTAGGGGGTGTTCCCATGTCCTATATGACCAAGCAGCAGACGGCGGTACTGCAGTGCATCGCCTCCTGCCCCGGTGGCCGGGCTACGGCTATCGAGCTGGCGCAAAGGCTGCGGCAGGACGGTCAGCCGGTGGGGCTGAGCACCGTGTACCGGCAGCTGGAAAAGCTGGTGGCCCAGGGTAAGGTCCACAAGCTGCTCACAGAGGAGGGCGCCTGCTATCAATACTGCGACAAGGCCCGGCACACGGACTGCTTCCTGCTCCAGTGCGAGGGCTGCGGCGCCATTTTCCACATGGATTGCTCCCACCTGGGGGAGCTGTACGAGCATCTGCTGCAGGGCCACGGCTTCGCCATCAACCCCAGGCGGACCATGTTTTATGGCCTGTGCGAAAAATGCCGGGAGGCGGAGAAATGAGAAAACGCATTTTGGCCCTGCTGCTGGCGGCGGCCACGGCCCTGGGTCTGTGCGCCTGCGCCCCGGAAGGAGATCGAGCAGACAGCAGCAAGCTCTCGGTGGTCTGCTCGCTGTTTCCCTACTACGACTTCGTGCGGGTGATCGGCGGGGAGTGGGTGGAGCCCCGGCTGCTGGTGGCCGCCGGACGGGAGGCCCACAGCTTTGAGCCCACCCCGGCAGATGTGATCCGGGTGAGCCGGGCGGATGTGTTCGTCTACAACGGCGGCGAGGGGGAGCAATGGGTGGACGAGATCCTAAGCTCCGCCGGAGAAAACATCCCCACGGTGCTGCGGATGATGGACTACGCCCAGACTCTGGAGGAGGAGCCGGTGGACGGTGACAGCCACGATGACCACGATGACCACGATGACCATGACCACGACAGCGACGAGATAGAGTATGACGAGCATATCTGGACCTCCCCGGTAGAGGCGGAGAAGCTCTGCCGGGCCATTTGTGACGCTCTGTGCGCCGCCGACCCGGCCCACGCGGCGGATTTTCGGGCCAATTTGGCGGAGTATCTGACGGAGCTTTCCGAATTGGATGCGGATTTTCGCCAAGTGTGCCGGGAGAAAAAACGGGATCTGCTGGTATTCGGCGACCGCTTTCCGCTGCTGTATTTCTGCCGGGAATACGGCCTCCGTTACCGGGCGGCCTTTCACGGCTGCTCGTCAGACACGGAGCCGTCCCTCTACACCCTGAAATTTCTCATTGACAAGATGAGGGAGGAGCAGATTCCCGTAGTCTACGCCCTGGAGCTGAGCAGCCAAAGGGTGGCCGAGGCCATTGCCGAGACCACCGGGGCAAGGGTGGTGACCTTTTACTCCTGTCAGACCGTCTCCCAGGCGGATTGGGCCGCAGGAGAGGGATATTTGAGCCTGATGCGCCGAAATGTGGCGGCGCTGCGAGAGGGGATATGCTGAATGGATAAGGAAATTTTACTGGCCTGCCGGGATGCCGGCCTGGGCTATGAGGGCAAGGCCATTTGGGAGCATTTGGATCTTCAGGTGCGCCGGGGGGACTACATCTGCATCGTGGGTGAAAACGGCTCCGGCAAGTCCACGCTGCTCAAAAGCCTGCTGGGCCTGCTGCCCCCCCTGTCGGGCCGCATTGAGCGGGGCGGGGCGCTCCGGAGCGGAGCCATCGGCTATCTGCCCCAGCAGACCCGGGCCCCAAAGGACTTTCCCGCCACAGTGACGGAGGTGGTGCGCTCGGGCTTTCTCGGTGCAGGCGGCCACCGGCTGCTCTACACGCCAGAGCAAAAGGCCCGGGCCCTGATGAACATGGGAAAGCTGGGTATCCTGGAGCTGAAGGACCGCTGCTACCGGGAGCTATCCGGCGGCCAGCAGCAGCGGGTGCTCCTGGCCCGGGCCCTGTGCGCAGCCGGAGAGCTGCTGATCCTGGATGAGCCGGTGACGGGCCTGGACCCCGCCGCCGCCCAGGATCTCTACCGCACCCTGGCCTACCTCAACAAGACCGAGGGCATCGCCATCGTCATGGTGACCCACGACATGGAAAACGCCCTGCGCTATGCAGACTTTATCCTCCACGCCGGCCAGGGGCAGCATTTCTTCGGCACGGTGCAGGAGTATCTATCTTCGCCCATGGGCCGGCGATTCGGAGGTGAGAGCGCATGATCCTGCTGGAAATGTTTACCTATCCGTTTATCGTCCGGGCCTTCGTGGTGGGGATTTTGGTGTCTGTGTGCGCGGCGCTTTTGGGGGTTCCCCTGGTGCTGAAGCGGTATTCCATGATCGGCGACGGCCTGAGCCATGTGTCCTTCGGGGCGCTGTCGGTAGCGGTGGCCTGCGGATGGGCACCGCTGCCGGTGTCCATCCCGGTGGTGGTCATCGCGGCCCTGGGGCTGCTGCGGATGACCGAGCGGAGCCGCCTGGGGGCCGACGCCGCCATCGCGGTGGTGTCCGCCTCGGCCCTGGCCATCGGCATCATCGTTACCAGCCTTACCACCGGCATGACCACGGACGTGGACAGCTATATGTTCGGCTCCATCCTGGCCCTGAGCCGGGCGGATGTGGCCTTGAGCATCGGCGTGTCCGCGGCGGTTTTGGTGCTGTTCGGGCTGTTTTACCACCAGCTTTTCGCCATCACCTTTGACGAGAGTTTCTCCCGGGCCACGGGCATGAAGGTAGGGGTATACAACACCCTGCTGGCGGTGCTGACGGCCCTGACCATCGTGCTGGGTATGCGGCTTATGGGCGCCATGCTCATCTCCAGCCTGGTGATCTTCCCGGCCCTGACGGCCATGCGGCTGAAAAAGAGCTTCTTCGGCGTGGTAATCCTGGCGGGGTGCCTCTCCGTGGTGTGCTTTTGCGTGGGGCTGATAGGCTCGTACCTGCTGAGCCTGCCCGTGGGCGCGTCGGTGGTGGTGACCTCCCTGGCGGCGTTTTTGGCAGCGACGGTCATTGGGCATGTGAGAGGGCGAAGTTGAAATTGGAGCGTACCGCCGCGGATCCCTGCATGTCATTCCGAGGAGCGAAGCAACGTGGGAATCCGTAACACCCTTGCGCAAGGACCGGGAAGAACGGATCGCCACTGCCAGTGTGCGCACCGGCCTTGCAATGACAGGTTGCAAGAAATACGGCGGGGCGGGCCGATGTAGGCATCGGCCCCTACGGATGCTTTGCCAGTGAGGCGGACAGGGCTCCGCCCCTACGCACTGTTTCCCGATAGACCTCCGTAGGGGGCGATGCCTACATCGCCCCGCCTGGGGGCCCGTGCGCAGGAACGCCCTCGCAACATTGGGCGGCAGATGTAAAAAAAGAGAACGCCGGGGGCGTTCTCTTTTTTCTCTCTTATTTTCACCGGGTCAGCAGAGCTTGGCGCCGGCGGGGATGGAGTCATCCAGCAGCAGCAGGTGCAGCTTTTCCTCGCCCTTTTCTTTATGCACGGCGGAAATGAGCATACCGCAGGAGGGGATGCCCATCATCTTCCGGGTGGGTAGATTCAAAATGGCCACGGCGGTCTTGCCCACCAGTTCCTCCGGCTCATAGTAATGGTGGATGCCGGAGACGATGGTGCGGTCAGTACCGGAGCCGTCGTCCAGGGTGAACTTCAGGAGCTTGTCGCTCTTTTTCACCACCTCACAGGCCTTGATCTTCACGGCCCGGAAATCGGAGCGGCAGAAGGTGTCAAAATCCACATCCTCCTGGGTAAAGGGCTCCAGCTCCAGGTCGGGCAGAGCGGCCTTGCGCTGGGCCTTCTGCATAGCGTCCAGCTCCGCCAGGGCCTTCTCGGCGTCCAGACGGGGGAACAGGGCCTCCCCCTTATGGACGGTGACGGTATTTTTCAGCTTGCCCCACCGGGCGGCGCTGTCCCAGGTGCGGCAGCCCTCACAGGCGCCGATCTGGTCAAAGATCTTGTCGCAGCTGGCGGGGATGAAGGGGGTCAGCAGGACGGTGCAGATGCGCACGGTCTCCAGCAGGTTATAGAGGACGGTGGCAAGGCGGGCCTCCTTACCCTCCTCCTTGGCCAGCTTCCAGGGGGCGTTTTCATCGATATACTTATTGGCCCGGTCGATGACCTTGAAAATTTCCTCCAGCCCGTTTTGCAGCTGGAGCTTATCCATCTCAGCCTCGTAGCGGTCACGAAGGGTGCTGGCCAGCTTCTTCAGCTCGCAGTCGGCGGGGCTGTCCTCCCGGTCTGCGGGCAGGGTGCCGCCGAAATACTTCTCCACCATAGCGCAGGTGCGGCTGATCAGGTTCCCCAGGTCGTTGGCCAGGTCCACATTGATGGTGCTTATCAGCAGCTCATTGGAGAAGTTGCCGTCGGTGCCGAAGGGGAAGGTGCGCAGCAGGAAGAAGCGCAGGGCGTCTACGCCGAACATCTCCGCCAGGACATAGGGGTCCACCACGTTTCCCTTGGACTTTGACATCTTGCCGCCGTCGATGACCAGCCAGCCGTGGCCATACACATGCTTGGGAAGGGGCATCTCCATGCTCATAAGCATGGCGGGCCAGATGATGGAGTGGAAGCGGACGATCTCCTTGCCCACGATGTGATAGTCCGCAGGCCAGTACTTGTCGTAATCGTGGTATTGATCGTTGCAGAAGCCCAGGGCGGTGCAGTAGTTGAACAGGGCATCCACCCACACATAGACCACATGGCCCGGGTCAAAGTCCACGGGAATGCCCCAGGTGAAGCTGGTGCGACTGACGCACAGATCCTCAAGACCGGGCTTAATGAAGTTATTCACCATCTCGTTCACGCGGCTGCGGGGCTGGAGGAAGTCCGTATCCTCCAGCAGGTGCTGCACCCGGTCTGCGTATTTGCTCAGGCGGAAGAAGTATGCCTCCTCCTGGGCGTCGTGGACCTCCCGGCCGCAGTCGGGGCACTTGCCGTCCACCAGCTGGCTCTCGGTCCAAAAGCTCTCGCAGGGGGTGCAGTACTTGCCCTTGTAGGCGCCCTTGTAGATGTCGCCCTTTTCGTACATCTTTTTGAAGATCTTCTGCACGGCCCGGCAGTGGTAGTCATCGGTGGTGCGGATGAAGCGGTCGTTGGAAATATTCATCAGCTTCCACAGGTCCCGCACGCCCTTTTCGCCGTTCACGATCTTATCCACAAAGGCCTGGGGGGTCATGCCGGCTTCTTCGGCCTTGGTCTCGATCTTCTGGCCGTGCTCGTCGGTGCCGGTGAGGAACATGACGTCGTAGCCCTGGAGGCGCTTATAGCGGGCGATGGCGTCCGTGGCCACGGTGCAGTAGCTATGGCCGATGTGGAGCTTGTCGGAGGGGTAGTAGATGGGAGTGGTGATATAAAACGTTTTCTTTTCCATGGGTTTTATCTCCTTTTCCGCCGCTCCGAATGGAAGAGCGGCTTAAAAATTATTTTGTGACTGTCGGACGGACAGAGTTGTCCTCCCCTACGGATGCGTAACAATGAGAGCCGCGGTTGTCGCTGCGGGCATTCCTGTTCCACTGCAGCAGCGGACAGCGGTGATAGACGCAGGGGGCATGCGAAAGCAAGGATAAATTTGCGCAAACCGATTGCGCAAGGTACAGATTTTCATTTATGGCATGCCGGTATGCGGAAGGATTCCAAAACCTTGGTTTTGGCGGCGTTCTTTGGGTACTTTCTTTCGCCGGGGAAAGAAAGTACCACGGCAAAAGGGAAAACGGATTGCCACACCAGTGCGCGCACTGGTTCGCAATGACAGAGGGAGGAGGACAGCGGTCGTTGGTTCCCAGGAATGGGTGCAAGGGACGGCTTCCGCCTGTGGAAGCATAAACAAAATCGTCCCCGGCGTTTTGCCAAGGACGATGCCGAAACACCGTGATACCACCTTGCTTCGCCGCCTGCTCACGCAGGTCGGCCTCATGAAGTGCCGTTACACCTCTGCGCTGTTACGGGCGCCCCCGTCCGAGCCTAAGGCACAGGTGCCCTCGACCCGGCGGCTCCGGAGCCATGTTCCCCCATCCGTCCCGCGCCCGCTTTCACCTGGCCGGGCTCTCTTTGGCGGTCTAAAATGGGGTACTCTTTCCTTCACTGCCACTTTAAAATCCTATCGGAAAATTTCTTTGAGATTTTCCGACAAACGGGTTTGATTTTTCCGCCTGCGGGCGGAAACTCTGCGAGGCTTTTTTAGCCTTCTCCGTTAGCTATTATATTATTCTCCCGGGGCGGCTTTGTCAATGTTTTTGTTGGGTTTTGAGCTTTGGTGTGCTATAATGGCAGCAATGCAGCCATTATACTTTTATTTTTTGCCATTTTTCTCCCCGGCTCCGCCGGGAACCGAAAAATATGGCATCATTATACCATTCCGCTTTGCGGCATGGTATAATGGGGAAAAACCAACCGCGAAGGAGCGACCCATGAAACTGATAAGCTGGAATGTGAACGGCCTGCGGGCCGCCCTGGGCAAGGGATTTTTGGACTATGTGGCGGCGGAGGATCCGGACGTCATCTGCCTGCAGGAGACGAAGCTGCAGCCGGAGCAGGCGGTTTTTGATCTGCCGGGCTATCACCGGTATTTTAACTCCGCTGACAAAAAGGGCTACTCCGGCACGGCCATACTGACAAAAACCGAGCCCCTGTCCGTGACCTATGACTTCGGCCCCGACGAACACCGCCACGAGGGGCGGATCATCACGGCGGAGTACCCGGCCTTTTACCTGGTGTGCTGCTACACTCCCAACAGCCAGGATGGGCTCAGACGCCTTTCCTACCGAATGCAGTGGGAGGACGATCTGCGGGAGTACCTCCGGGTGCTGGATGGGAAAAAGCCCGTGGTGTACTGCGGCGACCTGAACGTGGCCCACCGGGAGATCGACCTGAAAAACCCCAAGACCAACCGCCAGAACCCCGGCTTTACCGACCAGGAGCGGGAGAAAATGTCGCAGCTTCTGGACGCGGGCTTCGTGGACACCTTCCGCTACATACACGGCGATGTGACGGACCGCTACTCCTGGTGGAGCTATCGCTTCCACGCCCGGGACAAGAACGTGGGGTGGAGGATCGACTACTTCCTTGTGTCGGCGCGGTTTATTGGAAAGGTAAAGGCGGCGGACATCCGCAGCGACATATTCGGCAGCGACCACTGCCCGGTGTATTTGGAATTGGAGGTTTAAAAAAATGCTGAAGCTATCTGTGAATTACTTTGCCAAGCCCGGCCGCCGGGAGGAGTTCCTGCGGCGCATCGTGGAGGGCGGCATCCTTGCGGCCATCCGAGCGGAGGAGGGCTGCCTGCGGTATGACTACTATCTCTCCTGCCAGAACGAGGACGAAATTCTCCTGCTGGAGGAGTGGGACACCGCCGAGCACCAGCGCACACACATGGAGCAGGAGCATATGAAGCGTCTCCGGGTCATCAAGGACGACTGTATTGCCGACACGCAGCTGCACAAGGACTAAGGCTATGCTGTTTGACACCCATGCCCACTATGACGATGAGCGCTTTGACGCCGACCGGGACGCCTTGCTGGCGAGTATGCCGGAAAAAAATGTGGGCCTTATCGTGAACCCCGGCTGCGATTTGCCCACCTCCCGGATGGCGGTGGCGCTGGCGGAAAAATTTGACTTTGTATACGCCGCTGTGGGCATCCACCCGGAAAACTGCGGCGGCTTTGTGCCGGAGCAGATAGACGCCCTGCGGAATTTGGCAAAAAATCCCAGAGTGGTGGCCATCGGGGAGATCGGCCTGGACTATTACTGGGCGGAAAACCCTCCCAGGGCGCTGCAGCAGGAGGTGCTGCGCCGGCAGCTGGGGCTGGCGGAGGAGCTGCAGCTGCCCGTTATCATCCACGACCGGGACGCCCACGGGGACACTATGGCCATCGTGCGGGAATTTCCCCGGGTCAAGGGGGTATTCCACTGCTTCGCCGGGTCTGCGGAAATGGCACGGGAGCTGATCCAAATGGGTTGGATGCTGTCATTTAACGGGGCGGCCACCTTCAAAAACGCAAAAAAGGCCCCGGAGGTCATCGCCGCGGCGCCCCTTTCTATGCTAATGATTGAGACGGATGCGCCGTATCTGACCCCGGTGCCCCACCGGGGGGAGCGGAACGACTCGTCCTATGTGCGCTTTGTGGCGGAGAAGATCGCCCAGATCAAGGGCCTGACCCTGGAGGAGGTGGAAAAGGCCACCTGGGAAAACGGACGGCGGTTTTTCGGCGTGTGACGAAGACTTTCGTGCGCCGAATGGGAAAACAGATCGCCGTGGCCGGTTTGTAAACCGACCGCGGCGATGACAGTTTTGCAAGGGTTCCCTCACTATTAGGTGGGCGGACAGGGGCAGACGCCCCTACGCACGGCAGGTAAGTGCAGTGCAGGCGGGGCGATGTGGGGAGCGAGCTGAGCGCTGCCAGTGGCAGATGAAGCGAGGCGAGCGAGTGGCCGCGGTCAAAATTTCAAGCGTCCGTCGTTAGGCAGCGCAGAAATTTTGGGCACCGCAACAGGGTCATCGCCCCCTACGCACAGGTCTTTGATATAGCTCCGTAGGGGCCGGCGTCTCCGACGGCCCGCTTATCACGCGACTTGGTGCGCTTCCGTAGGGCGGGGTGAGGGCACGCCGGCCTCTTGACATGGGGGATATTTTTGCTATAATGAATGTAGAAAGGCGCTGCGACAAGCGGTTAGCCCAAGTAGTTAACTAAATTTCTCGAAGGAAACCGTCACCTGCCGGGGTGGCGGTTTCTGCGTTTTACGATGATCGTGACCGTATAGGGCCCGATATGTAGTGTAATTCGCACAGCCAGCGTGTTGAAAAAGCTTTTTCGACACGCTGGCTAAATTTTTAGAACTCTTTCAAAGCTCTAAAAATGATTGAATTAAATAGTGGGGGAATCCCTTCTTGGGTTTCCCTCACTTTCCTTGGGGCGTGTTCCAAAAGGTGCTCGTAATGCCGCCGTCGCTGAGTTTCAAGCAGCCGTTTTTTAGGCTCTCGATGGTCACAATCCCTCCCTCGCCATAAGAATTGGTCAATTTCAGTTGATTGCCATTTACAACCGCCCAGGTGCCGTGATATCCGTTGAGAGCATTCCAGGTCCCGCCATCATAAAAGATAAAATATGGCTCGTTTTCTCCCTCCAAATACCACGACCCCGGCAGTTGTTTTTCCAGGCTCTTGCCGCAGCCCGCCAGCGACAGGACCAGCGCCAGCAGGAGGGCCACAGCCCCTACCCGTTTTGTTTTCATGATTTTCTCCTCTCTTTTCGGTCATTTTTGGGTTTGTGCTTATTATAGGATAAAACATAAACTAATACAAGATATTTAATATACAAGATTAGTTGATGTTTTTTGTGCAAACTATCACTGATACTGTATGCAGAGGTGATAGTATATGTATATGCGAATCCGCAAGGCTCGGGAGGATGCCGGGTATACGCGGGAGAAATTTGCGGAGCTGCTGGATGTCAGCGTGTCCTATATGGCCGAAGTGGAACGGGGGCGCACGGGGATCTCAGTAAAGATGCTCATTAAAATCTGCGATGTGCTGGGGCTCAGTGCCGACTATGTGCTCTTCGGAGAAAAGCGCTGCGGTGACGAGCAGCGCGCCCAGCGCATAGGGCGCATCGACAGTAGGTATTTGCCCCTGCTTGATGGGGTGATCGGAGAGCTCTTGGCGCTGAATCGGGAATAAGAAAGGCGGGCCGATTGAGAAAATCGGTCCGCCTGGTATTTAGTGGGGACGGAGGTGCGGCTTGCCGCGGGCGCATTGCGGCCTCGCAATGACATGCTTTTTACAGGGGCATCAGCCAAAAAAACAGACCGGGAATACCCGGTCTGTTTTTCTGCTTTTAACTTTACTTTACCGGTTGCCCCGGTCGTAGGCTACGACCACGCGGCGGTTAGGCTCCGTGCCCACAGAATAGGTGGTGACGCCCGCCTTATCCTGCAGGGCGGCGTGGATCACATGGCGCTCATAGGCATTCATGGGCTCCAGGGTCACGCTGCGGCGATACTTGAGCACCTTGCCGGCCACCTTATGGGCCAGGCTCTCCAGGCTCTGCTCCCGCTTGGCACGGTAATTCTCCGCGTCCACATGGATCCGAAGGCGCTTGTCCCGGCCGCTGTTCACAGCATAGTTGGTCAGCTGCTGGATAGCGTCCAGGGTCTCGCCCCGGCGGCCAATGAGCGCACCCAGGCGCTGGCCCTCCAGGATGACCTTGTAGCGGTTCTTCTCTTCCTCGTACACCTTGATCTCCGCCTTGCACTCCATGTGCTCCAGCAGGCCCGCCAGGAACTGCGTGATGCGGCGGGCATCGTCATTATCACAGGCAGCGGCAGAGGGGGCAGCCGGCTCGGCCGGCTTTTCCACGGGCTTGGCCTCGGGCTTTTTCTCGATAGGCTTCTTCTCCGCCGGTCTCTTCTCGGCGGGCTTCTTTTCTACAGGCTTGCTCTCGGCGGCCTTCTTTTCGGCAGGCTTTGCCTGGGGGGCCGGGGTCTTGACCTCCGGCTCCTCCACAACGTCCAGCTCGTAGCGCACCCGCACCTTGGCCGGGCTGCTGCCGATGCCTAAAAATCCGCTCTTGGAACGCTCCAATATCTCCAGGGACACGTCATCCCGCTCCAGATGGAGCTGCTCCAGCGCCTTGCGGACGGCCTCCTCCTCGGTCTTGCCTGTTACATCAATATAACGCATGACAAAACTCCTTATTCGTCGTAGTGATGCTCGCTGTAAGCGCGGCCGCGGGCATAGGGACGCTGGCCCACCCGGCCGTTTTCATTGGTGCCGGCCTTTTTCTCCGGCTTTTTGGCAGCTTGATTCTTTTTCTTATTATTGTTATTGCCGGACTTGGACTTCTCATACTGCTGTTGCTGCTGCAGCATCCGCTCCCGGGAGGCCATCATCTTGGCGGCCCGGGCCTCGCGCTTGGCGCGCTCCTTGTCCGTTTCCTCCCGGTCCAGGATCTTGTTGAAGTACTTATTGAGCACCTGCTCCTGAATGGTGGCAAAGGCGGTGTTGGCGATCCAGTACACGCACAGGGCGGCAGGCAGGATATAGCCCATCCACAGAGTCATCAGGGGCATGAGGTACATCATCATCTTGCCCTGGGAGCCGGCGGCATTGCCGGTGGCCTTCATGCTGATAAGGGTCATGAGGAACTGCAGGGCTGTGGCAATGACCGGCAGCAGCAGCACACCGATGACCGGCCAGCCGCCGGTGGTGATCTGCTTAAAGAGCTGGGAGCCCTGGCTGGCCAGATCCATGCCCAGGAAGTTATAGTCCAGGTTGATGAGCCCGTCAAACTGGCCCTGGAAGCTGTCCCAGTTCTGATGGACGAACTTGGCCAGGTAGATCTGCTCATAGGCCGCAGCCTGGCTCCCCTCTGCCACGGTGTAGCCCAGCTTGGTGGCCGCGTCGGTGATGGCGCTGATGGTGTCCACGCTGAGGCCCATGAGGTAACGCAGGGGCTGGCGGATGATGGCGTACAGGGCGATGAGAATGGGGAAGGGCAGGAAGGACCACAGACAGCCGGACATGGGGTTCACGCCCTCCTGGGCGTAGAGGTTGGCCATCTCCTCCTGCTGGCGCTGCTTATTATTGGCGTAGCGGGTCTGGATGTCCTTCATCTTGCCCTGCATACGGTTCATGCGCAGCATGCTCTTCTTACCCTTCAGCTGGAAGGGCAGGATCACCAGCTTCACCACCAGGGTGAACAGGATCAGCGCCAGGCCGTAGGACCCGGTGAGGGAATAGAACAGGCGGGTCAGCCAGGCAAAAGGCACACAGATATAATATCCGAGTTGTGCGAACATATTTTTTTCCTCCGTTTAGTTCTTGGGAAAAGCCGATGGTTACGGAACGGGATCATACCCGCCCTTGTGGAAGGGATTGCATCGCAATATACGCTTGGCGGCAAGAAAGCTGCCCTTTACGGCGCCGTATTTTTCCACCGCCTCCAGAGCGTACTCCGAGCAGGTGGGAATATAGCGGCACCGGGGCGGAAATAGAGGGGAAACCTCCCGCTGGTAAAACCGGATGGCGGCCATACATGCTTTTTTCATGCCTCGCCCTCCTCCTGCAGCAGGGAGAGCCGGCGCAGGCAATCCAAATACGCCTCGTTCATCTTCTGATACGGGCCTGCAGCGCTGCGGCCACGGCCCACCACAATCACGTCCCACCCGGGGCGCATTTTATCCCGGTTCAGGCGATAAAGCTCCCGGATCCGGCGGCGCACCCGGTTGCGCACCACCGCATGACCCAGCTTCTTACTCACCGTGACACCCAGGCGGCTGGCCCCGGCCCGATTCTTCAGGCAGTACACCACAAAATAGGGGCTCACAACGGAGCGGCCCTTGCGGTAGATGCGGCGAAATTCGTAATTTTCCTTGACGGTTACGGCTGCTTTCATGGTTTTCTCCCGGCTTAAAGTTACACTGCCAAGCGACATTTGCATAGACGAATAGGGACGGCAGTTTTCCCTTCCACCGTCCCTGTTTTTCACGAGCTATGCCGGATGCACCTTCCGTGACCTCAGAGGGTCAGACGAGCGCGACCCTTGGCACGGCGACGAGCCAAAACCTTGCGGCCGTTGGCAGTAGCCATTCTCTTGCGGAAGCCGTGCACCTTGGAGCGCTGGCGCTTCTTGGGCTGATAGGTACGGAACATTGCAGGACACCTCCATTACATAGAAAATCCGGCGGCGGCAACCGGGCCGCCACACTTACTCGACGGCGGGCGAAGCTTCCTCCGCCCCGCAGTTGAAAAAGTCAGGTGCCGAAAATGCGGCACTTTGTTCATTATACATAATGTAAAAGGGCCTGTCAACAGAAATATTTCTCCGCAGGCGGCTTGTTTTCCCGGAAAAAGGAAAAAAAGATTTATACATTATCTAATATATAAGTGTGGACTTTTTTATGTCTTTATGATATACTTACGGTGCCTATATGCCGCCCCTTCCCAGTGGGGCGGTAATCGGTGGCTGACACAGAAATATTTCCCGCAGCGTTGTCCCAGGATGGGCAACACCGGGCCGGATTTACCCTATAGATAGAATTTGCTTTTGGGAAAGGGGAGCTATCACTTTGAATTCACTGACCGATGTATGGGGCAGCGTGCTGCAGCAGATGTCACAGCAGCTGGCCCCCACCACCATCAACACCTGGTTTGACGAGGTGGACGTGGTCACTATGGAGGATTCTGCTTTCGTGCTGCACTGCGGCAACGAATTCAAGAAGAAAACCATTGAGACCCGGTTTCTGTCCTATATCCGGGACGCCCTGCGGGATCTGTTCTCCGCGGATTTTGAGATCAAGATCCTCAACGACGATCAGCTGTCCGCCTATCACGGCATCAAACCCGACTATCCGGGGGACCTGGAGGACTCCGGGACGTTCACCTTTGAGACCTATGTAGTGGGCCCCAGCAACAAGCTGGCCTACGCTGCCGCCCACGCCGTGTCCGACAGGCCGGGCGTAAACTATAACCCCCTGTTCATCTACGGGGATTCCGGCCTGGGCAAGACCCATCTGCTCTACGCCATCGCCCACGGATTAAAGCAGAACTATCCGGACGCCAAGGTGGTATACATCAAGGGAGACGACTTTACCAACGAGCTGGTGGCCTCCATCCGGGAGGGAAAAAACGCCGAGTTCCGGGAGAAATACCGCCAGGCGACACTGCTGCTGGTGGACGACGTGCAGTTCATCGCCGGTAAGGAGCAGACCCAGGAGGAGTTCTTCCACACCTTCAACTCCCTGTACGAGGCCGGCAAGCAGATCGTTCTCACCTCCGACCGGCCGCCCCGGGAGATGACCAAGCTGGAGGACCGGCTGCGCACCCGCTTTGAGTGGGGCCTGATGGTGGACGTGACGCCCCCCGACTACGAGACGCGCCTCGCCATCGTAAAAAACAAGTCCGCCATGCTGGGGGTGAAGCTGTCAGATCCGGTGTCCGACCTCATCGCAGAGAACGTCACCGCTAACGTCCGGCAGATTGAGGGCACCCTGAATAAAATCTTAGCCTATTACGACCTCATGGGCAGCACCATGAGCCAGGAGGACATCCTCAAGGCCATCCGGGATATGATCAAGAAAAACAACGAGTACATTCCCACAGCCCAGGCAGTGGTGGACTTCATCTGCTCCACCTATCACATTGACGAGGATGTGCTCCGGGGCCAGAGCCGGGGCCGGGAGGTGGTCAACGCCCGTCAGATCGCCATGTACCTCATGCGGCGGATGATCTGCATGAACCTGGTGGACATCGGCAAGGAGTTCGGCGACAGGGACCACACCACGGTGCTGCATTCCCTGGACAAGGTGGAAAAGCAGATGCGCTCCGACCCGGCCTTTGCCGAAACCGTAAAGCAGATCACCACCAATATCAATAACAGCGCCCGGGGGTAATTTCTCCACATAGCTTGTGAACTTTCTGTGGAAAAGGGGGCAGCTTCCGTTTTTGCCCAATTATCCGTGGAAACCTGTGGATATTTTTCCCGCCCCCATGTGGAGAAAAAAACGAGCCGTTTCGCGGCTTTGCTTACTTTTTCCACAATTGTTTTCCCTACGACTACTGTTACTAAAAAATACTTAGCTTATGTTCTGTGCGCATAAAATATGCGCGGGATTTTTCGGAAAAAAAGAAAGGATGATCCAGATGCTGAAATTCTCCTGCGAAAAGGCGCTGCTGCAGCTCGCCGTGAATACCGCCTCCCGCACCGTGGCCACCAAAAGCTCCATCCCCGCTCTGGAGGGGCTGCTGCTGGAGGGGACGGACGTGCTGACCCTGTCCGGCTACAACATGCAGACCGGCATCCGTACCCGGCTGGAGGCCGATATCCGGGAGGGCGGACGTATCGTGCTCAACTCCCGGCTGTTTGGCGACATCATCCGGAAAATGCCCGATGACGTCATCGTTTTCTCTGCGGATGAAAAATTCATGGTCACCCTCACCTGCGGGGACGCCCGGTTCGAGATTCTGGGCCTGTCTGCCGATGATTATCCGGAGATGCCCGAGGTGGAGAGCGACTACTCCATGACCGTGCAGCAGGGGATCCTGAAGGCTATGATCAACCAGACCTCCTTCGCCGTTTCTACCAACGAAAACCGCCCCATCCACACCGGGTCCCTCTTTGAGGTGGGCATCGATGGGGTAACGGTGGTGTCCGTGGACGGCTTCCGCCTGGCTCTGCGCCGGGAGAAGATAGAGCAGCTGGAGGGCGGCGCCTTCCGGTTTGTATGCCCCGGCAGCGCCTTAAACGAGGTGGAGAAGATTTGCGAGGACAGCGAGGAGGCTATCACCGTGATGCTTGGAAAGCGTCACCTGCTCTTTGAAACCGGCTCTACCCAGCTCATCTGCCGGAAGCTGGAGGGGGATTTCCTGGACTACAAGAACGCCATCCCCCGGAACAATCCCATCCGCCTCACCGTGGACAGCAAGACCATGCTCAGCAGCCTGGACCGGGTGAGCGTGGTTATCAGCGAGAAGCTGAAAAGCCCTGTCCGCTGCATTATGGGCAGCGGCTGCATCACCATGTCCGCCAAGACCGGCAACGGCGAGGCAACGGACGTGTGCCCCGTGGAGGGGGACGGCCAGGGTCTGGAAATTGGCTTCAACAACCGCTATCTTATGGACGCCCTGCGCTTTGCCCCGGCGGATCAGGTGGTCATGGAGCTGAATACCGGCATCAGCCCCTGCGTCATGACCCCCGTGGACGGCGGCGACAGCTTTCTTTATATGGTGCTGCCGGTGCGGCTGAAGGCGTAAGGAGCGGAAAATATGAAAATCGTGACCATTACAACGGAATTTATCAAATTGCAGGATCTGCTGAAGCTGGCGGATGCAGTGTCCACCGGCGGCGAGGCGAAAATAGAGGTGCAGGAGGGAGCAGTGCTGGTAAACGGCGATGTCTGCACCCAGCGGGGTAAGAAAATCCGCCCCGGCGACACCGTGACCTTTGATGGGGCCGACTACGGCGTAAAATATGCAGATCAATAGCTTGACCCTGGTGGGCTTTCGCAACTACCGGGAGCAGACCCTGGCCTTTGACCCGGCCTGCAACGTCATCCACGGGGAGAACGCCCAGGGAAAAACAAACCTCCTGGAGGCTATAGTTTATCTCTCCTGCGGCAAGTCTCCCCGGACAAGAAGTGACCGGGAGCTTATAACCTTTGACGGACAGCAGGCCCGCATTACCGGGAAAATATTCTCCCGGGACAGAGAGTTTGTGACGGACATTACCTTGCAGGCCGGCCGGCGGCGGAAAATGACCGTCAACGGCGTTGCGGCCAAAAACGCCGCAGAGCTGTCCGACGTGCTGCACACGGTTTTCTTTTGCCCGGAGGATCTGTTTCTCATCCGGGAAGGGGCGGCGGCCCGGCGAAAATTCATGGATCAATCCCTGTGCCAGCTGCGGCCCCGATACGCCCAGGCCTTGGCGGAGTATCATCGGCTTTATGAGCACAAGACCCGTATCCTGCGGGATCGGGAGGATAATCCGGGGCTGCTGGCCATGCTGCCGGACTTTAACGAGCGCATGTGCCGGGTGGGAGCCATCCTTATCTATTACCGGGCCCGGTATTGCCGGGCGCTGGAGGGCTACGCTGCCCCGGCCCACGAGGATTGCAGCGGCGGACGGGAAAAATTGACCCTGGGCTATGAAACGGTGAAAACCGTTTTGGACCCCTTTGCCAAGACAGAGGACATCGCCCGGAATTTACGCGAGCACCAGGAGAGCCATTATCATGCGGAGCTTGCCTCGGGGCTGTGCCTGTCGGGGCCTCATAAGGATGACTTTATCGTAGAGGTAAACGGAAGGAGCGCCAGGCAGTTCTGCTCCCAGGGGCAGGTACGCACGGCGGCGCTGTCGCTGAAATTAGCTGACCGGGAGATACACCGCAGCGCCGTGGGGGAGTACCCGGTGATGCTGCTGGATGATGTGCTGTCGGAGCTGGACCCCAAGCGGCAGGAGTATGTATTAAATCGCATTTCCGGCGGTCAGGTGTTCATCACCTGCTGCGAAAACGACCGGCTGGACCGCCTGCGGGCGGGGCGGCTGTTTCACATCCAAAACGGGGAGGTGCTTTTGTGAGCTATCTGCATATCGGGCAGAATGCCATGATCCCGGAAAAGCGGATCATCGGCATATTCGACCTGGACATTACCTCCCAGTCGAGGCGCACCCGGGAATTTTTGGAAAAAGCGGAGCGAGAGGGTGTGGTGGTGCCGGTGACGGAGGACATTCCCAAGTCCTTCTTGGTGTGTGACCACCCGTATCACCGGCAGATCGTGTATATTTCGCAGCTGAATCCCCAGACCCTGCAGAAGCGGAGCAGGGGAGAGTAGGAGCGCCGCTCGGGCAGAGTTGTTTGATCCTACGCACACCTTGTAAATTACAATGTCATTCCGAGACCAGTCCGCAGACTGGTCGTGGGAATCCGTAATACCCTTGCACAAAGGACGAGGAGAACGGATTGCGAAGCCAGTGTTCACACTGGCTTCGCAATGACACCGTTTACAAGAAGTGTGATGCAAGCCCGGGTCGGGCCGTCGAGGACGCCGGCCCCTACGCACGGTTTTCGATAGAATTTCGTAGGGCGGCGTGCCCGACGCCCCGCCTGTTACATATTTTTTTTATCCCCTGTGTCTTTTGTTTTGTAAATACAGCGGAAGATCATCTTCCCTTGAGAAAGGATAGGATTTATGTCAGAACTGGAAAAAGTCATCGCCGTGGATACGGAATATGATGCCTCGGAGATCCAAGTGCTGGAGGGCCTGGAGGCCGTGCGTAAGCGGCCCGGTATGTATATTGGCTCTACCTCCTCCTCTGGCCTGCACCACCTGGTGTACGAGATCGTGGACAACGCCATCGACGAGGCCCTGGCCGGCTACTGCACGGACATCACCGTGACCATCAATCCCGGTGATACCATCACCGTTACCGATAACGGACGCGGCATTCCCGTGGACATCCAGCCCCAGACCGGGCGGCCTGCCCTGGAGGTAGTTTACACCGTGCTCCACGCCGGCGGCAAGTTCGGCGGCGGGGGCTATAAGGTCTCCGGCGGCCTTCATGGCGTGGGCGCCTCCGTGGTGAATGCCCTGTCGGAGTGGCTGGAGGTGCAGGTTTACAAAAACGGCCACATTTATGAGATGAAATTCTCCCGGGGCGACATCACCCAGGAGATGAAGATCATCGGCGACACAGACCGCACCGGCACCACCGTCACCTTCAAGCCCGACCCGGAGATGTTTGACACCCTGGTGTATGACTATGACATCCTCCACACCCGTATGCGGGAGCAGGCGTTTCTGAATGCGGGGCTGCGCATCACCATCACCGATGCCCGGCCCGGCAGCGAGCAGGGGGAGACCATGTGCTACGAGGGGGGCATAAGGGAGTATGTGACCTACCTCAACCGCAACAAGACCCCCCTGCACCAGGAGGTCATCTACCTCTCCGGCGCCAAGGGGGACTCCACGGCGGAGATCGCCCTGCAATATAACGACGGCTACAACGAGACCCTGGTCTCCTTTGCCAACGACATCCATACCCCCGGCGGCGGTATGCACGAAACCGGCTTCAAGGCGGCGCTGACCCGGGTGCTGAACGCCTACGGCACCAAATACGGGATGCTCAAGGACGGAGACGACAAGGTCTCCGGCGAGGATTGCCGGGAGGGCATCGCGGCGGTGATCTCCGTGAAGCTGACGGAGGCCCAGTTCGAGGGGCAGACCAAGGACAAGCTGGGTAACGCCTACATCCGCACCCTGGTGGACGGCATCGTATCCGACCAGCTGGCGGTATACATGGAGGAGCATCCGGCGGTGGCCCGGACCATTTTGGACAAGGCCCTCACCGCCAACCGTGCTCGGGAGGCCGCCCGGAAGGCCCGGGAATCCATCCGGCGCAAGACGGCCTTAGGCGGTGCGGCCATGCCCGACAAGCTCCGGGACTGCAATGAAAATAACCCGGAGCTGACAGAGCTTTACATCGTGGAGGGCGACTCCGCAGGAGGCTCCGCCACCCAAGGGCGCGACTCCCGCTTCCAGGCCATCCTCCCCCTGTGGGGTAAGATGCTCAACGTGGAAAAGGCCCGGGCGGATAAGGTCTACGGAAACGACAAGCTCCAGCCGGTCATCACCGCCCTGGGGGCGGGCATCGGCGACGAGTTCGACGCGGATAAGCTGCGCTATCACAAAATCATCATCATGGCCGATGCCGATGTGGACGGCGCGCACATCCGCACGCTGCTGCTGACCTTCTTTTTCCGCTTCATGCGGCCCCTGATTGAAAATGGGTATGTGTATTCGGCGGTGCCGCCGCTGTATAAGCTGAGCCGGGGCAAGCAGACCCGGGTCGCCTACTCCGACGAGGAGCGGGATGCGGTCTCCGCCCTGCTCCGGGGGGATAATCCCGACGCCAAGGTGGACATCAGCCGCTTCAAGGGCCTGGGCGAGATGAATCCCCACGAGCTGTGGGAGACCACTATGGACCCGGAGAAAAGGACGCTTCGCCGCATTACCCTGGACGACGCCGTGGCCGCCGACGCCACCTTTACGGTGCTTATGGGCGAAAAGGTGGAGCCCCGAAAGGAGTTCATTGAGCAGAAGGCGAAATATGCGGTGAATTTGGATTACTAATGATTTAGGAGTGTCATTCCGAGACCAGTCCGCAGATTGGTCGTGGGAATCCGTAATACCCCTGCACAAGGGACGGGGAGAGCGGATTGCCACAGCTAGTGAGCGCACTGGCTTCGCAATGACAGGATAGGGGGTAACATTGCGTGTACTATGTATACATCCTGGCAAGCACCACCAATGTGACCCTTTACACCGGCGTGACCAGCAACCTGGAGCGCAGAATTTGGGAGCATAAGACCCACGCAGACCCCAATAGCTTTACGGCAAAATATAATGTAACAAAGCTGGTTTATGTTGAATCCACAACGGATGCAGTTTCCGCCATTGCACGGGAAAAGCAGATAAAATCCTGGAACCGCAGAAGAAAAAATGAGCTGATCCAAATGATGAATCCTTTTTGGAAGGATTTAAGTCTCTGACAAGGAGAAACGATATGAGTAAAAAACCCCAATACGATCCGGAGGAGATCCGGTATCCCCAGCAGCACATTGTGGAGTCGCCCCTGGTGCCGGAGATGGAGAAGTCGTACATCGAGTACGCCATGTCCGTTATCGTGGGCCGGGCGCTGCCCGACGTGCGGGACGGCCTGAAGCCCGTCCACCGGCGTATTCTCTACGCCATGTACGAGGACAACCTCACCTCCGACCGGCCCTTTAAGAAGTCCGCCACCTGCGTGGGCGATGTGCTGGGCCGGTATCATCCCCACGGCGATGCATCGGTATACGACGCCCTGGTGCGTCTGGCCCAGGACTTTTCCATGCGCTACATGCTGGTGGATGGACACGGCAACTTCGGCTCCGTGGACGGCGACCCCGCCGCCGCCTACCGCTACACCGAGGCAAGACTCTCCAAAATCTCCAACGAGATGCTCCGGGACATTGAAAAGGACACCGTGGATTGGGACCCCAACTTCGACGAGAGCCGGAGGGAGCCCCGGGTGCTTCCGGCCCGGTTCCCCAACCTGCTGGTGAACGGCTCCTCCGGCATTGCCGTGGGTATGGCCACCAATATTCCGCCCCACAACCTGCGGGAGGTCATCGGCGCGTGCATCTGCGTGCTGGACGACCCGGACGCCACCCTGGCAGACCTCATGGAGCATATCAAGGGCCCTGATTTCCCCACAAAGGGTATTATCATGGGCCGCAGCGGTATCCGGGCCGCTTACGCCACCGGCCGGGGTCGGCTGGTGGTTCGGGCAAGGCACGAGTTTGAGGAGTTCGGCAAGGACCGCACCCGCATCGTTATTACGGAGCTGCCCTACCAGGTGAACAAGCGTATGCTCATTAAGAACATCGCCGAGCAGGTGGAGGACAAGCGCCTGGACGGGATTTCCGACATCCGGGATGAGTCCGACCGCAACGGTATGCGCGTCGTCATTGAGCTGAAGCGGGACGCCAATCCTCAGGTGGTCTTAAACCGCCTGTTTGCCCAGTCTCAGCTGCAGACCACCTTCGCCATCAATATGCTGGCACTGGTGGACAACCAGCGCCAGCCGAAAATCCTGTCCCTGAGGCACATCATCGACGAGTACCTGGCCTTCCAGGAGGAAATTATCATCCGCCGCACGAGGTTCGACCTGAACAAGGCTCTGGAGCGGGCCCACCTGCTGGAGGGTCTGCTCATCGCACAGGATAATATTGACGAGGTCATCAAGATCATCCGGGAGAGCTACGACGATGCCCGGGAAAATCTGATGGCCCGCTTCGGGCTGGACCAGGTCCAGGCCCAGGCCATTCTGGATATGCGCCTGAAGGCCCTGCAGGGGCTGGACCGGGAGAAGCTGCAGAAGGAGTACGACGACCTGGAGGAGAAGATCGCCTACTTCCGCCGGGTGCTGTCCGACGACGCCCTGGTGCGGCAGATCCTCAAGGAGGAGCTGTCCGCCCTGGCCGAAAAATTCGGCGACGAGCGCAAGACAGAGATCCAGGATGTGGAGGACGAGATAGATATCGAGGACCTGATCGAGGAGGAGCAGTGCGTCTTTACCCTCACCAAGGCCGGGTACATTAAGCGCACCCCCGTCAGCGAGTACGCCGCCCAGAGCAAGGGCGGCATGGGCAAGAAGGGTATGTCCACCCGGGAGGAGGACGAGGTGGTGTCGGTGTTCACCGCATCCACCCATGACTATATCCTCTTTTTCACCGACACCGGCAAGGTCTACCGCAAGAAGGGCTATCAGATTCCCGAGAGCGGCAAAACCGCCAAGGGCATCAACATGGTCAATGTCATTCAGGTGGAGACCGGGGAGAAGGTCCAGGCCATGCTCCACTTCCGGGAGATGGAGGATAAGCCCCTGTACCTCTTTATGACCACCCGCAGCGGCACCGTGAAGCGGCTGCCTGTGGACCAGCTGAAGAACATCCGCCAGAGCGGAATCCGCGCCCTGACCCTGGACGAGGGTGACCAGCTCATCAGCGTGCAGGAGACGGACGGGGAGCAGTTTATCCTCATCGCCACCCACGACGGCCAGGCGGTGCGCTTCCACGAGAGCGATGTGCGGCCCATGGGCCGTGCGGCTGTGGGCGTGCGCGGCATCCGGCTAAGGGAGGGCGACTATGTGGTGGGCGCCGCCCGGGCAGAGGAGGGCAAAACCGTCCTCACCATCACCGAGCGGGGCTATGGCAAGCGTACCCCCGTGGAGGACTACCGCATCACCAGCCGCGGCGGCCTGGGCATCCGCAACTACATGGTCACCGACAAGACCGGCCCCATTGTGGGCATCAAGGTGGTGGATGGCACGGAGGATCTGCTGCTGGTCACTGAAAGCGGCATCCTCATCCGCACACCGGTGCAGAACATCCGCACCGCAGGCCGCGCCACCCAGGGTGTCATCGTCATGCGGTTTAAGACCGAGGGCGACCGCGTTATCTCCATGGCCCTGGCTGACCCGGAGGGGCAGACACCGTCTGCGGAGGAGTAAACGATGGGAAGGAAACGGGAGAGAGTGGCACCCCTGACCCGGTGGCAGTATTTCACCAAGACCCTCTATAGTGACGCCGCCTCCAGGGCGGAGTTTGAATATGACAGAGTCATCTATTTCAAAAGTGAGGAGCTGCAGCGCATTGAGGCAGGTAACCGCCGCATCCACGGGCTGCTGCTGGTGATACTGTGCCTGGTGTTCCTGTCGGCTATCAGGTGGCAGAACATCTATTTCGTGGTGGCGTGCATGGTCATCATCGTGGCGGGGGAGGCGGTGCGCCTGCTGCGCTTGCCCAAGGACATCCGCGCCCACCTGACCGATACCGGCCGGAGGAAGTGAGGATGACCGTGAATATCATTGCCCGCATCCGCACAGAGCTGCCTGAAAAATTCGGCGTACCCCGGCAGAGTGGCCTGGTGCCCCAGCTCCGGGGAACCATCGTGTTTGAGCCGGCGTACCGCAATCCGGACGCCCTGCGGGGGCTGGAGGGCTTTTCCCACCTGTGGCTGATCTTTCAGTTTCATCAGGCGGTGCGGGAGGGCTGGTCGCCTACGGTGCGCCCGCCCCGGCTGGGGGGCAACCGGCGCATGGGCGTGTTTGCCACCCGGTCGCCCTTTCGGCCCAATGCCATAGGTCTGTCCTGCGTGAAGCTGGAGGGGGTGCGGCAGGAGGAGAAGCTGGGCCCGGTCCTTGATGTCAGCGGCGCCGACCTGGTGGACGGCACGCCGATCCTGGACATCAAGCCCTACCTGCCCTATGCCGATTGCCACCCCGAGGCCACCGGCGGGTTTACTGACCCATTGGAAGGACAGACCCTGCAGGTGGCGTGTGAGGAGGCCCTGCTGGCGGGATTGAATGAGGAGCAGCGGGCGGGACTTATGGGCGTGCTGGCCTGCGATCCCCGGCCCCGGTATCAGGAGGACCCGGAGCGGGTCTATGGCCTGGCCTTTGCCGAAAAAAACGTGAGGTTTACTGTGCAGAACGGGGTACTCACCGTCCTGGCGGTGGAGGATTAATGCCGTGCGGGGAGATATGGGCACTTTTTGTTTTTGCCTGTAGGGGCCGACGTCCCGACGGCCCGAACCTGGGCTTGCATAAATTTTCCTACTATCCGTAGGGCGGGCTGCCCTCAGCCCGCCGCCTGTCAGCCACGGAACCCTTCCGGCAGGGCACGCGGGCCCTGCCCTACAGAGGTTTCACTTTATCCGCAGGGCGGGGTGCCTACACCCCACCGCGTGGAGAACGGATTGCCACGACCAGTCTGCGGACTGGTCTCGCAATGACAAAAGCATTCGCAAGGAGCTATTATGAAAACTGTTACCATTTACGCCGACGGGCATAAAAACCGCAATGCGGTTTTATGCGGGATGTCGGTTCTGCTCGCCCCTTCGGGGCAACCGCAGAACATGACAAGTAAGCGCCGTCCAATAGATGCATCATGAGCCGAGGCATGTTAATTACCAAGGAGCTATTATGAAAACTGTTACCATTTACACCGACGGGCATAAAAACCGCAATGCGGTTTTATGCGGGATGTCGGTTCTGCTCGCCCCTTCGGGGCAACCGCAGAACATGACAAGCAAGCGCCGTCGGATAGATGCATCATGAGCCGAGGCAAGTTAATTTCCAAGGAGCTATTATGAAAACAGTAACTATTTACACCGACGGCGCTTGCTCTGGCAATCCCGGTCCCGGGGGCTGGGGGGCCATTTTGGAGTGGAACGGCGTGGAAAAGGAGATTTCCGGCGGTGCGGCGGAGACCACTAACAACCGCATGGAGCTCACCGGTGTCATCGAGGCTCTGTCGCTTTTGAAGGAGCCCTGCGTGGTAGAGCTTTACAGCGACAGCAAGTACGTTATTGATGCCTTGTCCAAGGGCTGGGTCTATGGCTGGCAGAAAAAGGGCTGGATCAAGAGCGATAAAAAGCCCGCCTTGAACGTGGATCTCTGGGAGCAGCTGCTCCCTCTTATTGCCCGGCATGAGGTCCGGTATCACTGGGTCAAGGGTCACGCCTCCAACGCCAAAAATAATCGTTGCGACCAGCTGGCTGTGGCCGAGAGCCGTAAACATTGAGAAATTGTTCACAATTTGTTCACCGGGAATTTATTGTTTTGCCATATTTACAAAGTAGTATATGAGCATACAAAGAACCTTTCCTTAAGTGATTTTCTCTCTCTCCTAACACACAACAGGAAAGCCCCCCAGTTTAAAGCTGGGGGGCTTTCCTGTATTTGACAAAAGCTCCTAATGGACTTTCCTGTAAGCCTTTTTGGCGCGACATTTATGCAGAAAATTTCACAGCCGCTTGCATTTTGCCGTCCGATGCCGTACAATAGCCCCATTAATAGTATAGGGAGGCGCATTTTTATGGATTTTAATCCCCACATGCAGCTGGCTGGCCTACTGGAATGGATGAATGAAATGATGCAAAGCTGCCACGGCAAGACCGCGGTCATCGGCATCTCCGGCGGCAAGGACAGCTCCACCGTGGCGGCCCTGGCTGTGGCGGCCTATGGCCGGGAGAATGTCTATGGTGTGCTCATGCCCAACGGCGTGCAGCCGGATATTGACTTTTCCCAGGCCCTGGTGGAGCACCTGCAGATCCCCCACTGCACCATCAACATTCAGGGCGCGGTGCAGGGCGTCCTGACCGAGATGGAGAAGGCGGGGTTTACGCCCAGCCGCCAGACTACGGTGAATCTGCCCTCCCGCATCCGCATGTCTACCCTCTACGCCGTGGCACAGAGCTTGCCCGGCGGCACGGTGATCAACACCTCCAACCTCTCTGAGGATTGGGTGGGCTACTGCACCATTTATGGCGACAGCGCCGGGGCCTTCTCCCCCCTGGGCATGTATACCACCGAGGAGGTCATTGCCCTGGGCCGGGCTCTGGGGCTGCCGGAGCATTTTCTGCAGAAGCCGCCCTCTGACGGGCTCACCGGTCTCACGGACGAGGATAACCTGGGCTTCACCTACCACGCCGTGAACGAATATGTGCGCCGGGGTGTGTGCGACCCGGAGATCAGGGAGCAGATCGACCGGAAGCACAGGGCCAGCCGTTTTAAGTTCACCACCATCCCCGTGTATCACAACGGCCTGCCTATGGCTCTGGAGGAGGAGACGGACTACTATAAGTAAGGCTGGAAAAATCCGCACCGCCACCATACTTCACAGGACGGATATTTCTGCTATCATGCGCATAGAAAGGGTGCTGCCACAAGCGGTTGGCCCTAACGAAGTTGAACTTAAGGTTTTATAGAAACCGCCACCGTGAGGGTGGCGGTTTCTTTTTTGAGGGGGAAGTGTAATTTGGCTGGCTATCTGCCGCAGCTGCTCACTGGCCATAATGGGTGGCTACCCAGCGGCGGGTGTGCTCCACAAACCGCCGGGTAGACAAGGAAAGGGCGGTCTTGTCCTTTACTCCGATGCCGATGTTCCGGTAAAACGTCTGGGGCAGGGGGCAGGCCACCAGGGGATAGGGGCAGTGCTCCAGCTCCAGCTCCGGCATGATGCTGATGCCCAAATTGTTGGACACCATGGCCAGGATGGACAGGTCATCCCGCAGGATATACTGGATGTTGGGCCGCACCTGCAGGCGGTCCAGCACGGCCTGCACCTCGTAGTCATCCCCCTCCTGCAGGTAGATAAACGGCTCTGTGGACAGAGCCTCTAAGGGGAAGGGATCCCGCCCGGCCAGGGGATGGCCATAGGAAACAATGACCTGCCACTGGTCCCGGTGCAGCAGCCAGGTGTCCAGGGCTTGGGTTGTGGGCAGGCTGACGAAGCAGCAATCCGCCTGGCCGCTGAGCACCGCTTCCTCCAGCTCCGCATTTTCCACAAAGGGCAGCAGCTCAAACTCAATGTGCG